>SWCC01010130.1_pt1 | contig 180610 bp, 142 predicted proteins | sample 4692971 | NCBI WGS metagenome assembly SWCC01 (sample SAMN10267277, study PRJNA491770) | bioreactor metagenome | isolation source: DHS bioreactor inoculated with subseafloor sediment | place: Japan: off Shimokita Peninsula | collected 2006-08
AAAAAATATTCAAGAAAAAAAATAAAGTAATTTCTATCCTAGCAAAATATAGTGGAGCTGAGACAAAATCTTGGAAATACAAACCAGATTTTGAATTGGTATCTCCAAAAGATTTATTAAAAATAATATCTACACTAAACAGAGATTAAACAATGTAGAAGACTTACTGACGCCCCAACCTTTAGTTTATCACACATATGTGCGCATAAACAATTCAACTGTATAACTTGCTCTGGTTCAAAATGTTTTTCATGTACATGATTTTTTTGTATATTTACATAGTTATGAAATCCTTATAAACATATCATATTCTTCTTTAACGAAGAACTCAATGAGTAGTTATTAGCTCAACATTAATTGGAAGTCAATAGTAATGTTAGTTACGCTGCTTGTTAATTACACACAAATTCATTAATAACTTATAATTAATAATTACTCATATTATTATTAATCATATTATGAGTATAAATAAAAGGATTTCACAAAATGAAAATAAAAGATGTTATTAAATATTCTGTAAAACCAGACCTTTACGCAAAAGGTACTTCCAAGATGTGGACAGATGATTATATATCTAAACAACTATTAAATGTTCACTTGAATACTGAAATTGATCTTGCTAGTCGAAAAAAAACAACAATAGAAAGCACAGCAAAATGGGTTCTAGAGAATGCAAATAATAAGCAGCTAAACATTCTAGACCTAGGTTGCGGTCCCGGATTATACACGGAGTTATTTGCAAAAAATGGTCATAAAATTACTGGGATTGATTTTTCTAAAAATTCAATTGATTATGCTAAAAACGAATCAGAGAAAAAGAAACTTAATATTGAATATAAAAATGCTGATTATCTTCAAATTGATTTGGAAGAAAACAGGTTCGATTTAGTGACTCTAATCTTTACTGATTTTGGAGTTCTATTACCAGATGAGAGAGATAAATTGTTGAGTTTTATTAGTAAAGTTCTCAGACCAAATGGAGTTTTTATATTTGATGTGTTAAACACAAATAATATAAATGAGAAAACAGCTCCCAGAAATTGGGAAGTTGCTGAACATGGATTTTGGAGAGATAAACCATATCTAGTTCTTTCTGATTCATTCCATTATGAGAAAGATAATGTAATTTTATATCAGCATACTGTTATTGATGAAAATGATAATATTGATGTATATCGCTTCTGGACACATTTTTTCTCCAACTCAGATTTGACCGAAATACTCAAGGATCATGGATTTAATCAATTAAGCTTTCATGAAGATGTTTTGCCAAAGGGAGATTTATGGAGCGGAGATAATGTGACTTTTTGTAAAGCAAGTAAGAAGTAAGAAGTAAGAAGTAAGAAGTAAGATAAAAAATAGACTATTATTGATCGGCAATTGACTAAACTTGTTGATTGCCGATCTATTACTTTGAGAAGAAAATTTAAGCATCTAATAGAGTTAAAGTTTGAGATTCTTCATCCCACAAAATGAATTCCAGAAAAATAAGGCAATAAAATATTAATTCAAATAACTAATACAAGCATCTAGACACCGCTCACCATCAATTGCAGCAGAAACGATACCACCTGCATATCCGGCTCCCTCTCCAGATGGGAACAAACCTTTAACCTCGACGTGCATCAGCGTTTCTCTATCTCTTGGTATTCTTAGAGGTGAGCTTGTTCTCGATTCGATTGCTAATATTTGAGCCTCTTCTGTATAGTAACCTTTCAACCTCTTATTAAATATTTGCAGTGATTTTCTTAATCTCCTCGAAATATCTTTTGGTAATATTTCGTGCAAAAGAGCTGGAGTAGTTCCCGGTACATATGAGCTTTGAGGAATATTTGTGGAAACTCTTCTATTTACAAAATCTGTAATCCTTTGTGCTGGTGCAACCTGCTTTCCACCACCATTAGTAAAAGCCAATTTCTCCATTTCTTTTTGGAACATCAATCCGGCAAATTCGCCATGTGCTAAATGATGTTTCCAATCATTTTCATTTACCTCAACCACCAATCCGGAATTTGCATATGGTGAGTCTCTTTTAGAAACCGACATTCCGTTTAGTACTAATTCATTTTCATCCGTGGAAGCTGGGATTATTATTCCACCCGGACACATACAGAAAGAATACACTCCTTTATCATCAACCTGACAGGCCAAGTTATAATTTGATGCAGGAAGATTCTCATGTCGTATTTTTGAATTATACTGTATTGAGTCAATAAGAGCCTGAGGATGTTCAATCCTTACTCCCATAGCAAATGGTTTTGCTTCAATCGCCAGTTCCCTTTTCTTAAATATTTCGTAAATATCTCTGGCTGAGTGACCGGTTGATAAAATTACTGCATCACCTAGTAATTCCTCATCATCATTAACAATAACTCCGGAAATTATATGGTCATGTATAACGAAGTCAGTAACTTTTCGTTCAAAATGGATTTCGCCGTTACATTTTAGTATTGTTTCTCTTATTTTTTCAATTATTTTTGGAAGTTTATTTGAACCGATATGAGGATGAGAATCAATTCTAATATCCTCATTTGCGCCATGATAAATCAACAAATCAATAATTCTATTTACATTCCCTCTTTTGATTGATCGGGTATAAAGTTTACCATCACTATAAGTTCCAGCACCACCTTCACCAAAACAATAATTTGAATCTGAGTTTACAATACCATCCTGCATAATAGCTTTCAGATCAAATCGTCTATTCCTAACGTTTTTACCTCTTTCAAGTACAATTGGTTTTAAACCCATTTCGATTGCACGTAATGCTGCGAAAAGGCCTGCTGGCCCACTCCCGACTATTATAATTTTCTTATTAGATTTTACAGGTTTAAAATTAAAGACCGTTTTAGATTCAATCGGTGCTTCATTAATGAATGCAACAACTCGTAATCTAAATACGGGTCTTTTGCGCGCATCAATCGATCTCCTTAATACCTTAACAGCACTAATTTCACTCGGATTTACTTTAGCTTTTTTTGCAGTTAGATTTTTAAGATAGTCGTAGTCGTGTATAAATCCTGGAGAGACAGAAAGGTCTAATTCTTTTATCATAATAGTGTCCCCTACTTATGAGGGAAAATTTTTATCGAATAATTAAATATACGAAAATTTGTCATCCTGATGTGCAAGGCGAAGTGAAAATCTCAATATATAATTTTTCTCTATTCAGCAAGTTCAGAAATATTTAGTTTTTATTCGGAGATATCAGAATAAATTTATTTTTCAAGCAACAAATTAAATTCTTTGTCACTAAGTTTCTTAAAAAGATAAATAAATTAATATGTAGCCTTATTAAACCCACCGTCAACAACAATGGTTTGGCCGGTAATATATCCGCCTATTTCTGAAGATAAATATATTACTGCAGAAGCAATTTCTTTTGGTGAAGCAATTCTTTTTAATGGAATATCAGCAGCCATTTTCTGCAGCATTTCTTCTTTAGAAATTTCTGCATCTTTTGCTCTCAATTCAGCAAGTTCGTCTAACCTTCCTGTTAGCGTTAATCCCGGAGCAACATTATTCACCGTAATATTATACTCACCTATTTGATTAGATAAGGTTTTGGCAAATGCAGTTACTGCACTTCTGAAAGCATTTGAAAGCAATAAATTATCTATTGGCTGCTTAACGGAAATTGAAGTAATATTTATTATTCTTCCGCACTTCTTTTCCTTCATCTTCGGAAGAACTAATTTTGTAAATCTAACTGAACTCATCAACACTTGATCAAATCCGGTCTTCCATTTTTCTTCATCAAGATCATTAAAAAATCCCGGTACCGGACCACCGCAATTATTCACTAACACATCAATTGAACCAAATTTATTTTCTACAGCTTGAACTGTATCTTTAATTTCATTGGAATTATTTATATCACATTTAGTATAGAACAAATTCCCGCTATTTAAGGTCTCTAGCTCACTAGAAGCCTTTTCCAATTTTTCAATGCTACTTGAACAAATAGCTACATTGCATCCTTCATTCAAAAATAATTCAGCTATTGCTCTTCCAATACCAGAACTAGCCGCAGTAACTAAAACATTTTTATTTTTTAATTGCAGATCCATTACTAATACTTATTTGTTGTGCTCTGATACAATTGTTTCTGTATCCATTGCTATTACTAGTTCCTCATTAGTCGGAATTCTTAATATATGGGTTGATGAATTTTCTTTTGCAAGATTTACTTCACCGGTAGCATTTTCATTTAACTCAAGATCCAAATTAATTCCTAGAAAGTCCATGTCAGAGCAAACAGCTTTCCTTACATTTGGTGAATTTTCTCCAATACCACCAGTAAAAACAAGTGCATCAATTCCACCCATCGCAGCTGCATAGGCACCGACATATTTCTTAATTCTATAATTAAACACGTCAAAAGCATAAGTTGCTTTTTTATCGCCTTCTTCAACAGATTGTTCAATCTCTCTCATATCACTACTTTCACCACTAATTCCGGCAAGTCCGCTATGCTTATTTAACATTGTATTTACTTCAGAAATTGTCAGCTCTTCTTTTCCCATAACATACGTAATAATAGATGGATCCAGATCACCGCTTCTTGTACCCATTAATAATCCTTCTAATGGTGTAAATCCCATAGATGTATCAATAGATTTACCATATTTTACTGCAGCAATACTACCACCATTGCCTAAATGTGCAGTAACTATTTTTAACTTGTCAATTGGTTTACTAAGAAATTTTGCAGCTCTATCGGCAACAAATCTGTGAGAAGTTCCATGAAAACCATATCTTCTAATTTTATATCTTTTATAAAGTTTGTAGGGTATACCGTATAAAAATGCATGAGGTGGCATACTTGAATGAAATGCTGTATCAAATACACCGCATTGAGGTATGTTTGGTAAATGTTCCTTAGCAGCAGCAATACCCTTTAAGTTTGGCGGATTATGCAAAGGGGCTAACTCAATGTTATCTTTCAATGCTTTCAGCACTTCATCCGTTATTAATACTGAACCAGAAAAGGTTTCTCCACCATGAACTACTCTGTGGCCAACAGCATCAATCTCATTTCTATCTGTAATTACACCATGGTTTGGACTTAGAAGTACTGCTATAACATATTCCATTGCTATTGAATGATCTAAAATCTCGCCAACAATTCTAATTTTTTCTTTTCCTAATGGCTGGTGAGTAAGAACGGCACTACTCATACCTATTCTTTCTATTTGACCTTTAGCAAGAGCTTCCTTTGTTGATGTTTCAATTAATTGATATTTTATTGAAGAACTGCCACAATTTAATACTAATGTTTTCACTAAATAAATTCCTTAATTATTCTGAATTATATGTCCATCGCTATCATATTTAAAGAAACCTTCGCCGGTCTTTTTCCCGAGTTTCCTTTCACGAACTAATTTTCTTAATAATGGACATGGTCTATACCTTGGCTCACCAAGTGTTTTATATAATTGTTCCATCCAGGTCAATACTTCTTCAAGCCCCATTGAATCGGCAAGCTCTAATGGACCCATTTGAAAATTATAACCCAATTTCATTGCTGTATCTATATCTTTTGCAGAAGCTATTCCTTCTAACAGAATATGCATCGCTTCATTAAGTAATGGAACTATTGCACGTGTTGTAACAAATCCGGGATATTCATAAACCTCAATTGCAGTTTTGCCAATTTTATTTGCAAAATCTTTACTCTTTGCAACTGTTTCATCTGAAGTATCCATTCCTTTTACCAACTCAACCAAAGGAACTTTCGGAACGGGATTTAAGAAATGCATTCCAATTATTCTGTCTGGTCTCTGAGTTACTTGAGCTATATTAGTTAAGCTTAATGTTGAAGTATTGGAAACAAGAATGGTTTCCGGATTTGCAATTTCATCCAATTTTTTGAAGAGTATTCTTTTAAGCTGATAGTTTTCAACAATAGATTCTATTATTAAATCACAATCACTCGCTTCATCAATATCTAAATGCCAGTTAATTCTACTGAGAGTAGATTTTTTCTCGCTCTCAGTCATTGCCCAACGTTCAATCTCATGATTCATACCGTTTTCAAGTTGAGCTTTACCTTGTTCTAGATGTTTTTCGTCTTTTTCAATTATTATTGTTTCAATACCGGCAGCGGCAACAGTTTGAGCAATTCCCTGCCCCATTATCCCAGCACCAATTATTGCTACATATTCAAATTGTGCACCGTTTTCATGTTGCGTAGAGTCTTTAAGAAGATCTTCTAATTTTAATTTATTGTCATCCATTTGATTAATTCTTTATATAAGTGATAAATTCGCAATCGTGAATAAAATCAATATTCGTACCACAAAAATAGTTACTAATTCATTGATATTCGTAAGATTAGTAATCTTTTTTACTAAAAATGATAATACTTATATAGAGAACGAGAACTAGGAAAGCAAAAGTAGTTAAAATAGGTTGATATTCTGAAATTCCGTAACCTAATGCAATTTCTGTCGTTAAGGAACCTAGTTCAGATGTTTTAGGAATTATATAATACAAAACATCCATAAGTGTTTCCATAAACTGGCTATCTAGAAAGACAGTGATTGTATCACGTACGGTCAGAACCGGAGATAAGACAAAAAATATTATATAGGATAGCATCATTGCTAGAACTGAACTTTGAGTTAATATCCCTACAAGAATAATTAATGAATATAATGACCCAAATGTAAATGTAATTGTAAAGATGCTGTAGAGAAATGAGATTTCCCAAATACCAAACTTAATTCCAATCAACAACCAAAGTGATAAAATCAGATATGCTATATTGATAAGAACTATTAGCATTCCGCCTAGAAATTTCCCTAAAATAATTTGAGCTCTTGAAACCGGTTTGGAAATTATTAAATCTACCGCTCCCTTTTCCAGCATATTCGGGATAAAGCTTGATGCAGAGAAAATAGATAAAAACAGACCGCCTCCAAATAACGGAGCGACAACGAACAATTTAAGACCTTTTACAATGTCTGCAGCAATATCTAGTGGATCGTTCCCATTGACATTAACCATGCCGCTCAAATCTTCAAACGAAACCAAGCTGAAGAGTAAAGTAAAAACAAGAATTACAAAGGTAGATATTGCAAAAAATGTGACAATAATTTTTCTGGATAATGCTTCTCTTATTGTAAAGTTGGATATTGTAAGTATATTTTCCATATCAATCTTCAATTTCAGTTAGTGATTTAATAAACATGTCTTCAAGAGAGCTTTTCTTTTGATTTACACTTGTAATATTTATATCAGATTTTCGCAACTCATCCATAAAATTATTTACGTCGTTTGTGCCGCTAATTTCAAGTGTGAGTAAATCGTTTTCCTTTGATAACTTGAATTTCTTTTTTAGAGAATCAAATAATTCAGAAGCTAATGGAGTTTCAGTTTTAATTTCGCAAATCTGCTTGTTTACTGTTAATTCATCTACAGTACCAAATTTTACTAGCTTGCCCTCATTCAACATTGCAACTTTATCTGAGACTAACTCAACTTCAGAAAGCAGATGACTATTAATAAATATTGTTTTTCCTTGTTTTTTTAGATCCAATAAAATATCTCTAATTTCCTTTCTCCCAATTGGATCTACTCCATCTGTCGGCTCATCGAGAAAAATTAATTCAGGATCGTGAATAATTGCTTGGGCTATTCCAATTCTTTGCAGCATACCTTTGGAGTATTTTTTTATTTTTGTTTTTCTCCACTTCTCCATTTTAACTAATTTTAATACTTCTGTGATTTTAGGAGACTTTTTATCGATATCAAATCCGCTTAATTTTGAATTGTAAACTATTACTTCTTCCCCGGTCAGATAATTTGGAAATTTATGATTTTCCGGAAGATACCCTACTTTCTGCCGAACTTTATAGTTTGATATATCTTGATCAAAAATTTTGGCACTCCCCGTTGTTGGAAATACTATTCCTAATAGGATTTTTATTAGTGTAGTTTTTCCAGCTCCATTTGGACCTAACAAACCAAAGATAATTCCTTTGTCAATTGAGAACGAAACATTGTCCAAGGCTCTAACTCCATTACTATTTAAAGCGCGGGTTTTAAATACTTTGGATAAATTTTCAACTATGATAGAATTTGACATAAATTATATTACCTGTTTTTTCTTAAATAAATTAATAGCTACATAATTAGCAGCTATTGCAATTCCAATTAGTATAACAATATATGGGAATAGTATATCTTGAATAGAAGCACCTCGCCATAACACTTGTAAAAAGGCTTCAACTGACCAATATGTTAACGTAAATTTTGAAACAACTTGCATCCAATCCGGAAATAATGTTACGGGGAACCAGGAGCCGCCTAATGCAGACATGATTAGAATGAATAAGGTTGATATTCCGTTTGCTTGGGCAAGACTATTACTAGCAGCGGTTATGATCATAGCAAAGGCAACAGCTGCAGCAGCTGAGACAACAATCACGATCATTAGATTAAATAAATTTGAAAAAATATCTACATCATATAGGAAATACGCAAATAGGAATAAAACCGATAACTGTACCATACCTAGTAAAATGGAATAAATATATTTTGCATATAAGAAATGATTTCGTGAGACAGGCATGCAGAATATTCTTTTAAGAGTTCCTTCTTGCATCTCTTCAAATATTGAAGTCGCCGCACCAGTTAATGTAAACAAGAGAAACATAATAGCCCAACCCCCAACCATTCTAGTTACACCGGGGTTTGTAACTTCAGTTCCAACTAGCTGTTCTGAATCGAATTTTATAAGATTACCAACTATATCTTGAACGCCATTGGAGGTTGAATCAGAACTATCACTACTCATCATTTCAGTTATATCAAAATTTGTCATGGATTCTAAAACTTCTTCTTCGTCTGTCTCAAAATAACGACTCATCATACTAGCTATATCAGACTTGAAAGAATCTGCTTTAACATTTCCTAAAAATGATTCAGCTTCTCTTTGCATTAACACAGGGAATAATTTTGGCATTTTTGTGAAAATTGTCTGCTGAATTGTCCCCTTAATTAACTGAGATTCAATTTCGTTTCTCGGATCATAGTAGTACTTAAAATTTAGCGACGAAGAAGTGTCTGTGAAAAATTCAGCTGGCAAGACCAAAGCTGCAGGATATTTTCCCGATTTAACCAACTCCTTTGCTTTCTCATGAGTAATAGGGATATTGTTTCCTTCGTCATCAGAATATTCTTTAACGCTTCTGAGTGAATTACTGGAATCAAGTTCTGTTTCAAGTAGGTTGGCAATTTCAACTCCACTTTCATTAACAACAATTATTGGGATTCTTCCTCGACTACCACTTCCTCCACCAAATATACTACCAAAAATTATGATAAGAACTGCTGGGACTAAAAATGTAAGCATAACCGCAGGTTTGTCAGTAATGAATCGAATTATATCTTTCTTTAGCAATAGGATAATATTTTTCAATCCCGTAATCTCCTACCGGTTAGATTTAGAAAAACATCTTCAAGCGATGCTCTGCTTAATTCTAATAGATGAGATGGTAATTTAAGTTCTTCTAAATGACGAAAAATCTGAGAATTTGACTTAGAGGAATTGTACGGAATAATTTCGTAATAATAATCGGTTTCTCCTAATTCACTAAATTGTTTTAGCGAATTTAATAGCGCCTCCGATTCAGGCGCCTTTCGTATCTTAATTGTTTCTTTTTTTTCTAATAATGAAATGAGATCATTCAGTGTACCTCCAGCGATAATTTTTCCATTATCAATTATGGCCAATCTACTACAAAGTCTCTCAGCTTCTTCCATATAATGAGTTGTATAAACAATTGTTTTACCATGCTTGTTCAATTCATTAAGCATATCAAAAATTGCATTTCTACTTTGCGGATCTACTCCTACGGTCGGTTCATCGCACAATATAATTTCCGGGTCGTGCAAAATACTTGCTGCAAGATTTAATCTTCTTTTCATCCCTCCGGAGAATGTTTTTACCAAATCACCTTTTCGATCTTCCAACTGCACCAATTTCAGAACGGATGAAATTCTTTCGTTCAGAACATTATTGGGTAGATTATAAAAACCGCCAAAAATTTTCAGATTCTGGAGTGCCGATAATTGCTGATAAAGGGCTATTTCCTGTGGGACATATCCAATACTCATTCTGTAATTCAAATCAAGTTCAGATATTTTTTCCCCATTCAAAAATACATTACCGGAATCAGGATTTAAATAACCAATAATACAATTCATCAAGGTTGATTTCCCAGCACCATTGGGACCCAATAATCCAAAAAATTCACCTTTTTTGATCTGAATGTTAACATTGTTTAAGGCTGTTATTCCATTAAATGATTTTACAACCTCTTTTACTTCTAAAATCGACATAATTATATTATAATTGTTTTTAAACTCTAAATAAACAATCTAATTTTGGTGCTAATAAAAATTGACTTCACTTAAAATTCTCAAAGAGTATTTTCATTTTCAAAAATTCCGAAATGGTCAAGAAGAAATTATTGACTCAGTTCTGGCAAATAAAAATGTGTTAGCTGTTCTGCCTACGGGAGCAGGTAAATCATTATGCTATCAAATACCCGCATTAATGAATGATAATTTTTCTATTGTGATCTCACCTTTAATATCTCTAATGCAAGATCAAGTTGACGCACTAAACAAAAATGGGATTCACGCTGCTTTTATCAACAGTTCTTTAGACTACTCACAGATAGAAAAAGTTCTACAAAATATAGCTAATAATAAAATAAAATTGCTTTACTTGGCGCCTGAGAAACTCTCCAATTTAGAATTCGTTACCCGACTAAGGAATTTGTCGCCTCACTATCTTTTTATTGATGAAGCACATTGTATTAGTGAATGGGGGCATAACTTTAGACCTAGTTATAGAAATATAAAACAATTTGCTGAAGACGTGAACATTAAAAATATTTCGGCATTTACTGCAACAGCAACGCCTGATGTTAGGAATGATATAATTGAGCAATTAGGATTTGAAGATCCTGCAATCTTTGCATTTGGTTTCGAACGTGAGAATATTTTTTTATATGTAGAGAATACAAAACAAAAAAAGGAAAGGATCTTACAGTTATTAAAGGAGAATAAAACTCCTACAATTATTTATACTTCTACAAGAAAGCATAGCGAACAGTTAGCAGAATTCTTAAATCTTAAAGGAATTAATGCAGAGTACTATCATGCCGGATTAACGAATGAGCTTCGTAAAGTTATACAAGATGATTTTATAAAAAGTGATTTAGAAGTTATAGTTGCTACTAATGCTTTTGGAATGGGTATAGATAAACAAAATATTGGGATGGTTATTCACTACAATATTCCAGGATCGATAGAGAATTTATACCAAGAATTTGGGCGAGCAGGAAGAAATGGTACTGAAGCTAAGGCATATCTATTTTTTTCTGAGAAGGACAAATATCTTCAAGAGTTTCTTATTAAAATCAATAATCCATCAACAGAACAAATAAGAAATTGCTACGATGCGATATTGGATTATTATAGAATTGCAGTAAATACAAAATCCGATAGTTATTTGGATATTGAAGAAAACCTAATAAAACTTATTGAATCAAAATCAATTAATCAAAATCAGCTAAATTCAGCATTAACAAATTTAGAGCAGAGTGGATATTTAAAGATTCATAGTAAATCAAAACTAACTTCTTACTTTAGATTTTTACTTAGTAAAGATCAATTAAAGGGTTATATAAAGAAAATGCACAATCACGAACTTCAAGATTTAATGCTGACTCTTGTAAAATTTTATGGTTCGCAGTCATTTAGTCAAAAAGTTGAAATTAATCTTGGGCAACTTATAAGTGCTTTAGACTCAACCAAAAATAGCATTGGGAATCAGATAAAAAAACTTGCTAGAATTGGGATAATTGAATATGATGAACCGACATTCTTATCCAAAGTCGAAATGTTACAGGAAAGAGTTCCTAGTAGAAACTTAAATCTTAATTTTACAGAAATAAGCTCTAAAATAAGTCATGCAAAAAAGAAGCTTGATTCTGTTTTGGAATATAGTTTCACTAGTGATTGTAGATTTAAATTTATACTTAATTATTTCGGTGAAAGTACAAATAATTATAAATGTGAAAAATGTGATAATTGCAGAGGAACAAACATTAGTGATACCTCATCAAATGAATACCTAAACGAAATAATAATTAGAACATTTAAAGAGTTTAATGGCGGATTGACACCGCAGAGGTTATCGGGAATTTTAAAAGGTAAATCAAAATCACACATTGCTAAATCATTATCTACTTATCATTCTTGTATACACTTTTCCAGCGACCAAATTGAAAACGCTCTACAAGTTTTGGTTTCAAAAAACATTATTAAAAGTATTGGCGGCAAATTGTTTTTGGATCCAATTGAAGAATTGGAAGATTCTGAAGATAACAAAAGTGGACAAATAAATAATTATGAATCAAATCTAGAATTGTTCAATAAATTAAGAGAAGAAAGAAATACTGCCGCCAAAAAATTTTCTCAACATCCAGATATAATTTGTACAGATAGAATTCTTAGGAATTTAGCTAATGAAAAACCGAACTCGCCCTCAGCCATTTTAAGCATTGAAGGATTTAACCAAAGAATGTTCAATAAGGTTGGGTTAGAATTTTTAGAAGTTATCAAGGAGTATACTGAAATTGCCAAAACTGAAAAAACATTCAATGACCTACCAAAACATATATCGCAAACTTATAAATTAATTTCAAAGAAATATTCTTTAGAAGAGATATCAATTTTACTAAAACTCACAGAATCAATCGTTTCTTTGCAAATTGAAACCATTATTGGTTATTATCCAAATGAAAATTATGAATCGTTGATACCATCTCAAGAATTTGAAGAAATTAAAAAATCAATTAGTCATAATGATGAGGACATTAAGGAAATAAAATTGAAGCTGCCTTCAAGAATTAGCTACGCCAAAATTAGAGTTGTAAAGTCTATTCTTTCGGCTTCGCCGACTTTTTCAAATCAGATTTAAGAGTGTCAAGGTAGGTATTTGAAAGGTCGAAAAAAAAATCCCATTTCTTCTTATCAGAACTAAACATCTTAAATGCACTATCATATTCAGCTTTGCTAACTGAATAATTATTAAAAACTTCGGTTCTTTTAAATTCTAAAGAATCTGAATCCAAATAGAAATCTTCCACAACCAGAAGATCTACATAAACTCGGGCTAAAGTTTCTACTTCTACTTCTTTTTCATCAGTACATGAAAAAAAGCTGAGTAGAAAAAAAAGTGACAGGAAGCTAATTTTTCTTACTTGCTTCAAATAAAATTTTCTTTTCTTTCTCTGTAAGATTTTGATAACCACTTTTACTAATTTTATCTAAAATTTGGTCAATAACTTCTTGATCAACTTTCATAGATGTATTATCATTACCATTAATTTCATAGAAGTCAGCATCTTCAACTTCTTTTTTGCCAAATCCAAAACTAGAAGCTCTTTTTTTAAATGACTGAGACTGGTTTTGTGAAAATGTATTACTTCCTTTGAACATATCAAAATATTTATCAAAATTAAAATTATATTGTCTATCAAAATATATAAATGAGAATCCAACGATAGCTCCACCAAGATGTGCCAAATGAGCAACAAAACTTCCATCACCTATGGACAAGAATTCGATTACCATCATACCAACAATTAAATATTTTGCCTTCACTGGAAGTAAAAAATAAACATAGATCATTCTATCTGGATAAAACATTGCGAATGCAACCATCACACCATAAACAGCTCCAGAGGCTCCAATAATTGGACCTCCGCCACCACCTAATATTAGTTGTAATAGCCCACCACCTACACCTGCAAGCAGATAAAATACTAAAAACTTACGAGATCCCATCTGATTTTCTATCTCCATCCCAAACATCCATAGCATCAGCATATTAAAAAAGATATGCGAAAATCCACCATGTAAAAATTGATACGTAATTAATTGCCATGGAAAAAATGACCAAACATGATCAAATGGAATTAGTCCAAAATATCTTGTAATGAAGGTATCCAATAGTACACCTCCAATAACAATATTTTGTGCAATTATGGAAATAAAAAAAACAATTCCATTAATAATTAACAGAGTTTTAATTACAGGGGGGAAAAAACTAAATCCTCCAAAACCCGATGGTCTATATTCATTATATGCCATTAAATTTCCTTGTCAAATCATTCATAACTATTTAGAAAAATGAATTTACTAAATTTATATTAAATAAAAACCTCAATCAACTTGAGGTTTTTATAATTAGACTATTTTTAGTAGAAAAGGTTTCACAATTATTTCTCAGTTAAAGCAGCAACTCCGGGGAGAACTTTCCCCTCCAAAAATTCTAAAGATGCTCCGCCTCCAGTTGAAACATGTGAAACTTTATCATCTAGACCGGCTTTTTTAATTGCTGCAGCAGAATCACCACCACCAATTATTGTTATTGCACCTTTTTCAGTTGCTTCAACCAGCGCTTCTGCAATTGTGTTTGTACCTTGGGCAAAATTATCAAATTCAAAAACACCCATTGGTCCATTCCAGACTACTGTTTTACTATTTACTATAACTTCTTTGAATATAGCTATTGTTTTTGTCCCAATATCCAAACCCATTTTATCGGCTGGGATTGAATCAACCGGAACAACTTCTGAGGGAGAATCATTATTAAATTCAGAAGCAATTCTGACATCGACAGGAAGCATAAAATTAACACCGCTGGTTTTTGCTTTCTCTAAAATTTCTCCAGCTAATTCAACTTTATCTGCTTCTAAAAGTGATGTCCCAATTTCAAGCCCTTGAGCTTTATAGAATGTGTATCCCATTCCACCACCAACAATTAAATTATCCACCTTTCCCATCAACTGTTGAATAACATCAATTTTACCGGATATTTTTGCTCCTCCTAAAATTGCAGTAAATGGTCTTTCTGGATTAGCTATCGCACTTCCTAAATAATCTAGTTCTTTTTTCATCAAATATCCTGCAACACAAATATCTAAATGCTTTGTTACACCTTCTGTAGATGCATGTGCGCGATGAGCTGAACCAAATGCATCATTTATATAAACGTCTCCAAATTCAGCTAGTTGTTTAGCAAAACCGTTGTCATTATCTGTTTCTTCAGTATGAAATCTTAAATTCTCTAAAAGAAGAACTTCTTTCTCGTTTAATTCAGAGACTAATCTTTTTACAGAATCACCAATACAATCATCAGCAAACTTTACTTCTTGACCAAGCAGTTCACTTAATCGAACAGCAGCAGGTTTTAGACTAAATTTTGGATTTACTTTGCCTTTTGGTCTTCCTAAATGACTCATTAAGATCGTGGAACCGCCTTCAGCCAATACTTTCTTAATTGTTGGCAAAGCAGAAGTAATTCTAATATCATCAGTAATTTCAAGATCATCATTAAGGGGAACGTTAAAATCTACTCTTATTAAAACTTTCTTTCCTTGAAGACTAATATCTTCAATAAATAACTTATTCATTTCTTCTCCAATTAAATGGATTATAAAAACATTTTAACTCTTATTACATAAAAAAAAGACGCAGAAAATAAAAATTAACTGCGTCTTAAATGAAATTACTTGTTTAACTATTTAGCAATTTTTTTCATTAAATCAACTACTCTACTTGAATAACCATATTCGTTATCATACCATCCTACAACTTTAACCATATTACCATCAACCATTGTTGAAAGTGAGTCAAAAATATTTGAATGTGTATTTCCAACTATATCAACAGATACAATTGGATCTTCAGTATATTCTAAAATTCCTTTAAGTGAACTTTTAGAAGCTTTTTTGAATGCTGCATTAACTTCTTCTACAGTAGTTTTTTTCTTAAGAATTGCAACAAAATCAGTAATAGAACCGTCTGGTGTAGGAACACGCATTGCCATTCCATCTAATTTACCTTTAAGTTCTGGAATTACTAATCCAACAGCTTTTGCAGCACCAGTAGTTGTAGGAATAATTGAAACAGCTGCTGATCTAGCTCTTCTTAAATCTTTATGAGGTAGATCTAAAATTCTTTGATCATTTGTATAGGCATGGATAGTAGTCATCATTCCTTGTTTAATACCAAAAGCGTCATTAAGAACTTTTGCCATTGGCGCTAAACAGTTTGTTGTACAAGATGCATTAGAAATAACTTTATCACTCTTCTTTAGAGTTTTATCATTAACACCCAATACAACAGTTGCATCGATTTCACCTTTTCCAGGCACGGTTAAAATAACTTTTTTGGCACCATTTTCAATATGTGTCATACAAGCTTCTTGTGTAGCAAAAATACCTGTGGCTTCCACAACAATCTCTGCTTCTAATTCACCCCATTTTAAGTTCTTGGGATCTCTTTCAGCAGTAATTTTAATTTTGTCGCCATTTACGATAAGGTTGTTGCCTTGAACTTTAATTGTACCATTGAATCTGCCATGTACAGAATCATACTTTAGTAAATGTCCTAGAGTTTTTGCATCTGTAAGATCATTAATTCCAACAAAATCAAAACCACCTAATTCCATACATCTTCTAAAAACAAGTCTACCAATACGGCCAAAACCGTTTATTCCAACTTTGATTGCCATTTAATTTGCTCCTTAATTTAAGTTTGATTAAAAAATAATTTATAATCGTCAAAAATACGCTTTTGTGCATTTAATTCCAATTTAGGAATCTTTATATATTCACTAATAAGAATAAAATTCCAAATTTAGCCTTAAAAAATATTTGTTTTTGAATAAATATTTCGAAATTTGGCCAAGTTATTCAAAAATGATATTACAATAATTGGATCACAAGTAAGTAAAACTTGATAAAGTGTAGTATCAAAACGTGAAATAATCAATAAATATAGGTAGTTTTATATAATTAATGATTTGAAAAGAAAGAAAACATAAATTGACTAAAAAAGCTGACTTACATACTCATACAATTTATTCAGATGGTGCGCTCACACCAAAAGAATTATTAGATTTAGCAAAAAAGAAAAATTTGGATATAATTGGAATTACAGATCATGATACAATTGACGGAATAGATGAAGCTATTTGCTATGGAAATGAAATTGGAATTCAAGTAATACCAGGACTAGAAATTAGTACAGATGTTGAAGGACAAGAAGTTCATCTATTAGGCTACTTTATAAATCACAAAGATCCCGAATTAGCCAAATATCTTCAATTTTTTAGAAATGAACGATTAGAAAGAGCGAAACGAATCTTAAGTAAACTTGAGAAAATCGGATTCTCAGTAAGTTTAGATGAAGTACAAAAAATTGCTAATAATTCTCCAATCTGCAGGCCTCATATAGCTAAAGCCATGGTAGACAAAGGGATTGTTAATAATTTCCATACAGCTTTTAATAAATATATTGGTGATACAAGACCGGCGGCAGAAAAAAAAATTCACGTTTCTCCCCAGAGCGCAATTAAAATTATTAATGATGCTGGCGGATTGGCATTTATTGCACATCCCGGAAAAATGAAAGAATCTATTTTAACGAATCTTATAAATCTAGGTATTGATGGAATTGAAGTAATTCACTCATCTCATAGAAAGTACCAGCAAAAATTCTACCGCGGAATTGTTAACCAATACTGTCTTTTAGAGTCTGGAGGATCTGATTTTCACGGAGGCCTGAGAAATGATGAAGACAATTTTGGGAAGTTTTTTACAACAAACACCGTTGTTGAGAACATACAGAAAATGGCACAAACAAAGCAAGTTTCTTAAAGGTCATTAAATTTTAGACTTCATCTGGTATAAGAAATTTTTATTTTTTATGTAACAATTGAAGGAAAGATGAAAAAAGTTTTAATTCTGATGCTAATATGTGGTTATTCCATTCTTGCCCAACAAATTAAGAGCTGGCAAAATCATACAAATATGGTGCAAATTAATGATTTTGATATTAAAGACGGCATTGTGTGGACTGCAACTAATGGTGGAGTATTTAATTATACCGAATTTGATAATTCATACCAGACAATAACTAAATCTGAAGGGTTAGCAAGTCATACAATAACTTCAATTGCAATAGATACTGAAAGTAAAATTTGGATCGGAACATCAGAGGGATATATTAATGTTTATGATCCATTTTCGAACGTTATGAATACAATTCTTGAAATTTATAAAACTGATAAGAGTAATAAACGTATAAATGATATTCAGATTAGTGGTGATACTGTATTTGTTTCAACCGAATTTGGATTATCCCTAATCAATAGTAAAGATCTTTCATTTTATGATAGTATCCTTAAATTCGGAAATTTTCCGACTGAAACTCCAGTAGAAAATATATTTATTGATGAGAGATTATACGTTGTTACCAGAGCTGGAGTAGCCATAAATAAAGAAGGGAGTTTCAACTTGATTGCTCCCGAGGCTTGGGATAATATCGATTTGGGTTCGGATATTCCAGCAAATAGAATATTTAGACTTTCTAAATATAAAAATCAATTACATGCAGCGACAGATAGAGGAGTAATTAAGGAAAACAATGGAGAGTGGCAGATTTTCCTTTACAATAATTTTGAGGTAGTAGATCTTCTAGTAAAAGACGAAGCGCTGTATTCATTACTCAGAAATACTATTCACAAATATGAAAACAATGACGATGTGATTTTGGGAATAGCAAATATTCAATTTTCAAAATTTAGTATTGCAGAGGATATCACCTATATTGGTTCAGATAAAGGATTGATTCGATTTGATCAATTAGATACTTTGAAATTGCTACCTAACTCTCCGGAAACGAATGCATTTTTAAGTATTACTGTTGATTACGAAGGAAAACTTTGGGCTGGCACCGGGAAAGATGTTTCTGGAATAGGAGCGCTGAAATTTGACAAAAACACCTGGAGTATAGCAAATATTATTAATACACCCGAATTCAAAACTAATAGTTTTCACAAAGTTTCGTCATCAAACAATGCAGTATATCTATCAAATTGGGGTAGAGGATTTGCCAAATATGAGGATGGAGTTTATACAAATTATGATGCCACGAATACTAATATGACTGGTGTACCTAGCTCAAATAATTTTCTTGTAATAAATGAAATTAGGGAAGATTCAGAGGGTAATGCCTGGATTTTGAACTATTGGTCAGCTGCAGCCGAACCTTTGAGCGTACTTACAACTGAAGGTGAAATTATTAACTATCAATTAAGTAACCCACTATCGACACAAATTGTTAATTTTGAAAATCTAGTAATTGATCAATTTAACACTAAATGGATTTCGGGCGATCTAAGTGGAGACGTGCCAACTGAAGGATTGTATTATTTTAATGAAAATGGAACCTTAACAAATACATCTGACGATATTTGGGGAAGAATTACTGTAAGTAATGGATTAAGAAATAGAGACGTGAAAGCATTAGCTATTGACCAATTTGGGGAACTGATTATTGGAACAAGTGTTGGTGTAGATGTTATACTAGATCCATCAAACCCCCAATCAATTAGAGGTGACCAATATTTTGCAATAAGACAACAAACTATTAACTGTATTGAAGTTGATCCAATAAATCAAAAATGGTTTGGAACCGAAAAAGGTATTTTCCTAATGAGTTCTGATGGTTCAAGTCTTCTGGCAAATTATACTAAATCAAATTCTCCACTTCCCTCTGACAATATTAATACCATAGCGATTGATAAATTGAGTGGTGTGGTTTATGTCGGGACAGATTTTGGGGTTACAGCAATTTCCACTCTATTTATTGAACCTAACAAGGATTTTTCAAATCTATATGTATATCCAAATCCAATAGCATTAACGTCATCTTCTGATCATAATATTTTTATCGATGGATTAGTTGAAGATTCTGAAATAAAAATACTTGATGTTTCCGGGAACCTGATAAATGAATTCAGATCAATTGGTGGAAAGACCACAAATTGGAATTGTAGAGATTTTGAAGGAAAATTAATTTCGAGTGGTGTTTACATTGTGGTTGCATTTGATTCAGAAGTAAATGAAATTGGTCATGCGAAATTTGCAGTTTTGAGAAAATAATTAATACTTTGCATGATTGACGTTAATAACCTTTCTGTTCAGTTCAATGGGACGTACTTATTTGAGAGTGTGAATCTTAAGATTCTACCCTCTGATAGAATTGCGTTAGTTGGTTCCAATGGAACTGGGAAATCAACATTTCTAAAAATTCTGGCTGGGCAACAAACTCAGGAAGATGGAAGCCTCCAATTTAAGAAGGGCTTAAAGATTGGATATCTCCCCCAGGAATTAATTTCCAACTCGGAAAAAACAATATTTAGCGAGGTTCGGGAATCACTGAGCATAATTAAACTAATTGAAAATGATGAAAGTAACATAAATTTTTATCTGGAAAACAAAGATTTAAGCAATGAAGAACACGATAAATATGTTTACAAGCTAGGACTTTTAAATCATAAGAAAGAAGAAGTTGGCTACTATGAAGTTAATTCAGAGATAGAAAAGATATTGATGGGACTCGGCTTCTCCAAAGAAAGCTTTACGCAAAAGACCTCTGAGTTATCTGGTGGTTGGCAGATGAGAGTTGAACTAGCAAAAATTTTAATAGCCGACAATGATATTATTTTGCTGGATGAACCAACTAATCATTTAGATCTTGATTCACTTCAATGGCTGGTAAAGTTTCTAGAATCATTTCGGGGAGCAATAATTCTTGTTAGCCATGACAGATATTTTACAAACCACATATGTAATAAGACACTAGAGATTTACCTCAATAATGTAACTTTTTACAAAGGCAACTATAACGATTATCTTACTTTTAAAGAAGAAAGGAATGAAAGACTAAAATCAGAATTTCTTGATCAGCAGAAAAAAATCAAACAGACTGAACAATTTATTGAAAGATTTCGCTACAAATCAACCAAAGCAAAGCAAGTACAAAGTAGAGTTAAACAATTAGAAAAAATTGAAAGAATCCAATTATCGGACAATGAAAGTAATATTCACTTCAGGTTTTTTGATACTCAGCAAAGCGGTGTAATTCCCATTAAAATAAATAATCTATCAAAATCTTATGATACAAATTTAGTTCTAAATAATATCGATCTTCAGATTGAACGAGGTGAAAAGATAGCTTTAGTTGGACCGAACGGTGCTGGGAAAACTACTCTATCAAAAATTATTTCGCAAAGACTAGACTCAACCTCTGGCACAATTAATTATGGACATAACACATTCATTTCATTTTATGCTCAAGATGTGGTTGACAATCTTAATTTGGAGAATGACATCATCACTGAATTATCTGAAAGTGACTCTGAAAACACGGTTGGGCAACTAAGATCAGTATTAGGGGCCTTTCTTTTTCATGGTGATGATGTGTTCAAAAAAATAAAAGTTCTCTCTGGTGGAGAAAAAAGTAGAGTAGCACTATCAAAGGTTTTACTTACAAAAGCAAATACTATTATTCTAGATGAGCCAACAAACCATTTGGATTTTGACTCAAAAAAGATAGTGCAGAAAGCACTAATGGAATTTAATGGTACACTAATAATTGTTTCTCACGATATTGATTTTTTAGAACCGATTGTTTCAAAAGTTATAGAAGTAAGAAATAAAAACATAAAAGAATATTACGGTGGGATTGATTATTACATGGCAAAAAGAGAAGAATCTATTGATTCTAATCTTGAAGTAGACAAAAATAATGATGAACAAAAAAAGACAAATAGAAAAGAAGAGAAAAAATTCCAAGCTGAAAGAAGACAAAAAGAACATTTAGCCACAAAAGACTTGAAGAAAAACATTTCAATTCTTGAAAATAAAATTGAAGAATTAGAACAAAATAAATTACAATTAGAGAACGAATTTATGAAAGAAGAAATCTATTCAAATCCTCTATTGGCGAAGCAGAATAAAATAGATTATAAAAATGTAAAAGTGGAACTAGAAAAAGCCTATCATGAGTGGACTCTCTCAGCAGAAGAACTGGAAAACATTACAGAACAATTTTCTATTAATGATTAACATCAAAATAATATTATTTAATTAATTTTTCATGCTTCAATATTTTTCTAGTTATTTCTTCCCTTAGTTTAGCGTCCTCACTGTCATCTATATCAATATTCATTGCAAAAACCCATGTTTCAGTTTCATTCTCTACAAAACCAACATACCATCCAATCTGGTTATCAACTCGAGCAGTCCATCCAGTCTTAGCGTATAGCTGATAACTATCTGTCGAGTCTATCAGAATAATATTTTTTACAATCTTAAAATTAAGATCTGAAAATGGTAAATCCTTAGTTAAGAATTTATTTAGGAACTCAATCTGTTCAAAAGCTGAAATTCTCAAGTCCCCTTGCAGCCAAAATTTATCAATGTCAGTTCCAATTTTACTATTTCCATATTTAGTTGAATCAAGATAAGTTTGCATTTTTTCTTCACCAACTCTGCGTGCAAGCTCTTGATAAAACCAGACACAAGAGTATTTCATTGCCGACTTTAAATTTTGGTCTTGATTCCACTTATCATAGAACCTTTTTTTTCCGTCCCATTTTATGATTTTATTCTCATCATTAATGGCTTTAGTTTCCAACGAGATTAAAGAATTAAGAATTTTAAATGTTGAGGCTGGTAAATATTGTTTCATAGCTCTTTCGGAATTATGAACATAAATTGAATCTGAACCCAATTTTGAAAGAACAAATGTGCCAGACACAAAATCTTCATCATAGAATTTCTTCCAACTATCATTTCCCAGAAGAGAATTTTGAGAACATATTAAACTTGATGTAACTAAAACTAGAATTAACAGGATCACTTTTTTCATATTTGTGCTCTAACTATTTGACAAAAACTCATCGGCCAACGCTAAACCGCCGTAGAGCGGTGCATCATCACCTAGTTTAGTTCCGTTCAATTCCACAATTTTCCCAGCAGGTTCAATCACAGATTTATAAAATGCTTTTCTAATTCTCGATAGCATAAATTCTTCATTGGCTTCTACTACTCCACCACCAACTACAATTGTATCCAGGTTTAGTAAAGTTGTAATACTACCAAGAAGAGTCCCAATTGCAATACAAGCTTTCTCCATTTCTTCAATAACTACTTTGTCTTTCTTTTTGATAGCATTTGATAAAATTTTACTTTTAACTTTCTCGCCGTTTTTAATTATTTTTTTAAGTGACGTTTCCTCTTTTTTTGACCTCTCAATTATTGAATTTACGATAGCAGTTCTACTAGCAATTTTCTCAAACGTAGAGCTCGAGTTTTTTGAACTTAAAGTTCCATCTGAATTCATTTTCATATGGCCAATTTCACCAGCATAAAATGAAGATCCTCTAAAGAAAGTTCCGTTGAAAAAAAGTGCGGCTCCAATACCCGTTCCAACAAAGACGACAAGCATATTGTTAATTTTATTATCATACTCAAAATTTTTAATTCCTAATCCTGCCATATTTACATCATTTTCTAGCAAGACAGGTATGTCAAAATATTTTTGAAGTGCATTCTTAATATTGTATTCTTTAATATTAAGATTAGGAGCTACTGATATTATTCCACTCTCCGGATTTACAGCACCCGGAACACCCATTGCGATCGCTCGTATTTTTTTCTCACTAACGTTAGTCTTTTTAAGTAATTCTTTTACGGACTTTGCTATACTCTCTACAATATATTCCGGTCCTTTAGTGGAATCTGTAGGCATTTTGATACGATCAACAATCTGTTTTTTTTTATTGATGAGTGCTGATAATGCTTTTGTTCCACCAAGATCTATTGTAATTACAAATTCTTTCTTCAAGGCAAACTCCTAATAATATTATAATTAGTATATTGGGTTGAATTTAGTTTTTTTTTGAAAATTATGATATAAAAAGTAAGGAATTATTACATAAAAGTATGGGTGTAAAACCATTAAAAAAATTTGGGCAAAATTATCTTATTGATAAGAATATTGTTAATAAAATGATTCGATCTCTAAACTTATCTAAAACTGATACAGTGTTAGAAATTGGTCCAGGTCAAGGTTTTATAACCAATGAACTTTTAGGACATCTCGATACTTTAATTGGAGTAGAAATTGATACTAGAGTAATTGCTCAGCTTAAAAAACAATTTCCAAAACTTCAGGTAATTAATGATGATTTTATAAAACTTAATTTAAATGATCTTCATTTGAATTCTCCATTAAAAATAATTGGGAACATCCCTTTTAATTTAACTGGTAATATTTTATTCAAGCTTATTGAGGAAAAGGATAGAATTTCTGATGCGATCATAATAATGCCGTATGATATTGCTAAAAGAATTGTTAGTGTAAAAAGGACCAAGGAATATGGAATTCTAACTATCCTATTCAATTATTTTTCTACTGCCAAATTGATCCAAAAAGTATCTCCAAATGTATTTTTCCCAAAACCTAATATTGATGCAGCTATTCTTCATATAAAATTTGATAAAGACGAAGTAGTAAATGTAGACAAAAACCTATTTATAAAAGTTGTAAAAGCATCTTTTGGTAATAGAAGAAAAACTTTAAATAATTCTTTAAGGAATAGTATATTTAAGGATTGTGATTTTTTAACATCGGAGTTAGATTTAACAAAAAGAGCAGAAGAATTAGAAGTAAACGATTTTCTTAAACTAACAGAATATATTCAGAATCAACAATGTCTGACGAAAACGAAATAAAAAATATTAGAACAGTTCTACAAATTGATAACGAACTAATTGAAAGCATTACAAGTCTAATTAAAAATGGTGCCGAAAAAAGTTTGTTAAATATATTTGCAGATTTACACCCTGCTGATATTGCCGAAATTATTAATCACGTTGATTTAGACAGTGCGAAGTTTTCTTTCTCGATACTAGATACTGAAACTGCCGGTGAAGTAATAACAGAAATTGACGAAAATCTTCGCGAGAAAATCTTAAAAGATATTGATGTTAAAACTATTACTGATATTGTAGATGAGCTTTATACTGATGATGCTACTGATATTGTAAGTGATTTACCTGAACAGGTTGCTAAACAAGTTCTTAGAAATATTGATAAAGAAGATTCTGAAGACGTTCAGGAACTTTTAAAATACCCCGAAGATACTGCTGGTGGTATTATGAACAGTAATTTCGTGTCCGTTCATAATAATGCTACTATTAAAGATGCTATTGCGGCGGTAAGAAACAATGCTGATGAATTTGATCATATTTACCATATCTACGTATTAAAAGAAAACGAAGAATTATTAGGAATTGTTGCACTTAAATCATTATTGATAAATCCTTTACAGAAAAAAGTTACTTCTGTAATTGAAGAAGATCTCATGTTTGTAACTCCGGATATGGACCAGGAAGAAGTTGCTAACATAATGAACAAATATGATCTTGTTGCAATCCCTGTTGTTGATGAATACAGAAGAATGCTTGGTAGAATTACCTTTGATGATATTCAAGATGTTATTCAGGATGAAGCATCTGAAGATATACAAAAATTGGCTGGTTTAATAGAGGAAGAAGAAACAAGTGATTCAATCTTTACAATATCTAAGATTAGATTACCTTGGCTACTCGTTGCATTGGTAATGGAATTATTAGCGGCACTTGTTCTGAGAGGTTATGAATCATATATTAAAGAATTATTTATTGCCACATTCTTTATCCCTGTTGTGATGGCGATGGGTGGAAGTACAGGAACACAAGCCGCAATTGTTATGGTTCGTGGATTAAGTACCGGAGATATTTGGTTAAATGATAGTTTGAAAAATCTTACTAAAGAATTTTTTGTTGCTTTATTGAATGGAATATTTTTAAGTGGCATTTTATTAATTTCTGTAATTATAATTTTCCCTCGAAGTGAATTATCATTTGATTTTGCTCTACTATTATCTTTAGCTCTACTTATAATTATTGTTATGGCAACAATTGTAGGTGCTTCAATTCCTCTTCTCTTAAAAAAAATGAACACTGATCCAGCAATTGCTACAGGACCTTTTGTTACTACATCTAACGACATTCTTGGTCTATTAATTTATCTTACAATCATCATAATCTATTTCTTCTAATGACGCACATTCAAAACCTATTAAAAAAACTTAATCCAACAGATGTTGTTGTAATTGCATTCTATCTAATTATGACTGGTCTTACTTTGGCATTTTACCCTAAATTAGAAAATTGGGGACTACTGATTTTTCTTAACATTCTGCTTATAGGATTTGTAGTTTGGATTTCCAATAAAGCCGAGCGATCAAATAGTAATATTTGGAAAAACATACACTACTACTATGTAATTCCTCTCATATTTCTCAGTTTCAAGGAAGTCTATGTATTGATAAGGGCTCTTCATACAATTGATTATGATAGTATCCTAATTTCAGCAGATCGTTTTATGTTTGGAACAGATCCAACTGTATTTTTATATCAATTCGCCACTCCTGTCCTTACAGAAATTCTACAAATTGCCTATGGAACATTCTTCTTCTTACCAATTATTCTTGGCATTGAATTTCATTTAAAGAAAGAATACGACAAATTTTACTTTATTATATTCTCAGTAGTTTTTGGTTTTTTCCTCTCCTACCTTGGATATTTTTTATTCCCAGCGGTTGGACCGAGATTTACCTTACACGATTTTTCTACAACAAATATTGAACTTCCAGGATTGTTTTTAACTAACATACTAAGAGAAATTGTAAATGCAGGTGAATCAATACCAAATGGGACCTTAAATCCAATTGAAGTTGTGCAGAGAGATGTTTTCCCAAGTGGTCACACTCAGATGACATTAATTGTTATGTTCCTTGCAGTAAAGCTTAAATCATCATATAAATTGTTCTTTCTTATTGATGGAACTTTACTGATAATTGCCACAGTTTATCTACGTTATCATTATGTTGTAGATCTAATTGGCGGGACGATTTTTATGATATTAACAATGATTTTAGGGAAGTTCTTATTTAACTGGTGGCAAAAGAAAATTAACAAACCTACTTTTGAATATTATTACAATACATAAGATTTTATGGACAAGAAAACTCAAGTAAAACGAATTTTCGATACAATTTCCCCAAAGTATGATTTTTTAAATCATTTTTTAAGTGCAGGAATCGATTTCTATTGGCGAAAAAAAGCATTAAAGTTAACTGGTGTAAATAAAGAAACTCAACTATTAGATGTAGCTTGTGGAACTGGTGATTTCTCAATTGCAGCAAAGAAAATTGGTGTCAACAAAATAATTGGGGCCGATCTAAGTAAAAACATGTTGAGCTATTTTCATGAAAAAGTTGATTGGAGCCATGGCAATTTGATCCAATCAGTTGCTGAATCAATGCCAATAAAGAATAATTCATTTACAAATATTACGGTAGCTTTCGGTGTAAGGAATTTTTATAATATTAAAAAAGGTTTTGAATCATTTTACGATGTCCTTAGACCAAATGGCAAAGTGACAATACTTGAATTCAGGTTACCGAAAAATGCTATAGTAAAAAACTTGTACCTGTTCTATTTTAATAAAGTTCTTCCAATTGTTGGAAGATTGATATCCAAAGACCAAGAAGCCTATACTTATCTTCCAGAATCTGTTAACACTTTTGATTCAAAAATTGATCTTGAGAAATTATTAGGTGAAGTCAATTTCAAGAATATTGAAAAACATTCAATGACTTTTGGTATTGTGCAAGTGGTTATTGCAACTAAATAATCTTATTGATCTCTTCTTTAAGATTATTGAATGCCTTTGCTCTATGGCTGATTTTATTTTTCTCTTCTAATCTTATTTGGGCTAATGATAATTCAGCATTATCTGGTTTAAATATTGGATCAAATCCAAAACCATTATCTCCTTTGAACTCTCTCATTATTTCACCCGGAAGTTTACCAAGAACTGAAATTCGATTTTTTTGATCAACAAAGACTGCACAACATAAAAATTGAGCTTTGTGCGGTTGAGAGAAATCTTTTAATTCTTCAAGTAGTTTTAGATTATTATCTTCGTAAGTAGCATTTTTACCAGCAAAACGAGCCGAATAGACTCCAGGTCGGCCTTCAAGTTGATCGACAGCCAAACCTGAATCATCTGCAATAACAGGAACATTAAACTTGTTAAAAATAGTGTCAGCCTTTATGAAGGCATTATCTTCAAAAGTGGTTCCAGTTTCCTCTATTTCTTCAGTAAATCCAATATCTTTTAGAGAAACAATTTCAAAATTAGTTCCTTCGAAAATATTTCTTACTTCTTTTAGTTTTCCTTGGTTATTTGTTGCAAATATTACTTTCATACTAATTTACTTTTGCTCTATTCATTAATTGTTTTAACTCGTTCCTACCATTATAGTAAAGTTCACTCTCGTCATAGATTACTGATTTACTATCTTTTACGATCCATTCTCCTTCTATCATTACCTCTTGAACGTTTTCAGTTCCGGCCGAAAAAATAATGGTTGAATAAATGTTCTCATCAATAAGAGTTTGATTGGGCTTTTCTAAATTTAAAAGCACTATGTCGGCTTTCTTCCCAATTTCAATACTGCCAATTTCATTTTCTAAATGTAATGCCTTAGCTCCTTCAATGGTTGCCAATCTAAATGTAGCTAAGGAATTCATTTCTTTTGGAGAATATCTTGGTTTTTGAATTAATGAAGCTAGTCGCATTTCTACAAACTGACTTAAATTATTATTACAAGGCGCACCATCAGCTCCTAAAGAAACTGAAATATTCTCTTTTAAATATCTAGGAATATCTGCAATTCCAGATCCCAATTTTAAATTTGATGAAGGACAATGCGATATTCTTGTCTGTGAATCCTTTAATAAACCTATTTCCTTTTCATTAATATGAATTCCATGTGCTAAGACAGTATGATCACCCAAAATATCTATTGAATTAAAATATTCAATATTTTCCATATTATGCATTTTCTTAACAGCTTCTATCTCACTTTTATTCTCACTGGAATGAGTATGGTATATTGATCCTTCAAAATCTTTCATCATTTCTTTTGTTTCAGTAAGAAGCTCTTCAGAACATGATAGAACAAAACGTGGCGCAAAACCATACTTAAGTTTGCCATTATTTGAATTGTGGTATTCCTTAGCTAATTCATGTGTATATTTTAAACTTTCTTCAGTCCCTTCAATAAAGCTTGGGTACAAATCATTGATATCCATCATACATTTACCGGCAATAGCTCTCATATTGCTATTGTTCAACTCATCAAATATGATCTCTTCATACCTGATTGTGCCCATATCTAAAAGAGTTGTTGTACCACCTCTTTGTAATTCATGAATACCTAACTGTGAGGATATTCTTAGCGATTCAGTTGTATGAGAGTTTTCATAAGGAAATATTCTTTGTTGCAGCCAATCCAAGAGCTCCATATCCTCTGCTAATCCTCTAAAAAGTGTTTGGCACAGATGAACATGAGTTTGTACGAATCCAGGTATTAGCGTCAAATTTGGATATCTGAATATTTCCCCTTCATATTTTGATAAATCAATCTCATTTGAATTAACGATATTTGATATTATTCCATCCTCAATTTCGATGGCAAAATTATTTAGGATTTCATTTTCACTATTAACCGTGATTATATTTTTGGGTAATATTATTTTTTTCATACTATTTTTTATTCTGTTCTAATTCTTTAATTAAAAACTTGCCTGTCAGGCTATTTTTATTTTTAGAAACTTCTTCAGGCGTACCTTCAGCAATAATATAACCTCCGTATTCACCACCACCAGGTCCCAGGTCTATAATATAATCAGCGACTTTGATTACATCCAAATTATGCTCAACAACAATTACTGAATTTCCTTTTTCAACCAATTTATTTAAAACACCCAACAAAATATTAACGTCCTCAAAATGTAATCCAGTGGTTGGCTCATCTAAAATATAGAGAGTTTTCCCGGTGCTGATTTTACTTAATTCTGAGGCTAATTTCACACGCTGCGCTTCTCCACCAGACAGAGTTGTGGCTGGCTGACCAAGTGTAATATATCCCAATCCTACATCAAAAATTGCCTGAAGTATTCTTTTTATTCTCGTGTGTTCATCAAAAAAGACCAAGGCATTTTCAATAGTCATCTCTAGAACATCGTTTATGGATTTAGTTTTAAATAAAACTTCTAATGTCTCTCTATTATATCTTTTACCATTACACACCTCACAATGGACGTATACATCTGGCAAAAAATTCATTTCAATTTTTTTTATGCCGTCGCCTTTGCATTCTTCGCATCTTCCACCTTTCACATTAAAACTAAATCTACCAGGTGTATATCCTCTGATTTTGGACTCGGGTAATTGTGAGAATAAATCTCTTATAAAAGTAAAAACTCCTGTATATGTTGCTGGATTTGATCTTGGAGTTCGACCAATTGCTTTTTGATCAATTTCTATGATTTTATCAATATTCTCTAAACCATTAATTTTATCGTACGGGAGCGGGGTTGTTTTTGATTTATAAATGTTCTTCATAAGTATTCTTACAAGAGTTTCATTTATTAAAGATGATTTTCCCGACCCACTAACACCTGTTATTGCAACAAATTTGCCTAATGGAATATTGATAGTTACGTTTTTGAGATTATTTCCAGTCGCACCAATAATTTCTAGTTTCTCAGTGTTTCCATTTCTCCTCTGTGAAGGAATTAAAATTGATTTCTCATTGCGTAAATAGGAAAGTGTAAGCGACTCAATTTTATTTTTACTTTTTATATCCACATTTTTTCCAGTGAAGCAAATTTCTCCACCATGCTCACCGGCTTTCGGCCCAAGATCAACAATATAGTCTGCACTTACGATAGTCTCTTTATCGTGTTCAACAACAATTACCGTATTTCCCAAATCCCTTAATTCTTTAAGAGAGTAAATCAACTTTATATTATCATTTTGATGAAGCCCAATACTCGGTTCATCTAATACATATAAAACTCCAGAAAGTTGTGAACCAATCTGAGTTGCTAATCTTATTCTCTGAGTTTCGCCTCCGGATAGAGTTCTTGCAGATCTATTCAATGTGAGATAATCTAGACCAACATTTAATAAGAAATCCAATCTAGAATTTATTTCCTTCAATATTTGTTTTGAAATTATCTCAGCATTTCCTTCAAAAGTTAGATTTGAACAAAATTGTTTAGTTTTTTCAATGGAAAGACTTGTAATTTCACTAATGTTTTTATTATTGATCAAAACAGCGAGAGAATCTTTTTTTAATCTTCCTCCATTACAAGTTGAACAAACTTGTGTGTTCATAAAGGATTCAGCCCAATCTCTTATTTTTGAAGAGGTTGTTTTCTCAAAATAGTTTTGTACATACTTTAGAACTCCTGTAAATTTGTGCATATATTTGGCTTTTTTACCGTCACCAAAACTGTAAGTAAATGGAATCTTTTTCTTGCTTCCATTCAACAATACTTCCTTTTGCTCCTCACTCAGTTCATTAAGTTTAGTATCATAATCAAACTTATAATATGCTGCAACTGCTTCTAGTTGATTAAAAAACCATATATTCCTCGGTTTTCCAATTGGTTCTAAAGCCGCCTCATTAATTGATTTACTCCAATCGGGAATTATTAAATTTACGTCCAAGTCTTTCTTTTCACCAAGACCATCGCAATTTGAACATGATCCATATGGTGAATTAAACGAAAAAGAATTGGGAGCAAGTTCTTGATAATTAATTCCACATTCTGAACAAGCAAAATCTCTACTAAAAATATAGTCTTTTTCTCCATCAGCGATAATAATACTACCATTCCCAAAATTAAGTGCAACCTCAATTGATTCACTCAATCTAAATCTAGATTTGGAAGTAACTTTGATTCTGTCTATTAATATCTCAATATTATGGATCTTATATCTATCAACCTTGTAATCCTTTTCAAGCTCAATTACTTCATTATCTACTCTTACTCTTATGAAACCGTCTTTTTGAATATCTTCAAATAACTCACGATAATGCCCTTTCCTGCCTCTTACAACCGGAGCAAAAATCATTATCTTTTTATTAATAAATGAATCAAGAGCTCTATCGATGATTTGATCAGAAGATTGTTTTTTAACAATTTTGCCACAATTGTAACAATGAGCAACCCCAACTCTGGCAAATAATAATCTCAAATAATCATAAATTTCTGTGATTGTCCCAACTGTTGACCTAGGATTACCTCCCGTAGATTTTTGTTCAATCGATATTGCTGGACTAAGTCCTTCAATTAAATCTACATCCGGTCTTTCTAACTGACCTAAAAATTGCCTGGCATATGCTGAAAGAGATTCTATATATCTTCTCTGTCCTTCAGCATAGATCGTATCAAAAGCCAATGAAGATTTCCCGGAACCGGACAATCCAGTAATTACAGTGAGGGCATCACGTGGGATTTCTAAATCAATATTCTTTAGATTATGCTCTCTAGCGCCTTTTATTATTATTTTTTCTTGATCTATCATTAAATAGTTTGCAAATGTTCAAACGATTATATTAGTTAAAGGTGACAAGAAAATCAATTAATTTAATTTTTAAAATTTACACCAAATGATTGAATCCGAGAAAATATCAGTTATTGAGAAAAATGCCACGAATAAGTCGAAAATAAAGGGCTCTAAATTTATAGGTCATGCTTCTCGAATTACTTCTTCTGAAGATGCGTTAGAAAAGCTAAAATCAATTAGAAAAGAATACTATGATGCGACTCACCATTGTTACGCTTATAAGACGATAGGTGGCATTGAAAAATATTCAGATGATGGTGAACCAAATGGAACAGCCGGAATTAGAATATTCAATGCGGTGAACCATTATAATCTAACTGATATTTTAGTAGTGGTTGTTCGGTATTATGGTGGGACTAAACTTGGTGTAGGGCCACTTGGTAAAGCTTATGGAGATACTGCTGCCAATCTTTTGGCTGATTCAGACATATTGGAGTTAACTAAATTTGAAAAAATATTAATTTCGTATAATTTTGAGGAAGTAAGTCCAATTAATTACCTAATTAATAAATACAAATGTAAAAAAATTACCAATATTTATACATCCTCACCTTCAATTGAATGTTTCATAGAACCATCTCAAATTAATAACATTACTTTAGAAATAAGAGAAAAAACTTCAGATAATGCTAAAATAGAGCTCTTAAACGAAACTTTTTATTTAAGATTAAAATAGAATTAAATAAAAGTTGATAAAAAGTTCTTATTTACTTAAATTCATTTTTGGATAGTTGATTGCTTGAAATACTATTTTGTTAAGAATATAAACAATTAGAGGAAGTAATGATATATACAAAAACTGGTGAATATGCAATAAGAGCAATTTTATTTTTAGCAAGGCAATCGGAAGATGCCTTAGTAATGTCTTCAGAAGTTGCTAAAAGAGAAGATATCCCTTCTCATTATCTAGCTAAAATTTTACAAAGAATGGCAAAATATGGCTATGTTGATTCCTTTAAAGGACGTGGTGGTGGATTCAAAATTACTAAATTGGCATTAGATAGTTCTATCTTAGAAATTGTTGAAAGAATTGAAGGTCCGGTTATTACATTGAAATGTGTTACAGGGCTAAAAGAATGCTCTGATGAGCATCCATGTCCTTTACACGATGAATGGAGTGAATTAAGGGATAACATCCATCATTTGATTTCTAGCAAAAGTGTTAGGCAGGTTGCTGCAGAATATACTGAGACATTAAAAAAGAAAAGTTAATTTGGTTAGGCAATTTTAATTCCCAAACCCAAGCCGTCTCCAATTGTTAGTATGTTTGCTTTTAGGTATGGGCATTCCAAAAATTTAGCATTGAATTTTCTAATAAATTCAGTGCTTTTTTTATATTCTTCCGGGATTTCATTTGTGGCGACGTAGCCTTTCCATAGCAAATTATCAACTAATATAACACCACCTAATTTTAACAATTTCATTGCTAAATCAAACAACTCCATATAGTCTTCTTTATCAGCATCAAGGAAAATAAAATCATATTTTTTCTCCAAACTAGGTAATATATCAATGGCATTACCTTCTAAAATTTTAATTATATCAGCAAGATTTGCACTTTTAATATATGAGTTAGCTAGTCTGATATTATTTTTACTACATTCGATTGTATGAACAATGCTTTGTTTTTTTAATACTTTGGCTACTCTAATAGCAGAATACCCTATAGCTGTACCAATTTCCAAGAACATTTCTGGTCTATATATGTAGACCAGTTGCTCTAGAAATTCAGCGGCTGATTTTTCCAAAATTGGGATTTTATTTTCTTTAGCGAACCTTTCCATCTTGAAGAGTAGATCGTCTTTATCTTTCCTAAAACTTTCAAGATAAGATAATTGCTCAGGGAAAAGAATATTTGACATAATAAATTACTTAAGTATTATAAGCTTTTTTGTTTTAGTATAGTCCCCTGCTTGAAGCTGGTAAAAATAAACTCCTGAGCTTAATCCCTTTGAAGAAAAATCAACGTAATGATTACCTGCTCCGGGTTTACTATCCACAAGAGTTCTAACTTCAGAGCCAAGAATATTGTAAACTTTAATAACTACTTTAACATTATTATTGGATTGTGGAATTGAATAATTAATTTGGGTATCTGGATTAAATGGGTTTGGATAATTCTGTGATAATAAATAACTATCTGGATTTTCTATTACTTCTGATAAAACATGATCTATGTTTAATTGACCGTATTGCAACTTATAGTTTCTATCCTCAGGTTCTCTTAGTAAGGTATTCTCAGAGTTTTTATAACTAAAATAAAATTCATAAGTTTCATCAACTGTTAAACTTGGCAAATTAACCATATAGACATTACCATTTTTTACTATTGGATAATTAGACCCATCACTAAAAACCAATTCAACAGAGGATTCATCTATGTTCAGGTTATTATCAAAAATTTTATGAAGAACATAAGTGTTCCCATTACTTTCCAGATTAGGGTATGTAATGGCTCTCAATGCAGATATTAGGCCATATCCCCTCTCATTATCAGGATTATTAACATTATCACCACTTTCAATCATAATGGCTCTAACCTGCTTATTATTTAGGTGTGGGTGAGCGGACAATAGTAAACCGGCAATTCCTGCTGAAATTGGAGCGGAATATGAGGTCCCATTTCCTGAACCATAACTATCAATTGAGCCAGCTACTGCATTTCTTATTGAAGATCCCATAGCAACTATTTCTGGCTTTATTCTTCCATCAAAAGTTGGACCTTCCGAACTGTATGAAGCAACAATATTTGTACTTGTTACAGCTCCAATTGTGAGAGTATTTAATCCATCACCAGGAGCAGTAATATACTTCCAGGAAGTGTTTCCTTCGTTACCGGCAGAGGTTATTACAACAATTCCTTTGTCAAAAGCCAATTCAGCAGCTTTAGTAACTAATGTTGTTTTTCCATCCATATCTTCGTAGGTATAAGAAAATTCATTGGCATCAAAATCACTATACCCTAGAGAAGAGGTTGTGATATCAACACCTATGGAATCCATCCATTCTAGAGCAGCCACATAATTATCTTCTTCTGCATGAGTTTCAGTCGGAACAAATTCTGTCTTTGCTAAAATAAATTCTGAATTAAATGCGGGACCTATTAGATTCCCTTCATCGAAACCAGCCAATATTGAAAACACACTTGTTCCATGATTCTGCTGAGAAGAAGTTGAATCCTTTGAATCATTGGCTGTCTCATTATCCTGATATATAAAATCTTTTTCTGCAATTACGGTTCTGCCATTTAAAGCTATGTGAGTTTCCCAGTCAAACCCGGTATCTAGTACACCAATAATAATTCCTTCACCAGTAATACCCATATCATGAACAGCAGGAATATCTGATAGTTCATTCTGAGTTTGGGAACTACCATAATCAAAATTATGAGTGGATGAGGATTTTTTTATTTGCTGCGGAATTATGGAATTTTCTTCGATAGGCTGAATTAACTTAATTGTTCTAATTCTTTCTATTTTGTCTACAAAAAATGTTGATTCCAGAAATTTGATTTGTTCTTTATCCAAATATGCACTAACAGCGTTAAACCATTTCAGTTTGTTAGAAATTCTAATTCCGTGGCTCTTTAGAATATCAACATACTTCCCTTCAATTGGTAAATCTTCAAATGAAAAATAATTCTGTCCGAGACTTTTTTTTCTTCTTTCAATACTTTTTGCTGAAAGATATTGTTTTGCGAGATTATCTTTATCGACACTTTTAGACAAGGTTTCTTTGCTTAAGCTACCTTTATCTTTAAAATAAATCATGTACTTATCTTGAGCAAATAATGCAGTAAACGATAATAATAGTACAATGACAATAACTTTATTCATTATTAACCTTTGTTAATGAACCAATTTAGCTATTCTATTAAATCTCGTTGATCCTAATAGTTTGAAGAAACTACTGAATGGAATATTTGGATTCCACGACCAATAAATCATCAATGCTTCACCGACTATTTTTTCTCGCGGAACAAATCCCCAATATCTACTATCTGCACTATCATCTCTATTATCACCCATGGCAAAATAATAATCTTGAGGAACTTCGTAATCTGTAACATGTTTACCATCAATATAGATTCTACCGTCTTTAACGCTAACAACATTTTTACCATAATTTCTGTTTATCAACATCTTATAAGCTTCAATGTTCTCTAGATTAAGATTAACAATATCCCCCTTTTGGGGAATAACTAAGGGACCATACTGGTCTTTATTCCACCCGCTACCATTAGGGAAAATATCCGGCCTTGTATAGCTTTTAGGCAAAATTCGCTGCATTTGATACTGTACATGAAACGGTTTATGTAATTCTTTACCATTAATATAAACTACTTTATTTCTAATTTCAATGGTATCTCCCGGTTCCCCTATACATCTTTTAACATAATTTAATATTTCTGTTGGTTGTAAAACATCTCTATCACCCGGGTATTCAAATACGATAATATCACCTTTTTCAGGTTCACTAATAGCCGGAAGCTGGAAATATGGTAATGTTATATTAGTAAATGGAATATTTCTTGGTGATGAAGAACCATATATAAACTTATTAACAAAAAGAAAATCACCAACCATTATTGTTTCTTCCATTGAACCTGTTGGAACTCTGGAAGTCTCTATTAAAAAAGTCTTAATTAAAAGTGCAGCAATTGCAGCAAATAATAAATTTTTCCAAAATTCTAAAAATTTCTGGAGAGGGGTTCTTTGTAATTTTTTTAATTTTTTATCTTTCTTCTTTTCTTCTCTACTAAGAGTCATTAATTAATCCATTTATTTCATTTAATGTTATTTATAACGTTTCATTCTTATTTTGTTTCTAAAATATTATATAAAGTAGTCAGAACTGAAAATTAGTCATCGAGCTGCAAAACTGCCAAAAAGGCCTCTTGTGGAATTTCAACATTCCCGACCTGCTTCATTCTTTTTTTACCTTCTTTCTGCTTTTCTAATAATTTTCTTTTTCTAGTAATATCACCACCATAACATTTGGCAAGTACGTTTTTGCGCAATGCTTTTATATTAGTTCTAGAAATAATTTTATTGCCAATTCCTGCTTGAACAGCAATTTCAAACATTTGTCGTGGAATGAGTTCTTTCAACTTTGAGCAAACTTTTCTACCCCAGTCATATGCTTTATCTTTGTGGACAATCACAGAAAGTGCATCTACTGTGTCCCCATTTAACATAATTTCCAGCTTAACTAATTCTGCTTCTTTATATCCAATAAACTCATAATCAAACGAGGCATATCCGCGAGAAATAGATTTTAACTTATCATAGAAATCAAAGATTATTTCAGAAAGTGGAAATTCATATTCAACATCTGCTCTAGTAGGATCAATATATGTAGTGTTTTTGTAAATCCCTCTTTTATCCATGGCAAGCTTCATTATATTACCAAGATACTCACTTGGTACAACAATCTGTGCTTTTATAAAAGGTTCTTCAATTCTGTCTAAATCACCAACCGCAGGTAACTCAGCTGGATTATCAACTACTATCTTTTCCCCATTCTTGTTATAAGCATAATATTCAACATTGGGAAGAGTAGTTACAATATTCTGGTTATATTCTCGCTCTAAGCGCTCCTGAATGATTTCCATATGAAGCATACCGAGGAACCCGCATCTAAACCCAAAACCTAAAGCAGCTGATGTTTCCGGTATAAATACAAGTGACGCGTCATTAAGCTGAAGTTTTTCTATTGCGTCACGGAGATCTTCATAATCATCTGAGTCAGAAGGATACAATCCACTGTAAACCATAGGCTTAATTTCTTTATACCCGTGAAGTGCTTCTTTAGCTCCATTTTTTGCATGCGTAATAGTATCACCAACTTTAGTATCGTGCACATCTTTAATACTGGCAATAACATATCCAACTTCACCAGTTAAGAGCTGGTCTCTTTTTTCTTTACGTAATCCCAGAACTCCTATTTCCTCAGCCAAATTAATATTACCATTGACAAAAAATTTAATTTGATCCTTTGCCTTTAGGACACCATTAATTATTCGAACATAAGCAATAGCTCCTCTGTATGGATCAAATACTGAATCAAAAATCAACGCTTGAAGTGGTTCATTAGGATCGCCTTTGGGAGAAGGGACCCGTTCTACGATTGCTGTTAATATTTCATCAAAACCTAAATGCTCTTTAGCACTGGCTAGAATAATTTCCTCTTCATCGCAGCCAATTAAATCAACAATTTGATTTTTAATTACATCTACTCTAGCGCTAGGAAGGTCGATTTTATTAATAACTGGAATTATTTCAAGGCCAGCATCAATAGCGAGATAAACATTGCTAATTGTCTGAGCTTCTACACCTTGTGCCGCATCCACAACAAGCAATGCACCCTCACAAGCAGCAAGAGATCTTGAAACCTCATATGAAAAATCTACGTGCCCAGGTGTGTCAATTAGATTAAAATTGTAAATCTTCTTATCAGTGTGCGTATAACTCATCTTAATAGCATGAGATTTTATTGTAATTCCCCTCTCACGCTCTAAATCCATGTCATCAAGTAACTGGGCTTTTGCTTCTCTTTGTGTTACAGTACCTGTAACTTCAAGAAGCATATCAGCAATTGTAGATTTGCCATGATCGATGTGTGCAACTATGCAAAAATTTCTTATATTTTCCATGATCCCAAAATATTTAAGCTTAGAAATATACCTATAGCATTGTCAAAATTCAACGAACTCACACATTGAGACTTCTGAATTATTTTATTTCTGTCATTCTGAACGAAGTGAAGAATCTCCGTTTTGCTCAAATTGAGATATTTCGCATTGCTCAATATGACAAATTTGTATTTCTCAGAAGTCTCACTTTTTATATTGTAATGAAAAATATACTTGGAGTATTAAAAATAAGAAAACTGAAGAGTCTCAGTTAAATTTTAACTAACAAGCGACTCTTCAAGTATAAATGGATAAATTTATAAAGGAATTAATGCCTCAAACAAAATGGCCTATGATTCTAAAATTAATTGTTTTATCATTAATAATTATCTAAGATCAAAGGGATAAACAAATGAGATTCTCGGCTCAATCTTTTTTTGAGGTTTATAATCCACAATATCATCATTAGCATCACGGATTGGGGTAAATGTCCAGTTATAAACCATTGAGACTAAAATATAGGGCCAAGGTTTGTAACCCAATTCTGCAAATAAATAAGATCTATCATCTAATGTAAAAAGATCTTTTTCATCTTTAATGTTAATCTTATCATACCCAGCTCGAAGAACGTACGGGATACCTTCGGGGGCAATTTCTGAGGTAGCATGAAATATCCCACTTTCAGGGTGGTCATCTAATCTCTGATAGCTTCCAACTATATCAAATGTCCCAAGTACCCTAATTAATAATTCGCCATAATAACCATCGCCAATATTTCCAATATGTTTTAGCGTTTGGATTTTACTTGTGACTAAATTATTTGATTTATCAAATTGGAATCGCTCCAATTCATAAAATGAATTAAAATATGAGGGGATATAATTATCACCATTAAATCTTCTCTCCATTTTCGCTCTAACGTCAACTAAGCCTAATCCATTTAGACTCATAATACCACCTAAAGCAGTACCATGCCCATAATCTACAATCTGGGCAAAATCAAAATATAAATCGAAACCAAATACACCACTTCTAATTACTGGTAATCCAATATCTAATCCAACTATGGACAAACTACCTTCATCATTTGACGCATCAAAATTCCCTGTTTCTAAATCAATTGAGCCGCTTGTAATCCCAGCATACTTATTAAAATCCGTCACATAAGAGGCCCCTAGTTCAAGACTTCCGATAACAGGGACATTGGCTAAAGAAGTCATCAAAAGTGGTCTTACGAATCCTCTTAGCCCTACAACACTTGATTCACCAAAGCTACCGTAAACGGACTCAAACCCAAATGTTGTAAAATCAATATCAAACTCCAATCCAATTTTACGAGTATCATAACTTGGGCTATTATTATACAAGTACATAATGCTTCCATGTCCTAACGTAGCATAATCTAAAGCGCCTAGTCTTGCATAAAATGGATCATTCTTATAACCATATCGTGCATATCTGATGATACTTAAATAATCTGAGAATTCATTAAAATTCTCATTTCGTAATTTTCCATCTGCATTGAATTCTAAGTTAAGATCCAAACCAACTCCAAAATTCGCAAAAGCAAATTCTGGAAACATTCTAAATGTATAATGAGGTTCATCATCAATCCAGGTCATCCCCAATCCACCACCAAAGAAGCCTTCATTAGATCTTAATTTATCAATTTGGGCACTCGAACTTGAATATGCAAATATTACAAAAAATAATACAATTAATGTTTTTTTCATTATTTCCTCACGACAGCTAATTTTTGAGTAACGTCTTGTTTTTTCCCTTCTACATCCATAATAACTTTGTACAAATATACACCGTTGCCTAATAAATCGCCATCATCATCTCGTCCATCCCAATAAATTTTATTTAAATCGTAATTTAATTGAGAACTATTTAAAATAATTTCTTTTATTAGTCGACCCGCAACAGTAAACACTTTAATTTTAATTTCATCAGGTATCTGAGTCAACTTAAAAGTAAAATAAGTCTCAGTACTAAATGGATTTGGGTAATTATAAACATTTAGTAACTTTGCATCACTCTGAACATTGAAAGACTTTGATAGACCGGAAGAATCACTAATATTACCTGATGCATCCTTACCAAATACTCTAATTGTATACTCTCCATCTTCTAAAGTTGGAGTATAATTTACAGTAACTTTCGGATTAGAAGTGGAATAATTAACCGATAAATTATCTTCATTGCCACTATAATTAATATAATTATTGTTAAGGAAAATATTTATTGAGGAAGTATCAATAATTGGAATCAGTGAAGGATCGCTCAGTTCAATTTTTATTTGTGGCTGACTCGAAATATACTCACCATCAAATATATCGTTTCCATTAAAAGTTAAATTCATACTTGGTTTTGTAGTGTCTCCAATAACATAGAATGGTATATTATAAAAATTGTTGTCTTCATAAAGTTCAAGAATTTTATCTTCTGTATCTATAGAAATAGAAAATGTTCTTCCCCCATTAAATGATGTTGTATTGTAAGCTATTTCGAATTTCTTTCTTTGTTCTGAACCTAGTGAATCAACAAGTTGCTGAAAAATTCGTTCTTTTGAGTTATCTGGTTTTACTACATCAACTGAAACCTTAAAGCTATCAGCAGTTGATTCACCAACATTGTAAACATAAAATGAAAGATTGGCGTCTTCGCCCTGCTCTAGTGTATCTTTTTCAACAGATACTACTTGGTAGTTAATACCGAGTTCTGAGATTTCAATGTAGTTTGCACCAATAGAATTAAGTGTAGGTGACTTATCAAAAGAATTGGTATTAAAGTAAACTTGTAATTTTATATACCTATATTTATCATCATCAACAAAACTTAAGTCTCCTTTGTTATCAACTATACCAATTTCATTTAGCGTATCTTGTTCCCCATTTACATTAATCCCAATTGGGTAATAAGAAATAGATGTCCCGTTGAAGATATTTTGTTCTATAGTAAGTTCAATCCAGTTATCAGCCGGACCAATTACAGATGAAGTTAGAGTTCCATTGGTAAACTGTTGCTGGAAAGAAGTATCAATTGTAACTGGACCTTCCATTGAATGTGAAAAAGCTTCGGGGACGCTTCCCTGAACCGCTCCTTTTTTCCCAATTAGTGCCCATGAACTTCTAAATTTTAGACTATCAATATATTTACTTCCAAGAGCTTTTAATCTTTCTCTTAAATCATGATCACTTATTCTTCCATCATCTGAAACAGCAATTAGTATTAGGTGATCATTTGTTAATGAATCAAGAAAATCTTTGTATTGATTCCATACGGTAGACCCGCCAGAAAAAGTATTAAAATAATTGTAGGAGACAAACTCGTATGGAGGTCTATCCTCAAAAAGTGAAACGTGATGCCCCGCAATGGTGCTTTCTGGTATATAGTTTGTCTCTTTCCGTTGAATAAGTGCAGTATTTCCATCCAAAAAACCAGCTGAGAAAACAGAAAGTTTAATATCATCAACACCTAATTTAATTTCATTATCCCAAATTAAATTCTCAATATCATTAGTTAGAAAAGAGAGACTATCTGTGATTATATATTTTGAATCTTCATTCCAGTAAAATGACTTCGTTTCTCCGTAATTATTTTCACCATCTAGTTTTGTTCTAATCCAATATCGTTTACTAGATTCTAATTCTTTCAAACTAATTTTTGTAGAAAAGGTATCCAATGAAATATTTTTAGTTAAGGGTTGGAAAAAATTTGAACTATCGGAAACTTCGAAAATCAGATTTTCGATATTAGGTTTTGTAGAAGGATTTAGAACGGTCAGAGTAGAATCAATTGCATTTTCAATACCATAACTAAGAGTAGATCTTGTGGATGAACTGGCAATAATAATTTCAAAAACAATAGAGTTATCTTCTTCTGAAATTTCTTCTATTTTATTTTTCACATCTAATGATATTCGCAAAATGTGTTTACCAGGTTTATTTTTAATTGGAACACTAAAATTTAAAGTATCAGACATACTAGGAATTTTTCTTAAGATATCATTTTCAAAACTAACTTGTTCACCATATTCATCTTTTATATTAATAATTAAAGAATCATTATTTACACTACCAAAATTATCGTAGATAACTCTAATATGTAAACTATCAACCGCATCATTCAATTGATTTTCTTTAATTAAAATATTTTCTGATTTTACATTTAGATTTGGCTTTAATGGAATAGGAAGATTAACTATTGGATCTCCGATTAACGTATTTGTTAGAGTAAATAATTGGTATGAACCTGATGAACTATTAGTTTGAAGCATTTCTAGCTTTGCTAAATTCAAAGCTTCACTAATGTTGAAAACAGAATCTGCTAATATTTTTTTATAAAATATTTTAGGAAAATAAGTTGCAGTACCCGTAAATCCCAGTGATGAATTCCCAATATATGCAATCCCTTGACTATTTTCTGATAGTACAAACAACTCCGAGTAAGAGGTTATATCAGACTCCGCAAACTTAGCTGTAGAACATCCATAATCAGTAACTAAAGGGAAACGGTTTCTATTATTATTCAAATGCTCAGGTTCTGTTATTGAGTTATCCCAGGTTCTTGTTCCACTATGACCAATATAAGAAATAAAAACTCCACCATTATCAACTGCTGCTTGCACAAAATTTGATTCAAAAGGGCCAAAGTTTGATACAGGATTTACTGTTTTATAAAAATGATTTACATCACCTCCAATCGGAGTTGGTTTAACAAATTCATCAATAATAAAATTATTTGTATTACTTAACAATGTTAGTTCAGATTGATTATCACCTTTTCCACCCGAAAAAAACAAGTACTTTTTATTCCAATCATCAAATCCTTGCTCAACATAAGTTTTATGTCTTTCCAAATATCTTTCTAATTGATCAACTTCCTTAACAGGTAATCTTCCAATATTCATTTGTGGAATATTTGCCCCTGTAGAATCCCATATAACAAACCAAGTATCACTCACCGGTGCTCCAAAAGATGGGACATAGTTGCTTACTCGTGGTAACCCTAAATATTTTTCTTTGTTATGATGATAATCATATGTAGCATCACCAATAAGAATTACATACTTTGGCAAGGGTGTTTGCCAATTACAGTGAGTCAACTGTAAAAAATCTCGAATTACTTCAGGATTGAAGAAGCCATAACTAAATTCATCATATATATCATCTATATCAATTATTTTAGTAGTTACATTATACTTATCGGCAATTAAGTTTATGTATTCATCTGTTTTTTGTAAAAATTTTTTATGAGTAATTGCTATGTAATCCGCTTGGTTAGATGAATTACGAATATCTTGAAAATTCTTAGTGTAGTATATTTTTGGTTTTTTAACTCTACTTTTTTCAATTAAAACAAATTTATCAGAATTTGAAATTGTATCACTAAAGAAAATACTATTATTGGTTGTCTCAATAAGATACTTCTCATAATGATCACCTTTTTTCCATAATGAATAATTATCTTTTGTTGCATTAATTATTTTTAAAACTCTCTCCACACTTTGGTTTAAGTCGGGAAACTGAAAAATTAATGAATCATTATATGTTTTTAAATATCTCGGATATTCCATTTCTGCCCAATCAAAAAAACAAATATTAATTGATGAGCTTGTTAAAAATGAATGAGCCTTTAAACTATTTGAACCTTCAATAAGTTCATTGGAATTTACATTTGCTTGCAATACAATTTTTTCATATTTATCAATGGCAGTTGTATCAATAAGTAGATCACTTGTATTAAGACTCAATGAAAGTAAGTGAGCATTTGTAGCTAACTGTGTAGCATAACTTTGCATTTTAGCAAATAATTTTGTTTGCTTATCTGGAAATACATCTGAAGTATTAAATCTGTATGTGCGAACAGTACCACCATTAAAAAAACCCCAACCCCAAGTTTTATTTTCCGTCCAAAAAGGTTTTTCGCGTCTTATAAGGTCAGCTGACGAAAAATCAAACCACGCATTACTTTCTAGATGAATTTTTTCATTATAATACTTCAAAGTATCTTCAACACTATTATATGAATCATTCACTTTGACTCTTTGCCCAAAACCACTTCCCCAAGTTAACCAGTAAATTGTTGTGTCAGTATATCTATCAAGGTATTCATTGTAAGGTTCATTATATTCGCTTAATTCTCTATGGTTACCTCCCATATTTCTAATTCCAAAAAATTCAATAAAATCCGTATCGTCAAAAATTCCATCTTCCTGACCTTGAACAAAAATTGGAATTTCTTCACCTTTTAAAAATAATTTAAATGTTCTTGGGTCAATTGAATTAATTGAAAGATTTTGATTCTCCAAGTCTGTTTTATCTAAATTGTATATACCATCCAAAGCAGTTCCAATTTTTAGATATTCACTATTAAAATCAATCCAATTATATGTTGAATCTTCTTTTGTGGAAATAACTTTATGGTAAATAAACTTTTCAGCATAACTGGAATTTATAATACTTGGATATTTTTTTCCCTTATAATCCGACAATTCTTCACTATAGTTTTGGGGATTAGAAATTGACTTGGATGAAATGATTTTTACATCAACTTTATTTATTTCATTTACAATTTTATCAACATCATTAAACTGATATTGATTAATTCGTAAGTGAGTACAATAAATGTTTTTAATCCAGAGAAAACCCAAAACTTCAATTGTTGGCTTTATTTTGAAAGGTTTATATTCTAACGCTTTGAATGAATAAGTTGTTGTTGAGTCATTTAAGGAAACAGCTTTTGGATTAAAGCCTAAATTTAAACTGAATTTATTTGATTGAATAATATTTGCATTTACTACTATTTTGGCTTGTTCTGGAATTGCAACAAATACTTCTTTGCTCGGTAATGCGTATTCGCCTGGTTTACTTAAATCATAGAATCCATCAAGTAACGTCTCTTCTATTGCAGATTGGTTAGTGAGTAAACTTGAACTTTCTAATTCTAGTTCTAACTTAATTGTGTTAATTGATTCAGAATAGTCACTAAGCCGCACTTGACTAATTGCACTTGAGGTAATCAATAATGTATGTATTAAAACTATCAGTTTCATAAACTTTCTCTTTTATTAAGAATCAACAATTATTATATTCACAATTATTAGAAATTTAACTAATTCCAATTACTTAAAATCTATCAAAGATGAAACTTACAATAGGAGATCAGTTTATAAATATTATTAGTAAAGATGACTATATCAAAAATATAAAAAAATCATTAGCTACTTGTAAAAAAAAAACCTTTTATTATCTAAATTCTTACTCTTTCTATTTAGCAAATAAAGATGAAACATTTGGGAAAGCTTTTAATAAAGCTGACTACATAATTGCTGATGGATATAGCATTGTATTGGCAGTAAAATTATTGCTCAAGATGAAAATTCAAAAAGTAGTTTTTACTTACACATTTTTTGAATCTCTTCATAAACTTTTTGCGTTAGAGAACAAACGTATTTTTTTATTAGGAACAACCGAAGATACTATAAAAAAATCTGCCGGTATTATAAAAAAACAATATAAAGATCTAAATATTGTTGGATACTCCAATGGATATTTTGATACTGAATCGCAAAATAATAAAATACTAAATCAAATCAAGTTCGCAAATACAGATATCTTAATTTGTGGAATGGGTATGCCAAAAACTGAAATATGGATTCAAGAAAATCTTGATAAAATAAATGCTAGTTGTATTTTCAGTGTAGGTGGTTTTTTTGATTTTGTCGCTCATGAAAAAATAATTGCTCCCAAATGGATGTACAATTCAGGATTTGAATGGATTTTTAGATTGCTTCAGGAACCAAAAAGATTGTTCAAGAGATATTTATTTGCTAATTCATTCGTATTTTTTTTTATCCTAAAAAATAAACTTAAGAATGTCTTCAAATAAAATTAGATTACTTCATTTAATTAAGTCATTAAATATTGGGGGTATTGAAAAATCTACTATTCTTTATTCAAATCATCTATGTAAAATAATTGATTTTGTTGGTATTTACGCATCAAAAGGATTTTATGATTATTCAGGTTGTGTAAATAGCACAATCAATAGAATTGTACCACCGCATCCAATTTGGCTAAAAAGGTACTTTATACAGAACCTTTTTAATCTATTCGCTATAATTAAACACAACCATATTTCCCATTTACATTATCATCATAGAGTTTTTACCCCTTTTGTATTCTTTGTTAAGCTTTTTTTTCCAATGATAAAAATAATTTATACTCACCATAGTGTTTTTAAGGACAGAATTAATAATTTGTTAATCGGGGGAAAAATAATAGCCTTGAATGAAACAACTAAATATGATTTACCACTACATTTGCAAAAAAAGTCTATAATAATTTCCCATGGAGTCCATGTAAATCAAACCACAAATAAATTCACAACTTCTCCAAAGAATATCGGATATGTTGGCAGGTTTGTAAAGCAAAAAGGAATTATGAATTTAATTGACTCTTTTAAAATTATTAATGATGAAATTGTAGATACAAAATTGATATTTATTGGTGAAGGGATATTAAAAAATGAAATGATAAAAAGAATAGAGCATCTAAAATTACAAAGCAAAGTGATATTTAAATCCCCATCATTTTCAGAAAAAGAGATTTATTCGAATATTGATATTCTTGTTCTTCCATCTGAAAAATTAGAAGGATTTGGTTTAGTTGTTTTAGAAGCATTTGCAAATGGGATTCCAGTTATTGTGAGAGATTTACAAATATATAATAATTTTGTTATAAACAACCACAATGGAAGTATTGTAAAAGGAAATTTATCTGAGCCTATCTTAAAAATGCTAATATTTAACGATTATTATAATGAACTTAGTAAAAATGCTTTTGAATCAGCTCAAAAATATGATATTCAGAAAATTATTTCTCAATATGTCATTTTGTATAAAAATAATGGCTAATGATCAAGTAATCTATTTTCGACTCCTAAAATCACATCATCAACTGTAATCTCAGTCATGCAAAACATTTCTTTTTTTCTACACTTCCAATGACATAAAAAACAATCCATTTTATAATATAGATATTTTACATTTTTTGATTCTTTGTACGGAAAAAATCTACCAAATTCACCACCACCAATAATTGCAATAAGAGGAATTCCAACCTTTAGTGCCATGTGAGTAATACCTGAATCTAATCCAATATAGAATTTTGCTCTTTTTAGTAACAATGGAATTTCGTATAGATTTAATTCACCAGCTAAAATTTTAACATTTACATCTTCATGGCAAAGTTCTTCCAAATCTTTCTTTTGGCTTTTCGAACCCAATAAAATAATTTTATATTTTTCTTTTAATCTCTTAACAATTTCTGAATAATATTCCTTTTTCCAATCTCGATTCATCAAAGATGAAAATGGTGCTATGACAATAGCTTCTTTGCAATCTTTAAACTTTTTATTACTACTATTGTCTTCTTCGTTAAAAGTTATTCCATTATTAAAAACAAGTTTTGAATCATTACCTCCTAAATGCCTCATTAATTCAAAATGCTTCTCGTATTCATTCAATGTATTTTTTGCAATTATTCTATCATACTTATTATCATAGTACTTCCCAAGTTTGGGCCCTAAATATTCCCAAATAGAATTAAGAGCAATAACTTCCTTCGCACCAATAAGATGTGTCATTTCTTCATTCAAAATCCCTCTTGCAGCAGTTAGGTGAACACACTTCCTAAATCCTTTCATTCTGATAAGTGAGAGAAATTTATATTTATATCGAATTGAAGATTTATACTTTTTGTAGTTGTACCCAATAAATTCTACTCTGCCATCGTAATTGTTAAATAATTCTAAGTACTGTTCTCTAATTACAAATCCTATTTGAGAATATGCATTTAATATATTTGGGTTTTCCAAAAGAATTGACGAAACAACTAAATCACCAATTAGCCCGGTATTAATGAACAGTAAGGAATTTTTTATTAATTTTGGCTTTGGGAATATTATTTTGAGAACCCAAAACACAAGAAATTCGAAGTAATTTTTAATATAATCAGTAAAACTCATCCGCTAAAATTGTTTGCTTTTGTTATATGAAACTTTCATTGTCATAAGCATTCCATTGCATATCTCTAAGAATTATAAAAGTTATCATATAATGATAATTATAAATATTTATTGTATATCTCTTGAGTCTTACTCACCATTAGTTTGGAATTATACTGTTCTTTACACTTTTTATAAAAGTTTAACACATATTTATTCCTTTCCTCTCCAATATCTATGGCTTTCTTAATTTTTTCACTTAAATCCGAAAAAGAATCTTTTTCATACATAAAACCATCTACATTATCTTCAAATATGTATTCAACACCATTAAAATTTGAAGTTATTACAAAGCAGCCAAATTTGGTTGCTTCAATATTTACAAGTCCAAACCAATCTTCTAGACTTGGGAAAATTGTAATGTCTGCATTTAGATATTCTTTATCCACATCAATTACTTCTCCCAAAAATTCAACATTTAGTTTATTACTTATTGAATAGTCTATTAATTCACTTTTATAAATGCCTTCACCAGCAATACGTAGAACAACTTTGCACTTATATTCATCCGGTAAAACTTCAATTGCTTTTAAAACATTTTGAATGCCTTTTTCAAATACCAATCTTGATACCACTAAAAGGTTAGTTAATGAATTTGCATTATTTTTTCTAAGTCTAAACTCATTGTTAAAAGGTATTCCGTTTAGTATTACCACAGCACGTTTTTGCAAACCATTCTTTTCAATCACATTTTTGTATACATGAAAATTTACACATATATAAAAATCTCCTGCGTATTTATTAAGATAACCACTAATATCTGACCAAGAATGTATAGTCCTAATATGTGTTATTTTCTTTAATAATTTTGAATAAGCAACAATATTAGAAGAATAGTGATCGTGAGAATGAACTAATTTGATATCATTATTACGAAAAAACAATCCAAGTTTAATAACAGATTTTGTAAATTTATAAATATTCCTATTTTTATAATTTATACTATCTAATAATAAATACTTGATTTTATATTTACTTAATAACTTAATAGCTGTACCTTGGCTAGTTATTAACAAAATATCAAATTCTTTTTGTATAGACTCAAATAAAATCAATAAGTATGTAGTTACACCTGAGGCGACATTAAACTCATCTGTAACAAAAGCTATTTTATTTTTTTTCATACAAATTAGTAATTTTTGATGAAAACTTATAATCTATAACCCCAGTATCAATTATACGTGATGTTACATAATTGGGTAATCTATCTTTAGTAAATGAAATAAATGGTTCCTTTAATGAAATAATTGAATCTAAATAACACTTAAACCACATCTTTCTTATAGATCTAGTAAAATAGTAGAGAAGCACACGAGAAAGCATTACAATATTATGTGGTTTACTGAAATGATAAAATATAAAATTTATCATATTTCTAAAATGAATACATTCTCGCTCCTTTTTATATTTGCCATTTATTTGGTTAATATGATAAGCAATTACATTATTTGAATACTTTATCAAATATCCTTTTCTGAAAATTTGGAGAACTATAGCTAACTCATGAAAATTTATAAAATACTTTAGTGCAAATAAATCAGAAATATATAACGACCTTCTAATAGCAAACGCACACCCTAAGACTAGACTCCATTCCAAATCATCATCAGTTCTTGCAGGCACCCAACCATGGCCAAAAGGTTGAATTATATTATTTTCGTAAACATTGTTAACATTAAACGCAATTGCACCATGCTTTGGAAAACTAATAAAATCACTAACCACTAATTTAACAGCATTTTTTTCAGGATATGCATCATCGTCTAAAACAACTACGTACTCTCCTTTTGCAATTTCAAAACCTCTATTCCACCCAGCAATTCCAATATTTTCTTGTAATTCAATCAAAATTACAGTTGGAAATTCTTCTTTTACCATTTGCTGCGTTCTATCCGTAGAGGCATTGTCCACAACAATTACTTCAATATTTTTATAATCTTGCTCATAAACTTTGGTCAACGTAATTCTTAATTCCTCTTTTCTATTAAAAGATAATATATTAACAGTAACTAGTGGATTTATTTCTTCAACTTTATTTGGCATAAGTACTCAAAACTCTCCCAACAACTTGATCCATATTATAATACTTGTATTCTGCCAAACGTCCAGCAAAAATCACATTATTTAAATTAATAGTTTCTTTTTTATATTTCTTGAATACCTCTTCATTTTCACTGTTAGGAATTGGATAAAAAGGTTCACCTTCCTTTTGCGGATATTCTCTGCTTATTGTTGTTGAGTTTTTAAGCTGACCTGATAAATACTTATGTTCAACAACTCTTGTATAATTCTTTTCAATTCCAGTATAATTTACCTGAGCAACATCTTGATACTGTACTCGATTTAAGTGTTCCCACTCAAATCTAATTGATCTATAAGGTAGCTTTCCAAACTGATAATCAAAAAAATAATCAATTGGACCGGTGTAAATCATTTTATCAAATTTTAAATCATCAACAATTTTTTTGTAATCCGTATCTAAAACGATTTCTATATTCTTATGCTTCAACATGTTTTCAAATATTTTAGTATAGCCTTCTTTTGGCATAAATTGATATTTATCAGTAAAATATCTGCTATCATCATTAAATCTAACTGGAATTCTGCCGCAAACAGAAGGCGATAGCTCAGCTGGATCTAAACTCCACTGTTTTCTTGTATAGAATTTAAAGAATTTTTCATATAAATCATGTCCAATCTGGTTAACAATAATATCTTCAGAATTTAGAATTGGATTCCTATGCTCTCTTACTGAGTTGTAAAATTCTTGAACTTCTTTTTCCGAATTAAAACTCTTATTATATAGTTTATTTAAAGTTGTTCTATTTATAGGTATAGGATAATTTTCACCATTTAATTTTGCTAAAACTCTGTGCTCATACTTTCGCCATTCAGTAAATTGTGACAAATAATTAAAAACCTTTTTACTATTAGTATGAAATATATGTGGCCCATATTTATGGATTAAAATTCCATGCTCATCGAACTCATCATAAGCATTACCGCCAATGTGTTTCCGTTTTTCTACAAGTAATATCTTTTTATTATGTTGAGAAGCAATACGCTCAGCAAATACACTCCCAGCAAAACCTGCACCAACTATAAGATAATCATATTTCATATGTTTGTTAACAAATTTTTAAATATGTGAATATTTTTCTTCTTCAAAAATAACATCATCTGAACCGTCACTAGTATTTCTGTTAGTAGTACCATAATTGCTGTACCTATACTTAAATAAACAGGAACAATAATAAATGAGAACACTATATTAAAAAAACCGGCAATTAATATAATATTAGCAAATTCTCGTTTATATCCCATATTGAGCATTGTCTGAACCCCAGCAACATTACTAAAGAATATAACAATAGGAAGGAAAGAGATAATTTTCAATAATATAACTGATTCATGATATGCAGATCCTAAAACTATTAATACTATTTGATTTGAAAAAACAAATAAAAGGAAACATGTAATAACAGTAATACTTCCAACCACAATGACATATTTTTTTAAAAAATTAATAGCCGCTACCTTTGATCTTTTAAACTCTGAAGAAAGATGTGGAAAAACTGTTCTCCCAGCAGTTGTAGAAAGATTTTGAACTGCTTGTCTGATTTTGTCGGCTGCTGAAAAGTAGCCAACAACTGTATCACTAGCGAATAGTCCTAAAATAAACACATTAGAAATCGTATATAAACTCACAGAAGCCTGAGAAAGGAAATAGTGCCATCCATCAATAAACTGAATTTTAATCTCCGATATGGTTGGAATAACAAATTTAACATCAAAATAATATTTCACAGTAATCAAACCAATTAGACCAGTAATTAAAGAACTTAATGAATTCAAACCGACCAAAATGAGAATGTCATTATACGAGTGAACAAAAACAAAGACCGAGATTACCCACAATATTTTTACTATAATGCTGATTAAACTAATATATCCCATTCTTTCCATCCCTTGAAAAAACCAAACGGGAAATAAAGTTGTACCGAGTACAGAGATAAAACTTATAAAATATATTTCAGCATTGTTATTGAATCTTGTAAATCCTAAAATAATTGGAATTATTAAAACTATGCTTACAATAAATAACAGCAATTTAACCGCTAGAACAGAACTAAATATTCCTGAAACTTTAATGGAATCAGCTCTATTGATAGATATTTTTCTAGTTGCGGATAGATTAAAACCATAATCGGTTATAACTGCAAAATATCCCACAAAAGCAGTAGCAAAAGCTACAAGACCATAACCATCAGGTCCTAAAACTCTAACCAAATATGGGAAAGTTATTAATGGAATTATGTATTGTGAGACTTGGAGTAGGGATAGTGATGAAAAATTCTTAAAAAGAATTTTATTCTTAATAATTGTAACTTTTATAAAATCATAAAGTGGCATCTACTTTTTAACTAACCATTCTTGCGGATTTTGGTAATTTCTTTCATTCCATATTTCAAAATGTAGAACACTCCCCTCTAAACTATCATTAACTTTTCCAATCAGATCACCAGCAATAACTTTATTACTCTCAAGTACGTTTATATCAGCTAAGTGTCCATATACTGTTCTAAAGTTATCTCTATGAGTTACTATAACAACACTGCCATAACCAGGTATCCACTCAATAGCACTGACAATTCCTTCGGCAACGGAATAAACTCCTTTTTCTCCTTTTGCAATAAAATCAATTCCATAATTTAATGTAACAGTCTTAGTCTTTTCGTTTTTATTCTCGCCGAAGCCTCTCCCGACTTTTCCCTCTTTAATCGGCCAATTTAATTCACCTTTTAACTCAGCAAAATTTTCAAAGGAGCTATAATTAAAATAATCTTCATAGTTTTCAATATTACCCTTCAGTTTTTCGGTTCTTAATCTTCTCTCTCTTTCCCTCTCTTTTTCAATTAAATCTGCAATCATCTGTTTAATTGCTATTTCCATTTTATGTTTTTCATCAATATCATTGGCAATATTATCTTTATTTTTCTTTAATCCCGATAAAATATTCTTTCTCTCTTCTCTCCGATCAAGTAACTTATTTTTCTCCGTTATTTTCTGATCAATTATCTTAGCTTTTTTCTCAACTTCTTTTTCTAACTTTAACACCGAGGAATTTAGATCATTTTGGGAAGTCCTTAATTCAGAGACAGTTTCTTCACTTTCTTTATGTATGTACTCAAGATGCTTAAATCTGATCATAGCCTGATTATAAGATTCAGCATTGAAAATATATTTTAGTGTAGAATTATCGCCTTGTTTGTAAAACCAAATAAGATAATCTCCATATTGTTTTTGAAGTTTTTTAATTCTTTTTTGAAGTTTATCAACTTTATTTTCCAAACTGACTATCTGGCTTTCTTTCTGTCGTTCTTCCTTCTCAAGATTTTTAATACTTTTCCCGAGCAATAGATTTTGCTTATCTATTTTCTTTAATACATTAAGATTATTTTTTTCTTGAGTTGAAAGTTCTGATAATTCATTTTCTAATTTTGAGATCTGAGTCTTTAGAGACTTAAGTTGAGTATTTTGAGAGTCTATCTGTTCATTAAGTTGAGCAGTAATAATGATAGGGAAAAATAGCAGCAATAATATTTTTTTTATTATTCTATTTACCATTCTTTAATCTTCGCGTCACTAGGAATATCAAGTGTAAGATTATTAATCTTTTCATTTACTTCAATATTTCTGTAATCGATTGTTACTTTTTGGTTGTTCAACTTATTCTCAATTGTTGTAATATAAGGGATTGCGACTCTGTTGATAGTTTCAAAGTCTGAATAAATCCCCTCAAACATAAGAATATTTGGCATCTTATAAAGTTTGTAATTTGTTATGGCCAGATTATTTATTTGGATTTGATATTCACTCTGCTTGCCAGCCAAAGAATCGTAATAAGCAAGTTTGTAACTATCGTCTGAAAGATTAAAATTATCCGGTTCCAATCTTAACTTATCAGTTAAATTTACGGCTCCGGCAAAAGCATCAACCAACTCTGCAAAAGATAAATCAATATGGAATATTTTTTTAAGAATATTACTGTCACTTCTACCTTTGTAAACAATATTTTTCATAATATCATAAAACATAAATTCAGAATTGGTAACCAAAGCTTGTGCTAAGTCAATTCCAAAAGGACCATAAATAATAAACTTGAGTGAGTCGGGTTTTTTTAGATAAACTTCAAATGTTGCCTTCGCCTCAATTTGAGCACTTTTAACATTCAATATTCCAGAGCCTTCAAAAGTTTTGATCTTTCTTCTATTTGCTTCTAACTTCTTTACTAATCTATCCGCCGGTAATACTTCTTCTTCATAGACAGGTTTAGAAGGAACACAACTAACAGCTATAATAACTATTAAAACAAATAAAAATGATTTACTAAATTTTGTCAATCTAATCCCTTTTCAATTTTTATTGGAATTTTTGTATTTGTAGAGTCTAACTCCAATGAAGTTTCCCATAATTCAATAGCTTTAGATTTATCATTCTTTTTATAATAAACATCTCCTAGATGATCTAGCAAAGTAGCATTACTTTTGTCAGTCTCTATTGCTTTGTCAATGTACTCTATTGCATTTTCATAATCACCCAATTTAAAATATACCCATCCAATAGTATCTAAATAGGAAGAATTTTCTGGATCTTCAGCAACAGCTTTTTGCACCATTCGTAGTGCTTTCTCCAGCTCTATTCCCCTCTCAGCCAATGAGTATGCAAAATTATTCAGAATCAGAATATCCGTTGAGTCAACAGCTACTGCAATAGTATAAATACTATCACTCTTAGTATATAATTCTTTACCATCGTATATCAATCCCATCATACCTAATGCTTGAATATTTTTTGGATCAATCCTGAGAGCTCTCTCAAGATAGACTAAAGCTTCATCAGCGTTCTCAGATTGATTTAATGAAAAACTATATGCAAGGGTTGAATTCAAATCGTTTGGATTAAGTTCAACTGATTTTTTAAGATATGGCAAAGCTCCCTCATGATCAGAATTCTGAGCTAGTGAAAGACCAAGTATCAAATTAATTACATGATTTTTAGGAAACTTGACTACTGCTTTTTCCATTTCAACTGCTGCATTTATATAATCAGCTTTCTCAAATAAAATTTGCCCAATCCGAATTCTTAAGTCACTATTTAGTTGAGCTAAATTAATTGACTGTCTAAAATAGAATAGAGCTAAAGAATCTTGATCATTTTTATTCGCCAATTCACCAAGGAATGCATTTATTTGCCAATCAGAAGAATCTCTATCAATATGAAGAAGCACGTCTTCTGCAAAAGGAATTACTGAAGAATCATTTAATGCCTCACTATAAAACGCTGTTCCAATACGCATCTTTGTTGAGAAAGGGATAGTCTCTTTTGAAATAATTTTTTTATATTCATCTGCCCCTTCACGCCATTTTTTCATTTTAACTAAGGCGTTGCCTCTTAACTCAATTACATTAATATCATCAGGAAATATTTCAATAACATCATCAGCTAAGGTAAGTGCCTTATCAAGTTTATTATTTTTTATATATGATTCAATTAACAATTTTTGAAGTTGTAAATTTGATGGATTTAGTTCTATTAGTTCTTCAACTGTCTGAATAGTTTCATCAACCTTGCCCAACCTTTCATTTATCTCGGCGACTTTAAGTAGCACATTCCATTCAGAACCAGTAATATCTAATATTTTGTTATATGAGCTTAACGCTTTTAGTGGTTCTTTGGATTCGTATAATTGTCCCAAATTAAAAAGAGCATTAATATCAGTAGAATCAATATCTAGAATTTTAGTAAAAACAGCCTCGGCCGAATCAGCTTTTCTGCTCATATTATATACTGTACCAAGTAAAGTAAGAAACTCAACATTGCTTTCTTCATGTTGAACTGCTTTTCGAGAATTTTCAAGTGCAGGTAAGAGTTTATTTAATCTGAGATAATCTTTAGCAAGAGCGTAGTAAATGCCCCCACTTGGATCTAGTTTTAGAGCCTCTTGATAATCCAAGATAGCTTCAGCAAATTTACCTTCAACATCTAACAATGAAGCATCTATGAATAATTGTTGTGCAAACTCTTTTTGTTTTTTAATTTTTAATGAATCTTCTCCTGTTAAAGATTGAGAAGGTTGTTCTATTCGAGCTGAACAAGCAAGTACAGAAAAAAGTGTTATAATGAATAAGAAAATCTTCATGAATATTAGTTTTCCCTTTAACGACGAATTAGAAAAATACATTTTATAATATTAAGAAAAGTTGATGACAAAATCTTAGTAAATCATATCATCTTCAATTGTCTCAAGTAAACTTAAATAACTCTCATACCTTTCATAAGTAATTTGTTCATCTTCTACAGCAGCAACGACCGCACAACCTGGTTCATGTTTGTGAATACAAGTATTAAATTTACAGTCTGGTATAAATGGAAGAAACTCTTTATAGTAATGGCACACATCTTCTTCCTTTATTCCATATGGATCAATTTCTTTTATGCCCGGCGTATCAATAATATAGGTGTTTTGCCCAACTTCTCTCATTTCACCAGTTACGGTTGTGTGTGTTCCTTTATTCGAAGATTCGCTTATTTCTCCAACTTCAAAATCTAGGTGTGAGAACATTGTGTTAAGTAGCGTTGATTTACCAACTCCCGACTGTCCCCAGAAAATATTGACTTTGTTTTGTAAGAGACTTTTTATCTCTTCAATCCCTATATTCTCCATAGCGCTGATAACAAAAACCTTATACCCTATATTGGTGTATAATTGTTCCCATTCTTCTGACAAATTCATGTCATCAAGATCTATTTTATTTATAACTAAGTTGACGTTAATACCGCAACTTTCTGCAGAAACAATAACTCTATCAATAAAGCCATTATTAAATTTTGGGGATTTAATACTTGTTACAATAAATAGATTATCAATGTTGGATGCAATCACCTGCTCTAATCGTCCGCCTCGTCTGAGACTACCCCTTGCTTTGCCAGCTTTTCTTGATAAGTAATTTTTTCTTTCTTCAACACTCTCGATGACACCAATACCTTTAGTTGAGAATGAATAGTTTACCCAATCCCCAATTGAAGCAACATCAAGTGTAGTAAGTTTATCTTTCTTTAACTGAAGAGTTTTTTTGAATTTCCCTCGAAGAGAACATCTGATTATTTGATCATCCGCCTCTTTTACATAGTAGTCTTTACTCTCTATTTTTACTATTCTACCGCGAATATTCTTCTCCAATAACTATAAAAAAAAGCACCCAAGAAAATAAGGTGCTTTTACTAACAAATCAAATATAATTATAAGTCTACATAAATATATAGGATACTGAAAATACTAGTTTGTTTAGATTAATGTCTTGTAACGTACGAGAAACTTCAACATCATAATTATCACCATAATTGTTCCACCAACCATGCACATAAGCAAAGTCAAATAATAGTTTTTTTGCAATTGGGAAACCCACTCCGGCAGTAATATATTTTTTATCAAATTCTGGATCATCATCAATATAAGGTGAGGGTTTATATATAAAACCACCTCTAATCTTAAATGCTGGATAAGGTAATGTGAATTCAGCTCCAAGATTCCAATTTATTGTGCTCTCAAATAATTCCTCAATTACGTTATTCTTTTCGAATAATTCATCTTTGTCAAATCCGTGTGTAAATTCCATCTGTGAATAATCAACAAATTTAGCACTTGCATTCAACGTAACAAATGGGAATGATGCAGAAAAACCTCCGCTATATTCCATTGGAGTTGATATCTCATATTCGAAAACTTCGCCAGGATAATTAACTTCAAAATAATTTTGAGTAAAATAAGATTCTCCATAAATAGAATATCTTTCCTCAATAGTGTAATAAGTAGGGAATTTAACTGTCGCACCAAAATTTAGTATTCCATCCGTTTTGTAGAGAAGACCCAATCTGAAGTCCCAACCACTAATGTCCCAATCGATTATATCATTAATAAAAAATGACTCAAAACCGGTTGTATTTGGATCAGATGGGTCTAATAAACCATCATATATATCATTATCATAATCATCTTCTTGATAAGTTCTATTACTGGTGTAATCTCCTGAAATTATATTAAAAGTTCCTCCAACATACAAATTCTTGGCAATCTCAGCGGCACCGGCCATAATCCAACTATCAGAACTACCCTTTTCAATTAATTTGCCACTTTGGTGTAATCTCCCATTTATTGAAGTTTCATCTTCAATGTACTCATCATTCGAATCGAAAACTGGATAACTAACACCAAGCTCATAAGCAATATCATCGTTAAATGCAGTTAGGTCTTGGATCATTGATGTATTACTATTGTTAAAAGCATTGAATTCAAGGATTGAGTTAAAGTCCTTCCCTTGACTATAGCCAAAAGCTACAACTGCACTTCCCCTTTTCACGGGAAGAGGCATTACAAGACTAATTTGATTCACATTTCCATTATTTCGATCAGAAATCATGGAAGAGTTAATAAATTCAGTAGAATTCTTAAACCCATTGGAATTAAAACTCATTGAAAAAATATCTCTTTTGACTGTCCCTAGTCCAGCTGGATTGATTAGTGAACTAGAAAAATTTCCAAATGATCCAATAGTACTATTCCCTAAAGAAAGAGTTCTAGCATCATAATCAAGGTTTTGCTCACCTAACCGAAACGCGTCATTTAGGTTTTGTGCAAATAGGGCACTAGTTAGAATAAAAATTAGAGAAATAATATTTATTTTGATCATCTTTTGCTCCTACTACTTCCACCACTGCTTCTACTACTACTTCCAGAACTTCTTGATCCACTGCTAGATCCTGAACTACTTCCAGATGAAACACTTGATCCACTTGATTTTCTACTAGATCCAGAGCTTCTGCCTGAAGATGAACTCTTTGATCGTGAACCACTGGATGATGATCCAGAATAACTTTTACTTTTAGAGCGCGATGGAGAGGAATACGATTTGCTTGAACTCTTCGATTTATTTCTTGATGTATAACTTTTACTGCTACTTTTTCTGCTAGATTTATTTGAATACGATTTACTAGTGCTTTTTGAAGTGCCCGATTTATATTTAGTTCTAGAGCTTTTAGCAGAATATTTTGATTTTGGAGTACTCAATGATTTATTTTTCGTTTTGTAACTTTTCTTGCTGGTATAAGTTTTCGATTTAGTTCGTGAATTATCTTTATTAACTTTGCTTGAAGAACTGTTAGACTTTGATTTTGATTTATAAGACCTTGTACTTCTATTTAATTTAGAATCAGTATTACTTCTTTTATTTGTGGAAGATCTGGCTTGAATATCCTTACTTCTTTTGTTAGCTATTTGGGAGGATTCTCCTCTTGTAGATTTTGTAATAGAATTACTAGTTCTAGTGCTAGTAGCAGAACCACCACTTCTTACAGCTCTTTCATTATTTATTTCAACACCATCTCTTGATGTCCGAGATTTGGTAAGACTAGCATCTGTTGTACGAGTGGAAGAAGATCTCGTTGCTCTATCATAAGAAGATCTATGTCCTCTTCCGCCTGTATTATCTCTTAATCTTGAGTACCAATTTGTTCGAGATTTAGTTTTAGCAAAAGTATAACTTGAGCCGTAATGAGGATAGTGATTCCCCCATCCATAATAACCGCTGCTGTACCATCCCCAATAATTATGTGGATTATGGTAATAGTAAGAGGAATAATATGGTGAATAATATGAATTATATGGCCACCAACCATCCCACCAAGGGTTATAAGAGAGATAATATGACGAATATCTTAAATTTGGATAGTAATAATCATATTGTCTTCTATATGGATCGTAGTTATAATCATAATCATTATCCTCAATGTATTCTTCTTCATCAGTATAAGATTCTTCATCACGTTCAGGATAATATTCCTCATCAGAATAATATTCAGTTGAATCCCCATACTCTTCATTATCCTCAACATTTCTATTTCTCTCTCTGTCAGAATGATCAACACCTTCTACATTATCCCAATAAGCTTCTCTCTCATAATCATAACCAACTTCTGTGTAACAACCAGTTAAGAATATGGTGAAAGAGATTATAATTGCATATATATTTTTTTTCATCTCGGACCTCAGTTAATTTAACTAGTAATTAAAACGCAATTATCAAGCCAAAGGAAATACTTTGAAAAGCCTTATTAAACCAACAATTGATTAATCAATGTGTACATTAAAACACACTAAATGTCTAACATACTAGACACTGTTTAAAATAATAATAATATAATTTATTATATAACTATAAATTTAAATATCGTGGGACTAAGAGCATATTTCGAATTTGCAAGAATCGTTAGACTTCCTTTTCTCTTGGTTTTAAATATTAGATGATTGCTATCTCTCAAAATTTCGACCAAATCTTGCCCTTCTTCAAACTGATAACTGCATTCCAAATCTCTATATCTAATTTCCCAACCGAATGAGTTTAGACCAATACATTCAATGTTGTATTCTGAATTGCGATTCAATTTATTTTCTACAGCGCTAACATTAAATTTAACTTCATAGATACTAAATAAAAAATGCCAAGAAATAAATGATACAAGAAATATGATCGCTAATAAAATTATTGTAGTCAAAATCTTTTGTGCCATTCACTATTTTCTAGAAATTTTATATGTTGTACCTTCCTTGCTATCTTCCAAAGTAACACCAATCTCATTCAATTTACTTCTTATGTCATCAGCTAATGTATAGTTTTTCTCTTGTTTTGCTTTAGTTCTAAGTTCAATAAACAACTTAACGAGATCATCTTCTTTCGAATCAATTTGCTGGTTTTCAGAGAATAGTTTAATTCCCAAAACATCAGTCAAAGTAACAGTTAAAAAATCCTTTGCTACATTTATAACCTCTTTCGAGATTTGATCATTTTTACTAATAAATTTGTTGAAATCTCTAGTAAAATCATAAATAGCAGCTAATGCTTGTGGAGTATTAAAATTATCATCCATTGCACTTTCAAAAGCAAATAGGTAACGCTCATTCTCAAATGAATTTAATCCACTAGCTTGAGATGGTTTAATATTTTCAATACGTTGAACAAGATTATAAATTTTCTCTAATCCTTTCTCTGCACTTTCTAGTAAATCATCACTAAAATTTAATGGACCAGAAAAATGAGTTTGAGAAAATAAATACCGAATAGCGTTAGCGCTATATTTTTTAAGAATCTCACGTGCAGTAAAAAAATTACCCAGTGATTTTGACATTTTCTCCTGGTTAAGATTTAAGAATCCAAAATGGATCCAATATTTTACAAACTCTGGAGTGCAACACGCTTCACTTTGAGCAATTTCATTTTCATGATGAGGAAAAACCAAGTCATTTCCACCTGCGTGTATGTCAATCGTCTGGCCCAAATGCTTCATACTCATTGCTGAACATTCAACATGCCAACCCGGACGACCATTCCCCCATGGACTTTCCCAGAATGGTTCATCAGGTTTTGCTTTTTTCCACAATGAAAAATCTAACGGGTTTTGTTTCTGATCATTGATTTCAATTCTAGCTCCAGATTCCAGATCATCAATATTTTTACCACTTAATTTCCCATAACCTTCAAATTTCTTAACATCATAAAATACATTACCATCAACATTGTATGCGTATCCCTTATCAATCAATGATTTAATAAGATCAACTATTTCAGTCATATGTTGAGTTGCCTTCGGATATATGTCAGCTTTTTTTATTCCTAGTTTTTCAATGTCTTCGAAGAATGCATCAGCATATTTTTCAGCCACTTTTTCAACAGGCACATTTTCTTCATTGGCTTTTTTGATAAGTTTGTCATCAACATCTGTAAGATTCATAGCAAACGTAACATCATACTTTTTGTACTCAAGATACCGCCTTACAATATCCGACATAACAAATGATCGAGCATTACCAATGTGGAAATAATCGTATATTGTTGGTCCGCAAACATACATAGTAACTTTTGGCGGATTCTGCGGAATAAATTCTTCTTTCTTTTTCTTAAGTGTATTGTAGATTAACATTATTTCTCCATAAATGACTTCCAAATATACTAAAATTAGATTTTGATATTAAAAATGAGCGCAGGATATTTTAATATTTGGTAAAATCGTAACATTGTTTTAGGTTTGTTTCCTAATTAAACAAGTATTCTAATGGCATATTTAATTATAGTTTCAATAATTTGGTCACTCTCTTTTAGCCTTATAAAAGGCTCATTGACGAGTCTCGATTCTAATTTCGTTGCATTTGTACGTTTGGCCATTTCATTTATAGTATTTCTTCCATTCTTGCGATTAAAAAGAATTAGCACAAAACTTTTTATTCACTTTTTCCTTATTGGAATTTTTCAATATGGTTTTATGTACTTGGCCTATATTTATTCATATCAATTTTTAAAGGCTTACGAAATTGCCATTTTAACCATTTTCACACCACTATTTGTAGTTATTATTTTTGATCTTTGGATAAAGGAATTAGTTTTTCTGCATTGGATAAAAGCCTTCCTCGCTATTATTGGAGCTGGAGTTATTGTGTATACTGATACAACTGCAATTGGCTTTTGGAAAGGAATTGCATTAATTCAAATATCAAATTTGTTATTTGCTTTAGGTCAAGTTTATTACAAAAAAATAATGGAATTGGAATCCACATCTGATCACAAAAGTAATTACGCTGTTATTTTTCTGGGGGCAGTTTTTATTACCGGCATTTTTAGTTTATCAACAACTGATTACACTGCATTGGATATTAGCGCCGAACAATGGATAACACTTTTATATCTTGGCACCGTAGCTTCTGGATTAGGCTTTTTTCTTTGGAATATCGGTGCAACTAAAGTTGAGGCTGGTACTTTAGCGGTATTAAATAATCTAAAAATTCCGCTTGGAGTAATTTTCGCAATAATATTAATTAGCGAATCAGTAAACTATCTTCAATTTGGACTTGGTTCATTAATCATTCTAATAGCATTAGTCGTTGATGATAAGCATTTTAGCAATAAATCTAAGATAATCTCATTTTTTACACGTCAATAAAATCAAGATTTGAGCAGCCTAATACTTTTTTAAGTTGATATTAAGTATTAGATAAGGTAAAATTAAATTTCCACTTATTAACATAGTTATTGAGGATATGTCAAAAAATAAATTAAAACATCCGCTTTTTATTTCCATTTTCATTCTTTCTATTGCATTACTCGTTTTATCTAGTTTCAGTGGAAATGTAGATTCATTAAACCAACAACGAAATAATTCAGGTGATTTTCCGCAAGATTATAGAATTGTAACCCCAGATGTTCCGATGCAATTGGATTTTTGCGGAGAGTTTGTACCAACTAATAATTTTGATGTTTATGAGAGACTTGAGAGAGAATTTATAGTAAACACGTACTGGCACTCATTAACAATTCTCACTTTAAAGAGAGCAAATAGATGGTTCCCTGTAATTGAACCTATTCTGAAAAGAAATAATATCCCAGACGATTTTAAATATCTCTGTGTTACAGAAAGCACACTACTTAATTTAACTTCTCCAGCAAACGCAGTTGGATATTGGCAATTTGTAAAAGGTGCGGCTAAGGATTTTGATCTGGAAGTTAATAATGAAATTGATGAAAGATACCATGTCGAAAAATCTACTGAAGCGGCTTGTAAATATTTACGGCAAGCATACAATAAATATGGCAATTGGACAATGGCTGCCGCTTCCTACAATTTGGGAATGCACGGTATTGATGAACAATTAGTCAGACAAAAAACTAAAAACTATTATAATTTGGTTCTTGGGGAAGAGACTTCTAGATACATTTTTCGAGTTTTAGCTACCAAAATTATGATGAATGCACCTGAGAATTATGGATTTGATATTAAAGAAGATGAGCTCCATGATCCTTATAAAACATACGAAGTAATTGTTGATAGTTCAGTTGCAAATTGGGCGGAGTTCGCAAAATCATATGGATTAAATTACAAAATATTAAAACTTTATAATCCTTGGTTACGAGAAAATTACTTAACTAATAAAAGTAAAAAGAGTTATAAAATAAAGTTGCCTATTGAAGGAAGTATTGAAGTTATTACCGAATAACTTAGAGATCAGTTTTTATTTCCTTCAAAAGATTCGTAAAATCTTCAGGAAGTTCTGAATTAAAAATCATATTTTCATTTGTTATTGGGTGCACAAAACCAAGAGTTTTTGCATGCAATGCTTGTCTGTTCATAATTTTCAAAAGATTATTTACTCTTGCTTTAATCTTAGGCAGTTCATATCCGTAATTGATTCTTCTCCCACCATAAGTAGGATCCCCAAATATATTATGTTTAATGTGTGCCAGGTGAACTCTTATTTGATGAGTTCTACCGGTTTTAAGTTTTAGTTTTATTAAGCTTAGAAAATCGAATTCTTCTAATACTTCATAATAAGTATGAGCGATTTTTCCATCATTTTCAGACACTGAAAATATTTTTCTGTCATGTTTGCTCCTGGCAATATTGGCAAGTATTTCCCCACTGGAATTTTTAAACTTACCCCAACAGAGTGCCCAATACTCTCTTTCTGTAGTGTGGGCTGCAAATTGTTTTGCAATATTAGCGTGGACCTCTTCGTTTTTGGCAATTACTAATAATCCAGTTGTATCCTTATCAATTCGATGAACTATTCCAGCTCTATAATCTCCATTAAAAGTACTTAATTCTTTTGTGTGATATAAAAGTGCATGAACCATAGTTCCGGTGTAATTTCCATATGAAGGATGTACAACCATTCCAGCAGGTTTGTTAACTATTAGTAAATAATCATCTTCATAAATTATTTCAAGAGGTATGTTCTCAGGCTCAACTTTATCTGGTCTTGGTGATACTGGAATTGTGAGTACGATTTCGTCGTTCGGTAAAACTATATAATTTGCTTTAATGATTTTATCATTAACAGTAATTAGGTTATTGTTGATAAGCTTTTGAATGCGTGAGCGAGTTGTGTGTTCTAGACAATTTGCTAAGTAAGAATCAATTCTCTGCTTTTTCTGACCCTCAGTTATTGATATTCGTATTATCTTTTCTGTTATTATTGCCATCTTCTATCTCAACATTATCGGGACTAATAATTTCGTCTTCTTTATTGTCATCTTTGCTTTCTTCTGTAATAGGCTCAAAGCTTTTGTGGAATATTAAAAGAATAAAAACCCCAATCGTCACAGCAGAATCGGCTATGTTAAAGATAGGAAAACTATCAAAGGTTTTACCAAATAATGTGAATCCGAGCGCATTAAAATGTAAAAAATCTACTACTCTACCATAAAAGAGTGGCGCATAATCAAATATAACACCATAAAAAAATCTATCAATTAAATTTCCAACAGCGCCGCCAAGTATTAAAGCTAGGGAAATTCTAAAAAGTAGTTTTTGTTCTCTCGTTTTGTAAATGTATACTACTATTGCAATACTAGCGATAAGAGAAAAAAGTGAAAGAAATAACTTTGCGTATCCACCAACACTTATACCAAATGCCATTCCCGGATTTTCAACAAAAGTGAATTTAAATAAATCCCCAATTACATTGATGCTGGATCCATAATCCATTCCTTCAATATGTAGATTGATAAATGGAATACTAATTCCTTTTACCATTAATTTGGTTATTTGGTCGATGATAACAACAAACAGAGATAAGTTAAGTATTTTCAATTAAATAAAATCCAGTTAATTCAATAATAAAATAATTACTTATTCTTTTTGTTCTTGCAATCAACACAATGCTGCGTATGAGGAACAGCTAACAATCTATTTTTAGGAATTAAATGTGGTCCGGCCTTTAATTCAAGACTATCAATGCAAATTCCATAAGTTCCATTTTCTATTCTCTGTAAGGCATCTTCAAGGTAACCTAAGAATTTTGTTTCCCTTTGAGCCCACAAATATAATTTTTCCCTCTCCTGTGCATCAGTTCCTTGTTCAGCCATATGCAAAGAGTAGGGAGAATTTTCATTTACATATTGTCCAGTCGTAGAATCCATCATTTGTTCTTTGAGATTCTGCAATTGTTCAATAATCTCTTCTCTCTTATCAAGAATTACTTTCTTAAATTCCTTCAAATCCTTTTTTGCAAATCCCTTTATTTTTTTAGGGGTTTTAGTAATTCTGGAAATCACTTCAACTTTTCTTCCAGTTTTTGTAGTAGAAGTAGATTTAGCAGTAGTTTTCTTTTTTCCAGCAGTACTTTTCGCTTCACCCTTTAAAGCTGATTTTGCAACTTTTGTCACTTTATTTTTAGGCACTGCTTTCTTTGTAGCAGCCGCTTTTACCTTTGCAGAAGGAACAACTTTTTTGGTAGTCGTTTTTTTAGCTGTTACTTTTTTTGCAGCAGGTTTTTTATTAGTATCCTTTGCCATTTCTTGCCTCCTAGTAAATCAAACCACCTTACTAATGGTTATTTTGCAATTATATTCGCCAATATTCTGTTCTTCTTTATATCCTTCATCAGTCCTATCATTCGAAAGATTATCAGCTAGAATTTCATTTGTTATGTAATCTTGAAAAATTATTAGATAATCTTCAAGTTTTTTATCTGAAACAAAACTAACATTAATTCTATCAATAATATCAAATCCAAAATTCTTACGCATGTTTTGAACTCGGTTAACAAACTCTCTTGCAAATCCTTCCCCAATTAACTCTTCATCAAGTTCGCTATCAATAGCAACTGTAACACCACCCAAGGATTCTACAACCCAACCCTCAATTTCTGTACTTATAATTTCTACATCCTCAGTTGTTAAGTTAATACTATTGCCATCTAAGTCAAAAACTAAAGAATTTTCGCTTTCAAGTTTTTGAATTTCATCCTTAGTTAAAGTCATAATGCTGGCAGCTAATTGTTTCATCATTTTACCATATTTGGGGCCTAATGATTTAAAATTAGCCTTCGCTGATTTATTAACGATTGATGAGTCATCTTCTAAAACTTCTAACTCCTTAATATTAACTTCTTCTAGAATTACTTCTGTCATCTTAGCAACTGCATCTCTTTTCTTAGGTTCAACGGCAACCATAATTTTACGGAGAGGTTGTCTAACTTTTAAGTTTGATTTAGCCCTTATTGCTCTTGTTAAGTAAACGACTTTTTGTGCAATTTCCATTTTTTCTAATAATTCAGGATCTTTATAAGTTGGTTCTGGGAAATCAACTAAATGTACTGATAATGATTCTTCTTTTGATGTTACTTTATTTAGATTCTGATATAACTCTTCAGCCATAAATGGGGCAAACGGTGAAGTAAGTTTACTAATGGTTAACAGACATTCGTATAGAGTTTGGTAAGCAGATATTTTAGATTCATTAACTTCCGACTTCCAAAATACTCTCCTACTTCTTCGAACATACCAATTAGAGAGTTCGTCTATAGTAAATTCAGAGACCAGTCTAGCTGCTTTTGTTACATCATAACCATCCATATGCTTTTTAAATTCTTCAATTACAGATGACAATTTTGCAATTATCCATCTGTCAATTTCAGGACGTTTCTCATAAGGCACAATATCTTGACTAAAATCAAATTCATCTATATTCGCATAAAGTGCAAAGAAAGAATATGTGTTCATTAAAGTACCAAAGAATTTTCTCTGAACTTCTTTAATTCCTTCTTCATCAAAAAGTGTGGTTCTCCATGGTGGACTTCCAGTAACCAAATACCAACGTGTAGCATCAGCACCGTATTTATCGAACAATTCAAAAGGATCAACAGCATTACCCTTTGATTTGGACATTTTCAAACCATTTTTATCAAGAATAAGTTCGTTGACTATCAAATTTTTATATGCAACATTATCAAATAACATAGTTGCTATTGCATGCATTGTATAGAACCATCCTCTTGTTTGGTCTATACCTTCACATATAAAATCTGCTGGAAAATTCTCTTCAAATAATTCTTTATTCTCAAATGGATAGTGAAGCTGTGCAAACGGCATAGCTCCCGAATCGAACCATACATCTATTAGTTCAGGAGTTCTTGTGAATATTTTGCCATCCTTTTCAAATTTAATATCATCAACAAATGGTTTGTGCAAATCTATTTCACTTTCATCAAGATCTGCAACACTAAGTTTTTCACCATCTCTTTCAACAAAACCTTTTTTTAACTCTTCAATACTGCCAACGGCAAGTGTATCTCCATCTTCTGAGACCCAGATTGGAAGTGGAGTTGCCCAAAATCTATCTCTAGATAATGCCCAATCTTTATTTTCTTCAAGCCAATTACCAAAACGACCAGAACCTACTTCCGGCGGATACCAATTAATTTGCTTATTAAGCTCAACCATTTTATCAGAGACTGAAGTTGTTCTAATAAACCAAGATTCTCTTGCATAATAAATTACAGGGACATTATCAAAACGCCAACTGAATGGATAAGAGTGAACTATGGTTTCTTTTTTATAAAGATTACCCATCTCTCTTAATTTTTTAATAATATCGAGATCTGCATCTTTCACGAACATTCCAGCAAAATCAGTTATCTCTTCAGTAAATAATCCACCTCTAGTCACCGGCTGCAGAAATGGAAGATCATTAACTTTGGAAATCTCATAGTCATCAGCCCCAAATGCTGGTGCAATGTGAACGATACCGGAACCATCTCCAGTACTTACAAAATTTGCATCAATTACATAAAACGCTTTTTTATTAACAGATACATAGTTAAACAACTGCTCGTAACTTTGACCAACTAATTCTGATCCTTTATATTCAGTAATAATTTCGTATTCTTCTCTAAGAACAGATAATCGCTCTTTCGCTAAGATGACATATGTATCTTCTGTTTTAACTTTCACATAATCTATATCAGGTCCGACAGCTAAAGCAACGTTTGATATTAATGTCCATGGTGTAGTTGTCCAGACTAAGAAATAAGTATTTCCATCTTTGGAGAGTTCAGAATCTTCTAGTTTCAATAATACATAAACAGATGGATCCTTAGTATCTTTATACCCCAATGCTAGTTCATGAGATGAAAGTACTGTTTCTGATCTTGGACATTGTGGAACAATTTTATAATCCTGGTAGATTAGCCCTTTATCATAAAGCGTTTTTAGAGCCCACCATACTGATTCAATGTAGTCATTTGTACATGTAACATAAGCATCATCAAGATTTAACCAATAACCCATTCTATTGGTCATTTTTTCCCAAAGATCTTTATATGTGAAAACAGATTCTTTGCAAGCAGCATTATACTTTGCCACTCCAAATTCAGGAATTTCACTTTTGCTTTTGATGCCCAATTGTTTTTCAACTTCAATCTCAACCGGGAGTCCATGAGTATCCCAACCTGCTTTTCTATTTACCTTATAACCTTGCATTGTTTTATATCTGCAAACCAGATCTTTTAATGTTCTTGCCATTACATGATGCAGGCCAGGTTTACCATTAGCCGTTGGTGGTCCTTCATAAAACGCAAATGGTTTGCTATTCTCTCTTAACTCAATACTTTTTTCAAATATTTGATTTTCTTGCCAAAAATTTAAAATATTTTCTTCTATACTTGAGTATATAATTCCGTCAGAATATTGTTTGTACTTCTTTGCCATAATAGTAGATGTTAAATTAATGTTTATCTGATTCATATTTTTTAATTACTTCTTTTTCAACTTCAATAAATTCTTTTAATTTTCGCTCTAGAATATTTTTTTGTTCCAATATACTGGAGGCCTTTTTATTAGCTTCAAAAATTACTTTCTCAGCTTCTAGGGTTGCTTCCCTTAATATTAATTCAGATTTCTTAATAGCTTCTTGCATCAATTTATCACTATCTTGATTTCTTAAATTCTCAATTTCTCTCTGACTACTAAATAACTCGGATACTGCCATTCCAAAGATAGCCATAGAACCTAAAAATATATTCCTAAGTGTAAATAGGATAATATTCTCAAATAACAAATTCTCGGTTAAGAAATAATCACTAAAAAAAGAAACTAATAATGCACTAACTAAAGCCATTGCCACAATAACGGAAAAAACAATTTTTCCACCATGTACCCAACCTAAGGTGTTATTTGTAATCCAACCAGTAGCAAAAATGAACAAGGCTAAAATAAACCAGACAGCAAAGTTAATAATCTCTAAACCAAAAAGCTCTGTATTTAGGAAATTTGATATAAAAATTAATCCTGACAATAATAACGGTGCTAAGTAGTATTTATTATTTATTTTTATCATATTATGTTAATTACTTCCTTCATAATTAATGTCATTTTGGGTTCGGCTTGCATAGCTGTTTCAATAATTTCCTGAACATTAACCGCTTTGAGAGAATCCGGGAAACATTCATCAGTTATTATACTAATTCCTAATACTCTCATTCCCATATGATTAGCAACAATATTCTCTGGAACTGTTGACATACCAACGACATCAGCACCAGTTGCTCTAAGAAATCTGTATTCAGCTTTTGTTTCCAAATTTGGTCCGGCAACAGCTATATAGACACCTTTTTGAACTTTGATGCCATTTTCAAGAGCAATGGTTTCAGCTAATTCAATCAGATGCTTATTATATGGTTCACTCATATCAGGAAATCTTGGTCCGAGCTCATCTTCATTTTTACCTATTAGGGGATTATCTCCAATCAAATTTATATGATCTGACATGATCATAATATCACCTCTTGTATAGATAGGGTTCATTCCACCACAGGCATTAGAAACAAGAAGAGTTTCAACTCCTAAAAGCTTCATCACTCTGACTGGATAAGTAATTTGCTGCATTGAGTATCCTTCGTAAAAGTGAAATCTACCTTGCATTGCAACAACATTTTTACCATTTATTTTTCCTAGAATTAATTTGCCACTATGAGACTCAACTGTAGAAAGTGGGAAATGCGGAATTTCTTCATAATTTATCTCATGTTCAATATCAATTTCATTTACTAATCCGCCAAGTCCTGTACCTAAAATAATACCTACGGGGAATGTTGCTGTAGATTTCTCTCTTATAGTTTTTAACGATTCATTAATTTTATTAATTAAGTCACTCATAATAATTTCTCCAGAATAGTGTCTATATTCATTTCTGCATCTGATTTAAAAGCCGCAGCCTCTGCCATCGTTTTATGAAGTTGAGCTGAATTGTCTCCTTTTTTTAAATCATTCAACATTCCTTCCTGGTTATCAATAATAATTCTTAATCGTGTCACAAAGATCTCTCGTTGTTCTTTTAGAAAAATAAGTGTATCACGGGTTGATTTTGCTTCTTCTTCTGCTTTATAAACTATTTCCTCACCTCTTGCTTCAGCTTCTTTTATCAATGTCGAAACTTGATCTTGAGTTTTAATCAGAGTATCACGCTCTGATTCTTTGAGAAATACTAAGGCATCCCTTAGATCTTTTTCTATTTTTTCGTAGTCCTCAATTATTGTTTTTAAATCCTCTATTTCATTTTCTTGATTTAAAATTCTCGTTGAATCTTCTCCAAATCGTTCCGCCAATTTTAATAAAAAATCTTTTACCTCAGATTTCTTATAACCTTTACGCTCAAGAGAAAATTCATTTGCGTCAATATTTTTAAAATCAAATTCCATGTTAATAATTTTAATATCTGCTTCCAAATATTGCTGTTCCAATTCTTAAAATTGTAGCACCCTCTTCAATAGCAATTTCAAAATCATTCGACATACCCATTGAGAGTTCACGTAGCTCAAATCCCTCATTATTCAATTTAATAAAAATATTCTTCAATGATTTAAATGAATTTCTAACAATATCCTCATTTGAAGTATACGGAGCCATCGCCATTAATCCCATCAAATTAATATTTTCTGCATTCTTACAAAATGTTGCTAATTCATAAACTTGGTCGTCTACTTTCATTCCAAATTTAGACTCTTCTCCGCTTGTGTTAACTTCTAACAATACATTTTGTGTTTTACCAATATTGGCAGATCTTTTATTAATTTCTTTGGCTAATTTAATACTATCAACTGAATGAATTAAATATGCAAATGGAACAACATCTTTTACTTTATTTGTTTGTAAATGTCCAATAAAATGCCACTTAATATTGTTTGAACAAATTTGAGATTTTTGTTTTAGCTCTTGAGCCTTATTCTCTCCAAAATCGATCAAACCATATTTTGTAACCTCAATAATGGAATCAGTAGAATTCTGTTTGGATACGGCAACTAATGTGATTTCATCAATAGACCGACCACATTGTAAACTTTTATCAGAAATACTTTTCCGAATTATCTGAATATTTTTTTCAATCATTAGAATAGTATATTTTTTTAATCAATTTGACATTACATAAAAAACATCCGAAATTAATAAAAAAAAGGAGCATACGCCCCTTTTTTTTTAATTCTTTATGTTTTTAACTACACCCGGTTGTTGCTCCGCATGTTTCACATTTAAGACAAGTACCATTCCTGACCATGGTCAAACTCTGGCAGTCAGGACAAATATCTCCAGTATAACCTAGAGTTCTTGCTTCTTGAATTTTTTTAATCACTTGTTTTTTCACACCGTTTCCATTTCCATTGGTTGCTGTTGGTCTTGAAACACTAGATTTATCAAGATGAATCATTCGCTCACTAATAACCTCTTCGCTCACATATTCAGGTTCAGCAACTGATGAATGTGGAGTTTTAGGATTATTGATCTCTTCATCATCAACATGAGATAAATCATTTCTTCCAAGATATGTAACAGCCAATTCTCTAAAAATATAATCAATAATTGAAGTTGCCATTTTTATTCGATTATTACCGGTCACCATACCGCTTGGTTCAAATCTGGTAAATACAAATGCATCAGTAAATTCTTCAAGTGGAACGCCATGCTGCAAACCTAAAGATATTGCAATTGCAAAATTATTTAATAAACTTCTAACAGCCGCACCTTCACGATGCATATCTAAGAAAATTTCTCCTAGTTGTCCATTATCATATTCACCGGTTCTGATATAAACTGTTTGTCCACCAATTTTTGCTTTTTGAGTATAACCCGTTCTTCTGTCTGGTAGTCTTCTTCTTTTTGCTATATATCGGTGAATGATTCTTTCAGCAACTTTTACAATATCGTTATTATTCTTTTCTTCTTCTATTTCTTCAACAACATCTTCAGAAATTGAATTTAATGGCTGAGATAATTTGGAACCGTCTCTGTATAGTGCGTTTGCTTTCAAGCCTAATTTCCATGATGTCATATAGGCATCTTTAATCTCTTCAATTCCAGCTTCATTGGGTAGATTTATTGTTTTTGAAATGGCTCCAGATATAAATGGTTGAGCAGCAGCCATGAGTTTTATATGAGCAACTGCAGCAATATATCTCTTCCCTTTTTTACCACATTTACTAGCAGTATCAAAAACAGGATAATGTTCATGTTTTAAGAACGGGGCGCCTTCTGTTGTCATCGTACCACAAACATAATCATTAGCTAAAGATATTTCTTCTTTAGTAAATCCAATTTGTTCAAGAATATTAAGATCGTAATCATCCATTTGTTCTTGAGTTAATCCCAATATATTTAAGCAAAAATCATCACCAAGGTTAAATTTATTTATTGCAAAATTAAGATCGAAAACTGATGGTAACATTGTATTAATTTTAAATAGAATTTCGTCAGTAAATCCTTTGGCTTTTAATGATTCATTATTTATATAAGGACACCCATTAAGTGAACCTGTTCCCTTAGCATACTTCACTATTTCATTGATCTGTTCTTGGTTATACCCTAAACTTACAAGTGCTGGGGGAATAGATTGATTGATAATTTTAAAATATCCACCGCCAGCTAATTTTTTAAATTTAACAAGGGCATAGTCTGGTTCAATTCCAGTCGTATCACAATCCATTACTAATCCAATAGTACCTGTAGGTGCAATAACCGAAACTTGAGCATTTCTGAAGCCATATTTCTTACCTAAATCAACGGCATTATTTGCATCTTGTTGCGCTGCTTTCAACAAATCAGAAGGACAATATTTTGGATTAATACCTTTAGGAAAGATTGATAATTTTTCATATTCCTCATCAGGGACATTGTATGCTGCTCTTTTGTGATTTCTGAGAACCTTCAACATTTCATCTTTATTGCTTTCATACTTGGGGAAAGTTCCCAGCTCTTTAGCCAATTCAGCTGAAGTTGCATAAGCCCGCATGTGCATAATAGCAGTAATTGCACCGGTAATCGCTTCTGCTTCGGCACTATCATATGGAATCCCTTGTCTCATCAAAAGCGACCCTAAATTTGCATACCCTAATCCAAGCGTACGGTAATCATAGCTATTTTGAGCTACTGATTTACTTGGATATTGTGCCATCATAACACTTATTTCTAAAACTATTGTTAAGAGTTTTGTTGCATGTCTAAAAGATTTTATGTTGAATTGTTGCTTAGTATCGCTGTAAAATTGAACTAAATTCATTGAGGCCAAATTACAAGCTGTGTCATCAAGAAACATGTATTCACTACATGGGTTAGATGCATTAATTTTTCCGTCACTGATGCAAGTATGCCATTCATTAATTGTTGTATCGTATTGAAGACCAGGATCTGCGGATGACCAAGCTGCATATCCTATTTGTTCCCAGAGATCTCTCGCTTTAAGTGTTTTGCAAGGAACAGGTTTAGCACCTGTTTTTTTAGATTTTTTTAATTCCGTTCTCCAAACAAGATCCCAATTGGAATCTTCAATAACAGCTTGCATAAATTCATTGTTGACACGAACAGAGTTGTTTGAATTTTGACCAGAAACTGTCGCATATGCTTCTGAATTCCAATCAGTATCATACTCAGGAAATTCAATTGACGTAAACCCAAGTTTGGCTAAGTGAACAGCACGTTCGATATAATTATCCGGAACATATGCTCTTCTTGCACTTATAATTGCAGCATTTAACTTTTTGTTTGTTTTTTTATTAAATCTATCATTTTCGGGATGTTCAGCATAACATGCTTTAATTATATTATTAAGGTGAAGATTACATAATTTAGAACCCGTAACAATTGCTGCTACTTTCTGCTCCTCATGAGATTTCCAATTAATATATTCCTCAATGTCTGGATGGTCAATATTTAATGTTACCATCTTAGCAGCTCTTCTGGTTGTTCCACCCGATTTTATTGCACCAGCTGATCGATCACCAATTTTTAAGAAACTCATTAATCCGGAAGATCTTCCTCCACCACTTAAAGGTTCATTTGATCCTCGGAGGTCAGAAAAATTAGTACCTGTTCCTGAACCATATTTAAATAACCTTGCTTCAGTAACCCATAAATCCATTATCCCATTTTCATTCACCAAATCATCATTTACAGATTGAATGAAACAAGCGTGTGGTTGTGGATGAGTATATGAATCTTCTGCTTTGGTTAATTCTTCAGATTTAAAATCAACATAATAGTGTCCTTGAGAAGGTCCATTTATTCCGTATGCCCAATTTAAGCCTGTGTTAAACCATTGTGGACTATTTGGAGCTGCCATTTGATTTGCAAGCATATAGCATAGCTCATCATAAAATGTTTGAGCATCTTCTTCCTCATCAAAATATTTGGCTTTCCAACCCCAATATGTCCAAGTTCCAGCTAATCTTTGGAATACTTGCTTTGAATCAGTCTCACTTCCGTATCTATCTTTCTCAGGCAATTCATTTAAAAGTTCTTCATCTGCCATAGACGGCAGTAGCCATTTAGGTATATTTTTTTCTTTAGCTTTCTTAAGTAGTTTTGGAACTCCCGCCTTGCGAAAATATTTTTGCGTGATCACATCTGTGGCAACTTGCGACCAAGATTTCGGAACATTAACATCCTCCATCTTAAATACTTCTGTACCATCGGGGTTTCTGATTTCTGATGTTCTTTTTTCAAATTCTATTTCGGAGAAGGGGTCTTGGCCAATAGTAGTAAAGTAGCGAGATATCTTCATTTAAGCTCCAAATCTTACAATATTTATGTTATCTTGATTAAGGGAAGTAAAAATTTTGTATTACCCAATGCTTAAGAGAATGGTGCTTGAAGGCTTAAATCACCGGGGTATAAAGTTAAAGCAATTGATTTATAATTCCAACAAAAAAAACAGATTAATCAAACTTTAACTAAATTTATTAACAAAATTTTGTGCTTAGAAAATATAAAATATTTCGCTAAACTCAATATTAATTTTTATTTATTTTTTAAAACTAGGAATAACAATGAAATTCGAACGATCGGCAGGAATTCTTTTGCACCCAACATCACTACCTGGCAAATATGGCATTGGCACAATTGGTGAAAATGCGTACCATTTTGTAGACTTTTTGGTTGAATGTGGACAGAAGCTATGGCAGGTATTTCCTTTAGGACCAACAGGTTATGGAGATTCTCCATATCAGTCATTCTCTACTTTCGCCGGTAATCCCCTACTAATTGATTTAGAGTTACTTCAAAAGGAAGGTTTACTATCTCAAAATGATCTTGATAGAATACCAACCTATGATCAAAAAAATATTGATTTTGGAAGTTTAATTGAAATAAAATATGAATTACTTTCCTTAGCCTTTCAACATTACAAGACGACCGATAAAAGTTTCATGAAAGAATGCGGTATTTTTTGTGAAGAAAATAAAGATTGGCTGGATGATTATGCATTATTCATGGGAGTAAAAGAATATCATGGCGGAAAGTTATGGACAGAATGGGAAAAAGATATAGCTTTCCGTGAAGAAGGAGCAGTAAAGAAATGGACAGAAAAACTAGAATACCGAGTTAATTTTCAAAAATTCCTCCAGTATACATTCTACAAGCAATGGAAAAACCTAAAAGAATATACTAATGGAAAAGGAATTAAGATAATTGGAGATATTCCAATATTCATCGCTTATGATAGTTCTGACTTATGGGCCAACAAAAAATATTTCTCGGTAAATAAAAAAGGGAAATTAGAAACTGTTGCGGGTGTTCCTCCGGATTACTTCAGTGAAACAGGTCAACTTTGGGGAAATCCATTATATAAATGGAATGAAATGGAGAAAGACAATTTCTCATGGTGGCAAAGAAGAATCAAAAAAACGCTTGAAGTTGTTGACATAATAAGAATTGATCACTTTAGAGGTTTAGATGCATATTGGGAAGTTCCAGGTGATGCAACAACTGCTCAAAAAGGTAAATGGGTTAAAGCTCCCGGCAAAAAATTGTTCGAAGTAATAAAAAAAGAATTAGGCGATTTACCAATTATTGCAGAAGACCTGGGCGTAATTACTGAATCAGTTGAAGAACTTAGAGATCATTTCGGATTTCCAGGAATGAAAATTCTTCAATTTGCATTTGGTGAAGAAGGCGACAATAATTTCCTACCGCACAATTACATAAATAATTGCGTTGTTTTCACTGGTTCACATGATAATGATACTACGAAAGGTTTTTTTGCAAATGAGAAGAAAAACAAGACCGGAATTTATGAATGGGCTCAAAGATATCTGAATTACCATGGTAGACATATTACTTTTGAATTGATAAGAACTGCATATGCTTCAGTGGCTAATATGGTGATAATACCCATGCAAGATATTTTAGAACTTGGGACTGAAGCCAGAATGAATTTTCCAGGGAAACTTGGTGGTAATTGGACATGGCGATTTGAGTGGGATCAAGTTAATAAAAGCATTCCCTTGACCTATAAAGGAATGACAGAGATGTATGATCGAGCCACAAAAAAAGAATTACCAGTTGATCAAAACACACCAGATGAATATTTACCAAAATAAAAAGGGGAAATATGCTTAACTATTTGAAAGATTTATTTATTACAAATATCGAATCAGTGAAAAAAGATGATAATGCAAACCCACATAAACTTAAAATAGCGGCATGTGCACTAATGTTAGAAATTGCAAGTGCAGATGATGATTTTAGTGAAGAAGAAAAAGATAGAATTACCCAGTTAATGAAAGATAAATTCGAGTTATCGGATTTGGAAGTAACAAATATAATTTCAAGATCAGAAGAAGAAATAAATACATCAGTTAGTACCTATGAATTCACTGATGTGTTAAATAAAAATCTGAATAGCGCGGAAAAATATTTACTTCTGAAAAATTTATGGCACATTGCCTATGCTGATGGAAATTTAGATTCTTATGAAGATTATTTCATTAAGAAAATTAGTAACAATCTACATTTTCATAACAAAGACAGAATTGCCGCAAAAATGGAAGTAAAAAAAGAATTAGGTTTATAATTTTCATATTAATTTACAGGAAGTGAGATGAAAAAAGTTTTAATTGTAATTGTCATTATTTTAATCGGTATTCAATATTTCACAATTGATAAAACCAATCCACCTGTAGATATGAAAAAGGATTTTATCACTTTGACAAATCCATCGGGTAAGATTGGTAATATGATAAAATCTTCATGCTATGATTGCCATTCTCACCACACAAAATATCCATGGTACTCGAATGTTGCGCCAGTATCATGGATACTAAAGAGTCATATTGATGATGCAAGAAAACAAGTTAATTTCTCTACATGGGGTGATTATAACACAAAAAAACAAGATCACAATTTGGAAGAGTGTATTGACATGATTAAAAGTGGTGAAATGCCCATGAAAGGATACGTTATGTTACATGAGGAAGCTGAAATAACACATGAACAAAAAATGTTATTGATCAGCTGGTTTACTGAATTGAGAGATAGTTTATTGATTTAATTTGTAAAGAAATTATAATAGGCTGTTAATAAGCTAGTTAATTTTTGCACCCCATTGCCTCAATTTAAATCAAATATTCCATTTAAGGATAATAAATTTATAGTTATTGTTCTTGATTTTATTTTATTGATTCTCTTTCTTTGTTAATAACAATATTAAATTATATACTTACTAAAGTTTTTAATATATAAATCGATTATTGAATGATTTCATGGTATTTTTTGTCTTGTATATAATTATAAAAATATCGGACTTTAGACTCTTTTAATACTTTATTTTCTTTAGAGATCTATTTTGTTCTCCATGAAGTTGGTATTTAATTATTCTCCACCTTATAAAGTAAGTTCAATATGATTCTTTTGAAAAAATTTTCATTTATCGAAGACTTTAACTCAGGCATATTTAAAAAAAATTATTAAAATTTCTTTTTGAATGCTGATTTAATAAATAAAATATACTGTTTTCCAATTCTTGAGCCGGAGCGTAAAATGAAATCATTCCATCCAATTTATTTATTTATACTAATCACTTTTTTATTATTACAAGGTTGCTCAGAAGATTCTCCAACCGAGCCAGAAGATAATGTAACAGTTTTAGCCAGTGGTTCTGTTGGAACAGAAGGTGGGATATTAAAAACAGATGATTTTGAAATCTCAATCCCGGCAGGAGCATTTCAATCAAGCAATGAAATCAAAATTTTGGAATCATCAGAAGACAACTTATTTGGGGCAAATGCATTATCTGATTTTTACACTTTGGATGGCCTTCCTTTAGATTTTAATGAGCCACTAAAAATTAAAATGAAATATACTGGAACCTTGACCGACAGTTATTATATTGCTGTTGGTGAAAAGAATTATACTCCTAGCTTAAATGAAGAAACAACTTCTTATCACTTAATTAGTGCAGTAGATTCCGCTGGCTTTTTAATCATAACACTACCACCAGCAAATAATTCAACTTTAGGAAAATCATTTAAAAACTCTTCGATCAATACGGATAAAATATCTTTTAATTTAGGAGCAATTACAGGTTATGTTAGTTATTTAAGTCAGCAAGGACATTTTAGAATAAATTTCCCTTCATCAGTTTTAACGCAAGCATATGATCTTGCAGACTATTTAGAAACAGCTTATAATAAATTTAATGATATAGGATTTAGTTATAGTAAACGTACAAAATGGCCGGTTGATGTAACTGTAAAAAGATTAAATAGTAATGTTAGCACAGTCTATGGTTATTCCGTTAACTCAATGTGGGGTAATAATTATGGATACATGCAGTTTAATTTTGATCAAATGGATGATGCAGAAAATTTAAAAGTTACTGCCGGACATGAATTCTTTCACTTAATTCAGTCTTTGTACGATCCCCGATACGGTTACACAAAGTCCAAAAGTCCAGGCTCGCAATATTGGTTGGATGAAGCTGCATCAGTCTGGTCTGAATCATTTTTCAGTAGCACTTCAAATTATTTATCTCCAATTTTTTCTGATAATATTTTCGATGTTTTCAAAGGAGCTAAAACAGGAAATGATCAAGAACAATCTGCAGAATATGGATATGGAATGGCGAGTTTTCTTCAATATATCACAAAAAAATATGGAGATGATAAGTTAGTTGATGTATATAATAATATCTCTAGTGGAAAATCCCCTTTCCAATCTATAAGTGAGCTACTTCCAATAAATGTTGGATATAGCTGGCACTCATATCTTAGAAGTTTGCTTTCTTTTGATCTCTATAGTGGTGATACCTTTAGACCTGGACTTCTCGTATCTTATGCGACTGGTGAACATCAAAAGTTTATAATTAAAGATGTAAGCGATAGTTTAGCAACCTATAACTCCCAACTACCAGATCTGTCTGCAACAATATTTTCTGTTGACAATCAATTTAGCACAATGGCTAGCAATTCAATTCTAGAATTTACATGTAAGGATTGGAATTTTCAGTTATACAAGGTAAATAGTACTTCATGTGAGTTTATAAAAAGTGGGAAGGGTGTGTTAACGGTTGACAATTTCAAGAAGTTAACTGAAGATGGCTATAAAGTTATAGCTGTTCTATATAATGATGATTATGATTCTCCATTTGAAAACAGCAAAGAGTACAAAATGGAAATTAGGGTAAAAATGCCCCCGAAAAATATTATAGCTGTAAAATTTTATTTTGGATTTACTGGGACATATAAAACCGAACAATCTACTACTTCTTACTATGATAGCTTTTGGAATGATGGATATGTGGCAAACACAACTAGTCAAATAAATGGTAATACTGTTTCAGTACTGGAAACTTACATTGACACTTACCATAATATAGAAGTTACAACTGAAATAATATTTGATGATATTGAGAACCCCAATAGTGTTGTCAGTATTAAATGTAAAGAAACGGATAATTATAATGCTAGTCAATCAATAAAAATCCGAACTGCTGAGGCTAAAAATATACCGTTCTCATTTGAATTTGATAATGGGACAAGAGAATTCCTCCTCGATGGAAATCTTTCTCAAAATTTAATAAGTTTAACATCTGTAGAGACATCATATTATACCGGTGAAACTCTTTTAGTAAAAGAATTATTAAGTTATGAATTAGAAGGAAGGATCGATATAATGATATACTATGAAGAATAATTTTTAGGATTTTCCGCTCATTTTTTTTCTGATGGAAAAATATATTATTCTCACTTCTTTTTAGGATAGACTCGAGGGAGTTAAAGTATCCAATGTTTTTTACTGATCAACAATTATTTTGTCTATATTTTTAAAACAAAAAACCCTTACAAACTGTAAGGGTTTTAGTTATTACTATTATTTTATCTTATGTTAAGCCATTAACGCAGCAATCGCAGAAGTGCTAACAATATCATCAACACTGCATCCACGACTTAAATCAAAGAGTGGTTTCTTTAATCCTTGTACAACTGGTCCAACAGCTTCTGCCCCACCCAATCTTTGTGCAATTTTATATCCAATATTTCCGGCTTGTAAGTCAGGAAAAACCAAAACATTTGCCTTTCCGGCAACAGGGCTATCAGGCGCTTTTCGTTGACCAATTGAATCAATTACAGCAGTATCAAATTGTAGTTCACCATCAATATTTAGATCGGGTCTTTTTTCTTTAGCTATTGCTGTAGCTTCTAAAACTTTATCAACCAACTCATGTTTAGCACTTCCTTTTGTAGAGAATGAAAGCATTGCAACATTTGCTTCTTCGCCTGTTAATTTTTTGTGATTATCTGCCGTTGAAATAGCTATATCAGCTAATTGAGCTGAATCAGGATTTGGCACTACAGCACAATCAGCAAAACTAAAAACTCTCTCTGGAAATATCATGAGGAAAAAACTAGACACAACTGAGATCCCTTCAGGCATTCCCACACATTGTAAAGCGGCTCTCAAAACATCACCAGTAGAAGCAGTGGAACCGGCAACAAATCCATCAGCCATAGCTTCTTTAACTAACATTGCACCAAAGAATAAATCTCTCTTCATTGTTTCTCTTGCTGCCTCAATGGTTACACCTTTATGCTTGCGTAAATTATAAAATATATTGGAAAAATCACTTAACATATCTGATCTTTCAGGATCAATCAACCTTACGCCAGAAATATCCACTTCAAGTTCACTAGCTCTTTCTCTAATTTTATCTTCATTACCAAGTGTAATTACTTTTGTTGTTCCTTCTCGTACTAACTGAGATGCAGCTTTTATCACTCTATCATCATGAGATTCTGGAAGTACAATTGTCTTTTTCACTAGCTTTGCTTTTTCTTTAATACCACTTATTAGATCTAAATTTGTCATTATTAACCATTTTTTTTTATTAATTATATAAATATAAAAATACTAGTTTACTTAATTGTAATTATTTTTTCGATTTTTAGTATTTTGTATAAAAATTTTATAAAACAAATCCTTTTAGAGGCTAAATTATGGAGATACAATTTATTGGCGCTGCAAGAACAGTTACTGGTTCAATGCATTTAGTAAGAACAGGGACTACATCTTTTTTGGTTGATTGCGGATTATATCAAGGAAAAAGAAAAGAAGCATTTGAGATAAACAGAACATATGACTTATTTGATCCACTTGAAGTTGATTTTATTATCCTAACGCATGCCCATATTGATCATTCCGGAAATTTACCCACATTAGTCAAAAATGGATTTAAGGGAAAGATTTATTCTACATTTGCCACAAGAGATTTAGTTACAATAATGTTGAGAGACAGTGCACATATTCAAGAAAAAGATATTGAATACGTTAATAAGAAGAGAAAGAAAAAAGGTCAAAATCCATTTGAAGCATTATACTCACGTCAAGATGCAAGTGATGCTCTAAAATTATTTGTTGGAATTAATTACCACCACGAAATAAATTTAACTCCTGATATAAAATTAACATTTGTTGATGCCGGACATATTTTGGGCTCGGCAGTTTCTTATTTATCAATTATGGAAAATGGTAAAGAGATTAAATTGGGATTTTCTGGAGATTTAGGAAGACCAAATTTGCCAATTTTGAAAGATCCGGAAAAAATAAGAGATGTAGATTATTTTATATGTGAAAGCACCTATGGTGGCAGAACTCATGACAATCCATTAGACTCTGAACAGCAGTTGGCAAGAGTAGTAAACCGAGCTCATGAGAGAAATGCCAAAGTAATTATCCCTGCATTTAGTGTCGGCAGAACTCAGGAACTAGTTTATGCATTACATAGAATTTTTAGCAGAGGCGATGCACCAAGAATTCCGGTTTATGTTGATAGTCCCCTTTCGGTGAATGCAACTGAAGTATTCAGACTTCATCCGGAGTGTTTTGATACTGAAACTGAGGAATTTCTTATAAGAGATAAAGATCCATTTGGTTTTAACCAACTTGAATATATTACTGAAGTTTCGGAATCGAGAGAACTGAATGATAAAAAAGGACCATTGATGATCATCTCAAGTTCGGGAATGTGTGAAGCCGGAAGAATTCAGCATCATCTCAAAAACCATATTGGAAATCCGAACAACATTGTTTTAATGGTTGGGTACTCAGCACAGCATACTCTTGGAAGAAGAATAATTGAAAAAGAAGAAATTGTGAAAATATTTGGTCAAGAATACGAATTGAAAGCTGAAGTAATTGTTCTTAACTCTTTTAGTGCTCATGCTGATGCCGATGAATTGATGGATTATGTTAATCAGTTTGATAAAAAAATGCTTAAGCATATTTTTCTTGTCCATGGTGAACTTGATCAACAGGAAATTTTCCAAAAAAGAATCCTTGAAAACGAATTTGAAAAAGTTTCTATCCCGGAAAAAGGAGAAGTTTTCGTTCTGGATTAAAATTCTAGTCATGGATAAAATTGTCATTCTGAAAAGAACTGGCTTTCCGGTTTACAAAGTTTTTTTTATGTAATACAGGAATCTAGAAGAAAATCAGATACCGGTATTGCCAAAAACACAAACCGGTATGACAAGAGCAAGAAATTAAGTTCTGGATTAAAATTCTAGTCATGGATAAAATTGTCAATCTGAAAAGAACTGGCTTTCCGGTTTACATAGTTTTTTTTATGAATATAGGAATCTAGAAGAAAATCAGATACCGGTATTGCCAAAAACACAAACCGGTATGACAAGAGCATAAAATTAAGTTCTGGATTAAAATTCTAGTCTTAGAATAAAAGTGACAATCTTAAAAGAACCGTCTTTCCGGTTTACATAATTTTTTTATGTAATATAGGAATCTCGAAGATAAACAGATACCGGTATTGCCAAAAACACAAACCGGTATGACAAGAGCAAAAAATTAAGTTCTGGAAAATTTGTTTAGAAAAAATAGATCTGATAATATTACTTAAACAAACTGGCAACACGAATTACTGAATTTGTCATTCTGAATTAGAATTGTCATTCCGAACTTGTTTCGGAATCTAAGTCTTTGGATCAGATATAAATATATTCTGAAATAAATTCAGCATGACAGTTATTTAATTTTAGTTAAACCTAATTAGCAGAACTTTCGCATTGTCTAAGATGATAAAATTTGGCGGAGAAATAAAACCAGGCGATAACATTGGAACCCCGTAAAGAATTAGGGTATGACAAAGGTAATAGAGAATGTTTGTTTTCAATCAATAATTATTGACAGACAATTTATATGACTAGTAAATATTATTATTCGAGAGGTTTGCTAAAATGCCCTAGTGAAACTAGTTACAAAACAGATATTGTTAACAAATTACTCAAATAGTGAATATTTCTAAAAATATAATAATCACAATTTTTTGTCTGTTATTTGTAACTACTACAACTTCATATTCACAGTCAGTTAAAGACAGTCTTAGCTTTTCTCATGTAAAATATCGAACAGACATTTTTAAAACTTCTCTTGAAAAGAGGCTAAATACTTATAACCTTAGATCAAGTTTAAAATACTCCTTAAATTTTGACAACTTCTTTTTTGGAATAGACGAAAATTATTTTTCATCTTTACTAAGTACAAGTCAGAAAAATATAAAAGATGAACAAGCTATTTCAATTATCGGAGAATACAAGCTCTCTCCCCTACTTCATTTTGGAGTTCTAACTCAGAATAGTATTTATTCTAATGACAGAAAAATAGCAATTAATGAAGCCTCAAATATATATTCAACAATATTCACCAAAATAACACCAATGGATCAATTGAAAATAATTCCCTATGGCGGGTATTCAATAAACAAACAGGTGAATAAGGACGATAGAGGTGCAATATACGGTGGGAACATAACTCTGGATAGATATAATTTTAGCGATTTTCAGGTAAGCTCAAAAATTAAATTCCAGAATGAAGATATCTCGCCCAGAAAAAATTCTCATCAAATAGCGTCTATACTGGTAAAAAATAATTTGGATTTAACCCTAACGAATTTACTTACTGCAAATTACTCCAATACGAGAAAAGATTTTTATTTCGATACCGATTCGGTTACGTCAGCCTTATTCAACATTTCAAAAAACATTCAGAGTAGAACGGAGAAAAAATATTTTATTGAAGAGCGTATTTTTAATTCACGTTTTTTATCCGATTTATTTTTTGATTTGAGTGGAAGAGTATCTCTGAGGAATATAGATAGAGAAACAAAATTTAAAAATTTATCTAACATTGGGGTATCTAGTTTTGATACTCAAATAGAGGAATTTAGATTAGAGTTTTCTGGGACAACTGAATATAGGAGCGAACTATTTTTTGGCAAAATTAGATTAGACTACAGTGAAAGAGATGAAAAACACACAGCAAAAAATATTGAAGAGGCTAACCAAATATTGTTTGATCAGCGCGTTGAACAAGAAAAAAAGAAAAATAATAATTCTGAATATACAACCATTTCTGCACTTGGTAATTTTATTCTGACCAAGAAGGATAATATTTCATTTTCTATACTGCATAGAAAGCTTGTTTATAATACACCGAGTGAGGAAAATTTTGATGACAGAGATGAATTACTTTCTATTATGAGATTATCTTATGTCAGAAACTTCAATCACCTTTTTAATTTCTTCGTTAATCTTGAGGGAAGCTATAATCATATAGTTTATATTTATGGAGAAAGAAGTTCAAATAATAATGTCAGACGAATAATTAAGCTTAATTCCGGTGGAGAATTTGATGGTTCTCATATATATTCAAAAAACACATTTGAGGTAAGTGCAAATTATACCTCATATGATTTTGCGGATATCAATCCTAATACAAGAAGCTTTTCTTTTAGACAATTTAGTGCAAAAGATTCAACTTCAATTAAGCTTTTGGGAAATGTTTATACTGATTTCACTGGTTATGTAAAACTCTCTGAGCAGGGTAATTTTGATTGGACAAATTTTGCAAATAGCCCCGACAGATTTTTAGCCGAGTATTATCTGGAGCCAATGATTAATGTAAGAAAAGATAACCTTAAAATGGGTATAGGATTAAGAGTCTTTAGTCTTCAAACTTTTGGGTATAATATCAATAATGAAAAATATCTTACTAATGAATATTCTAGTATTGGACCAATTACAAATTTTTCACTACAACTGCCAAATGTGAATTTATATCTTCATGGATGGTATGAGTTTATCACTAACGAAAACAATATAAAAAGAGAATTGGCGAACCTTACATTATCAGTAAATTGGAAATTGTAGTGAAAGGGACTTGCATTGCTTAAAAAGTAACTTTATTTTACACAATAATTCACTAAAAATAATTTTAATTTCATTTTGAATAAAAATTACGATAGAATTTTTAAGAGTAACCCTGAGTTACTTCCGGAAATTGAAGAATACGTTCTTGATATTGTTGATACTTTAAACATTCTAGAAACAAAGAGAAATAATATTGAACTAGCCGTTGCCGAAGCTGCAGCAAATTGTATCTTACATGGCAATAAAAATGATGACACAAAAAATGTTACTGTGAATATAAGTATCAATTCAGGTTTATTGCGAATAAGTTTTAAAGATGAAGGCGAAGGATTTATTCCTGAAAATGTCCCCGATCCAACAATACCTGAGAATATATTAAAAGGCAGTGGTAGAGGAGTTCATATTATGAAATCCTTAGTGGATAATCTAGATTATATTTTTAGTAATTCCGGTACCGAACTAGTACTTACCTTTAATTTATAGAATTTCAAAAATTCACATTGGTCTCTTTATTCGGTTGTTTTCATTTCTAAGGAGAATAGCTGAGAGCTCATTTACTCCAATCAAGATAACAATTTGCAAATTTCATCAAACTTTTAACATTTCAATTACATTAACTCTTCACAATTTATTATATTTGGATTATAATATCTTTTAGTACCAAAATGGATTTTTAATCAATAGTTTTATTAAATCAAAAATCAGGAGTATATGAGATGGCAAAGAAGAAAATCGCATTAATTGGCGGCGGTCAAATTGGTGGAGTTTTAGCTCAACTTATTAGCTTAAGAGAACTAGCAGATGTTGTTTTATTTGATATCGTTGAAGATATGCCACAAGGTAAAACTTTAGATATAGCCGAAGCTTCTAGAGTTGATGGCTTTGATGTTGATCTTAAAGGAACAAACGAATATAAAGATATTGCTGGTTCTGACGTTGTAATCATTACTGCTGGTTTACCTCGTAAACCAGGAATGAGCCGTGATGATCTTTTAGTTACAAATTCTAAAATTATGAAAAGTGTTGCAGAAGGCGTTAAAGAATTTGCACCAAACTCTATTGTAATAATTATCTCAAATCCATTAGATGCAATGGTGACATTATTCCAAAAAGTTTCCGGTATGGATCATAGTAGAGTTATTGGTCAAGCTGGTGTGTTAGATTCTTCAAGATTCTCATCATTTATTGCTTGGGAATTAGGTGTTTCTGTAAAAGATATTAACGCAATGGTTCTTGGTGGTCATGGCGATACTATGGTTCCATTAGTAAGATATGCAAATGTAAACGGTGTTCCTGTAATGGAATTGTTAGAAAGAAAATATGGAGATGCTGTTAAAGCTAAAGAAGTTATGGATGCAATGGTGACAAGAACTAAAAAAGCCGGCGGTGAAGTTGTTGGTTTATTGAAAACCGGTTCTGCTTTTTATTCTCCGGCATCGGCTGCAATTTCTATGGCTGAAGCAATTCTTGGTGACCAAAAAAGAGTTTTAGCTTCTTGCGTTTACCTAGATGGTGATTATGGCGTTAAAGGTTATTATGTTGGCGTTCCAGCAGTATTAGGCGAAAAAGGATGCGAAAAGATTCTTGAAGTTACTCTAAACGAAGAAGAACAAGCAGCATTTGATCATTCTGTAAATGCAGTTACAACTCTAGTTGCTGATATGGAAAGATTAGGCTTCTAAATTTTTCGTCTTTCAACATATTTTCATGCTGAGCGGAGTCGAAGTATGAAATTTTAAGATTAAATCCGGACGTGTTTAATTACATGATCCGGATTTTTTTTGTCTCTCCCCCACTCCAAATAACTTCCGCCGAACAACAAATCACAGATAATCCCCAAAATAATAAGATAAAATATCCATATTATTAGAAATATAATTATTGAAGATTAAAGATATATTTTTTAAGTTGAACTCAATTTTAATACAAATAGATAAAATGTATTCCGACTAACCAGTAAAAGACCGGAAGTAGCATTTCTATATAAGTATATTTTAGGCGGCAGTAAAATGCAAAAGCATCTTAATAAAGCAGTATTAATTCTGTTAATATTCAAAATAATTGTTTATCCAATAACAAATAATGTAAACGCTCAAGATGGCTGGTTTGAAATACAGCCTGATGAACCTACATTTAATCACATTTTCGATTTGTCATTTATTAGCAAGGACACAGGTTGGGTATCTGGCTGGACAACATATAATGAAGGAAGTAGACTTCTTATTATCAAAACGATTAATGGAGGTATAACTTGGGATTCTACTTTGTTCACTATGGATTTGAGTGCAAAAATGATCAATTTTTATAATGATTCATATGGTTTTGTCGGAGAATCAAATATTCTTAGAACCCTCGACAGTGGAAAGACATGGGAAGTTGTTTTCATGGGGGCACCAAAGGCATTAAATCGCATCGCTTTTTCAGATTCTTTACATATTTGGTCAGTAGGGACATATGGTACCATAGTAAAATCATCAGATGGAGGAGATACCTGGCAATATTTAGAAAATAATATTGAAGAAAATAGATTTGGCGGTTTGAGCGTATTAGATAGTTTAACAGTATATACAATATCAAACGAACATTTAATATTTACTGAAGATGGAGGAATTACCTGGTCAGATATAAATATACCCCAAGCCACAAGATATCAAAATGTATATTTTATTGATAAATATTATGGCTGGATCGTAGGTGATTATAGAACTGTTTATAGAACAGAAGATGGCGGAAATACTTGGGTAGACCAGTCACCACCAGCAGATAGCGATTCTTTTTTAGGAATAGATGCATTGAACAAAGATGTTGCGGTTGTAACATCCTCTCATGGAGCAATATTAAGAACAAATGATGGTGGAAATACATGGGAAGAACAAGCAAGTAAGTGGAGTTATTCAATAATAAGAAGTGTTCAAATCATTGATGAGAATATAGCCTATGCAGTATCACAAGATGGCAGAATATTAAAAACAATAACTGGTGGAGTAACAGATATTAAATCAATAGACGCCCCTCAACCGAATAATTATTATCTCTCCCAAAATTATCCAAATCCATTTAATCCTGGTACAACAATTAGTTATTCAGTTCCCGCTGTACAGTCGGGATATATCCCGACTGTACGAATAATTATTTATGATATCCTAGGCCGAGAAGTAAAACGATTGGTTAATACAAATCAAGCAAAAGGAGTTTACGAAATAGAATTTAACGGAGATAATTTTAGTAGTGGAATATATTATTATAAACTAATTTCTGGTAATTTTACAGCAACAAAAAAGATGTTATTGATAAAGTAATATATAACCAGTTACTGTATGCAAAATATATTGTAAAATAAGAGGGTCAATTGAGAATTTACAAATTACTATTAAATTTATTTTTCATAATTATTTTTGTTTCATGTTCAGAAGATTCGGTAGTAGAAGAGACTCTTTTGGAGTACACACAACGTTCTTCAAGTAGTTTTTTTCTCTCCGGTACTGAGAAAGCAATAAATATAGAGAATCCCATAGGCTTTGTGAATGTATCCGGCGGATCTGATTCAGTTGAGGTTGGTTATGTGCTTGATAAAACAGTCCAGGTTTCTGAATCATCATTATCCCAGGCCGCTTTTGATAAAATTATTCTAACTCAATATATAGAAGATGATACAGCCAGATGTAAAATTGATTCCCCTATTGGAAATACTGTACTATTTGCTTGTAATGTAAGCCTTATTGTCCCCTATAGTAAACCAATTGTGGTTAAAAATACTAATGGCGGAATAACATTTTCCAATCTTTCTTCAAATGTATTTGCCGAAACAGATGCCGATAATTTAGACATACTCTTAAATAACGGATCTTTCGAAGCTAAATCAAACTCCGGTCAAATTTCTGGGTCTATTAGCTTGCCTGAGAATGGATATTGCAATTGTTATTCTGAAAGCGGGGACATTCATTTGCAGATCCCAATAAGCACTTCCGCAAATATTCATTTAAAAACTGTTAGCGGAACAATTACTTATATCAATTTGGATATCAATATCAAAACAAACACAAGTACAGAACTAAGGGGTGCAATGAATGCCGGCGAAGGAAACATTTATATAGAAAGCAAAGAAGGAAATATAATTTTGGAAGGAATATAAAATCCTTAACAAACTGCTCAACGTGAACGAATTACTCAGTCGGCGGGAACAGTTTTAACTTGGCAATGTTGTCGCTCCCAATAAGATGGCGGGTAAATGTGGGCATCGGGTTATCGACAATGCCGTTATACACTGATCTGAAAGAATGAATTTATACATAAAACAAATAGATAGAATGGAAACAAAAACAGAATTAAAAAAACTTGGGATTATAGGATCTTTCGCAATTTATATTCCTGCGGCAGCCCTAATGTTTTTTTCAACAAGGTATTTAATACCTTTCCTAAGTAATACTACCGGTCAAGAAAATATTTTGTTTTGGTTTATTGTTGCCGGATTGGGAGTCTTCACACCGTTGATTATTACTGGAATTATTGTTTTAAAATATGAAGGTAATAAGATTTCTACTATTACATGGAAAAACAGATTACGATTCCATAAAATAACTGCAAAAGATTTAATATGGAGTATTTTAGGACTTATTATTATTACCATTTTCAGTGGTGTGATAATGAAAACATTAGAACTAATAATTGGACAATTTGATCATTCGCCTTCATTTATGTCTTTTGAACCACTCAATGAAGGAAGATATTGGTTACTATTTGTATGGTTCCCTTATTGGATATTAAATATTCTTGGAGAGGAATTCCTTTGGAGAGGAGTGATGTTGCCGAGACAAGAAATTGCATTTGGGAAATATGCTTGGTTAATTCACGGTTTTGGTTGGGGATTATTCCATATCGCTTTTGGCTGGCAATTGTTATTAACATTAATTCCAATATTGTTTATACAATCATATATTGTACAAAAAACTAAAAATTCATGGAACGGTGTGATAATTCATGGAGGATTGAATGGCCCAAGTTTTATTGCAATTTGTTTTGGACTAATTTGATATCAAAGGATATAATTAAATTAATATTTAGCCCATAGTTGCTTATTACCGGTAACTCGAGCTGTTATTTAACAAATTCAAAAATAATGGAAAATAATTAATCATGCGAAATATTATTTTATCAACTCTTTTTGTATTGATCACTTCAACGATTTTTGCCTCTAACGAATTATCCGTACTGACTGATGCAGTTGGAAGTACAAAACCAGGTTATATGGATAAGGTAGTATTAGTCATCGAGCCTCATGGTGGTTATTTTGAGCAATCACTCTACATTGAATACTCCGATCATAATCAATTTCAAGGATCAAATAATGTCGAAATTGTACATCGTTTTGAACTTCCAGAGGGCAGTGTGATTAATGATATGTGGTTATGGATTGGTGATAGTGTCATGCAAGCTATTATGCTTGATACCTGGACGGCAACTGCGATTTATGATAGTATTGTCACAAATAAACGGGATCCCGCTTTACTGAAAAAAAAAGGTAATCAATATGAATTTCATGTCTATCCGTTAGAATCCGGAAGCTTCAGGAAAGTGAAAATCAATATGATTACTCCGGTAAAATGGATTGGCGAAAAGGCAACAGCTGAATTACCTTTTAGAATGTTAAATGCGAACAACTTGAGTGTTAAACCTATTGAGATACTATTTCGTCAAAAACTAAATTCGTGGGGAGAACCAAACATTTATGAATTCCCTCAATTAGAATTTAGTAACATAACAGATACATTAGGATATAATTACAAACACGTAATTATAGATGACATAAGTCAACAAAATTCTCTAAAATTATCTTATTCAACAACATTCAATCAAGGTAAGTTTGTCACAGGTCTTGAGGATAAGTCAAATAAATCCTATTTCCAACTGGGTATTCTTCCTGGTGAGTTTTTTAACTTAGAGCAAGATTTGCGGGCAAAGAAAAACATGTATGCAATTGATTTAAGCGGCAATAAAAACAAAAATTTAGAATTATTATTGCCCAATTTAAAAGATGTTATGAATACTGGGATGAAAGATGGTGATCAATACAATTTAGTACTTGCTGGTTCTGGTCAAATTAAAAATATTTCTGGTGGATGGCAAAATTATAGTGAATCTTCAATACAAACAGAAATAGATAGCTTTACTGAGAGCACATTTGCTGATTCAATTTTATTAGAAACAAAACCAAATATTATTTTTGCTGATTGGGATGCTACAAATAGTTGGGATTTTGATGGTATTGAAGAATTTGCAGACGTAATGTACTTTAATAATATTATGAATGCCCTACCTTCATTTAATAAAGCACAAGTAATCACAGCTTACCGTCATGGATATGACGATGTTATTAGTCAAGATCAATTGAACTCTTTATTGACTCCACTGGATAGTTTTTTTGTGAGAGGTGGAAGATTGGTCACCTATTTTGATTATAATCGTAATAATCGGGAACTTCTTGCTCGTAATTATATTCCAAGTTTACAATCAAGTTATCTTAAAGCCGATGCCCAAACACTCTATAGAAACGAAGAAGGTCATTTTGGTATTAATTTCCCTGAACAATTCGACCATAATTTTGTTGGTGTTTTAAGTTATGATGATCCGAATGTTAAAATTGAATTAATGAATTCAAATGGTGAGCCTGTAATTATATCAAAAAAAATACGTAATGGTTTATTAGTTGTAGTAGATATTTGGCAAATTAAGGATGATGGAGCCATGAAATCAATTATGTCGCCGCCTTTACTTGGATTAAACGAAACCTCAAAAAATCTATTGTTACCTGAGTTATTATCTTATATCGCCACTGAACAAAATAAAAATTCATTTGATAAATGTATATTAATGAGTAATTCTGATTCAATTTATTCTCAAAGTTCTACTAACAGTTTTATTACTGAATATTTTCATTCTATTACCGCTGTTCCAAAATTTAATACAATAAATCTACTAGACGGATTAAATATTAATCCTCCTTCTATTATTATTGATAATGATTTGTACTATGGTAGTGGATATTTACTAAGTGAATTATCATCTAATTCAGGAGGGATTCATTTTGAGACTTTCGAAAACGATTGGGATTACATTGTTGCAATGTCTAACTATGCATTAAACCCTTTACTGCTTGAACTTGATATGCAGATTGATGTAGATGATGGTTCAGCAGAACTAGTTGAGTTAAGAGAAGTAAATTCAATAAAAAATGATCCTAATAAACCATTATTTTTTATAGCTGAAACAAATGGTCAAAATAAAGCTGATTTCAATATTTCAGCTACTTTTGAAGGAATGGAAAATCCAATAGAAAAAAACATTGAGTTTCTATTTTCACACGATAGCACAAAATATGAATTATTAATTCCAACTCTATTAGCAAATGAAAGATTAAATGATCTATTTAATAATTATCCTCATGATACCTTAGAAATAGTTGATTTAGCAATTCAGAATAATTTGTTAACTGACTTTACAGCTCTACTAGCTATTGAGCCAAATGAATCAATCCATTTTATGGAAGATCCCTTTGATGAAAGTGGCCTAACAATAATAGATGATAATATAAATAATGATCAAGATTCTTTGAATATTGAGATATACCCAAATCCATTTAATAATCAAGTTAAAATCAAAGTATCAGTCAAAGATCCATCTGTTATCAGCGTATCAATATTTAATATACTCGGGCAAAGGATCATTGACATTGTTAAAAATGAAATTATTAATGATCCATACTCATTTATTTGGAACGGAAGAAATTCATTTGGGTCATCGATAAGTGCTGGTTTTTATATTTTAAGAACTGAAGTAACAAATATTATCTCAGATAAAAAAGAAATTATTTCAAAGAAATTACTTTATCTAAAATAATTCGGATTCATATCAATCTGACCAACAAGATGGCGGGTAAGTTGGCAAAAAGTAAGTTCTATGGTTCATCTAAAACTGAATTTTAGTTTGTAGAATAAATCAAAGTTAGACACTGTCCTTGCAAGATCCCGCAGTAGTGAGGACAGGATTAAGTGCAGCTCAATAAATTTTACATTGTTTTTTAAGTACTCATCTTAGTTCATGCGGACGGCCTATTGGCAACACCGTTATGCTGAAAATAAAATACTATTAAATATAAATTAGGAAGTTACTTGGGAAAATTAAATATCTGTCCTTGCCCAAATCTAGGGTGTCCAAATCACGGAAGCTGTAAAGATTGTACTAGTCGTCATTTGAAAATTGGCACATTAAATTATTGCGGATTTTACTCAATTTTGCCAGTTTTAGAAGAAGCTATTGCTGTGTCACCAAATTCACCATCCGCACAAATAATTAAAAAATTAGTTGAAAAACAAACTCAAGCTTACGTAAAATTAATGGAAAGGCATTGCATTTCTGGAGCAAGACAAGCTGAGTTGAGATTAGAAAAGTCGAAGGTGAGTGCCCATTAAATAAATTTCAACATTACATACCACTCACCCTTGTCCTCAGGACAGTAATTAATTATTGTCTATTTTTATTGTTGAATTTATAAATACAAGTAAGTATGAAAAGGATAATAATTTGAGTAAAGATTATTTTCAACATAAATCAAAGAATTATGAGAAAGATGAGAATAGAGTTAATAATGTAGAAAATATAGCCAACTCCATTAAGCAAAATATAGTGCTCGATAAATCTATGAACATTATGGATTTTGGATCCGGGACGGGATTGCTATTAGAGAAAATAGCTCCTCTTGTTGGTAAAATTACGGCCGTAGATATATCCAAAACAATGAACAATGAATTGAATGCCAAGAGGGAAAATTTAGGCTGTACTCTTGAAATAGTTGAAATGGATTTATCCAATTCCAAATTAGATAAAAAGTTTGATGGAATTGTGTCATCAATGACGATGCATCATATCAAGGACATAAAATCTATGTTTAAAGATTTTTTCAATATGTTAAATGAAAATGGTTTTTTGGCAATTGCTGACTTAGATTTAGAAGATGGCAGTTTTCATACAGAAGATACTGGAGTGTTCCATTTTGGATTTGATAGGGATAAATTTATTAATTCAGCAAAAGAAGCTGGTTTTAAAAATCTCAAAATTATATCAGCAAGCACGGCGTACAAACCATATGGTAAATTTCCAATATTTTTGCTAATTGGGAACAAGTAATAATTTATTCTCGTACTTTATTTGACTGAGATATTATGGGCAACGGGTTGTCAACTATGCGTTAATTATACCAGGTGAAATTATGGAATCATTGGAAATAATAAATCAAAAAACTAAAATCACCTATAATAAAGTTGGTCAGAAGTATTTTGATTTGTTTTGCGATGAACTAGAAAATAAGGAGTTTGATAAGAAATTTTTTAACAACTTTGCGAAATATTTTGATTCAAATTCCCTGGTGTGTGATGTTGGATGCGGCCCATGTGGACATGTTGCTGATTATTTACAAAAAAAAGGGATTAATGTAATTGGGATTGATATTTCTGATAAATGTATTGAAATTGCGCAAAGTCATCACCCTTCTATTCATTTCGAAACTGGCGATATTTCCAATTTAAAATTCTCAGAAGATTACCTCGATGGGATTATAGCATATTACTCAATAATTGACACTCCCAAAATTTATGTATCTAGAATTATAAAAGAGTTTAATCGGGTTTTAAGAAAAGGAGGATTATTGGCTTTAGTTGTTAAAGAAGGTAATTCTGAGGGATATCAGGATGAATTACTTGGTATTAATACTCAAATATATTTTTCACTATTTACCAAAATTGAAATTGAATCGTACTTATTAAACAATGAATTTAAGATACTTTCCCTTGAAGAAAGATCTCCACAAAAGGATGAAATTAAAATAAATAGAATCTATTCCATCAGTAAGAAAAAGTAACCTAACCAAGGAAGAAATATGAGAATTGCAATTATATCCGATATTCATAGCAATGTTTATGCACTTGAATCAGTACTTATAGATATTGATAAATATAATGTTGACCTAAAAATCAATCTTGGGGATATTTTCTATGGTCCAATTGCACCACGAAAAACTTATGACCTTTTAATGAAGACTAATTTTGTTACAATTAGAGGCAATCAAGATAGACAGATATATGAAGAGTCAATCTCTAATTCACAATCAAATTCTACCATGCAGTTTGTAATTGAGAATCTTGGTAAAGAACCAATAGAGTGGTTAAAAACTTTATCATTTGATAACCATCCCAAAAGAAATATTTATATTTGTCATGGATCTCCGACTAGTGATTTGGAATACTTATTAGAAGATATTGAATCTGGTTTTGCACAAATACGGAGCGATAAAGATATTCTTGATAAATTAAATGGTGAATCATCGCAAATCATTCTATGTGGTCACACACACACATCACGTGTTGTAACACTTAGCACTGGGCAATTGGTTGTTAACCCTGGTAGTGTGGGCTTACAAGCATATAATGATGAAGAGCCTGTGGAACACGTTATGGAAAATCATTGCCCATATGCATCTTATACAATACTAGAAGAATGTAAAGATGGATGGAATGTTAATCAAATAAAGGTTCCCTACAATTATGAGCTAGCAGCACAGGAAGCAAAAAATAGAAACAGAGATGATTGGGTACATTTCCTAAGGACTGGGAGAGGGTTATAATAATCGTTCAATCCACTAGGTATAACAATTGTGGTGATACTTTTTTTTTGTTTGAAATTTTTGTTGAAGTATGCTGTTTTTTAGCGAACGAATTAAATACAACGCAGTTATAGTTAAATACAAATATAAAATTGAGTTATGATATATGAAGATATCCGAAAAATGTTATGTAATCTATGGACTCTCCACATTACCACCATGGATGGTGAATTCTGGTTTTATCGTTGGAAAAGAGAAAACATTGATTGTCGATTGTGGTGGGAATTACTTATCTGCAAAAACTATTTATGGATATGCTAAAAATATTAAACCAAATAATAAGTTAATTGCGATAAATACAGAACCACATTTTGATCACATGGGAGGAAATTGTTTTTTCAGAGAAATGGAAATAGACATATATGGTCATTGTGAAATAAATCGTGGCAATGAAGATTTGGAAGAAATTAAAAAAGAATACAGTAAGTGTATTACAAGTGAATTACGAAGAAAAGAAAAAGAGGAAGAATTAGTTTTTTATAATACAAGTGTAGTGAATCCTAATATTAAAATATCATCTAACATTTCAATAGAATTAGGAGAAATGGAAGTTGATATAATTCTAACTCCAGGACATACGAAAATGAATTTATCAGTATATGTTCCAAATGAAAATATATTATACTGTGGTGATTTAATAGTGACAGACTATTATCCGAATTTGGAAGATGGAGGTAAAGATGATTGGGAAGAATGGTTATTATCAATAGATAAAATAAAAAAAATTGCCCCTGAAATGATAATCCCAGGGCACGGTGAAATATTAAAAGGGAATGGTATCCAAAGAGAAATATATAGAACAAAATCAATTTTGAATTCTGCAATTGATAATGCGATTAACCTATTTGAGTTTAAGGGAAAAACAAATAACCATGCATTCAAGCAAAGTCCATACTATGAGTTACAAAATTATGAATAAACTTGGATGATAATATAGTATCTTTCTAGAGTATGAATTTTATTATTGAGATAGGAAATGAATAATCAGAAAAAAGAGAATCCCCTGCACGGAATTACTTTAGAAATGATACTAAATAGCTTGGTAGATTTTTATGGTTGGGAAAAATTGGGCAAGCATATTGATATACGTTGTTTTACCAGCGATCCATCTATCAAATCCAGTCTGAAATTCTTACGAAAAACACCTTGGGCACGTGAAAAAGTTGAGGGCTTTTATCTCTATTATGGAAATCCTCCGTGGAGAAACAATAAGTCTTAGAATTGATAATTCAAAATTATTAAATATATTTAGCGATAATGCTTTCTTAAAATTCTTTCGTTTTAACTCGCTCTATGTCTGCTCCCAAACTTTTTAGTTTTTCCTCAATTCTTTGATATCCACGATCAATATGATAAATACGGAGCACTTCTGTTGTTCCTTCAGCGACCAATCCCGCCAAAACTAATGATGCACTTGCTCTTAAGTCAGTAGACATTACTGTAGCACCCATGAGTTTGTTAACTCCATTAATTAGAGCACTATTTCTTAGAATTTCAATATCCGCACCCAATCTGGTTAATTCCGGAATATGCTTAAATCTATCTAAATAAATAGTATCTGTAATTTTTGAAGAGCCGGGAACAATGCTCATAAATGCAGTCCATTGAGCTTGCATATCTGTTGGGAACCCGGGATAAATTGAAGTAGTTATATCTACGTTTTTAGGTTCTGCATCACTTGAATCTAGCTCTATTATATTCTTATTTAATAATATCTTAGCACCACTGTCTTCAAGTTTTTGAAGAGGTAAATTTAAATGTCTAGAATTAACATTCTCAAGTTTAATTTTTCCCTTCGTCATTGCTGCGGCTATTAGTAAAGTTCCAGCTTCTATTCTATCTGGGATATTTATAACCTCGGCAGGGTATAATTCATCAACACCATCTATTTCCAAAATGTTAGATCCAATTCCTTCAATTTTCGCTCCCATAGAAACAAGAAACTCTGCTAATTGAGTTATTTCCGGTTCAGCTGCGGCATTAGTAATAATGCTCTCCCCTTTTGCTAAAACTGCTGCCATAAGAGCATTCCCAGTTGCTCCCACAGAAGAGATGTCAAAATTTATACGTGCTCCCGTTAGTCTGTCAGCTTTAGCAATAATATATCCTTCTTCTAACTCTATTGTTGCTCCGAATTTTTTCATAGCCTCTAAATGTAAATTAATCGGTCTTGGACCCCAAGCGCAACCGCCGGGCATAGAAACCTTGGTGTATCCATATTTTGCCAATAGAGGTCCTAAAACATAAACGGAAGCCCTCATCTTCTTAACATGTTCATAAGGAGCTATTTGAGAAGTAATTTTTGAAGAGTCTAGTATTAGGGTTTTAGAATCAAAAGAAGCTTCAACACCTAATTGTTGGAGTAATTTCATCATGGTAAAAATATCATTCACTTCTGGCACATTCTCAATGGTATTCTTTCCATTGTTCAGAAGAATTGATGGCATCAGAGCTAACGCTGAATTTTTTGCACCACTTACTGAAACAGAACCACTAAGTGGTTTTCCACCTCTAATTACAAATTTATCCATAATTTCATCCTATAATATTCTAATAATAAATATAGAATATATGATTGAATTTGAAAACAAAAACATATTAAATTAATGAAAATTTGTGTTAAGTAAGCCTAGAGTTAATTAGCAGGTACATCTGTTAAGGCAATTATAGTTGAATAGAAATCAGGTTAATATTATTTTAAATTATTCAGCTATAATATTAGTAATATTCGCATCCTTAGTTATTGTTGAATCAGATGTAAAATATTCCAATCTAATTGAATCTTGGAATGATATTATTTTTTCCAAAGCTGCATTGGCAAATTGGGGTTGAAAATAATACAGACCAGCAGTTACAATTATAATTAATAGTATAACTATAAATGGTCTAAAACCAATTTTTGAAGAGAACCAACCACTTAACCAAATTGGCGATTGAATAATAAAAAACGGCAGAAAAAGGATAAAATAAATTGAGGCAGAGAGAGCATAGAAACCACTTTCAATTGGATTTGAGAAACTCATTTTTTGCCCAAGTCCGGTGATTAAATCCCAAAATGAATTACTAATCTGAGATACTATTCCAATTGATACGTAAAGTATTACTAATAGAATAAGAAGAAAAATCGTAATAACCGCGTGAGCAATCTGCAGGATAAACGGAAACTTCCATTTAGTCACTTTAAGATCGTGGAGAAACTTCTTAATTGGTTCTGCGTAAGGATTTGGTGCTAAATCTAACATAATTTTTTTTAATCCAAGTTTTTGTTTCTAAATAGCAGAACACATTATAATATTGCAAACAATTTTGTAATCAATTTCTCTTACTTAACTATTATCGGACATTTCCATTTTAACTTTAAACGAAGGGATTTGTCGCTAAAAGTTTAATTACACTCCATAACTTGAATAAATATTTGTAATTAAATAAATTTTACGTTAATTTTGAAGTTCTATTTTTGCGAGAGTGGCGGAATTGGTAGACGCGCTAGATTTAGGATCTAGTACCCGTCGGGTGTGGGGGTTCGAGTCCCCCCTCTCGTACCACTCTTCTTCAATATTATCCAATATAAAAAATTTACATGAGGTATATTTTTGGAAACTAAAGTTAATGTTTTGTCTGATACTGAACATGAATTAGATGTTAAGCTAGAATACGCTGAAATTCAAAATGAATTAGATGAAGCATATAAAAAAGAGAGAAAATCAATTTCAATGCCCGGATTTAGAAAGGGTAAAGTCCCTATGTCAATGTTAAAAAAAGCATATGGTGAAGCAATAGAACATAAAGCTAGTGAAGACATAGCCAATAAGAAGTTTTGGGATGTAGTAAAGGAAGAAGGATTAAAACCTATCAGCATGCCATCGATGACTGATCTTAATTATGAAATGAATACATCTCTTCAGTTTAAGGTTAAATATGAAGTAAGACCAAATCTTGATGTTAAAGATTACACCGGATTAGAGATTGAGAAACCAATCTTCAAAGTGAAAGATGAAGATATCCAATCTGAAGTCAATAATATGTTAAAATCCAAAGCGACATTTGAATTGGCAGAAGTTATTGAAGATAATAACCATAAAATTACAGTAGACCTTCAAAGAATAGATGATGAAGGTAAGGATATTGAAGGTAGTAAAAGTGAGAATATGGTAATTGATCTTAGTGATTCAAAGGTAAATGAGAATATCGTAAAAAATGCTCTGCAGAAGAAAAATGGTGAGGAATTTGAATTTTCTTTTACTGATAGTCATATGCACGGTGATCACGAACATGTGGAAGAATTCAAGTATGTAGCTGTTGTTAAAAAGATTGAAAAAATTGTATTGCCTGAAGCGACTGAAGAATTAATTCAAGAGCTTTCTGGTAAAAAGGCTAAAACATTAGAAGAGTTAACGGATTTTACTAAAACTAATTATGAGAATTATTATAAAGATCAGTCTCAAAAGATTTTTGATAACTCACTATTAGCAGAGATAGTGAAGAATAATGAGTTTGAACCTTCAAAAGGTTATGTGGAAACAGTATTAAATAGATTAGTTGAAACTGAAAAGCAGAACGCACAGCAATATAAGCAACCTGTACCAGATGATGAAGCATTGAAAAAAAATCTTCAAAGTAAGGCTGAATGGAATGCAAAATGGCAAATAATTATGGAAAATATTGCTGAAAAAGAAAAAATTGAAGTCACAGATGCTGACCTGGAAGCAATGGCAAAAGAAGAGGCTGAAAAAGTCGGAATACCCGCAGAAAAATTAATCAATTATTATAAAGATTCAAATCGTCAGGAATCAATGGTTGAAGAGAAAGTGCTTAAGTTCTTAACGGAAAACAATACTGTAAAAGAAATTGATCCAGATGTAAAAGCAAAAGAAGCTAAAGAAAAGAAAGAAAAAGAAGCCAAGGCTAAAAAAACAAAAAAGAAAACCGAAGATAAAGAATAAATCAAAATTGCCATTTGGTTATGGTTTCTTTTTATTTGAAGTAATCTTCTTTAATTTTAAACAATGATCAATTTGACAAACTTTGCATAATAAATTTTTAGGAATTAAATATGTCAGATCAAATTCAAAACACACTTATTCCTTACGTAATTGAGCAATCAGGTCGCGGCGAAAGAGGGATGGATATTTTCTCTCGCTTACTTAGAGAAAGAATTATTTTTCTAGGCACCGGGGTTGATGATCATGTTGCAAGTGTAATTATTGCACAACTTCTTTTTTTGGAAGCAGAAGATCATGAAAAAGATATTCATTTATACATAAATTCACCGGGAGGAAGTGTATCAGCCGGATTAGCAATTTATGATACTATGAATTATATCAAACCAGATGTTTCAACAAAATGTGTCGGTATGGCGGCAAGTATGGGAGCAGTTCTTTTAGCAGGTGGAGCAGATAAAAAACGCTTTGCACTCCCTCACTCTAAAATTATGATTCATCAACCATGGATAGGCGGTTTACAAGGACAGACAACTGATATTGAAATACATGCTAGAGAAATGGTAAAAACTAGAGATAAACTCTATGCAATCTTATCCAAGCATACCGGAAAATCTAATGCTCAAATTATGAAGGATTGTGATAGAGACTATTATCTTACTGCAGAAGAATCTGTTGAATATAAGTTAATTGATGAAATGTTAGAACGTAGAAAAATGCCAGGTGATAACGAAAAGAAATAATCTACAAATAAATGTTACAATTTGAAAAAACTCCGTTCAGATGATCGGAGTTTTTGTTTTAAATCTATTATTATTTATGTGCTATACTTTATTTAACAAATAATTCCTCAACTTTTCCTGTAACTTCTAATCCAGCATTTCAACCCGTATTATTCAATATTATTACTTTGTTTTTTTATCGTATAAAATCACTTCAATTTTGGCCGTCATACTTTCTTCAATTCGACCATTCATAAATCCTAATATTGGAGATGATAGTTGAGTTTTAGCTTCACGTTGCGCAAGAATTTCTAATCGATACTTGGCATTTTCCATCACCAATTTAACTTTCTTTAGATAATTTTTGAAAAAAAGTATCCCAGTTACAGTTAGTATCTTATAGTGAGATGCCTTAAGAACTATCAACCAAGCCTACTCCTACTTGGCAAATAGATTATATTTTGGTCAGTCACCTAAATACATAATTAGTGTAGGAAGATAAAAACCTATAGAAAGCAGAAAACAAAATAGGCTAAATGCAAAAAGTACAATATTTTCATGAATTCCAGACAACAACACTCCAATTCCAGAAAAGACACTACTGGCAAATAACAGTTTAGCTAAATTCATCAACTTTGAACTATATAAAAAAGTAAATGTTTCAAGAGATGTACTATCATATATTAAGTTAAAATGAAGAAAAATGTGAGAAGATAATGCAAAATATATAACGAGAAGTGTTGGACCGATAAATGATAACAAAATACAAGTTTGCTCGAAAATTAGTTCATTATCATTTTCGCGAGTTAATGGAACATATTTATTATTGTATGAATATAAGGAATCTGAATTACTGTAAGTTTCACTGTGCATAACTTTTCCTACGAACTGTTAAGACAATATGATAATTACAACTTAAATTGTCAATATGTTTAATCACAAAAAAGCCCCGTTTTACCGAGGCTTTACCCATTCCTTCTGAAATTAAATGTGGGAATAATCTACAGCGAGGTCCCTACTTTTAATCTCACGTTAAAAAACATTGATATTACTCCAAAGTGCCCTGTATCTGTTTTAGAAAATACTGCCGAAGGGCCCATGGAAAAGGAACTAAATCCCCACGACTCCATAATTCTCTGAACCGAAATATCTAGAAGATATTGAGGATTTCTAACATCACTCTTTGGCATTGCATCTATTCTTAAATCGAATGTACTTCCGGCTAAAGATAATTCCCTACCGGTAAATCCAATATGCCATTCATCAAAATATTTTGCCACGTAGAATTTACTTCTTGTTGCTCCCATAATTCTTACAGGATATCTTAATTCATAATTCACATATGAATCACTCAAAAACTTTGGGGAATAACCAAATTCAGCAACACTATCTTGCGCATGACTAGCAACTGCACTCTCACTTAAATCATTTGTTACTTTGTTATAGCTAATTTCTAAAAAGTTGCCGAACGGAAGAACATATCCAAACTGTATTCCTTCAGTACCATATAAATTATTGTGATTATTTGCTTCTTTTAATTTTGTAAAAGCCGGTATAATACCAAACATACCTAACCTAAACCCCAAAATGTGAAAATTGGCTTCAACTAAATCTGTTTCCATGGGCCCCGAATAAGGAGTACCAAGTCCCATTGAAATTCCTATATCTTTTTTTATTGGTATACCAAAACGCTCTCCTCCAAACAGCTGCAGGTAAGGATTAATGTAACCATTAGTCGAACTAATCTGCGTTTTTGTTGGTGGAGCAGATAGTTTTCCAAATTTCATTTTGTCAACAATATCTGTGAAGACAGAGGTATATGTTATATTATCTTCTAAGTTTATTTTAAACGGGAACGTGACAACTCTTGCTCTAACTTCTTCTTTTAAAGCTAGTAGAGGGTAAAGCCTGCTTTTTACTTGAATTGTTCTATTCTTTGTATCCCTTAGATCAACAATAATTTCCGCTTTTGGATCTGGAGGATCAATAAATAAATTTTCCTGAATTAATATAAATAAGCTATCGTCTAGTGGTTCCATCTGGAAATAAAAGATAGGTTCATCATCATCTTGAGCCATAATGTTTATAGCACTGAATATGTAGAGAATTGTAGTAACTATAACTAAGTATTTTTTCATTATTTATCCGGAATATTATTTTGAAAAATCAGTAAAATAAAAACTCTCACCTACTTCAACTCTTTGCTTAGACTTGGTGTCATAAGCCGTGAAAAAGAAATTTGCTTTATATCTACCATCTGAATCAATTAAGTGGTCGTTTCTATCAGCCCAATCATTGAATCTATCATCATTAGTTGCGAGCATAAGTGAAACATTATACACAAACTGTCCTTTGTTATTCTTCCTTGGACCAGTAACAGAGATTGGGCCTGAATTAGTTACTCTTATTTGTTCAATTCGTTCATCGGAAATAATTACATTAAAGCAAGTTGTCCTTTGAAGTTCTTTAGCATAAATATCAGACCTATCCATTTTGGTTGTAACCTTTTCAATAAATATTTCTGGAGGCAAATTATCCGTCACCTTAATTCTTTCTTGCTGGTTGCCGTATTGAAGTACTACTTCCTTTTGATCAGCTAGTTCAAACTCTCTTTTTTGTCTTGGTGGAATTTTGGCGATTTCTTTATTCGTTAAAGGGTCAATAATTGTAACATTATAATCACCTTTGTTCTCAGCAGTATTATTGGCATATTTCAAAAATGTTTGATTTGTGGAAAATGGAGAAGGTAAGTTCTCTTTTGTTTTCTCTTTCACAATGTTTTCAGTTTTTGCTCTTTGTGGTATTTCCCTTACTATGCTTGAAAGTGAGGCAACTTTGGTATTTAATCTTGTAAGTTTTTGCTTGAGAATTTTATTCTCAGAGGCAATACTTGTATCAACTTCAATGTTGAATTTTAATCCCAATAATGACAAGGAATCAACTACGTTTATTAGAGAATCTCGTACGCTTTTTTCAACAACATTTTCTTTGTTTACTACCTCACCAAGATTTATTTCTGCACCTTTAAGAGCTAAGACTGTTATTACGAAAATGTATAATACCTGATAAATAATAAACTTTGCATCTCGGTTTCTTCTAACCATTTTGTTACCTTTTATTAACAATCGATTCAAGACTACTTAACGATTTCATTACTCCATCATGATTTAAATTTGAAGCCATTGAATCAATATTTTCACTTAGCTTATTCAGTAAACTTAAATGCTCCTGGTTCCCATTTAGATTGGTATTTATTTGTAGAGTAAGTTTATTGAGAGCGGTAAAGTTCTGATAAGTATCAAAGCTGATGGTCTTAATTTTCTCCATCTCTTCTCTGTAAAGTTTTAATTGATCAATTGGTAAATTTTGTTCTTGAGGTTGTTCAATTCCTTTAACGGTCATAATCTCAATCAATTTATCAGTCTTTTCTAATTGTAATTTTTGATAGTATTGTTCTTGATAATCAGTTACTTCGTTAATAACTTTTTGGAACTTTACACCTATATAGTCCAATACTGGTTCAAATAACTTTGCAATTGCTAATACTATAAGGGCTTTTATCTCGAAAGGAACTGACAACCCAAGAAATATTTCAGGCCCCAACTTAATACTAACAAGAAGAAATGCTGCTCCAACCAAAGGTAAGGCTGTGGCGTATCCATCAATCAAGCTAATTGATGAAGATATTATTCTATCAATGTTCTCTCTTGGAGTTGTTGCTCGTACGTGACTAAATAATCCCTTATATTCTTTAATTGCTATTGATACAAAGAAAATGTAACTCACAAGTGGAAGCCACCAAAACTGTATTGGCTCAACAGTTTTAGCAACAGGCTCCCAATTAGGATAAAATTGTTTTGCAATTCCAATTGTTACATCACCCAATAAAGGGACGGTGGATAAATCAATAAATAAGGAGCCTAATAAAACTATAAATGAAAATATTGCCGGTTTTATTAAAATTATTGGTGAAATTTTATTTAAGTTTTTTTCTTTTATCTCGGTAATTTTCTCTTTGAGTTTATCATCATTTTTTGAATTATAGTGGCCATTATTGTTAATTGATTTGTTTAAGATTTCATTCATATCTACCTTCAATTTTTAGAATGGTATTTACTGGAACTTGTGATCCTAAACACATACTGTGCCATTGATGATATGATTGCATGAATTATTCCATTTCCATTAATAATTAGTTATGGTTTTAGCTATTGAGAGGAATTGATATTAATACACTTATGTTCTTAATAACAGTTTATTAATGAAATATTAAACAATATTTCTCAGGTGTTTTTTGAGACATTTTATTATCTCACTCCGGTTCAACAATCTTGAAATTTTGCTTGATAAAAAGAGACACTAAGAATATTACAAATGTAGATACGTAGCTTTTACAGGTAGAGTTTACCAAAGAAAGACTTAATATTAATAACAAACACTCCTTCATTAGTTATCGACTTAAGGTATAATTTTAAATGTATTACTTAAATTTATTGACAAATTAACGATTATAAATAGTCTTTAAATATCTAGTTGCATTATCATAATATCACCATTAAATTAGTGGTATAAACTAAAATCATCGGAAACACTTAAAAATGGTAAATAATATAAAAATTGAATTATTTGAAAATGTAAATATTCTTAGCAAAATTGCTAAAAATGGTTCCCCTTCTTTTCCTGATAAATTATGTAAATTTCTCAACAATGAGTTTAACTTCAAATTTACAGCTGTTGCAGAGGGAAAAGGGCAAAATAGTTTTGCAGTAATTGGGAAATCATTAGAAGGTGATATTTCATTCTTAAACAATTTATTTACTATCGAAGATTATGATACGGTTATCGATTCGATTAAATATGAAAATGATTTAATTAGTGAATGTAAGATCAAGGTGGGACAAAGTCATAATAATTTACAAAGTATCGCAATGTTCATTGGCGACAGTCTAAAATATGTATTGTTATTAGAGCATAAAATTGTACCACCGGATTCAAAAAAAGCTAAATATTTTACGATCTCTAAATTTGTGCAAAACTTATTAAGAATGTGGAATAATTCTCCGCAATCTCAACAAGCCAATATCAACATTAAATCATTAGAATTTCTAAACAAAAGTTCTAAGGGATTAATTAAAGAAATTAAAACAGTTAACGGACTTCTTACACTTATCAAAGATGAGCAAGTCCCGAATAGTGTAAATAAATATCTTGATGAAATTAAGTTAACGAATCACTATTTGATAGAAAGCATAAATGATTTATCTAATTTAATTAATTTAGAAGAACCTCAATTTACAAAAACACCTTCTCAATTTAAACTTGATAGTATACTTGATGAGGTAATTGGAAGAATTAGAATTGACAATCCTGATGTAAACATAGAAAATAATAATCAAGTATCAGATGAAATAACATTTGACAAAAATCATTTTGAGTTCATTATTTTCAATGCTCTTTACTTCATTGTACTTAGTTCAAAATCAAATCAAGTTGTACTTGACACAAAATTAAGTCGTGATAAAAAACTCAAAATTAATCTAAGTACTGAATCAGTTAATCTTGGGTATGAAAAATTAGTTAGACTAATTGACCCCTTTGAGAATAAAGAATTATCAAAAAACCAAAGTGGATTAACTTTAGCGTTGTTAGCAAAATATGTTGATCTGCTAAATGGAAGTATTAAGTTCAACGAACAAGATAATAATTTTAGTTTAAATCTCTCTTTACCAATAATAATGTCTTCTACAGAATCAATTCTTGAAAACAGCCCAATTGATCAGGATAATAAGAAAGACAATATTTTGGTAATTGAAAGTGATAATTCTTCTTCTACTCTATTGAACAACTACCTCAGCAAATGGCATTATAAAACTGATATCGTGAGTTCAGGTGATCTTGCATTACAGCTTATTAAAGAAAATAGATATGTAGCAGTTATCCTTAATATTGAGCAAGAGAATGAGAACAGTTTAGAATTACTACAAAAAATCAAGAACAATAAATCAACTAGAAATACACCAGTTATTGTATTCTCTGTTGAAGCAGAAAAAGATAAAATATTTTTAATGGGTTCGGTTGATTATTTGGTGAAGCCAATAAATTACAACAAACTTGTAGAAATATTAACAAGTTACAAATTAAGAAGAAACTCAACTGTCCTTTGTGTTGATGATGATCAACCAACTCTAAATTTGGTTAAGCAAGCCATACAGACTGCAGGTTTTAATGTTGTGTCTGAACATAGACCTGAACTAGTCAATGACTTAATAAGTGAAAAGGAATTGGATTTGGCAATTATTGATTTGGATATGCCAAAGTTAGATGGCATTGAATTAATAAAACAAATAAAATCTCAAGATAAATTTTCGAAACTACCCATTATAATATATACCGGGAAAGAGGATTACCAAGAAGATTTACAAAAAATTGACGGTATGTTCGTAGATCTCCTGGACAAAAAAAGTACAAGTTTTAACGAACTAGAAAATACGATATTAGAAATGATAAAATCCTACGAAGAGACCAGCACTATTGAAGAATCAGTAAATCAATCGTCTGGACCAAAAATATTAATGGCTGAAGATTATAAACACTCACAGATTATTGTTACAAGACTACTAAAGAAAAGTGGCTTTGAAAATATAATTGTAGTTGAAAACGGCGAAGAGGCTTTTAATATCTGTGAGAATGATAAAATCGATTTAGTACTTATGGATATGCAGATGCCGGTAATGAACGGTTTTGAAGCTACTGGAAAAATAAGAGAGCTTGAAGGATATGCAGATACTCCGATTATTGCTTTAACTGCATTCGCAATGAAAGGCGATAGAGAAAAATGTCTTGAAGCTGGTGCAACAGATTATATACCGAAACCACTGGACAGTAAAGAATTTATAGAAAAAGTTAAGTATTATACACAAGTAAGTGTCGTGAGTTAATTTACACACCTCAGTTCTTATTTTATTATTCTTTTCATTTTTTTTTGGGGTCAACTTTAAGGGAGATCTGAAAGAATAAAGTTTTTAATCTTTAGTAAGCTCTCCTAAAATCAATAAAAATCCCTATATTTCCTCTTTAATTTTTACACTTTTGGAATATAATGAATAAAGAAATAAGAGTAAGGTTTGCACCCAGTCCAACAGGATTTCTTCACGTAGGCGGTTTAAGAACTGCTCTATATAATTATCTCTTTGCTAAAAGCAATAATGGAAAATTCATTCTAAGAATTGAAGATACGGACAGATCAAGATATGTAGATGGTGCTGTAGAAAAACTAATTGACTCCTTGAATTGGGTTGGATTGGATTACGATGAAGGTCCGAATAAAGATGAAAATTTTGGCCCATATTTTCAATCAGAGCGATTAGATATTTACAACAAACATGTAAAAGAACTAATTGATACTAAGAAAGCATATTATTGTTTTTGCTCTCCGGAAAGATTAACTGCTCTAAAAGAAGAACAACAAAGACAAAAACTGCCTCAAGCAAAGTATGATAAACATTGCTTGCATCTGAGTGAACAAGAAATAGCAGAAAATTTAGAGAATAATATTCCACATGTAGTTAGACTAAACGTGGAGCCGAATCAAATTATTAAATTTGAAGATCATGTTAGAGGTATTGTAGAATTTAACTCAGATAATATAGATGATCAAATATTGATTAAAAGTGATGGGTATCCGACATATCATTTAGCAAACGTTGTAGATGATCATTTAATGCAAATCTCTCATGTTATTCGTGGCGAAGAGTGGCTATCATCAACACCTAAACATGTGTTACTCTATAATTTCTTTAAATGGGAATTACCTGAATTTGCACACCTCCCTCTTCTTTTAAATGCTGATAAAAGTAAATTAAGTAAAAGACAAGGTGATGTAGCAGTTGAAGATTACAAAGATAAAGGTTACCTAAAAGAAGCCTTGGTTAATTTTGTTGCCTTGCTTGGCTGGAATTTTGGGGATGACCAAGAATACTATTTAATTGATGAGATGATTGAAAAATTTTCTCTAGAAAGAGTTAACAAAGCCGGTGCAGTCTTTAATGTAGAAAAACTAGATTGGCTAAATGGATTTCATATTAGAAATAAAGATAATAATGAAATCTTACCGCTATTTAAAGATGAGTTGGATAGTTCAAAGTACAATTCAGAAGATTATTCTAAAAAATTTTTACTCGCCATAATTGAAGCCATGAAAGAAAGAATCACCTTTGTAAAAGACTTGGTGAATAATTGTAAATATTTCTATGAACGTCCGACTAATTATGATCCCAATATTATTAAGAAAAGATGGAAAGCTGACTCAGAGAAATTATTAAATGATTTTGTTGAAGAATTAGTAAAACTTGTTGACGAAAGCAAAACTGGATTTGAGACTTCACTAAAATTAGTTGTAGATAATAATGAATGTGGTGTTGGTAGATTGATTCATCCAATACGCTTAGCTGTGTCTGGAGTTGGGATTGGGCCTGGGGTTTATGATTTATTAGTAATTCTTGGTAAAGATGAAGTTATTGAAAGAATCAAGATAGCATTAAATGAAATACCAAAGAAAATTGTAAATTAACTGTTTTTATAATAGTTATTTATCAGAAAACAAAAATAATAATTTTACTATTTCTTAAATAATAATTATTGCTGGAAATATATATGGAAAACAAAGAAACAGAATCACGAAATTTTATTCAAGAAATAATTGATAAAGATTTAGAGACAAATAAATTTAATGGAATTGTTCACACTAGATTCCCTCCGGAGCCTAATGGTTATTTACATATAGGACACGCTCTTTCAATTTGCTTAAATTTTGGGTTTGGGAAAGAATACAATGGTAAGACTAATCTTCGTTTTGATGATACAAATCCTACAAAGGAAAACATTGAATATGTTGATTCAATTAAGGAAGACGTTAAATGGCTTGGATTTCAATGGGAAGGAACTGAATTATATGCTTCAGATTACTTTGAGCAGCTTTATGATTATGCAGTTCAATTAATAAAAAAAGACGTCGCTTATGTAGACTCTTCCTCACCAGAAGAGATAAAAAATGGAAGAGGAACCCCTTCAGAACCAGGAACAGAAAACCAGTATAGAAACAGAAAGGTTGAAGAGAATTTAGATCTCTTTGAGAAAATGAAAAATGGTGAATTTAAGGACGGGGAACATGTTTTAAGAGCAAAAATAGATTTAAGCTCTCCAAATATGAATTTGCGTGATCCGATTATGTACAGAATTAGACATGCACACCATCATAGAACGGGTGATAAATGGTGCATCTACCCAATGTACGATTGGGCACATGGTCAATCAGATTCAATTGAAGGAATAACACATTCAATATGTACGCTTGAATTTGAAAATCACCGCCCTCTTTATGATTGGTTTATAGACCAGCTAGGAATTCATCACCCGCAACAAATTGAATTTGCTCGCTTGAATTTAAATTATACAATAATGAGCAAACGTAAACTATTACGTCTTGTTGAAGAAGGGTACGTTAATGGCTGGGATGATCCTCGCATGCCCACTATTTCAGGCTTGAGAAAGAGAGGATATACTCCAGCTTCAATCAGAAATTTTGCTAAACGAGTTGGGGTTGCTAAAAGAGATGGCGTAAATGATATTTCATTACTTGAATTTAGTATTCGGGAAGATTTGAACGAACGTGTATCAAGGGTACTGGGTGTTTTAGATCCATTGAAAGTTGTTATTACAAATTTCGATGAAGACAAAGTTGAAGAACTTGAAGCTATTAACAATCCCCAAGATGAATCGATGGGTAAAAGGTTACTTCCCTTTTCAAGAGAAATATATGTTGAGAGACACGATTTTCAAGAAGTTCCTCATAGAAGATTCTATAGATTAACCGAGGGTAATGAAGTAAGATTAAGATATGCCTACATTATTAAATGCAATGAAGTAATTAAAGATGAGAATGGAAATGTAACCGAACTCCACTGTACATATGATCCAGAAACAAAGAGTGGATCAGAAAGAAGTGATAGAAAAGTGAAAGGCACAATTCATTGGGTTTCTGCGAAACATGCGATTGATGCAGAGATTAAACTATATGACCGTCTGTTCAAAGTAGAGAATCCTGAGGAAGATAAAGAGAAAGATTTTATTGAATTTATGAATACAGATTCTCTTAAAGTGTTAAATGGATGTAAAGTTGAACCAGGTTTGGCTAAAGCTAAAACCGGAGACAAATTTCAATTTGAAAGAAATGGTTATTTCTGTGTGGATTCAAATGATGAAAAATTAGTTTTTAATAGAACTGTTACTTTACGAGATTCATGGGCAAAAATAGTTAAAAAATAACTGCACTATTATAGTATTTCATCAGTATAGCAATTGTAGGAGGGCTAGCTTATACTGTTGTTTTCTAATAAGTTAGCTAGCTTATATTAAACAATAAATTAACAATGTTTTTTTTCTAAAGAGACATTGCTCCAACTGAGAAGCCTTCAATTTCTGGTTTTACAACGACTAATTCTTCAAATTTATCAATTTGCTTTTGGTAATATCCGCTCTTTTGGTTTTCTGTAGCAAACTCTATATTCTCCCAAATTGTAATAGAAATAAACTTGCCGGCATTTCTATTTGTCAAAAAGAAAGCATTCTTAAATCCAGGTTGTTTCTTTGCAGAAGGGATTATACTATCTTCATAAACTTTAATAGCATCTTCCATGGATTTTACTTTTAGGTGGAATGTTGTAACTCTTGCATACATATATTATTCTCCTCAACTTTTATATTATTATTCGGAGTCTAGTGTCTAATTAAATATAATGATAAAATATAGAGAAATGCAAATTTCTTTTGGGAACGAAATAATTTATTTATTATAAAATGATTGATTGAAGAATTCAAGTTTAGTAAATTTACTGTCTTAATTATTGCCGAAGTGGCGAAATTGGTAGACGCGCTAGACTCAAAATCTAGTCTGGGCAACTAGGTGCCGGTTCGAGTCCGGCCTTCGGTACAAAGGGAAGTTAAACACTTCCCTTTTTTATTATTGATGATAAAATTAAAAATTATACGTTTACGCAATTAGTAGCCTGACTATATATTATATCTATGTCGTAATGTCCAATAATCTTGATAGAAGAATAGGTAACCATAGTAAAGGTTATAACTGAACAACTAAGCCATACCTCCCATTTTAAATAATTTATATTGAAGAATTTAATCCAAGAGCCGATGCTAGAATAAAAGAAATATATCTAAAATCTGGATATGGAAAGGAATTTTTGAGAACTTTGATATAATTTTTTACACAAAAGTTCTAGCCTGTCTATCGACAGGTAGATCCGGCCTACTTTACAAATGTGAAGTTTTCACTTCCCCTTTTTTTTTATATTTGTTGAGTTGGAAACTTCAATTCAAATCTACTACCCATTCCTAATTGACTTCCAATTATAAAATCACCTTTAATTCTCTCAATATAATCTTTGCATAACTTTAGTCCTAGTAGAGTATCTTCAGCTTTATCATAATTATATTTATCAGAATTATTAAGTATTTCAGAAATACTGGCAGGAGTTATCCCTACACCCTTATCGATAACCACAAAATTTAGGTAATCAGATCCTCTTTTTGTAATTATTTCAATTTCTCCACCCTGATGTGAGAGCTCAATTGCATTTAATATAATATTTCTTACAATTAAGCTTAACATATTTTCTTGGAAAGATATTTTTGAATCTTCATCAAGAGTTAAATTAATATCTAATTTTTTTAATATTATCTTATGTCTATAGAATGAAATTACTTTTTTAATAATTGATGCAATATTCACGGTAATAGTTTCAACTTGATAATCAATTCTTTTCATTTTTGTTAAATGAACCAAGTTTTCAAGAAGAGTATAACATTCCAAAGCATTCAAATGAATTGTTCTAATTGAATCACTCATTTCTTCTAACTCATTATTATTCAATATATTATTAGTAGTTCCAATGATTCTGCAAAATGATCCACGTAATCCTAAAAGTGTTAGTTTTTTATTATCACCTACAATGAGTAAATCTTTGTTTTTTTTTATTTCTGTTAATATGCTCATTATTTACTTCCTTGTGGTGAAAGATATTTATAAACCAAGCCAGCTATTAAGGCTCCAACTATGGGTGCTAACCAAAATAACCATAATTGCTCTAAAGCCCAACCACCGGCAAATATTGCTTGACTAGTACTTCTTGCTGGATTTACTGATGTATTAGTGACTGGAATACTTATCAGATGAATTAATGTTAATCCTAGCCCAATAGCTAATCCAGCAAATCCTTTGGGAGCTTTTGAATGAGTTGCGCCTAAGATTATTATTAGAAACATAAATGTCATTACTACTTCAGTAATTAGAGCCGCCAACATATTATAACCTCCGGGTGAGTGCTCTCCATATCCATTTGACGCAAATCCACCGAGTTCATATCCACCTTTTCCACTTACAATTAAGAATAGTATTCCAGCACCAGAAATGCCACCCAATACTTGCGCAATAATGTAAGGTATAACTTCACTTTTATCAAAACGTCCACCAATCCAAAGTCCAATTGAAACAGCAGGATTTAAATGGCAGCCTGAAATATGCCCAATTGCATAAGCCATAGTTACAACTGTTAATCCAAATGCAATTGCTACACCAAAAAAACCAATTCCTAACTCGGGAAAAGCAGCTGCTAAAACTGCACTTCCACAACCACCCAATACTAGCCAGAACGTTCCAATGAACTCAGCAATTAACTTTTTCATATTATTTATCCTCTTAAGTCGTTATTTCGAAAAATTTGAAGCCCATAATAATATGGGCTTCTGATACATTTTATTTCACTCTTACAAATTCAATTCTTCGATTTTTTCGTTTATTTTCTTTGGTATCATTTGGGACAATTGGATTTGCTGGTCCGTATCCAACTGCTCTTATTCTGCTTCCATCAACACCATTTTCAACTAACCAGTTTCTTACTGAATCTGCTCTTTTTTGTGATAACTTAATATTGGATGATTTTCTACCGACATTATCAGTATAACCTCTGATCTCAACAATTATATCGCTGTATGTCTGAAGAGTTTTCAGAGCTTTGGCAAGAATCATTGATGATTCTGGTGTGATATCAGATTTGCCAGAAGCGAAAGTTACTCCTTCAAGTACCATTGGGACATCAACTTTTACAACGTCGTCTTCAGAATCAAGTGGATTAGTTCCCCTTCTTACTTCAACTTGATCAGAAACGGTTCCACCATCACTATCCGTATTTTTAGGATTAGTTTTGTATTTATTTATCTCGTCACCATCCTCTAAACCATCACCATCTGTATCTTTATTATTGGCATCTGTTTTATATTTAAATATTTCATCGTAATCATTAATATTATCACCATCTGAATCAGATTTCATTGGATTTGTATTTGTTTTATTAACTTCCTCACCGTCATTAATTTTATCACCATCTGAATCTGCCTTGTTAGGATCTGTATTTGAACTGTTAAGTTCATCACTATCACTTAAACCATCACTATCAGAATCTGACTTCTTGGGATCGGTTGAATATTTATTTATTTCATCCCCATCTTTTATTCCATCACCATCAGTATCAGTTTTATTTGGATCTGTTTTCGTTGCGAATATTTCATCCCCATCTTTTACTCCATCACCATCAGTATCAGGATTTTCATAATCAGTACCATATACTTTTTCTTGTGATTTAGTTAATCCATCCATATCATTATCTGAGGATCCTGCTCCTGAAACAAACGTAAGGCCTAATCCCACACTTGCATAAGAATCTTTAGCCCCTCTTGCAAAATAATTTAAGTCATCTGTGAAAGAATAGGTAACACCACCACTTAGTTCTAATATTACAGATTCTGAAAGTCCAATTTCAAATCCCAATCCAACAGGAACGATACCTGTCCACCCATCACCTTCTGCATCATCCGGGTGTTGATCAAATGGTAAATCCTTAACTTTATATTTAAGTGCACCAATACCAGCATACAAATATGGATTGAATTCATCCGAATTAAAAGGTCTAACTATAAATCTGAGATCAATGGGAATCAATTCAGTTTGATAATAGTTTTCACTAAAATCTTTACCGTGCAGTATACCATACCCACCACCAATTTCAGTTTCAAGTGCATATGCTAGTTCAAATCTTAAAAATGCTCTTCCAAGATATCCAGGTTTAAAATTATCGCTTTCATAAAACTCGGTAAGACCTTGGAGGCCATTGATTTGAATTCCAAACTTAGTATCATAATCTCGTGATTGAGCAATCGAAACATATGCTGAAAATAAATAGAGCGCTCCGATAATAACTAGATAGCGAATAGATTGAGTAAAATTCTTCATAAATTGTCTCCTATGTTGTTAAATAAATATTTATTATTTCAAAAAAAAACAAAGGGGAATTAGGGTAGATAACTCCCCTTTTGATTAGTATCCCAGACATTAAAATTTAAGAGTTAAGGGACTCTTAACAGAAATGCTTAGTCACTAGTTTTGCTAACTTAACTATTATTATACTTAAAGCAATTTGAGTGCCAGTAAAGTGAAGTTGGCAATGTCTGTATTTTGGGCTATTTTCAAATGTTTTGGATGATAGGAGTAATTAGCAACGGTCAAATGACCATATTTATGACCTACTACCTGATGATATAACCAGGCTAGACATAATAATTGGGGTTGTGAATTATATTATAATGTTAAATTATACTTTTTGATTCGATATCGGAAAGTGTCTAATGATAATCCTAAAAGTTTTGCTGCTTTTGTTTGGTTACCGTTAGATTTCTTTATTGCTTCTTCTAAGTATTTTCGCTCAATATCAACGAGTGAAACACCATTTTCTGGCAAAAAGTGTTTGTGTGCTTTTTCAACTTTAGAATCTGATTCAGAAATTAAAAGATCACTAGCGTCAATTACTTTTGATTCACAAAATATCATTGCTCGTTCAATACAATTTTTTAATTCTCTAATATTCCCTGGCCATGAGTAGCACAATAGCTTTTCTTTTGCCGAATCCGATAAGGTGATTCCATATTTATTAAAATCAAGTGAGAGTATTTCAATAAATTTTTGAGCAATTAGTAATATATCATCAACTCTTTCTCTAAGAGATGGTATATCTAGGGAAATTACATTAATACGGTAAAAAAGATCTTCTCTAAAGTCTTTATCAAAAACAGCTTTTTTTAAATCTTTATTGGTTGCAGCAATAATTCTAGTATTTACACTTATTTCCTTTGTAGTTCCAACGGGTCTAAATTTTTTAGACTCTAGAAATGATAAAAATTTAGGTTGAATATTTATTGGAAGTTCACCAATTTCATCAAGAAAAAGTGTACCTCCATCAGCTTCCTCAAGTAATCCTTTTTTATTTTCAACAGCACCAGTATATGCCCCCTTAATATGTCCAAACAATTCTGATTCTATCAAAGTTGAGGGAATGGCAGCACAATTTATTTCTACAAAAGGAGTATCAGAATATTTTGAATAATTATGAATCCCCTTTGCTATAAATGTTTTACCAGTACCACTTTCGCCAGTTAATAAAATTGTTGTTTCTTTTATATCAGCTACTTTTGTAATAAACTTTTTAACAGTTTCAATTTCATCGGATCTACCCAATATTTGCCTAATTGCGTCATTTTTTAGGTTAGAAATATTTTCTTTTAGAATTTTAATCTCATTATTTTGCTGCTGAATCTTCTGCTCAAGATTAGATTGCTCAGTAGAATTTGTAATTACTACTAAAATTAAGGGCTCAGTTTCATTAAATGGAAGCGCCAAATAATCAAGATATATCAATTGGCCACGTTGAATCGATTTATTAACTTTTTGAAGAATAAGTTCTTTACGAACTCCAGAAATGAGTTGTTCTAGTTCCCTCTCTAATCCAAAAAACTCTGGTAATATATTATATATGGAATTATCATCATCTGAAGAATGATTTATATTCGCATAAAGGTTTTTGCTTTTTTTAACAAGGTTAAACGAACTATCAAAGATAGCATAAGAAATATGCTTTTCTGATAATAACAAATCAATAAAGGTACCCACTTTAATGTTCCTCTACAATTTGTTCACCCAATTTTTTAAACACCTCATCAATGTTCTCTCCCGTTTTAGCACTTGTAAATAATACATTATTACTATTATCACATACAGAAGAAATATATGCATCTTTATCAAATTTCAATTCATCAACTAAATCTATTTTATTACCAACAAATAATATTTTTGCTTTGGGATTTATTTCTAAAAAATTATCTGCGAATTCCTTAATGTTTTCAATTGTCTTTGGTCGAGATATATCAGTTACTATAATTGCTCCATGAGCACCTCGCAAATAATTATTTACTACATTGTCAAACTTATTAATATTTGCAATGTCCCAAATAAAAAACTCTATAGATTGTTTATCTTCCTTAATATCTATATTAAGTTTTTTTTTGCTAATATGAACTCCAATTGTAGAAAGATATTTATCTTCAAACTTATTGTAGACAAATTGGCGAACCATTGATGTTTTTCCAACACTATACAGCCCAAGCAAGCATATTTTCTTTTTAATAATTTGATTTTCCATTATTCTCGAGTAGTTAATTCAAATTGAACAAATCTTTCATTTTTATTCATTTTGGATTCTGAATCATTTAAAATAATATTTTTTATTTCATACTGTGCTGAAGAAATACCTTTAGCTGAGAGGTAATTTGCTACATTTTCAGCTCTTTCATTTGCCTTTGCTTTATTCGCTAGACTGTTCTCACCTACCGAACAAGCTGTAATTATTAGAAGTGTGTTTTTATAATTTTTAATATATCCAACTATTTGATCCAGCTGACTTTTATGTTCAGAATTTAGATTAGTATTTAGATATCCAAAACTTAAGATTGATTTACTAATGAGATCTTTAATCTCAGTAAAGTTTAATTGTCTTTCGTTTCGAACTTCAATATTATTAATAACAACTCGAATACCTGGTAATGTTGAAATTGTGTGGGATATTCTTCTTTTTTCTTCTTCAGATTCTATATGTCCATCAATTATGATCTTATCATCCACGATTTGATATGTCAAATTAGATGTATCATAATCAACTAAACTCAGTTCTAAACTATGTAAAATTGTATCAGCCGGTAAACTTTTTACACCAACATATAAATTATTGATTAAATTATTTACTGTAAGAATTGATGATATTGTACTATCAATCTGTTTTTTTAAGTTAGAAGAATTTACAGAACCATTAAGTATTATATCCCCACCTGAACTTGACCATTTAATCTTATCAACATTCAAATCTTGAATTAAACTTAGCTTAGTCTTAATAATCTTTTCATTGGAATTATCTTCAAAATACTGTGGCAATTTTATGATACCAAATATTATTAAAACGACAGCAATAACAGTCAATAATAAATAAAGCAACATTGGAGTTGGTTTATATTCTTCCATTTTTTCAGTAATTGTTCTATAACTTGTAATAAAATCATTTAAAAGCTGCTCAATATTCTTATTTTTTATTGACTCACCTTCATATTCACGAAGGAACTGCTGGTTATTGCTTAAAATTTTGGAATTGAGTTCAGATAACTTATTATGAAAATTAATTGGTTCTTGTCCGGTAATAACAACCGCTAAATAAGAATATAGTCCCCTTTCTAGTACAATTTTTGAATCACCATATTGAATTTCATAAAGATTTTGAGACCCTCCGTTCTTCTTGAATGACTCAGAAACAAAATCTTTTATTGCGGTAAGCATTCCACTAATTAAATCTCCATCTGAACTCATTTCAGATTCAGCAGATGAAACATGTGTTATTAACAGACCACTAGATTCATGAATTAGAAATATTTCACTGATGTTAAATGGGAAGGACTGTTGTATTATTAAATCGGAAGTAGGAACACCAGCAATTTTAGATTTAATTTGCTTAGAAAAAACTCCTCTCCGTAAGGCCTTTTCAATTTTTAGATTAATTGAAGTATATACCTCTTTAATACTTTCCGATACAGATCTTTTAATTGCATCACCCATTATTGGGTACAAAGCTTCAATTATATCATCTTTTGATTCAGAAACTTGCTCTTTAATAGCCTTAGCCATAATAGGCGAAAGAACTTTTGCTAATTCATCTTCAGAATTAATTATCTTTCTTTCTAAAAGATCAGTTATTATTGGATAATAAGCCTTGATCTTAGCTTCTCTATCAGAAATTTGATGATTAATCTTATAAAGCTTAGATTCAAATTCTTCAATTTTTTCATTATAATCTTTTAGAATTATCTGTCTTAATAATTCGAGGGACCTTTCATCGTCAATTTGCATATAATAGATTCTCTAAGAATTATCTTCTTGTTTAACTTTCATGCCCCATTCAATAAATGCTTGACCAATCTGATTTTTACCAATTTTAGAAATTTTCAGTTCATTTAGTTTTTTATCAAAATCTTTTTTAAGAGCTTCAATAGTATCATTAGTTTTTTTCTGCTCAGAAACAGAATTGGAAGTTTTACTTCCCAACTCTTCAATTTTGTTAACAGCATTAGTAATATTATTTTCATTCTGTTTTAAGTGATTTTTCAATGTTTTATTTTCACCCTTCAAATCATCTAATTGTTTCTGAATGCTATTTAGAGCTTCACCTAATATAATCTCACGAATTTCTTTTAATCCACCAACAGATTGTTTAGTTCCATTTTCTTTTTTGTTCATTCTAATTGCCCCAATACTTTGAATAATTAATAATTTGTCATTCGTTTTTTCTTATTAAGTAATTTACTAATTTTTACAATTATATAGTCGTTTTCATTCTCTTTTCATTTCATTATTCAGACATCATATGCTATTATATTGAAGGATTTATAATCTGTATTATTAATATAAAAAGCTGTTTTGAATTTCTCTTGATTGTAATTAAATTGGAAAAATTATTTAATGGAGAGTTAAATGGATAAGAAATTACCAGTTAAAATGAGGCAAATTCTTAATTGGAAAGCAGCATTATGGGCAGGCTTAATTGCTGGAACATGTTTTTTCTTACTGAATATTTTTATAGTCCCATTATTAATAGGTGGAAACATGTGGGTAATAGTTCGCTTATTTGCTTCCATTTTTATTGGTGAAGCTATTTTGGCACCACCTTCCACATTTGATTTATTTGCTCTTTTAATATCTTTTTCTACAACTCTTATATTTTCAATTGTTTTTTCAGTAATAATTGCTTTTGTATTTCATAAATGGGGTTTACTTGTTGGTATTATTGGAGGAGCTTTGTTTGGCTTAGGAATATATTTAGTGAATTTTTATTCTTTAAGCTTCTTTTTTCCTTGGTTCTTTGCACTCAGCAGTTGGCCATTTGTTTTAACTCATGTATTATTTGGAGCAGTTGCGGGTGGTTTTTATGAACATCTCGAAATAGAAATATTTGAAACTATTGATTAACAAAGTTTTACGATGGAGTTATTAATATGTTAGGTGGAAAAGGAAGAAACAGAACTTTTGAAAAATCTAGAATTATAATTGCTATTATATTTATCGGGATCTCGCTTTTTTCTTATCTTCGTTCAAAAGAATATAATCCGGTAACTGGGGAAGATCAATATATTAGTTTAACGCCAAGACAAGAAATTGCTCTCGGACTGCAAGCTACACCTAAAATGATTGAACAATATGGTGGATTATATCCTGATAAGAAATCTCAAGATTTAGTTGATCGAATTGGACAATCATTAGTCAGAAATAGTAAGGCAATAGAAACCATTTACCAATTTGATTTTCATTTGCTGCACAATAGAGCGCAAGTTAATGCATTTGCTTTGCCGGGTGGACAAATATTTATTACAGCAGCACTTTTTAGCAAATTAAAAACAGAAGGTCAGTTGGCAGCTGTACTTGGTCATGAAGTTGGACATGTAGTTGCAAGACACTCTGCACAACAAATGGCGAAATCCGATTTAACGAAAGGTATTCTAAACGGAGTTTTAGTTGCAAGTGATCCTTCTGGTACATCTGCTCAAACAGCTGCATATATTGGCCAATTGGTAAATATGAAATTTGGAAGAGACGATGAGCTTGAATCGGATAAACTTGGTATAAAATTTATGATCAAAAGTGGATATAATCCCGAAGCATTAATAGGAGTAATGCAAATTTTAGAAGAAGCTTCTGGCGGTGGTGGGCAACCAGAGTTTTTTAGTACTCACCCAAATCCATCTAATAGAATTGGGGAAATTAAAAAAACAATTCAAGAAATGTATCCAAACGGATTACCAACTGGTCTTAAAAAATAATATTAACTAAATAAAAAACAGCCTTTAATTATTTTTGTTACAAATTTATTTATGAGTCGTTATATACAATCTAATAGATCCAATAAAATTCATTACTTCGGTTTTTGGATAGAAAAATTAAACTTACTTCCTTTTCCGAATTCACTTGTTACCCATATTTTTCCACCGTTTCTCTCAACAAGTTCTGAACAAAGAATTAATCCGAGTCCGGTCCCGGATTCATTTTCAGTCCCTTTTGTAGAATGATGTATATCTATTTTAAACAATTTATTGATGTCCTCTTTATTCATTCCAATTCCATCATCTGAGACTGTTACCTCAATCATTTTATTCGTCTCTTTCGCTGAAAGTATTACATTTCCGTTATTATGTGTAAATTTTAAAGAGTTGGATATTAGATTTCTCAAAACCGTATAAACCATATTTTTATCTGCATATGCCAGAATGCTTTTATTTACTTCATTAACTAAATTAATTTCTTTCATTCTAGAATTATTTATTAATAAACCTGTAACCTGATCACAAACTTCCGAAAGATCAATATTCTCGGGTGTGAAATCCATTCTACCTGTTTGAAGCATGGACCAATTAAGTAGATTTTGTAGAAGTGTAAAGATTTTTTTAGCAGAACCATTTACATCAATAATAATCTCTTTCATCTCCTTTTTGGTAAATGTTTCACATTCCTCAATAATCATTTCCGTAAGTCCTAGTAAACCGGTAAATGGACTTTTTAAGTCATGGGCGATTATTGAGAAAAATTTATCTTTTCTGGCATTTAATTCTTCTAAATCATTCTCAGAAATTTTAAGTTTTAAATTTAATTGATTCACTTGAAAAGCATTTTCTTCTACTTGAGATCTTTGTTCCTGTATATCTTCAATATATCTTTTAATTTCCTCTTCGGATTGTTTTTGTTTGGTGACATTGCGGAAACTCAAAACTCGTCCTATAGCTTTTTCTTTTATTCTCTGAGGATTTGAATAGAGCTCATAAATTTCCTCGTTTTTAAATTCAAGAATATCGTAACTCCCTTCTTCGGGGTGGGAATATAGATATATCATTTTCTCTTCAAATTCCTTTTCATTAAGCAGCTGATCTTTTAGGTAATAGAGCACTTTATGATTACCTAATTGCAAAAGTACGTCTTCCGGAATCTTACACATTTCCTTAAATTGATGATTGTATTTGACCGTATTGCCGTTTCTATCGACAACTACAATCCCATCTTGTGTAGCTTCTAGGGTAGCATCAAGGAGTGAAATATTAGAGGTCAATTCATCTGTTCGTTCAGCAATTGTTTTATGAAGGTTCTTCGTATATTTTTTTGTAAACAGGGGATAAATAATTAAAAAGGCTATTGCTGCTAGAATTATTTCAAATATTATCAAAATATTCATTGCATTCCTGGCAATATTAGCTATATAAACTTTTGGCGTCATGGTTACATAAACTTTACTTTCTGCATTAAATCCCTTCAGTTCAACATAGGCGAATGCTTGGTCAGGTTTCTTATTTGTTATTTCAATTTTAGCCGGGATAATTGTCTCGGCCTCTTTAACTATTTCTTCAAGTTTCTTTCCAAATAAATAAAACCCCTTGGTAAGCGGAAATCCTCTATCTGTAGAAATCGGTGACAAGGATAATAATCGAATTGAGTTATTATATTCTTCTATTGCATGCCAAATAATAGGAGTTTCTATATCAGTTTTTAAACTTGTGTATTTTGCTAAGTCATTCAAATATGGGGTGATAAATTCATTGTACTTTTTTTCAGTAAGGTTAAATAAATTTTCCTCTAATTGCTTGTTGCGAATTTTACTATTTTGTTCAGAATTTTCCTCAATTGTCTTTCCGTCAACGACTCCATAAATAATATCCATATTTTTGTCGACAACCAAAAAAAGATCATACTCTTCTTTAAGAGTGTTATCCCCTTCGAAAGTTTCTAAAATTGTATTTTTATCACCATCTCTAATAGCTTCTGCTGGAAGGGTCCACCAAGCGTATCCCATTACTTTAGTAAGATGATTCGACTTCTTGAGTTGGAAATATTTTTCAATTCCGGTAGTAAACTCCTGTTTTCTATTATTTTCTATTATTTTCTATTTTATTCGAAATATCTGATATATATATCATAGCAAATATATATTCAACCACAATGAGTGATAAAACAAAAACACCAGTGGTAATAATAAACATTTTGGCAAATCCATTATTCGACTTTTTCATATTGTCCTTAGAATAATTACAGTCTGCTTTTACGGAAATTTGAGAAGACACTCAATATTTACAATTGGTATAGAGCAGATACTTGATAAAACACATTAAATGCTTAAAAAAAGGAAATTACTATTTGGGGGGATAATTTCTAATTTAAAGATTATCTGATTTTCAAAGTAGAAAGATAAATTATGCATAGCATTTTGTCAATCCTAATATTGATTCCTTAATGATGTAATTGAGTGAATTTCCTAGCTGGACTTTATTCCAACCGGGAAAAGGAATATGCAAAAAAAAAGCCGCTAAATATTTAGCGGCTTTCTAATAATCTATATCTTACTTTTAACCTAAGTTTGTTCCGTAGGATTGAAGAGCTTTCATATAGTTTGCTCTTTCAAATGCGGCAGGTTCTTGAACGGCTTTTTGACTCATGCTTCCCTTCATCTGATCAATTGAGATGTATTCATTTTCTTGCATCCATTGTTCAAGACTTTTTAACATCTCAGAAATTCTTCCAACACCATTCACTAATAATTCTGAACAAACCATTGCTACATCACCGCCGGCCATCATTACTTTAAGAACATCTTCATGACCATGGATACCACTTGTAGCAGCCATATTTGCTTTAATGTGGCTATATAAAATTGCAATCCAACGTAGAGGTAATCTCATCTCCCAATTTGTACTTAGTACTAGATTAGGCACAACCTCTAATTTCTCCAAATCAAAATCTGGTTGATAGAATCTATTAAACATTACCAAAGCATCAGCACCGGCATTGTCTAATTTCCTGGCCATATTAGACATTGATGTGAAAAATGGGCTTAATTTTATTGCTACGGGAATATTGATTTGTTCTTTCACAGCTGTTAATGTATCAACGTACATATTTTCAATTTCAACGCCAGTTAAGTTTGCATTGGTAGGAATGTAATAAACATTAAGCTCCAAAGCATCAGCTCCAGCTTGCTCAATATTTTTAGCATATTTTACCCAACCACCACTACTAACACCGTTCAAACTTCCAATTATTGGAATATCAGTGGCTTTTTTAAGATTAGCAATATGATCCAAATAATCATAAGGTCCCATATTATAGTCATCTTGTTCAGGATAGTAAGAAGTTGCTTCAGCAAAACTTTCAGTACCGTATGATAGATAATGATCTAATTCTCCAGATTCATGAGTGATCTGTTCTTCAAATAGTGAATAAACTACAACTGCAGACGCACCGGCATCTTCCATAGCCTTTACACCATCAACAGTTTGCGATAATGGTGAAGCTGAAGGAACAATAGGATTTTTTAATTTCAATCCCATATATTTTGTTGTTAAATCCATTTTTACTCCAAAATTTTATATTAATTTTTAAGTAGCCGCTGAATTAACAGCGGCAATAATTTATTCTTCTATTTTTGCACCTGAATAATCCATAGCAGCAAGTTGTGAGTAATGACTCCATTTTTTATTAACTTCTGCTTGAGCAAGACCCAACAGATATTTACTTCGAGAAGGATCTATTTTTTGTAACATTTTATATCTGGTTTCAGTATAAATATATTCTTCAAGTTTAATCTTAGGTGCCTTAGAATCTAATTTCAATGGATTCTTACCTTCAATTACATTTTCAGGATTAAATCTATATAATGGCCAGTGACCTGAATCAACTGCTAGTTTTTGATGTTCCATGCCTTTTGCCAAATCATAACCATGAGCTATACAGTGGCTATAAGCAATAATTATAGATGGACCATCATATGCTTCAGCTTCAAGAATAGCTTTTAGAGTTTGAGTATCATTTGCTCCCATTGCTATTTGAGCAACATAAACATTACCATAACCCATTGCCATCATACCAAGATCCTTTTTAGGATTTGGTCTTCCAGCAGCAGCAAATTTAGCAACTGCACCAAGTCCGGTAGCTTTGGACATTTGACCACCAGTGTTCGAATACACCTCAGTATCCAAAACTAAGATATTGACATTTTTGCCTTGAGCGATAACGTGATCCAAACCACCGTAACCAATATCATATGCCCATCCATCACCACCCATAATCCAAACAGATTTCTTAACTAAGTAATCTGCAATCATCATAAGGTTTTTAGCTTTATCTAAATTTAGTGTTTTTACTTTCTCTTTAAGCTCTGCTACTCTTTCTCTCTGCTCATAAATATCAGCTTCATCATTTTGATCAGCATTAAGTATTGAGTTCACTAATTCAGAACCGATTTCATTTTCGAGGCTTTTCACTAACTCTTCAGCATACTCTTTTTGCTTATCTATTGAGAGTCTCATACCAAATCCAAACTCAGCATTATCTTCAAATAATGAGTTTGACCATGCAGGACCTCTACCTTCTTTATTAACAGCCCATGGAGTTGTTGGAAGGTTACCACCATAAATTGATGAACATCCGGTTGCATTAGCAATAATTGTTCTATCACCAAACAGTTGGGAAACCAATTTAACATATGGTGTTTCTCCACATCCAGAGCATGCTCCTGAATATTCAAACAATGGTTGAAGTAACTGACTTCCTTTTATTGAACCAACATTTAATTTGGCTCTATCAAATTCTGGAATATCTAAGAAGAAATCGTAATTTGCTCTTTCTTGTTCTCTTAATGGAATTTGTGGAACCATGTTAATAGCTTTTTTACCAGTTTCACTTTTATTCTTAGCAGGACAAACCTCAACACAAAGTGCACAACCGGTACAATCTTCAACAGCTACTTGGATTGTATATGCAAGACCATCATACTCTTTTCCTCTTGCTTTTGTCCACTTATATGTCTCTGGAGAATTTTTTGTCAATTCTTCATCATAAGCTTTAATTCTAATAGTAGCATGAGGACAAACCATTGCACATTTACCGCATTGGATACATACTTCAGTATCCCACTCAGGAACTTCTAGAGCAATATTTCTCTTTTCCCATTGTGTTGTAGCTGATGGAAATGTACCATCTAATGGCATTTGACTAACAGGAACATCATCCCCTTTCCCTTTCATCATCATTGCTAAAGTATTCTTCACATAATCAGGAGCATTATCAGAAACGGTTGGAGGTAATATCATTTCGCTAGTTACTTCAGTAGGTACTTCAATCTTGTGCAAATTTGCCAAGGTACCATCAACTGCTTCAAAGTTCTTCTTAACAACCAATTCGCCTTTACTACCATATGTTTTTTGGATTGCTTTTTTAATTTGCTCAATTGCTTCGTCTTTTGGTAACACACCGGATATTGCAAAGAAACATGTTTGCATTATTGTATTTATTCTTGCACCCATTCCAGTATTTTTGGCAACTGTGTAACCATCAATAACATAGAAGTTAAGTTTCTTTTCAATAATTTGGATTTGCATTTTTTTAGACAATTTATCCCAAACTTCATCTTTTGGATACGGACTATTCAATAAGAATGTACCGCTTTCAACAATATTTTCAAGAACATCAAAATTCTCTATTAAGTTAAACTGATGACATCCAATAAAGTTAGCAGTTTGAATCAGATAAGTTGAATGAATTTCATTCTTCCCAAATCTTAAATGAGATACTGTTGTTGAGCCAGATTTTTTTGAATCATAAACAAAATAGCCTTGAGCGTAGTTATCTGTTTCTTCACCAATAATCTTAATTGTATTTTTATTAGCGCCAACAGTACCATCTGCACCCAAGCCATAGAACATTGCTCTCACAACATCATCACCTTCGGTAACGAAACTTGGATCGTAATCTATACTTGTATTTGTCACATCATCATTGATTCCAACTGTATAATGATTTTTGGGCTCATCTTTCTTTAATTCATCAAAAATACCTTTTACCATTGCAGAAGTAAATTCTTTTGATGATAATCCATATCTTCCGCCTGTAATCATTGGCATTTTATCAAATTTAGGATTGGCCGAAGCAAAATTTTCTGCTAATGCAGTTACTACATCTTGATAAAGTGGTTCACCAATTGAACCGGGTTCTTTTGTTCTATCTAAAACTGTTATTTTTTCAACTGTATCTGGAAGTGCTGCAAGTAATTGTTCTACTCCAAATGGTCTGTATAATCTAACTTTTACTACACCAACTTTTTCTTCCATTTTGTTTGTCATATAATCAATTGCTTCAAGTGCTGCTTCACCGCCTGAACCCATCATTACAATAACTCTTTTTGCATCAGGAGCACCGAAATAATCAAATAAGTGATATTGTCTTCCTGTTATTTCAGCAAATTTATTCATCGCATTTTGTACAACGTCCGGGCAAGCATCATAAAATTTATTTACAGCTTCTCTTCCTTGGAAGTAAACGTCTGGGTTTTGAGCAGTTCCTCTGATAAATGGATTTTCTGGAGATAAAGCACGTTGTCTATGCTCTCTTACATATTTATCATCAATCATTGCTTTTATGTCTTCTGCAGTCAACTGCTCAATTTTATTTACTTCATGAGATGTTCTAAATCCATCGAAAAAATGCAGGAATGGAATTCTGGATTCTAAGGTTGCTTTATGAGCAATAGCGGCCATATCCATAACTTCCTGGATAGAACTTGAAGCTAAAAATGCCCAACCTGTTTGTCGCGCTGCCATTACATCACTGTGATCACCAAAAATTGATAAAGCAGATGCAGCAATTGAACGAGCAGTTACGTGAAATACAGTTGACGTTAACTCACCTGCAATTTTATACATATTAGGGATCATTAAAAGTAAACCCTGAGATGCAGTAAAGGTTGTTGTTAAAGCTCCACTTTGAAGCGCACCATGAACAGAACCTGAAGCTCCGCCCTCACTCTGAAGTTCTGATACATGAGGAACTGTACCCCAAATATTTTTCTTTCCTTTGGCTGCCCACTCATCTGACATTTCACCCATACCTGAAGATGGAGTGATTGGGTAAATAGCGATAACTTCACTATTCTGATAAGCTACATAAGCGGCAGCATCATTTCCATCGATAGTTATTTTTTTTCTTTCCATTTTGTCCCTTATATCTATGTTTTATTTTAGATGCTAAAATATATTTTCTCAGTTTATGCTAAAATCGTACCAATTTATCTTTATTTAGAAAATCAGCTTAAATTGATAGAAATCACAATTTTCATCTCTTATTTTTTAGAAAACTGTATTCACTACTCTTACTTTTAAGAATACATTTTACCTTAATATTTAGTTTAAAAGATACTTTTATCCATAAATATTACAATATACAATCATTTATATAATTACTCAATTTCTTTATGGAATTTGATAAATTCCTTCCTTGCAGGAATTTTAATGATTTTTGTCTCTTCTGGGACACTTTTCTTATTTGAAGCTCCATTAATACTATTCAAAGTATCTCGTAAAACTCCAAGCGACCTTTGACTTAGTAAATCAATTTTGATTAGTCCCATATCTTCTATGGGATACATATCAGGTTGTGTAATAATCAGTCCTAATCCTTTGTTTTTAGCATATTCCAACGCAACATAGTTAGTAATTGGTTTTTCAGTAATAATAATTCCCCCTGGATGAATACTTAAATGACGAGGAAAACCGGATAGCTGACTGGCAATTTTAATTATAGATTTCCACGGTTCGTCTTTAAAATCCAATGATTTTGACTCAGGGAATTTTTCAGCAAGGTGGGGCAAATTTTTCGTACTGGTCCATGGTATAAGTTTTCGGAATTTTGATATTTCTTGCTCTGATACTCCAAAAACCTTAGCGGTTTCCCTAAATGCCGATCTGGCGCGAAAAGTAACTGTGGTAGAAATCATAGCAACATGGCTATAACCATATTTTTCATAAACATAACGAACAATTTCATCCCTCTCCTTCCAGGAGAAGTCTAGATCAACATCTGGTGGCGATTTTCGCCCTCTATTGAGAAATCGTTCAAAATATAGATTATGCTCAATGGGATCTACTTGCGTAAAATCCAAGCAGTAGGAAACCAAACTATTTGCAGCCGAACCTCTTCCTATTGTCATCATTCCCCTTTGTCTGGCTTCTCTAACAATATCCCAAACAACTAAAAAGTAGTCGCAAAATCCTAAATCATCAATTACTTCTAATTCGTATTGAAGCCTCTTTACCACTTTTTCAGTAATTGGTTGGTATTTTTCAGATAATCCTTGGAAGCATATTTTCCATAAATATGAAAAAGCATTATCTCCATTGCTAATTGGATAAACCGGAAACTTATATTGATTAAACTTCAGATCCACATTACAATTTTTGGCGACATGATGCAGATTCCACAAAGCCTCTGGTAAAGATTTCCAGACAGACTTCATTTCTTCGGGGGTTTTAAGATAATACTCCTCGTCAACCAAATCACTTTCATCTAAATTCTCAAGTGTTTTGTTCAATTTTATTGCTGTTACAGTTCTCTGTAGAACAAAGTCTTCTCTTTTTAGAAAATAAGCCGGATGTGAAGCAATAATTTGCAGATTATTTTTCTTGGCAAAATTATAAAGAACTCTGGTTCTAGCTTTTTGTTTTTCCGTTACAATTAACTCAACATAAATATTTTTGTGAATTTTAGTGTATGGTAAAATTTCTTCCAGTAATTCCAATGAAGAAGTTAAAACAAATAAATTATCAGAAATATTTTGCACCACTTCTGAAAGTAAAAAATCCTCTTTTAATTTTCTTGAAGTAATAATTTTGCATAACTCTGAGTAACCAAAATTATTCTTTGCTAAAAATATTGTGTATTTTGATCCATCTTCCGGATCGTCAATCCATGAGCCAAGAATTGGTTTGATGCCGGCTTCTTCTGCCTTTTTAGCAAATTGAATTAATCCATACATCCCGTTTACGTCAGTCAACGACACATAGGAACTCCCATGAGATTTTGCAAAATCTATCAGAGCATCAATGATAATAGTAGCCTGAAGCAAGGAATAATTTGAATGAACGTGAAGTGAAAGCATTTGATTGATGGTGGTTTTGTAGACGTTAATGTAGCCGCAAGCTTTAGCTTGCGTAAATATTTATGGTTAACACAAAGATCGTGGATGTGTCATGAATTAAACACTAATTTTCCTTCTAGATCATAAATTCTATTAACAAGAATCTCTTTCCTGACTGAATTGCATAAAATAATCTCATCTGCATCTTTTAGATCGTCTACTCTTAATACCTTTTCGTTACAAATTCTATTATCCAATAGGTATTGTCTGTAACAGCCATTTAATATACCCAAACCAATTGGGGGTGTAAACTGTTTATCATCTTTCTCAATTAACAAATTAGTCACTGCACCTTCCAGTAATTCATCATTTTCATTTACAAATAAAACCTCATCAAAACCTTTTTGAGAGGCTATTTTAAATTGTTCATCCCAAGGTCGGTAAGTTGTTTTGTGATAAAGAAATTTTTCTTCATCGCATCTAATAATTCTACTTAGAAGAACTTTAGCCTCAGTAATAGTTTCATTTATTTCGTCAATGTCTATTTCGAGATTACCCCACTTGCTTAAGACTAGTCTCACTCTATATTTTTTGTTCTTCGCAAATCGAACAGACGCACTCTGAACCGCACTCACAATTTTGCTTTCATCGTATTTAAATAAGAAATAGTCTGCGGCACTCTTTAAACGTATAAGGTGATAATCGAGCAAAAAACATTCCCCATCTTCAAAAAGCATTGTCTCTAGTAATTCAAAATGCTTCTGTGGAGAAGTAATAAACTTACCTTTCAGCAGAACCTCTTCATATTCACTTTCCGCATCACTGTCCCAAACAATACCACTGCCCAAACCAAGCTCACCCTTCTTTGTTGCTTTGTTAATACTTATTGTACGTATAGGAATATTAAAAACTGATTCTGTGTTTGAGATTAAGCCAATAGAACCGGTATATAAATTTCTTAAGGATTTTTCTAACTCGGCAATAATCTGCATCGATCTAATTTTAGGTGCGCCGGTAATTGAACCGCTCGGGAACATATTCCTAAATATTTCGCTTAATTTATTCTCCTTTAATTTCCCAACAACTGTTGAAGTCAACTGATAGAGAGTTTCATACTTCTCAACTTCATATAACTTTTCTACTTTTACCGAATCTGTAGCTGATATTCTGCCTATATCATTTCTCATTAAATCAACTATCATTACATTTTCCGCTAGATTTTTCTCATCATATAAAAGTGACTTCCCAAGTTTCTCATCCTCTGTCGGGTTTCCCTTTCGCTTGAGCGTACCTTTCATTGGCTTACTGTAAATAGTTTGGTAATCCGTTTTGAAAAATAATTCAGGTGAAAAAGAAAGGATGAATTCATCTTCAGTATTGATAAAAACAGAATAGCTAGCCGATTGATTGAAAATTCCATTTAGAAAAAATGATTTTAGTTCACCATCATATTTGAACTTCGCTTTAGTCGTAAAATTGATTTGATAAGTATCGCCCTCAGTAATATATTTTTTAATTTTGTCGATTTTTTCTATATACTCGTCTTTTGTAATATCCAGTTCAAAATTTTGTATGCCGTGATTTGATTCTATATAACTTTCAACATCATCAAAAATCAGCCTGTCTGAATCAATTATTTCTACGTTCTGTTTTTCATAAAAGAAAAAATTTAGCTCAGATTTATCTAAGTGGGAATTGTTTATTTCTTTTGGCTGAAAATAATATCCAATTTCGTAAGGGATTGTTGCAAAACCAATAAGATTAGGATCTTTAGAAAGTTTATCAACTTGATTGAGAATTTCATCTACTTCTTGTTTAGTTTTGCCTTTTAAAATTTTAAATGGGGTTTTAAATAAGTACGACTTACCTCCTTCATAAACATTAGGTGTATAAAAGAAAGCAGAGTTAGTATTCTCTTCAACGTATTTTAGTATGTCAATTATTCTCATGATTTAATTCTTTTGCTTTTGTAGCCGCAAGCTTCAGCTTGCGTGAATGTTTCACACGTATAATTTATAAAATAATGTTTCTCCTCAAGCTAAAGCCTGAGGCTACATTCAACTCGATTCTGAAAACAGTACGATATAACAACCAGCTTCAATTTCCCTAACATTCTTTTATTCCCATTCATCTAAATTATAAATTGTAGAGCCTTTATAAGGGTATTCTTTCCAATTCTCAACAAGATTTGCTCTAACTGGATTATTCAAAATATATCTAATTTGGTTTTGGACATCTTCATCATTTCTAATTATATGATCATAATAATCTTTTTGCCATTTAAAGTTTGGCAAGTTCTTACTAAGCCAATAGCCCGTTTTTTGTTTAAATAATTCTATACTCATCTTAATATTTGAATCAACTTTATGCCCTTCAACAATTAAATGCAAATGATCAGGCATGAATAAGTAAACATTTGCAGAGCATTTATAATGTTGAAGTGAGGTAATTAACTTTTGCTCAATATTTTCAAATACTTCTTCTGATATAAATAGCTTTTGATTATCTTTAACACAAATTGTAAATGCAACGGTTTTGTATCCGACATACATTTCATTAGGTAATCTATGTAATTTTTCTCTTACGGTTTTCTTTTTCATTCTCAAAAACTGTAGCCGCAGACTTTAGTCTGCGTTAATATTATTAACTCTATAATTAATAATTCCCTCAGGCTAAAGCCTGAGGCTACATTTTAAATACATTATTTTATCATCTCATTCCAAAGAAGCTGGCAGCTACATTTCTTTTTTTGGTTACAACTTCTCCAAACTGAATTGACGAATATCCAAATTTATCACGAATTTTTGTAATTGCCCTAAACATTTTTTTTCTTATTATTTCTTCATCCTCAAATATTTCTTCCTGCTCAAAAAATGCATTGAACTTTGTTAGATGAATTCCAATCAGACGGGTACTTACTCTACGAGTATCTGCCTTCACTAAAAGCTTCATGGCAGTGTCAAAAACTGTTTTGTCATCATCTGTCGGCTTTATAGTTTTTGCACGGGTTAAAGTTACAAAATCCGAATACCGTAATTTAATACTAACCGTAGATGTCTGCCAGTTTTTATCACGCAACAGTTGACATACTTGTCCGGTTAATTTGAAAAGTGTTTTTTCCATTTCCTTTCTGTTATTTTCATCCTTACCATAAGTTCTCTCTTTAGATATACTTTTTCTTTCAGTTGGAGGATTCAAATATTCACTGCCTCCTCCGTTTGCTTTCTTCCAAAGTGCAGAGCCGTACTTACCAAAGGCCGCAATTAGATAATCTTCTGAGAGTTCAGCCAATTCTCTTATTTTGCTAATCCCTTTTAGGTGAAGAGCTTGTAAAGTTACTTTCCCTACACCGGGTATTGTTTCTACTGGAAGTGGAGCAAGAAATTCTTTTTCCATTCCGGGTATTACATAAGTAATGCCCTTTGGTTTTGCATAATCAGAACAAATTTTAGCAATAGTTTTGTTACTGCCAATACCAATTGAACAAGGCAGCAGAAGCTTGTCTAATATTTCTTTTTGTAATTTTACAGCAAACATATACACAGAGCCATAAATATTCTCTGTCCCAGTAAAATCCATATAAAATTCATCTACGGAAGCTTGTTCAATAAGTGGAGCATACTTCTCCAAGATGTATTTTACAGCCTTTGAGTACTTGCTGTACTCGCCATGACTTCCATGTAAATAAATGCCGTTTGGACAAAGGCGATATGCTTGTTTAATTGGCATTGCTGAATGAAGTCCGTATTCCCTTGCTTCATAAGAACAAGCAGCTACTACTCCCCTTCCGTATTCTGGATTTGCACCAACAATAACAGGCTTGCCGTTTAGCGATGGGTCTATAACCCTTTCAACGGAGACAAAAAATGTATCTAGATCTAAATGAAATATTGTACGCATAATAAAGGCTAAAGTGAAAGGTTAAACATGTGAATTAAAATATAAATCAAAGATAATATTTATCATTTTCCCATTTATATGGATTGTAAACAATGTATTTCCTAATATTAAATAGCTCACACTCATTTCTAATAATACGATCATAAAACCTTGGCTGCCATGAAAATTCATTATAACCATTTCCTCTGCACCATCTTGTAACAGCAGCTTTAAATCCACCCACAATATTACCTAATGTGTTATTTTGTAGAGACGGGATATATCCCGTCTCTACGGTGTTATCTGACTTATCAATTATTATAATTCCATGAATATGATTGGGCATAATTATAAAAGCATCAAGATTTACAAATGGATAATGTTCAGGGATCTTCTTCCAATATATTTGAGCAATGTCCCCCATTAGGCTTAAGGATGCTTCATAGTTTATAATTTGTCCAAAATGTTTCTCTTTGTTATTAGTACATATTGTAACTAAATAATATCCGTTCTGTGAATAATTCCACATCTTCCACCGTGTGGATGAAATACGATATTTATTTTGATATTTCTCTTTCATTGATAGATAATAGAAGGGATTAAAACTGCAACCCAGATATTGGGGATACCCGGGTTACAGTACCAAACTTAACTAACTTGCTTGCAATGCATTATAATGGTCAACAGCAATATCATTCAATTGTTTTTTTAATTCACTCGACATTAATACTTTGTCGTAATATTTATCATCTTTTCCTTTCTCACTTGGGGCACTTACAAAAAGTCCATTTGAACTTTCTACCAAGGTAAAGCCCTTAATGATAATTCCTTCATCACTTTCCAGGTCAAAAAAAGCAGCTGTCTTACTGTCTCCATCGTAAGAATTCATTCTGTTAATTTTCATTTCCTCTCTCCATTTGATTTATAATTATGCCAGGTGATGGCTTATATAACTCTCAAATAAATTAACTTATTATGAACGATGCATCTATTTTGATTTTAAATTACTTATATATTTATTAATATTCAATGTTTATGTTTATATTTCATTAATATTTATTAATATTTTTTGATTTGGCATTATTAGAGTTTGAGAATAAGCAACTTACATGAAGTGGGTTTGCCCGCTGAGGTGAAGTTTAAGTGCTAATTGGAGCAAAAGAATAAACAAAATAACAAATTATGCTACTTTAGGATATGCTTCCCAAAGTTTACCTTGTAGCTTTCTACCGTTGGCTTTTTTATTTCTTTTAATTGCATCAGCACCCCAAGTTCCCCATTGCTTAAAGAAGAAAGGTACATTTGCTTTTTCACATTGCTCTTTAATATTCACAGCCCATTCTTCTTCCATTTTTCTAGCTTTAGATCCGCTTTCTCCTCCAACGATTACCCAATGGATACCTTTTAGATTTATTTCCCCTAAATCTTCTAACAATGGCTCAATTGAAAGGAATTTAATTGCAGCTTTTATGTTTCTCAAGCTATCAATTCTTGGCAGACCATCTTTTTTACTTTCAGAAGTAACACCTAACCAAACATTTTTAGGCACCGATTTATTCTTAAAATACTCAACCATTCTTTTATCTCGTTTGGTTAAGATTTGATAAATATGCTGAGGAGTTTTTTCAATTACAGCAAAAATTTGATCTAAGAACTCTTCCGGCATTTCTTCATGGAATAAATCACTCATAGAATTAACAAAGTACTTTGTAGCCTTTTTCTTCTTTATTGGTTGTTCAAGTCTTTCTGGCATAAGAGAAAAACTAAATCCGTTTTCATAACCAGGAGTTCCCATTGCTTCTAAACGATTTGCCATTGTTTCTGCATAGCAAAATTTACAACCAGCACTAACCTTTGTACATCCTGTTGTAGGATTCCAGGTTTCTTCTGTCCATTCTATTTTAGTTTTTTTCATTGCCAATAACCTTAAATGTTTTTATCTCTCTTTTTCTCTCACTATAGCATTTCGCATAACTTATACACGGATGTCCATAGTAATCAATTATTTTTTCTTTCTTCATCACTTTTACTTTATCAATTGTATGTTTTGGAATATGTCCATTTTCTAAAGTAAAATCATATAACTCTTTATTCGTGATCTCTTGCTTACTTAATATAAATTTCCCCAGTTCTAATTCATACTTTTCAACTTTTGTTTGCCCTTGATTGGTAAATAAATCTCTTTGAATATTCTCTTCTTCTTTATCCATATCAAAATTAGCTTGTCCATTCAATTTATTTTTATCCCAAGCAATCTTTAAGAATTTGTCAACTGCCCTCGGATGTTTTGCTCCAAAAATAAGTCCGTAAATATTCGCTCCTTTCTTAATTGTAAAGGGATAAAGTTTAGTACTGTTCTCTTCTGGGATCATTTTCTTATATAGCTCTAATATTACTTTATGAATTTTAGAATAAGTATATCCTTTAATATCATGCAAATTAAATTTTTTGAAATATTTACTACCCTCATTCTGAAAACGATGGAAAAATGATGAAGAAACAAAAAACATAAAATCAGTAGTTGATAAGTTAACTAAATCAGAAAATACTTCTTCTGATATTTCTTTCACCCCATTTTGATCAAGAAAGAACAAATTAGCTGATTTTACAAAATCAGTTTTTCTTTTTCCAAATAACTCATAGAATTCTTTATTTTGAATTTGCACTTTAAGATAATCCCTAAGATCTGGCATCTCTTCTAATTTTTCAATGATATTCTTTTCTAATAATAAATATTTGTCCTTATCCAGTTCATTAAACAATACGTTTATTGTTACCCTATTCTTAATAATGTTGTATTGCTGGCTTTTGATAACTTCTAGGATACGTAAAGGACTGCCAGGAATTCCAATTTTATCATAACCAGCACCAGCAAAAAAATCACAAATAAAAATATCTTTAAAGTTACGGTAAAGAAAAACTGGTAACCATGCTTCTGTATATTTTTCAAATATTTCCAATTTAGTTATAGTTTCTTCAGAAAAAGGTTGATTGAAAAGATCTTTAGAGGGCATTATAACACTCAATTTTATTATATATTAAAATATGAATTTTTCAACTACTATTTCAATATTAAATTATAAAGATCTATTCATGCTGAGCGGAGTCGAAGCATAATTTTATTACTAGTCAACCCCAATTCCTTTCAATCTAGGATAAGCTTTTATAATTGTAGACGGCATTTTAACTTTAATTCTTTCTTGTAAAAGGTGAAGAAGTTCAAAAGCATTTGCTACGGCATCTCCATGAGGATGATTATTCATTACAACAAAAACCTTTTTTACTTTGTCGTAAATCTCTCTTAATTTCTGATCAATCTCTGTTAATTCTCCCGGTGAATAAAGATATTCATATCTTGAACTTTGTTCTTCATAAGTTTGCTTCTTGCCAAAATTACTCAAGGACTTTCTCCATGCTTCTTCGTTCCTCCCATGAAAGCGAATGTAAGCGGCATTGTTCCCCACTATTGGATTAAACTCAATTGCCTCACCAATTTGCGGCTGATCAATTGTGCAGAATGTAATTGTCTTAGCATTTTTGTTATTCCACGATTTATGTCTTACTTCCACAAACTTTTCATACCCATCAAACTTTCTTATTAAGTTTCCCAAATATTCTACATTAGGCTCATTACACTCAAAAGAATACGGAAATTGAATTAGCAATCCGCCTAATCTTTCAGCATTCTTTAGAATATTAAGATTCTGCTGAACAGCTTTAATTTGTTCATCACCATATTGTCGTTTGTGTGTAAAATCGTTATGCAACTTAATAGTAAACAGAAAATCTTCCTTATCTTCTGTTTGTCGCAGCCAGCCATTAACTATTTGCGGAGCCAAATAAGTGTAGTAGGTTGAGTTAACCTCAACCATATTAAAGTAACGCGAATAATATGTAAGCCAGCTAAGTTCTTTGGATTGTGCGCATGGATAAAAATTTGGCACCCAATCTTTATAAGACCAGCCGGCAGTTCCTACGTAAAGTTGTGGAATTTTCATAAAGCAATTATTTAACCAGTTGTTAAGCGAACAAATACTATGATTTTGTAAATGAGAGATGAACAATATTAGATGCCGGTATTCTTTCGAAACCGGCATGACAAGATTTAATTTATATCACAAATAGAATTAGTCTTCTGCCCAAGCAGGCATTGCTTTCATGTAACTATCTGCTCTTTTCTGAAAATTAGGATTACTATTTTCGGGTGCAAACATTTTGAGCCATTCCATTATTCCAGTTTGTACGACCTCACGAGGTTTTAGTTTTCCGGTTTCGTCTGAACAGTAATGACAATAATTTTCAACTACTTCTTCACCCATTTTATCATCTAAAGGCATCCCGCATGACTGACAAAATTTTAATTTTGGTTCCATTTTATACTCCAATTTTTGTTTATAAGATTCCGGTATTCTCAACGACCGAAACCGGAATGACATATAATTAAGTTTTTTTTACACCGGTTTGTTTATTCTGTAATACCGGTGTTTTTTAACTTTCTGAGATTCCGGCTTTAAACATACCGGAATGACAGGCAATTTTATAAGGGAACTAATCATTAAAACAAGCTTTACATTCCTTCATATGGCATTTTTGGTGTTTTATCTAACAAACGAGCATATACAGATAAAGCTCCTCTATGATGTGCTGTATGATCTGTGATAGCACCAACTACTGCTAAACTGGGAGCACCTTTCATAATTTCACCAGTAATTGGAGCCATAAGTTCAGCATCAGAAGCATTTTTAATTGTTTCAATTCCTCTTGCAGTAGCATCTTTTAATAATTTAACTGAATCATCAAATGAATTGTATTTTTCTTTCATTCTTTCTTCGTAATTCTCAAAATTCATATCAAATCCTTTATCGCCAAAAGCGCCTTCAATAAACCAATCAATTGTTTCAGCAGCATGACCTACATGCTGTGCAACTGTATACATTTTCTCTTTTGGGCGAAAATCTGAATTCTCTTCTGCAAGGCAATTTATTGTGTTAAGAAGAAATGTTTGTTGTATTTCTAGCTCTTTGATGAGTCCTTCTTTCATTATTACTCCTTGTTTTGTTAAAAGTGAGTATGCAATATATTTTAGAGTTGTGACACCATTATGTCATGGTTATAATTATTAAATATTTTTTTTGCTTTTTCTTTTATCACACCTCTTATGTGATTGGGCTCCAAAACTTCTATATATTCGCCAAAACTTAATATTATGGAGTAAATCCACTCATCTTCAGGAGCCGTAAAATTAATTATCAAGTCACTGTTTTCTTGTATATCAACATTTTCTTCACCAAAAAACTCAATTGCTTTTTGCTTAATCTTATTAGAGCACTTAAGAACAATCTTGGTTAACTGTTCCGACTTATAGGCTTCCTTAAAATACTCCTTATGAGTTTTTTCTTTCCTTACAAATTTTTCTTCTAAAACATTAAGATCTTTCATTCTAGATAAACGAAATAAACGGTAATCATTACGATAAAGACAAAACGAAAATAAGTACCAAGCATAACCCTTAAAGATTAAGGTCATTGGCTCAACCTTTCTTTCTCTAATCTCACCTTTCGTGTTTTCGTATCGGAATTCAATAATATTATTTTCTATAACTGAATTATGAATTTGTTTCACAAATTTTTGCTGTTTTTTTTGAGTTCCCCAAGGAAGAATATCAATAGAAATATGTTGAAGATGATCTTCCAGCAAACTTGTTTTATCATCTGGAATTAAACATGTGATTTTATCAATTGCAGAATTTAATTCCTCATTTTCTAGAGTAGCATTTATTCCTTTAAGCGCGGAAAGCATTGTTAGCATATCTTTCATTGTTAACAATTGGCGATCTAACTTAAAGCTATCAATTATCTTAAATCCACCTTGCTTGCCAGCGTAGGAAGTAATTGGAATACCCGCCATACCTATTGCATCAACATCTCTGTATATTGTTCTTATTGATACTTCAAATCTATCAGCTAATTCTCGTGCACTAATTCTATCTCTATTTAAAAGAATTACCGTAATTGCCAACATTCTGTCTATACGCATGTTTTACCTAATTAATGTTTTTGATTGTGTTGAAAATAAATTTCTCCTGGGTTTTTTATTGTTCAATAAAACTTTTTTTTATGGTGTTTTCTCCTTTTTGATTTTTGGGGATTACAAAGTAATTTTTAGGAAAGAGATACTATCACTCTGTTTTTAACACACCCTTAATCATAATCGAGTTTCTGCAGAGTAGGACTACAAAATAAACTCTATTCAAATAAAATACTAATATCTTTTGGGGTAAGGTTTTTCAACAAACTAGATTCTGTTGAAATTATTTCTTGAACCATTTTTTGCTTCTTTGCTTGAAGGTGGAGTATTTTTTCTTCAATTGTATTTTTTGTAATGAACTTATAAACAAACACATTTTTACTTTGCCCTATTCTATGCGTTCGGTCGGTGGCTTGAGTTTCAACGGCAGGATTCCACCAAGGGTCGTAATGAAATACATAATCCGCCTCAGTTAAATTCAACCCAAAGCCGCCGGCTTTAAGACTAATTAGAAATACTTTAATGCTGTCATCTTCTTTGAAATTCTTTACACGCTCTTCCCTGTTTCTTGTGCTTCCCCTGAGCAACTCATATTTAATTTCGTCCTTATCTAAATGAGTTTGCATAATTTCTAACATCTTAACAAATTGAGAAAAGACAAGTACTTTATGTCCTTCGGCAACTACCTTAGTTAACATCATTTTAAATTCTTCAAACTTAGCAGATTTTTTATTATAATCACTATCTACCAAAACGGGATGGTTGCATATTTGTCGCAGTCTTAGAAGTCCTTCCAAAACTTTAAAACCACTTTTTTTAATTCCCTTCTCTTGAATCTCTTTTTGTATTTCTGCTCTAATGGAATTTTTCCAAGAATTATAAACTCTTTCCTGGTCTTTTTCTATTTCGCAATAGTGAATTGTTTCTGTTTTCTCCGGTAAATCTCTAGCAACTACATCCTTGGTTCTTCTCAAAATAAATGGATAAATAGTTTGCTGCAATAATTTTATAGTTGAGTTATCTCCCTCTTTGGGGATTGCTTTGACAAAAGTATCATTGAATTTTTTAAAGGAACCTAATAAACCCGGATTTAGAAAAGCCATTTGCGACCAAAGTTCGGTTAAATTATTTTCTATTGGAGTCCCCGTTAAACAGAGGCGATAATTTGCTTTAAGTTTTCTTGTTATTCTACCAGTTTTAGAGTAGGGATTTTTTATTTTTTGGGATTCATCCAAAATAATATAATGAAATTGGAAATTTTGCAGCAAATCGAAATCCCTTAACAAAACTCCATAGCTAGTTATAACTACATCATACTTTGTGAATGCCGAACTATCTTTTCGCTTTCTATCAATGCCGGTATGGCTTAAGATTGTTAAGCCGGGAGCAAATTTATTTATTTCATCTATCCAATTAAAGACAACCGAAGTTGGAGCAACTATAAGATTTGTATAGTTTTTGTTTTCCAATTTTTCCTTAAGCAGCAGAACTATAGATTGAATAGTTTTCCCAAGCCCCATATCATCGGCTAGTATTCCGCCAAAAGAATATTCTTGTAAGAAGTAAAGCCAATCCAAACCAAATTTCTGATAGTCGCGTAGCTTACCCTTAAAGCTACGTGGGACACTCTGTTTTTTGATTTTTTCAAATGATTTTAATTTATCAATGTGTTCATTAAATTTTTCATCTGCTTCAAATTTATCTGCATCATTAATTATTGAGTCTAATGCAAGAGCTTGAATGTTAGAAAACCGGACACTGTTATTTTCTAAATCGCCTAATGATAAAGTCTGCTGAATTTTTTTTATCCAATTAGTAGGTAAAACACTTGTAGAGCCATCCGATAATTTCAAATATTTTTTCTTCTGCTTTATTGCCGCCACAAGTTCGGAAAACGGAACTGCCGTGCCGTTGAAATCAACATCAGTTGTAACGTCAAACCAATCAATGCCGGAAGTTACATTGAACGATATTTTGGGTTTAGCGGTATTTACTTTTAATTTCTTTAATTTCTCTTCGCCCAATATTTCAAATCCCATTTCTTCAAAATCAGAAAAGTGATTCAACAAAAAATCTATCGGTTCATTCCTGGGAGTAAAAACTCCATTCGATATTTTCTTAACATAGAGACTTTGTATTTCCGCTACAGCATTATTCTCAAACTCATTATCTCTTTTAATTTTTGAAATTTTATTATCATTAAAAATCGTCGTAAATCCTTCATTTGCAATATAATCGAGCTCAACATTACCGTAACTAAATTTCACTTTTATCAATAAGTTAGAGTCGGATTCTTCTAGAAGTATTTTTTTTACGGGAATTTCACTTACTTCTTCTATCTCATATTTATTTGAGACTATTGGCAATGTTGATACAATTCGGGGCAGAAGTTCTGTTTCAAAAAGACTTAAATGATCTTTTGATATCAATATTTTGAACTCTTCATTTATAAATAATTCTAACTGCTTATAGCTGAGGTTGTTTACATGGAATATTTTATCATTTGCATAAATCCAAAGCGGTTCATCTAAAATAGTTAATATATTTTTGTGATTTGAAATACTTTCTCCATCAATATTTATAGATAATTCAAGAACTAAATCATCCATATCTTCATCAATTGTCACCACACATTCTGCTGTGTTTTTTAGGACATTTACATTTTTATAATTCTCATATTTAGATTCAAAGTAGACTTTTTTATCAGAAAGAAAAGTTAATATCTCGTTAAACATTTCGCGTTTCTTAGAATCCTCTCTCGAGTTATGATAAGAACCTAAATAAAGAGTGCTATTATCATAGCCCAGCAAATAATCAACTACCAGTTTTTCATTTAAGTCTAGGTAAGGTATTGTCTTATAGCTGATGCTATGCGCTTTACTTTTATCAGCAATAGTTCCATCTTTTTTTAGTCTTAGTCTTAAAGGAAATATTTCTGAACGATATCCTTTCGCATCTATTCCGTATGCAAGTCCATATTGAGTATTATTAGTTTTTGTTAGCTCTTTTTTATCAAGTTGTACAGAGTTTTCAATAAAAGGACTAAAGTACGTCTTAAAATTATCTATTTCTGAATGCAACTGATTTTTAGGTAATTTATTTAGAAATGGGAATTTTGTTTGTAATATTTCAGTATTGTTAATAGTGTTAATTTTATTGGACTCTAGCTCAATATTAACTTCATCTTCTTGAGATTTGTTTGCCTCGCTAAAATAATCATTATCATCTAAATGATAAAATAAAGTTGCCAAATGTTTACAATAATCATTTTCAAAATAGGGACAAGTACAAGACATTTTTAGAGGTGTTAAATTTTTATCAAAAGATATCCATACATGATAATTTTGACCACCTTTAATTTTAGCAGAAACAAAGTTTTTACTTAGTTCAACCTTGCTAATCCTTTCCTCTTTATAATATTCTCTGCCTCTATCGAGCATAATCGGTTCAAAATAGTCGCTTATATTTATTGGTAAATTTTTCATAGTAAAAAATAGCACTCGGATTTAAAAGGTTGGAGAGATTAAAAGAGATAAATTTTCAAGAAATTCTTTTTTTATTCTGCTTGTCTAAAAATAAATTATTTCCATCTTCTAAACATTTCACTTTTGATCAGTTTAAATATTTTAATTACTATTCCCCCATTAGTGTAATAACAACTCTCCTAGAGCCACCGTAATCCCTGTGCTCACAAAGATAAATTCCTTGCCATGTGCCTAAATTCAATTGACCATCTTTAATTGGGATTGTTAATGAAGGTCCTAGTAAAGAAGATTTAATATGCGCAGGCATATCGTCTGCCCCTTCAAATACATGCTGATAATAAAGCATATTTTCTGGGATCATTTTATTAAAATGAGCTTCCATATCACTGAGAACATCCGGAGAAACATTTTCGTTTATTGTTAATGATGCAGATGTATGTTTAATAAAAATATTAGCTAGCCCAACTTTTATTTTTCTTAGCTCAGGCAACTGTGCTTCAAGCTCATGTGTAATTACATGAAATCCACGACTTCTAGCTTTAAGATTAATTTCTTTTTGAAACCACATATCAATAAATTATTTTTTATAAAAAAAGATTTCTCACACTCACTTCGTTCGGTTCGAAATGACATATTTTTACTAAACAACAAAAAATAGTTTGTCATTCCGGTATGCTTCTAGCCGGAATCTAAGAAATAAAAATATCGATTCCCGATAAAAACATTCGGGAATGACAGTCCTTTACTTAGTTTTTCAAATCACTTGGTGTATAAGGTTTAGAAATAAGATCTGTAAATACAGCCCAACGTTTTTCCGGATTATCTTTTGTGCCACCATGGCTTTCAATATACCTTTTAACTAATTGCTGACCGTAATTGTAGTTTATAATGTAGCTACCGTAAGTATCGATAAAATCAACAGATTTTGCAGCTCGCTCAGATGTATACAAACAATATTTTACAAGCCAGTTTTGTAATTCTTCTTTTGTAAATTCGCCATCATAATATTTACGGGAAGCTTCATTACGGGCAAAGTTTAATTGCTCAAATGAGTGCAGTATTTTATAATATTTATCTGCTCTACTAGGATCTAAACCAGCAAGTGGGAATAGAACCTCCTTTTCGTACTCAATTCTTTCTTCACCCGGGAAAGCAACTTTGATACCATAGTTAGCAGTTCCTTCGGCAATTAGTGACGTTGGACTAAATAATGCATAAATACTGAACTCGACCCAGTTCTTCTCTTTAAGCAGATTCTTTTCAAGCAATAAATTGTAAACATGGTGCCCCGGATATCCTTCGTGACAAGCCAAATCAACGGCTCTATCAATATAAACCGGTAGATCAGTATTTACTTGTATTACACTAAAACTGTTTCCTTTATACCAGTTATATGCTCCCCATGATTTATCTTTTACATATTCAACCACAAAGTTTTCATACTCAGGCAAAGGAATATATTTTAATGTTCTCTTTTTCCCCTCTTCAATTGCGGTCATAAAAACAGTATCCAGTTTTTCAATAGGAATAATAAACTGGTTACGGTAATCTTCAAATCTTTTGGCAACATCACCTTTACCCGGAAGTAATTTATCAAGATCCGACAGTATTTCTGCAAAATGTTCTTGTTTTAGATGAGGGGCAATACCATCATATAACATCTGAGATTCTTCATCAAACTTATATTTTTTGCCGCCAACCATTTCTACTCTAGTTTTTATTGCTATTAGCTGTTTTGATAGAAAGATTTTTCGCATTACTTCTTCTTCAGATAAATTGGCAACTTCAATTTTTTCTAAAGAACTTTGAAGAGTTTCTACTTCTTTTATAAAACTATCTGGTGGATAATTTTTCTTTTGTTCTTCGGTTAATTCAGCAGGCTTCCATTCTTTAGGGCCATGATAAGCATCAACAACCGCCGGATCATACTGCCCAACTTTTAGAACTAGTTTTACAAATTTTTCAGCTATGGACTGCATATCAGATTTGGATTCTTTTTGAGAGCATGAAATTAGCAATGTTGTTAATAATAGTAATAATATTTTGTGCATGATTGTAAACCATAATGAATATTAGGAACGATTTTGTGCATTAAATATAGTGATTTACAATGAAAAGAGAGGACATTAAAATATTTCCGTCATTGCGAGTGAAGTGAGCAATCTGCTCTTAGATTACTTCATCGTTCCACTCCTCGTAATGACAAATTAGCTTTAAATGTTCGTCATTGCGAACGAAGTGAAGCAATCTTTGTAAAAGCATATTAGTGATAATTTATAAACCTATTTCTGAAGATAAGTCTTTCCATTCTGGATTTATAGTTTCAATAAGTACAACTTTCTTTTTTCTAGAACCAGCTTTAATTTGCTTTTCTCTTTTAATAGCTGAATAGGGATCCTTATAAATTTCGTAATAAACTAGCTTGGTAATATTGTACTTTTTTGTAAATCCTTCGATGAATTTTTCTTTGTGTTGATAAACTCTCTTTCTGAGATCATTTGTGACACCAGTATAAATAACTTTATTGTGCAGATTTGTCATCATATATATGTAACATTGTTTAGTCATAGGATTCTATTTTGAGATTACTTCGTCGTTTTACTCCTCGTAATGACGAGTTAATTCTAATCTTAAAACATCTCCATCTGTTTTTCTCCGCCGGAGAATTCTTTTTCATGATTAAGCAGCCACTTCTTTCTCCACAATCCACCAGCATAACCGGTTAAACTTCCATCACTACCAATTACTCTATGGCAAGGAACTATAACTGATATTTGATTTTTCCCATTAGCGGCCCCCACTGCCCTAATCGCTTTCTGATCACCAAGTGATTTTGAGACAAAATTGTAAGATACTGTTGCACCATAAGGAATTTTTATAAGTGTATCCCATACTCGTTTTTGAAACTCCGTGCCCAATTGCATAATAGGAACATCAAACTCTTTCCTCTTTCCAGAGAAATACTCAGAGAGTTCTTTTTTACATTGAGTTAATACATGATTTATATTTTCTTCTTCCATTTCGGTATCGCTAAAAACAAAAAGGATAGATGTAATAGAGTTTTCATCAGCGGTTATTTTTATTTGTCCTATTGGAGATTTAAGGTAGGTTACATATTTATTTGACATAAATTACTCTCCTTGGTGAAACTCAGAATCTGATAGTAAATTGTAATTATAGGCATACTATTTCATCCAGCCATGGTTTCCATGCTTCTGTAAATACCGACTACAATGCCGACCATCTTAAAATTTTCATAGGATTTTTTAATAACAATTGGTTCATACTCCGGGTTTTCTGAATGTAGCTCAATTGAATTGGACTTCTTAAAAAATCTTTTTACAACAGCCGCATCATCTAAAATTGCCACCACTATTTTACCATTTATTGGCTCTAAATTTGGGTTAATAATTACTACGTCTCCACCAAAAATATAGGCGTCTTTTAAGCTGTCCCCCTTTACCCGCAATAGGAAAGAATCTTTTGGCATGTGTGCAATTGTGGGTAGATCAATCGTATCAATTGCATCCGGATAAATTGTAAGTGGATTTCCGGCAGCAACTTCTCCCAGTATCGCCCGCGGAATAAAATATTTACCTTCAAGCAATAATTCTATTCCCCTTGATAATTTTGAATTACGTTTTATGTAGCCTTTTTTCTCAATTGCTTGCAAATGCTGCTGAACTGTTGAACGGTTTTTATAGCCAAACTTTTTTGCTATTTCCGCCAAAGTAGGCATAAGTCCTTTAGCTTTTGATTCTACTAAAAACTCCAATATTCTCTGCTGGATTTTTGTTAGTTCTTTTGGCATAGACATACCTTCGGCTGGTTAATCACATATTTCTCTTTTTTAACATCATTTAATGCAATTTGAAACTTGATTTTCTGCATTTATAAATGCCATACATTTGTATGGTACAATTTACGAATGCAGAAATAGATTGTCAAGACTAAAGTAGGGGCTTGGGTTAATGTTTTATAAAATAATAGGGCTCCTCATCCATTAATGAAAAATTCGGGATGAGAGATGTTAGTTATTATGAAAATATTAAGAAATAATTACTTCTAAGGATTTTAGTAGTTGTTCTCTTAAAAGAGGCTTAACGAAATAATCAGAAAATCCAAAATTAATAAACTTTTCTCTATCGCCTTGAAAAGAATAAGCGGTTGCAGCAATTATTGGAGTGAATTGATAATTATTAAATTGACGAATAATTTTTAATGCATCGAAACCATTATACGTGTCATTAAGGTTTATATCTACAATAACTAAATCGAAATTGTATTTATTAAGTAGAGGTAAAGCTTCGGTTAAGTTAGAGCTTACTTTAAGGAGTTTAAAGTCCTTCATTTGAGCTTTAAATAATAATTGTGCATCTACAGTATCATCAATAAATAGACATGAAAGATTTGAGAAATCAGTAATAGTATCATTTAGTGATTCAACAGTAGCAATTTCTTCTGTGACAATTTCCTCTTCTTCTTCAATATCTTCAGCAATTTTTTCATCTACTTCACCATTCGCAATTTCTTCATGGTCATCATTTACTAATTTTTCAGACATTGTAACTTTAGGTTCTGAGATAATTACTTCTTTCTCAATTACTTCATCACTTTGTTCTAGAACCTGATCATCAACCAATTTGATTTTTTCTTGAACGACTTCACTCTGCTTAAAAGTAGATGATTCGCTTACAATTGCTGACGTTACGAAAGCAATAGAGTTCACGCCGTCAGGTGTTGAATGTTCTATAACCTTTACTGATAATAGTTCATTTATCTTTTTTGCAAGTCTGATAGTTATAGGAGCAATTCCGTAATTCTTTTTCCCACTTAATAATGATGAATTAAAAATCTCGAACATATCTGAAGAAACGTTCTCAGAAATTCCACTTTCACTATCTTTAACTAAAACATAAAAATCATTACCAGTAATTTTCAACGAAACAAATACTTTTGGTAAATCAGTTAATTTAATTACGAATTTAATAAAATAACTTATTGCTGCTAATAACTTAGACCTATCATGTTTGAGAGAGAGCGTATCTGGGATATCATCAAAAATTACATTTATGTTTCTATTTTGTGAAGCTCTTGAGAAACTATCTTGTAGATCAACCAGATAATTGTTTACATCAAATTCCTCTATATTCAATTTTATTTTATTCTCATCCAATTGAGCATATTGAACTGCTGTGTTCATAGCCTGCAGTAACACTTGCTGATTATCTTTAATAATTTGAGCTGATTCTTCTTGCTCTTCGGTTGGATCTTCAATGCTATCAATTATTTCCTGAACAAAGCCAAGGATTACATTAACAGGAGTCAATAATTCATGAAAAAGAGATGATAAAAAATCAGATATTGCCTCAGTCTGATTTAGCTCAGATGTATCTACTATGGATTCAGCTATTGGAATATTCTCCTCTGAGAATTCTTCAATTTTTATTATTTCCTCTTCTTCAGGCTGAATTAAAGTAATGGTCTCTACACAAGCTTCTTTTTCCAACCATAAGATATGTTCACGTCCAACACTTACATCAATAGTACTTCCATCTTTTGTAATTTGTTTAAAAATATATTTGCCATCCTCTTCAGCAGGCATCAATAATTTTTGCATGTCTTCTGGAGGAAATAGTTGTGTAAAATTCATCTGTTTTAATGTTTTAATCTCATATCCATATAAATCAGATGCTGCTAAATTAGCATCTAGTATATCAAAATCATTCTTATCATAAACTATTTTCGCTAATGTTGACTTTTCTAAGTTTATTTGGTCTTTTACATTATCTACAACTATATGTTCTTCCTTATCATCCGCAATTACTTGATCAACAGTAACGTTTTTGTTTGCTTCGATACTTCCCATTATTATTATAGTTTCAACTTGTCCATTATTATTTTGGATTGGATAAAGTAAAATTCTGCCAGCCTGATAAATTGTTGACTCAGTATAATCTCTTTTTTCAATGACAAATGAGCTCTTGCTTAAAAAAAGTTCATTTTCAGCAAGTTGGATTTTTGATAATAAATTTGAGGTAAATACATTTTCCAAAGAAAGAAGTTTGGTCATACTGTCTTTAATATTGAAATCCCTATTAAAGCTATTATTAGTAAATAGGATTTGATATTTATCTTTTATAGCAACAGCATCTTTCTTACTATCAATAGCAAATTGAAGATTTTTTTTCTCTATCAAAGTTGTTGGTAGTGATTCTTTTAATTGTGCAATAATCTCACTATACTTAGCTGAAACGCTATTTTCATCCAATGATGGGTAAACTAATAACTCTTCCGGGAATGATTCATTATATAGTAATACGTAAATGTAGATTTTTGAGTCTAATTTGAATGGTGAGAGTAATATTTTAAAATTCTGCACTGTCTTGTCAACTGCAAATTGTACTTCTCTACGCTGAATTTTCAGAAAAGCTTTTGCATCGATGAAACTATTTTCAATAAGTAAACTAGTATTTTTATCAAAGAGTTTATTAAAGCTTTTGCCAAGTTTTGCCTGTCCAAAATTATTTGACCATGCATGATTGCTAGTAATTATTTTTCGTTCTTCGTCTGTAACTAAGGCAGGAATTCCTTCGTTAATTTCTAATAGATTCAATATTTTTTCAGTATCTGTCATAGTATCTAACTAAGCTCTAAATTATTTTGAAATTTGGTTTTAAAAATTGTACTGTCTTTCTTAGAGCTTTTTCCAAATCCTCTTCGTTGTTAAAAAGCTTGCTAATCTTTTCATCTATACTGTTTCCTAATTTTTGCACTGTAGAAGTATCGTTCTTCTCTGGTAAGATATAAACCATATTATCGGTAAAACAAATTTTATCGCCTTTGTCTAATTTAACTCTCATTGCATTGCATAGCTCAACTGGTTCAACTGAATTGTTCAGGATTTCATAACTGATCATGTTAATTTTATTACCAGTCTGATTACTTAATGAAATTTTACTATCAACTAAAAACTTAAATTCCTCAACATTATAAATGTTAGTATATTCAAAATCTTGAGTTAGTTCTAAGAGTGCAGAATTATCAACTTTTGAAAGCATATTATAAATTGAGCTTTCATTGTCAGCTAAAGTTATAAAACCTTTTACCGGTTCTACTTTAAAGGTTGTTTCAAATTCGCCTTCAAAATGACCTATGTTCGGCTTTAAAGTTACAACACCAGAATAATTCCTTTTGTTTGAAGTTTTCTGCAATTGAATAATTCCGGTTGAGTTTTTAGCAATTTTTCGAACAAACTGTTTTGTTTTTTCATCATTTGGAACTGAAGCTAGAAAAAAACTTGTAATTTCTGAATCCTCAAGAAATTCAATAAACTCTAAATAATTTTCATTTACTGAATCTAAATTCTCATCAATTAACTCATCAATTACCAGTACAGATGGATTCTTCTCTCGTATTATATCTTTAATGTTTCCAAGATTAACTAGGGCACTATTAATTTTTTCTACTTTTAGAACACCACCAGAAATTGCTTCTTCAATATCAAAATAAACAGAAGATGCTTGAATTTCTAAATTTTTCTTTCTCTCAGATGTTAAGAGCAGCGTATTAAAATTTGATTGAACCAAATGTTCAATAATACCGAGTGCTAATATTGTTTTTCCAGATTTTTGAGAACCAAATATAAAGTAATTGCCACCTGAATATGCCCCACCCCATTTTTGATCAAAAAAAGGAAAACCAGTTAATATTTTAGATTTTTTTTGCAATTCTAATCTCTTATTTGTTCAGATTACTATATTGAATTATAAAATATATTATTATGAACACTAAGAAAGGGTAATCTACGTGAAAATTGTGTGTTAGATATCACAAAAGACGATTAAAAATTTTCATTTTGAGCATTAAGGACTAACCTAATATGCAAAATAAAAATATAAACGCAATATATAATATTACACTTCTCCCTTTCTTTTGGGAAAAGTAGATCCAAAAACATAATCCCATGTGGGTTGACTAACACCGAATCCTTTATCTGGATGCTGATAGTGATGCCTCATATGATGATTTTTGATAAAAAGCCAAAATTTACTTTTCATATTAAAATGATGAATGGCATAATGAGATATATCATAAAAAAGATATCCACCAATAAATCCGATAAAAAATGGAAAAACAGCAATTGGGTTCAAAAGAAATTGAAACAAATAATAAAACATTAATGCTAATGGAATACTAATCGACGGTGGCATAACTAAACGTTTTGAATCATTTGGATAATCGTGATGAACACCGTGAAACATAAAATGTAATCTCTTACCAAATTCACCAGAAGGTTCAAAATGAAATACAAATCTGTGAAGAGAATATTCTGTAAAAGTCCAAACACATAACCCCAAAAGTATCATTAAAATAATTTGGTCGAAATCTAAGAAAAAAACAATAATTGATTTATAAAAGAAATAGAAGATTATCGGTAAAAAGACATATAGAGGGACTGTCCAATGTACTTTAGATAAAGCTTCCAAAATGTCATTTTCAAACATTCTAGGAGTTTCATCTTTATTTGAAACATATTTTTTAACCATAGCTGTATTCCCCAGAGCTTTTTCTCAATATAAATCTTGCAGAAGGAAATATCAATATATTAAGTTTAGTGAAATACTAGAATGCTAATGAAGTCCAATTCCGGAATTTTCATTTAGAACAATCTTTCCATCAATAATTTTAGTACCTATATATGGATCGTTTTTGATAAGAAGGTTTCCGTCTAGATCAGCCCACTCTACTTGAGGTGAAAGCTGTGATGCGGCTGAAATTGCACACGATGTTTCTGTCATACAACCAATCATTAATTTCATTCCGGCAGCTTTAGCAATTGTTAACATTTTATGAGCTTCTCTCAAACCAGTACATTTCATAAGTTTTATATTTATGCCTGAATAAACTCCCTTTATTTTTAATACGTCTTCTAACCTTTGAACTCCCTCATCAGCAAATATTGGCAATGGACTTCTTTCTGTTAACCATGCTATATCATCAATTTGCTCCTTGGGCATTGGTTGTTCTATCATCTTTACATTATTTTCTTTTAGCCAATAGATTAGATCAATCGCGAATTCTTTGTCTTTCCAGCCTTGATTTGCATCCACGGCAATTTGTTGATCTGAGTTTTCCCTAATCGTACTTATGAGTTTTTTATCATCGTTGCTGCCCAATTTAATCTTAAGGAATTTATATTCTTTCGCTTCTTGTACTTTTTGTCTAATTATTTCATCTGTATCAATACCTATTGTAAATGTTGTATATGGAGTTGATGACTTATTATATCCCCATATTTTATACAATGGTTTATTCAACAGTTTTCCAACCAAATCATGCAAAGCTATGTCAATTGAAGCTTTAGCAGCAGTGTTTTTCAATTCAACTTCATCTACATATTCTAGAATATCATCTAATTGAAATGGATCGGTAAATTGATTCAAATTAACCTTCGACAAAAAATTAGTGACTGTTTCATGCGATTCACCAAGATATGGCGGCATTGATGCTTCTCCATATCCTATTATTCCTTCATGCTCAATTTCTGTCAAAACAACGGGTGTTGTTGAGCGTGAATTGGTCGCAATAGTAAAAGTATGTTTTAATTCTAATGTGTAAGGTTTGAACGACAATTTCATCTAATTTTTCCTAAAATAGATTTGAATATCCAAATCATTATCTGTGTTAACGTAAAATTCGGGATGATATGTTAAATTTCTGGTTAATTATAAAAATTATTATTCTTTATTAAATTTTCCCCGTTGTCATAACTGCCGATAATGCGTCTTGCTCTTATAAATGTATCAAGTCTATGTTGATTAAAATCTTCGGCATCCTTATCCAAACTGTTTATTCGAACTCTTCCGGCCGCATGAATATATTGATTATCACCAATATAGATTGCGACATGTGTAACTTTCTCCTTTTCTTCTTCTGTAGATTTTCTTCCAAAGAATAGAAGATCCCCTCGTTCTAATTCGTTGAAATTTTCATTAGTATTAATCAACTCACCAATATGAACTTGCTGTGATGCATCTCTGGGTAAGACTACACCATTCAGATAATAAACTGTTTTTGTAAATCCACTGCAATCAAGTGCTTTTGCAGAAGTTCCTCCCCACAAATATGGAAGGCCAATATAATCTGATGCAGTTTTAATAATTGATTTTTGAGTAGAATTTGCTTCATCAACCCATTTACTATAATCCATTATATTGTTAGATAAAACATATCCCCTTCTACCATCTGGGAATTCAATTTCAGTATAATTTCCTTTAAGACTAACTTTCTTAAGAATGTCACCGATGACTAAATCTGATATTTTCTGACCTTCCTTATTTGGATTCCCATATGCTATTGAATATTGTTCAATCATAATAACTTTTGAAGACTCTTTCCAAACATTAATTTCATTTTCATTCACTAAGTATATTCCATCATCATCAACCCAAGAAATATATTTGTCAGGAGTTTGAATTAGAAACCAGCCATTATCTTTTTTGAGAACATTGACACACGTGCCAAGAAGGCTTTGTGTTGCTAATTCAGCTGAATGTTGAGGTTTACTTCTAATATTTGCCACTGAAAGATTAACAATGCCGTATATTTTATCACCTAGCTCTCTATCTGGTAAGATGTTAGCTTCGTTTTTAACATTGTAATTTAACTTTTCTAATTCATCCATAAGTTCATCAATTCCTTCTTTCAAATTGGTTTCACCAACAAGTCTTATATTATTTCCTTCACTTTCCAGAGTAACATTAAAAATGGCCACTCTTTTATCCGGTGCATATTTAATTTTTACAGATTCGACTATTGAGTTTATATTTTCCATATTACTACTTTGTTGACAATTGTTGAAAATTAATAGTGCAAATATTATAATTATAAGCCTAAAAAATAGCTTTTTCATGATTTACCGTATTATAATTGAAAAATAAAATTAAGTATTTTTTATCAAATTTTTACTTAAATTTTGATTTGTTTTTTATTGCTCTTTTGAATCTTTTTCCAAATTTCTTCATCATAAGATATTGTAATATTATCTAAAGATGGAGTTTAAATGAATGTTAATGCGCAGCCAAAAGTCATTATGTTTACAACACCAACATGCAGTTATTGTACAACTGCAAAAAGGTATTTGAGAGAAAAACAAATTAGATTCAAAGAAATTGATGTTTCAAAAGATCTAAAAGCAGCTCAAGATATGCAACGAAGAGCTGGAACTACTGGAGTCCCGGTTATTTTAATAAATAACAGACCGGTTGTAGGATTCGATAAACCAAAAATTAATAGAATGTTAAACATAAAATAAATTCAAGGAGAAACTATGAAAGTTAAACCAATGGATGACAGAGTTCTTGTTTCATTTGTAGAAGAAGAAACAAAAACAGCTAGTGGACTTATTATTCCAGATACTGCTAAAGAAAAACCAACTATGGGAAATGTTGTTGCTGTAGGAACTGATGAAGAATTGAAAGAACTTATTAAAGTTGGTGATAAAGTACTTTTTGGTAAATATGGTGGCGAAGAAATATCTTTTGATGGTAATGATTATAAAATCATTCAAAGAAGTGATATTTTAGCTGTTATCGAAGACTAATAATAATTAAAAATAGTTTTTAAGAAAGTCCGGAAATTGCCGGACTTTCTTGTTTTTAAGATCATCTTACCTGTTATCTATTATCCTTACTCATTTATTATTATTTCACACTTCCAAAAAATTTATTTAACACAAAAAATCATTTGGCCACATGTCATCAACTTCAGTGTTAGAACAACTATCATAGATTTCAAATTCAGAAACAGTTTTTACATCTGTTGAATATCATTTTTGAGTAAAACCAACCAATGATAATAAAATAAATATATACATAATTTAATTTTATGTTGAATTTAACTTATTTTTATTTATAACTTACTTCACAATTTCATTTTATCTACAAACATTTTAATTATATTTTTTTTATTGGATAATTATGTCAATAACAAATCAATCAAGAGAAAATTGGGGCTCCCGTATTGGATTCATTTTGGCCGCAGCTGGGTCAGCTATTGGATTAGGTAACATATGGAAATTTCCATATATCGCCGGTGAACATGGTGGCGCAGCATTTATATTTATTTATTTAATCTGTATTGCAGTCATTGGATTACCTGTTTTGGTAGCTGAAGTTTTAATTGGAAGAACTGGCAAAAAAAATCCGGTTGGGTCTTTTAAGAAATTAAGTAAATCAAAAATTTGGTCATCTGTCGGAGCAATGGGTGTAATAGCAGGATTTTTAATCCTGTCTTATTATATCGTAATTGCCGGTTGGTCCTTAGGATATATTGTTGAGGCTGCAAAAGGAACATTCTACGAATTCAATCAATCAAATACTTCTAGTGCATATTTTGAATCTTTAACCCAAAATACGGTATGGAGTATTGGGTTTATGATTTTGTTTTTATTGTTAACTATGAGTTTTGTTTACTTTGGAATTCAAAAAGGTATTGAGCGCGGTAGTAAGATAATGATGCCTGTTCTCTTGATTTTATTAATCATCTCAGCAATTAAAGGAATCAGTTTACCGGGTTCCGAAAAGGGTATTTCATTTTTATTGGAACCCAATTGGGAATTAGTTAATGGTAAATCAATTTTAGTTGCTTTGGGTCATGCATTCTTTACGTTAAGTTTGGGAATGGGAGCAATGATGACGTATGGGAGTTATTTGAATAAGGAGAGCAACATATTTAGTTCTTCTTTACAAATTGTTTTTTTAGATACATTGATAGCTCTTATTGCCGGAGTCGCAATTTTTACAGCAGTATTTGCTACACAACAAGATCCTTCTGCTGGTCCTGGATTAATATTCCATACATTACCGGTTGTTTTCACAAAAATGCCGGGTGGTTATATTTTCTCAATTCTGTTTTTTCTTTTATTATCAATAGCAGCTTTAACTTCTGCTATTTCGCTATTGGAGGTTGTTGTATCTTATTTTGTTGATGAAAAGGGATGGACAAGACATTCTGCAGTAATTGTTTTTGGTGGAGTTACATTTGTGATCGGAATACCAAGTGCATTATCCTTTAACGTACTTTCTGATTTCCATATTTTTGGTTTAAACTTTTTTGATTTGGCAGATTTCCTTACATCTAACCTTATGCTTCCGCTTGGAGGATTGCTAATATCAATTTTTGTAGCTTGGGTTTGGGGATTTGATAAGTCATTAAAGGAATTAAAACTTGGTGCTGAAACTCTTTTTGATAATTATCCAATAGTTATAACTTTCTGGAAAATTTTTGTTAAATATTTTGCGCCCATTCTAATCTTTTTAGTGTTACTGAATTCCTTAGGAGTATTATAGCCATTTGTAAAATTATTATTTTAATATAAAGTAGCTTTATTATTCAATAAATCGATATAAATATGTCAAAATCAATGTTAGGTTTAATTTCGTTTGCACTAATTTTAGCAGTGTTAGCCATATTTGGAATTTCTTTTTATGATGCTGTTTGGGCATTCCCAGGGAATTTTGATTTCTTTAAATCATTTCCGTCAGAAGACCTTCCTCTTGGCTCCATTCCTTTAATGATAATAATGTTAGTCGGAACTGGAGTTTTTGTAACAATAAAATTGGGCTTTCCCCAGATTAAGTATTTATGGCATGGAATTAAAGTTACTGCTGGTATTTATGATGATCCGAATGATGAAGGCGATTTAAATCATTTTAGAGCTTTAACTACAGCTCTCTCTGCAACTGTTGGGATTGGTAACATTGCAGGTGTTGCAACAGCATTATATTACGGTGGTCCAGGGGCGATATTTTGGATGTGGGTCACAGCATTTTTTGGAACAACATTGAAATATGCAGAAAGTACATTATCATTAAAGTATAGAGAATTTCATAGTGATGGTTCCACCGCAGGTGGGCCAATGTATACTATTGAAAAAGGAATGGGCAGAAAATGGAGATGGTTAGGAATTGCATTTGCAAGTTTTGCGGTAATCTGTTCTTTTGCAACCGGTAATGCAATTCAGTCTTTTACTGTTTCCGATCAAATTTACTCGGAGATAACACAAGTAATCGGGACTACTCATTTTTTGACTTTGAAGCATGTTATCTGGGAAGGATTTGAACTCTCCGTTCAGCAAGTAATTAACGGTGTGTTATTGGCTTTTATTGTTGGTATTGTAATAATTGGTGGAATAAAAAGAATCGGTAAAGTTACTGGTTACCTGGCACCATTTATGGCCGCAATTTATGTCCTTGCAGCTATCTTAATTTTACTTGCAAATACTGACAAAATTGGTGGAAGTTTTGGATTGATTTTCGATATGGCTTTTAATCCCCCCGCAGAAATTGCCGGTACTGTTAGTGGTTCATTCTTAGTTATGCTAAACACAATGTTATGGGGAATTAAAAGAGGATTATATTCTAATGAAGCTGGACAAGGAAGTGCCGCAATAGCTCATTCAACTGCCAAAACAAAATACCCCGTTAGAGAAGGTTCTGTTGCAATGCTTGGACCATTCATTGATACAATTATTATTTGTACTCTTACAGGATTGGTTATTCTATCAACAGGTGCATGGCATCACACAGAATTTTATGTTAGCAGAATTGACCCAAACTTTGCAGGAGAATTATTTAACAGTAGTATTTTAACTTCATTTGCATTTAAACAAGGATTAAGCTGGTTATTTGCGTATGGTGATAAAATTGTAACCTTTTCAGTTCTACTTTTTGCAATCTCAACTGCAATAAGTTGGTCCTTCTATGGAGATAGATCAGTTAATTATCTTTTCGGTGAAAAAGCAATAAAACCTTATAAATGGGTATTTCTATTATTTGTTTTTATTGGAGCTATTGCTGAACTTGAGGCAATTTGGGCTTTTGGAGATGCCGCTTTAGGATTTATGACATTCCCGAATTTAATTTCTATTATATTTCTATCAACTGCTCTGAAGAAAATGACAAATAGTTATTTTGCAATTGAGCATAAAAGATATAAATAACTTATATTTATATTTGGAAATTTTAGAAACTTTATGATCGTGTAAGAGTTTGATCGATGGATTCCTTCCATCTGATATCATCCGCACATTACTAAATTCTCGAAATAACTTATTATTAATACCATATGGGGACATTATGAGTAATATAAAAACTAAAAAAGGAACAATTGGCATCCTAACTGGCGGTGGTGATGTTCCGGGTCTAAATCCGGCAATTAGAGCTGTAACAATTAGAGCAATTAGAGAAGGATACCGAGTTATTGGGATAAGACGCGGCTGGGGCGGAATGATTGATATTATTAGAGATAAAGATCATGATAATAGCCATAACTATATTGAATTAACTGAAAATATAGTTAATCGAGCAGGACGAACTGGCGGAACTTTTTTACATTCTTCCAGAACTCGTGCTAGCCATGTTCCATTGGCAAATGTACCAATGCATTTAAAAAGTGACTATAATGACGAAATAAATGATCTTACACCAGAAGTTTTAAAGAATATTGATTTTATGGGTCTTGATTTTTTGATACCTATCGGTGGCGATGATACTTTAAGTTATGGAGTAAGATTGCATAAAGAAGGGATTAAAGTTATTGCTATCCCAAAAACTATGGATAACGATGTTCCAGGAACAGATTATTGTATTGGATTTAGTACTTGTGTAACTAGAACCATAGAGATGACTCATGCATTAAGAACTAGTGCTGGTTCACATGAAAGATTTTTAGTCATAGAAGTCTTTGGTAGATATGCCGGTTTTTCAGCTCTCCTTCCAACTATGGCTGGAGCTGCCAATAGGTGTGTAATACCAGAACATAAATTTAATGTTAACAGATTAACTGAATTGATGGTAGCCGATAGATCAACAAATCCAAGTAATTATTCAGTTGTTTTAATTTCTGAAGGTGCAATGCTCGATGATAGTTCAGGAATGACATTTGAAGATGATGAACAAGATATGTTTGGACACAAAAAATTAGGTGGTATTGGGGATTATGTTTCACAGAGACTAAAAGAATTATCATCAGAACATAATAATGGCCAGAGAATTAATGTAATTACACAAAGGCTAGGCTATATGGTACGTAGTGGTGATCCAGATGCTATAGATTCTATTGTCCCAATGGCTTACGGTAATTTAGCACTTGATTTAATTCTTGAGGGAACTTCAGGAAGATTAGTAACCCTTAATAATGGAAGATATGATAATGCGCCAATAGATATTGTAACAAGTTTTCAAAAAGTTGTTGATGTTAATAAGAACTACAATGTTGATAGACTAAGACCTCACTATAAGAGCTTCGAATCTAAGCCATTATTTATTATGGAATAGTAGAATGATTTTGGAGAAATTAAAAAGCCCAACTTTTTCTAAAGTTGGGCTTTTTTTTTTACAATAGATAATTTAGTATTGTTAAGAAGCCAATCTAATATTGGCAAATTTTAGAAGTAACGTCTTAGTGCCTTTCTCTTCAAAAGCAATAGTCACCTTCTGCATATCACCTAATCCAGTTATTTTAAGGACTTTACCATTTCCAAACAATTCATGAGTTATTCTACTCCCAACTCTAAATGATCTTCGTTCTTGATTAAATTCGTCATAATCTGGCTGGTACATTTCATCATAGAATGCTTTACGTCTTCTTCCACCTTTTTTTGTGGCACCCTTATTCAATTCACTATAAGTCGTCTCATCAAGCTCATCTAAAAATCTAGATTTACTTTGATATGCAACTTCACCAAACCTATATCTTGAGCGAGCGTAAGAAATAAATACTTTCTTCTCAGCTCTTGTTATGGCTACATAAAATAGTCTTCTTTCTTCTTCAATATTTGAATTTGAATCAAATTTTTGATTAAGTGGGAAAATATCTTCTTCACACCCAGTAATAAAAACTAATGGAAATTCAAGCCCTTTTGCTGCATGAATTGTCATTAATGTAACTGAATTATCTACATCAGAATATTGATCCATACCTGTAATTAAGGAAACATCAGCTAAAAAATCATCAATTTTTGCTTTCGGATTTTCTTTGCTAAATTCGGCTATACCTGCAAGCAATTCTTGTATGTTATTGTATCTTTGCTGGGATTCTTGAGTATTCTCTTCCTTGTACATTCTTAAGATTCCCAATTCATCTACAAGAGCAGAGGTAAGTTCCATTAAAGAAAGCTTATCCTTAAGATCAATATATTTGTCAAGAAACAACTTAAACTGTTTTACATTTTTTTGAATTCTTTCCTTAACCTCAATTACCTCAAAAACCCTAGACATAGTTGTAAATAATGAAATGTTAAGCTTTCTAGCGAAATCGATCATTTTACTAATTGATGTGTTGCCAATACCTCTTTGAGGGTAATTCATAATTCGTAGTAAGCTTTCTTCATCATCATGGTTAGCAAGTATTCTCAAATATCCAACTATATCTTTAACTTCTTTCCTTCTGTAGAATTCAACACCACCTATAATTTTATAAGGGATTTTTTCTCTTCTAAGAGCCTCTTCTAAAGCTCTTGATTGAGAGTTGATTCTATATAAAACTGCAATGTCATTATATGAACATTTCCGTGATGTGATTTCTTTTTTAATCTGTTTTGCAATTTGGAAAGCTTCATCTTTTTCATCAGTACATCGAATAATTGAAAGCTCTTCCCCTTCATTATTTTCCGTCCAGAGCGTTTTAGAAATCTGATTTGAATTATTTTTAATAATTGAATCTGCAGCTTTTAAAATATTGCCAGTAGATCTGTAATTTTGCTCAAGTCTAAAAGTTTGTGCTTTTGAAAAATCTTTTTCAAAATTCAGCATATTTTTTATTTCAGCTCCACGCCATCCATAAATACTCTGAGCATCGTCTCCTACCACACAAATTTTAATTTTTGAAGTGGTTAAAAGTTTTAACAACTCATATTGAGCTTTGTTAGTATCTTGGTATTCATCAACAAGAATGTATTTAAATTGTCCTCTGTACTTTGATAGAATTCTTTGATGATGATTAAACAATTCTATTGGTTTTAGTAATAGGTCGTCAAAATCCATTGAATTGTTTTCTTTTAACCTCTTTGTGTACTCAACATAAACTTGAGCAACTTTTTTCTCAATGAGATTGGAGGCATGATGCTTGCTAAATTCATCAGGAGAAATCATCTGATTTTTCATATAACTAATTTTGTTCTGAATACTAGAAGCATTTAAGCTATCAATCGAAATGTTAAGACCTTGCAAACAGCTGCTAACTAAAGAAACGGAGTCTTCTCTATCATAGATGGAAAAATTATTCTCGTAACCCAATTTTGAAGCTTCTACCCTCAAAATTCTAGCAAAAATTGAATGAAACGTACCCATCCATATTTGAGAAGCTTTTTTGCCAACCAATTCAACAATTCTTCCCTTCATTTCCTTTGCGGCTTTATTTGTAAAGGTTAGAGCTAAAATAGAAGATGGATCATATTTTTGGTCTAATAAATACGCAATTTTATAAGTTAAAACTCTAGTTTTCCCGGATCCAGCACCGGCAACTATCATATTTGGTGCGGTGTTAAATTCTACTGCTGCTCGTTGTTGCTCATTAAGTTCATTTAATATTTTCAATATTACCTCATTTTTACAAGATCGCAAAGTTAAGCAATTTTAAGGGTAAATTCAAAAATAGTGGGAATTTTTGTATAGATTTGCATTAAAAAGGGGATTTTAAGATTTATTCAACATTATCCTTTCTATTTTGATATGGCATAATAAGATGTAAGGTCTGCAATTAATTTAAAGTTTCTTCTATATAAGAAATGGATTACAGAAATGGTTCATCTGTAATCCATTTAACAATCTCAGGTATTTAAATTCTATGTGTTCGGTAATCTAAAAGTGTCCACTTTACTTTTACACAAGAAGCTTTCCATTTTTCATTATTACCTTCCCATCAAAATAAACAGTTGGTTTTAGAATTACACCATCTACATGAATTGGCACATTAATTTTACCACCCATTGATTTATTATCGCCCAATGCAATATGAACTGTTCCGAGTTTTTTTTCATCCTCTAGAAGCATACCACTGAGTTTCACCGAATCATTTGTCCCTATACCAATTTCTGCTATATTTCTTCCCTTTTCACCAAAAGGTTTCAACATTTTAACTAATTCTTTAGCTTCCTTGCCACCAGAAATTTTTGTAGCTAAACCTTTTTCTACTTTAATTTTAATTGGTGTTTTAAGCATTCCGATCACTGCAAAAGAACCATCTGCCACAAATACACCTTCAGATTTACCTTCAATTGGCGCAGCAAATGCTTCCCCAGTTGGTAAATTCCCACTCTCGCCTTTCTTATGGAATAATCCTTTACTTGGGATTGTTTTTCTACCTTCAATGTTCATGGTAATATCAGTTCCATTCGGAGCTGTAACTCTAATATTTTTAGTTTTATCCATCATCTTTGTGAGTTTCAGAGTAAGTGCAGCAATTTTTTTATAATCTGCATTTAGTCCTCTAATCATCACCTCTTTTGTTATTCCCGGGAAAGTTGCTATTCTTTTACCAAGAGCCGAAGCGTCTCTTCTTGCATCTGTATGAGTGAGCGATTTAGTAGTTGGACATAAAACAACATCGGCCATTTTCATGGCTCTAGCAACAAATTTAGGTGGTTCTTCACCATTATACTCACGTGATTTCATCTCTAAAAGAAATGCTTCGTGTCCCATAGCTAAAGCATTTTGATAAAGTGATTGCCCAATTTCTTTTTTATTTTCATCAGTAACAACCAAAATACTTTCTTTTTTCTTTGCTCCCATGCAATCTTTAATAGCTATACGTGATGCTTTATCAAGTTTGGTTAAAGCCATAATTTCTCCAGAATTATTAATACTTCATTTAGTTTTCTTTTTTCTCATAAAGTGAAATCAATTTATTCTTATGTATTTGATTAACAAAGAGTTCTACTCTCTCTTTTGCCGGTTCAATTTTTTCACTAAAATGATCTCTTGCTAAAATAGTTATTTCACCAATATTTTTTTTACCATCGCATTGAAGCCAAATAAAACTACCTATCTCGTCCAAATCAATTTTATGAGGTTTAGCACTTTGTTTCTTAAAAAATGTCTTCTCAATAAAAGTTAACTTTTCCTTTTTATACAAAACAGTGATCAAATCATTGTTGATTTCATATTCACAATTTCTAAAAGGATATACATTCTCAAAATCTTCCATAAACTTAACTCGCACTCCCTGTTTCTAAACCATGACCATTTGCGCCTAACTCATTCTTTCTTAGCAAGTAGGCAAAAACAAATCCTACTATTCCAAGAATAGAGAGAATCCACATACCCATTGCGTAACCCTCAGGATTTTCCGCGGACGCCCCAGAAATGTCATTTGACCAACCAAGTAAATAATTAAATGCAAATACACCGATCTGCTGAATTAATGTCATTATTGAATAAGCAGTTCCAAGACGATTTTGCTTAACCAAATATGCGACTGAAGGCCACATTATTGCTGGAATTAATGAGAAGGCAATACCTAACATTATTATTGGAACATACAACGAAATACTAGAGTAAACCAACATTAAATATACTGGCAAAATCAAAACTGATCCTATCATCATCATAGTAGCTCTTTTACCAATTTTATCAGCCAATAATCCAAAAAGCGGTGTAGCAATCATTGAAGCAAAAATCAATGCACTATTTAGTTGACCTGCTAACTCTCTAGAGGCTCCATGTGCTTCTTGATAGAATTTTATTGCAAATGTTCTAAATGGGAATACTGCGGAATAAAAAGTAACACAAAGAATCACTATGTACCAAAATGATTTGTCAAATTTGAACATATCGGCAAATACAAATTTATCTGTTTCACCAGCACTACCAAGTTCAAATTTCTTCTCAGCATAACTTTCCATAATCCAATAAATGAGACCACCAACAACACATGTTAATCCAATTATAAAAGCAACATATAATGGTTCGCTCCAAGATCCATAAAAACTACTTCCCCATGTTGGTGACCAATCGGCGGTAAATGAGCCCAATCTTGCAATAGTTAAATTGATTCCAAAAGCAAAACCAAGTTCTTTTCCTTTAAACCATTTAGCTAATGCCGTGGTTATTGCTACAATTAATGGTTCAGCTCCAATACCGAGTAATAATCTACTTCCCAACATTACATATAAATCAGAACTTAGTGCTGTTATCAAAGCAGCAATAGAACAGATGGTTGCAAAAATCATAATCGATTTTTTAACGCCCATTCTGTCAATAATTGGCCCACTGATTATAAGGATGAATACTGCAGCAAAACTGTAAATTGAATTTAACGATCCGATATTCACGTCAGAAAAACCGAGTTCTGATTTAAGCATATCAGCTATTGGGGCAATACTATCATAAATATAATAGTTACCGAACATAGCTAAACTAACAAAGATTAAAACTGTCCACCTATAGAATGGAGATGGTTGTTGTTTCATCACATTTTCTGTCATTATTTTCCCAGATTTATTAAGATTAATTAACTTTGATCTTTTTTGCTAATTGCCACATAAAATAAAACTGCTGCCATTCCTAAGAAAAGAGCAAGTGAAACAACATCTCCGGAAACTCCCATACTTTCTCCGAGTCCTGTGTTTAGTTTGTCTGCAAGTGATATCTCTTTACCGTCAGAATTTATCTCCCAAATCCATCCTTTTAGTGTAGCAATTAAAATTCCTGTTAAAGCACCACCAGCTATTAAGCCAGAACTTAACAGAGCACCCGGTCCAATATCTGATTCGCTATCACCAGTTTTTTTAATTTTATCAACTAAAAGTTTTACAAGTCCACCTATAAATATAGGACTCGTAACGGATAACGGTAAATACGCTCCAACCGCAAATGGTAATGATCGTACCCCACTTAATTCCATCACTGCAGCTATACCCATTCCAACAATTACTAATCCCCAAGGCAAATTCTGACTTAACAGCCCTTTTATAACCGTTGCCATTAATGTTGCTTGTGGAGCCGGTAATTGGTCAGATCCAATTACCAATATATCATTAAGCAATATGATTGTATAACCAATAACGACCACAGAAGCTAATACGCCAATCAATAAGCCAATTTGCTGAAGAACAGGAGTTGCACCGACAATGTAACCGGTTTTTAGATCTTGGGATGTAGCACCGGCATTTGCAGAAGCTATACAAACTATTGAACCAACCACTAATACTATTGGTTGATAAACAACACCAGTCCATCCTACTGCAACAAAAATTAATGCAGTTGCCATTAGAGTTGCTATGGTCATACCGGAAATGGGATTTGATGATGAACCAATAAGTCCTACAATTCGTGAGGATACTGTTACAAAGAAAAATCCAAATACTACAATCATTATAGAAGAAAGTAAATTTGTAGGAATAGATGGAATAACAACCATTAGAATTACAAGAATTATACTTCCGACCAAAACGAAAATAAGAGGTATATCTTTTTCGGTTCTAAGCTTTTGTACGCCGGAATTAGATTTATTATCTTTTAAATCTTTGAATGAATCTTTGAATGCATTAATTATTGTAGGAAAGGATCTGACTAAAGTAACCACACCACCAAAAGTAACTGCACCAGCACCAATGTATCTTATATAATTACTCCAAATTTCGTTAGGCGACATGTCTGAAATAAGTTTTGTGGCTGGGGCAAATACTGAAGTAAGGTTATCACCAAGTAATGTAATTAGTGGAATAAGAACCAACCATGAAAGAACACCACCGGCAACCATAATTCCCGCAATCTTTGGTCCAATAATATAACCAACACCCAACAGTTCGGGAGTAATTTCGCCTGTAATAGTTCCATTTGGTAAATCTGAAGTTCTACTAAAAACATATCTTGGAACATCTTTCCATAAACCAAAAAGTGACATTAGAGATTTATAAACAAAAGCAAGACCCAATCCGTAAAATACTTTTTGAGCTAGCTTCCCTCCCTTTTCACCGGCTATAAGAACATCAGCACAAGCAGTACCTTCCGGAAATGGAAGCTTACCATGTTCTTTAACAATTATTGAGCGGCGAAGTGGGATCATAAATAACACCCCTAAAATTCCGCCAGCTAAAGCAAGAACAAAAATTTGAAAATATTGGAAATACTCTTCCCCACCAGGTAAGAAAAGTAACGCGGGAATTGTGAAGACAACTCCAGCTGCTACAGATTCACCGGCTGAGCCAATAGTCTGTACCATATTGTTTTCAAGAATTGTTGCCTTACCAAATTTCTTAATAATTGAGATAGATAAAACTGCAATAGGAATTGAGGCACTAACAGTTAATCCAACTTTAAGACCAAGATAAACTGTGGCTGCACCAAATATAATTCCGAATAATGCGCCAAGAATAATAGCTTTGGGTGTAAACTCTGGGATAAGATCTGAAGCAGAAACATAAGGTTTGAAAGTAGCTTTGTGATTATCATCCATTTAAAATCCAGTTTATTAGAAAACGAATAGAGAATTTAATCCAATTCTATATGATATATAAAATTTATTAAATTTGAATAGGATATTTTTATTGCATTCAAAATTTCAATGTGTTATTTTTGGTATTCTTTTTTAAGGGCCTGTAGCTCAGTTGGTTAGAGCATCTGACTCATAATCAGAGGGTCGGGGGTTCAACTCCCTCCGGGCCCACAAAGAATAAAGCCGATTACAAACTGTATTCGGCTTTTTTTATAATATTTTTGTTTTTTATTATTAGGATTATTCTAGTGTCCCTGTGTGGTGTCCCTGTTATTGTGCCCTATGGCATTGCTGTAATCGTAAATGCTGCAAGCGCAAATCCGGCTAGAAAAAAGATCACATCAAAAAAATAACTTTGCCAAAACTTACTATCTTTTGCCTCAGAATATTCCTGGTATGAGAGGCCTACGCTCCAGGTTCAATCAATTTTATTAACTGATTAAAATGATTCCTCAAAGAATCTACACAATCTAAGGTAATTCCATGTAGATTCTCAACTAAGATAGTTGTCCCTGTTATGTTAAAAACCAAGAAGTAACTTAATTATTTTACTAAGCATCCCTTCAAAGAATAAAATATACGAATGAAATAAGGGAAAAATAATTTTAATAAGTCTTATTCCCTTCGATCGTTTGTGGGGTATATTTAAAAGAACAATTATCCGCCTTGCCATTAAATCTAACGGAGAAATCTATTTTTCTAATAATTTGTTCAACCTGTTATAAGCAGTACATTAAAAACATGTCTGCAAGAAGTAAATTATTTTATTATGTGTTGCCGTAATCTATTCAAAATCTTACTCGAAAGTCAGACAAGGGACAAGCAACGGTCAACACGAACTAAGAGAACAGATATTAGAATTAAATATTAACCTAAATTTATTTTACAACTGAATAAACATATTCCTTTTCGTTTTTTAATACGTAGTATATTCGGTTCAAGAGTTTTTTTGCTATTCTTACAATAGCTTCTTGAGCACTAAGTCTTATCAAAAAGTTGTTATAAGCAAGTGTTAAAGCTGGGTCTTTTCTTATAGCTACCCATGCTGATTCAATTAATAATGATCGAAGATATCGGTTAAACTGAAAACTAAGGCCTAAAACTTTCTTCTTTTCACCAGATGACATTGTTGATGGAACCAAACCAATATAACTTGCAAACTTTTCATTATTTGAAAATCGTTCGATATCCATTACTTCAGAATAAAGAGTTGTAGCAACTGTAAACCCGACACCGGGAACAGATCTAAGTAACTCTATAATGTGATATTTTTCATATTGTCGCAAATACTTTTTCAGCAATATTAGTATCTGTAATATCCGATTTCTTATAACTAATAATTCTGCTACGTAGATTTCTAAATGTTCTTTGCCAATATCGTAGTTAAATTCTAGAGTTAGTAAATGTTCTATAAACTTCCCTGACCAGTGTTGCATTTCACAGTTTTTGGGTAATTTATGTCCATAGAAATCTAGATAGCTCTTTATTTGATTTTTTATTCGAGTTAATTTCTTTACATGTTGATGCCTTAATCTAGATAAAGAACGTATTTCTTGCTGTAATTGACTTGGAATATAAATTCCACTTATTGTTCCTTTTTCTAACTCTCGGGCTAATTTCCTTGAATCAACTTCATCAGTCTTTGTTAATTTCTCCCTACCAGTTGTTGGAATCTCTGATGGACTTACAATAATGTTGCTGAAACCTAAGTTTTCCAATTCTCTATGCATACCATAACCACTAAATCCGGCCTCATAAACACTATGGTAGTATCCATTTGAATAACGTTTTTTCATAAAATCAGATAGTTCTTTTGGAGTTGGGCTCATTGAAAATGTTTTAAGAACTATATTATTACTCCTTATTGTTACCGCCCAACTTCTTTTGTGAACGTCAATTCCTATGTAAAAGTCTTGATTACTAAAATCTAATTCTCTTTCTTGATCTTTCATAGTAGCATCCTTTCTCTTTTTCTCAACTATAATTTAAGAAGGGATGCTCTTTTTGCATACTGTGTTCTTCTATTCCTTTTTGGTAAAATAATTAGTTTGGACTTTTAAACATAACTTCTATTCAAAACCTCATCTGAGTAAAAACAGCCTTTCTAGCTTAAATTTAAGCTAAATAAATTGTAATTCATATTCAAATTTATCAATTATTAACACGGATGAGCAAAAGGATAGGCACAGGAACTCACTGGCATTAGTATTCCTATATCCATGAGTTTTATGATGAATGAATTCGTGATTGAAATAAACTCTTCTGGGATTATATCTTCAGATATTGAATATGGTGAGATTGTAAATCTAGAAGTAATTATGGAAGAATTTAAAAAAACTGCCGATCAACAATTAGTTAAATAATAATCCTTGAGAATAAATTCAAGAGTATTTCATTGAAAAGTTCCAAAATTTAATCTAATACTGCTACCAATTCTTCCTTCATTTCTTTATGAGTTTCTTCTACTAATTCAGAATATTCAAATGGTACAAACCTCCAACTAAAGTAGGAATGACGTCTATAAGAAGTGTTTGAACATTTACATCCCATCTCCGTAACTCCAGAAATTTCCTCTAAAGTCACTTGAACTGATCCACAAGTGCATTTATAATATCCGTGGATTGTATAGACTCTCCCCCATTTTACAGGAAATCTGCAATAAGAATTATAGTGATCATTAATGCACAGTACGAGTTGGTTATCATGGAATTTCATAATCCCTCATTCAAGTAATATTTTGAATTACCAGGAATGTAATAATTTTTTAAACATTAGTAAAGGCTGGAAAAAGTTCTTTAGAATAAATTGAATAAGCTATTAAACCAACCCGCCAAGAAACCTGTTACAAATGCTGTAAGCATTAGATTATTCCTTTTCTTCTTATTTAGCTTTTGCTGCGGGATAATAAATACAACTAACAACCAAACTGTTATAGAAAATATCATAATTGAAATTATTAATCGTGCTGGCCATATTAAATTATCAAATGGTATATGCATAGGTCTTGTTGTTGGTTTAATTGAAACACCAGCAGATCGTTTTGTTATTGTTGTTTTAATACCTTGGTTCGAAATTAATTTTTCAAATCGAGAAATGTTTTCATATTCTTCTTTAGTTATTAAACAATCTTTGTTAACATAACCGTGATACGTGATTAGCGTCCAAGATTTTAATTCATTTGTATAAACTGTATCAACTCTTGTCCCAGCATTCAATCTTGCAATGATATGGCTGTTCGCCCAGTATCTAATATTCTCATCTTTTAGTAATTTACAATTATTACTTAGACTCTTACTCCAAATCCAACCATAAATTGTAACGGTTGCTAGAGAGTCTTGGCTATTCTCTCCCCTATTATGATAATATACAATAGGGAAATTTATCAGTTTACCATACTGTTTTCCATTCATATTAAATATGTTTACCTGACTTGGATAAGCAATTAGTTCGTTTGGAGGTTTATTTTTAATTAATTCAATATTATAGTATTGATTAAATTTTTGCTTATTTATTTTTTGTTGCTCATTAATTCTTATGAAGTAGACAGTATGTAATTGAAGTGAAATTCCTAAAATAAAAAACATTAGAAAAGGTAACGTATTTTTACCAATTAGATATAAATTCATTTCACCGTAAATACTCAGAAATAAATTAGTTAAAAATTAATTCGCATATTCAAATTCACAAATGCGATGTCATTTGAGAAATACCATCTTTTTTGTCTTTATAAAGTTATTAGCCACTATCCTATAAAAATAAATGCCAGATGCTATATTAGAACCAAAATTATTTTTTCCATTCCAAAACAATTCATAGAAACCAGGCTCTTGTTTTGAATTAATCAAAGTTATAACACGTTGACCCAAAATATTATAAATATCTATCTTAACTTTTGAATATTTGGGTAATTCGTATTTGATTGTAGTAGATGGGTTGAATGGATTCGGATAGTTTTGATGCAAGGTATATTTTGTTGGCAACAAATTGTCCTCATCCGAAATAGCTGTTACAGAATCCAAAATAACAACAGCATCCGGTTTTGTTTTTAGATCTTCCACATTACCGGCATTATCTTTTACATAAGTTATAAAACCATAGGCGCTGCCAAAATCACCAGAAAAAGTTAATGATGTTCCCTGTATATTAGTTTCCAATTCTTGAAATGGTTCATCATTTTCAGAATAGTAAATGTCATAGTTCTTAATTCCTGAACCTGTAGAATCATCTATGCCAGACCAGAAAATTTGAAAAGTATTACTATCAATTATTTCAGGTAATTCTTGAATTTTACTATTGGGAATATCAGCATCAATGGTATTAAATATTTTTGGTGTTAATATAGGCTCATTTATATCAAAAATAATTTCCGCCTGGGCATTAATTATGTCTCCAGTTTGAGCATTTTCATCTGGATCAATTGTGTAGTTAACAAATCCTTGCCCCTTCCCAAAAGAATCATTTACTGGTAAGAAACCTCTAAAAGTAGGTAGTTCCCCGGTAGCTGGATCAATTGATTTGAAATTCCAGAAGATTTCATTTGTAATGATATCTAACCCTGCGCTAAAGTCCACAAAAAGGCCTAAAGAATCTTGCAAATCCAAACGATGTGTATAAAAAGCACTGTTATTTGGAACATTGAAAATAATCTCACCTATTCCAAAACTACCAATACGAAATGATCTGGCATCTAATGTTCCACTGAGCTGTTGTTTAATTTGTACTATCTGAGCAGAGGCAGTTGCCTGTGTAGAGTCGTTTTCGAAACGTATTGTGTAAGGAAGAGTTATATTTTTAGTAATCCAATTTTTATCACCAAAACCGGTAGGGCCAATAATTTCATTTGGATCGAAAGGAACTCCAACAGGATGGCATACATTCTTTACATGTTGCAAGCACATTTCAAACCAAATTGCGGCACATATAAGACCGCCTATAATACCTGTTCCTCCTCCCACCATAAGACAAATACCAGCAGCATAATGGTGGCAGGCTCGACCGACATCATCATCACAATTAATATTTGGCAAATTATTATTGGCTAACAGAGTAGTTGAGTTTTTTACATTTGTCCTACCATATTTATTCACAGAAATACTACCAATTTCTTCATGTGTTATCAAACCATTTTTAATATAATTATATTCAAGTACAGAATCTCTAAATGCTGTTTGATTAAGTGCCAAATTAATGATTTCTTGATTTTCAATTTCAGGGTCATTCAAAATACTCATTCTAAAGGATTCAATTCTTTCTTGTATTAGAGTTATAAAGGAATTAGTTTTAAATGTTTCAACTCCCAACTTTACTGGTAAATCAGGTGGGACAGCCCCTTTGAAAGCAATATTTGATGTCAATAATTGATTCGGACTAATATCCCTGGCGACAAATTCAATAATATTGAATTCAGTAGATGTAATATCGTCAAATGATCCATAACCATAGCTAAAATCCTTAATTTCATTTTTAATTTGTTCTGGATAAAGATCACTTCTTTTCAATAATCCAGGAGTATTATTTATTAACTTTGGTTCTACAGAACTTGGAATTAAAATGTAGACCAACATATATTCAATATCTACATTTCCATTATTTTTAATATTTATACTATAGTTTGCTAGAGATCCGAATCTTACAATGTCTGGTGAGACTATCTCCAAATTTATATCTTCATTAATTACATCCTCTACCATAAACCTATTAGCAAGCTTAATGATATTTCCATTATTCTCCGCTGATACATCATAACTTCCTTCTGAAATTCCTCTTAAATCCCATTTTACTTTTAATTCTGTGGTATTTATATATTGAACAATTTCTCCTTCAGTTTCCTGGTTGGATGAATGTTGAAGAAAAATCTTAGATGTCTCTCGAAAACCAGATCCTTTTATTATACTTGTTACTGTTCCTCCGGAACCACCATAATCAGGTGTAATGCTTGTAATTGAAAACGATAAAGCTTCAGCAATTAATGAAAAATCCTCAGTTTCACTTGGTATATTCCGAGCATAAATCATTAAATAATATTTTCCCACTTGTGTAGTAGGAATAATAATCTCATGATTTGGCGAGAATGGTTCATTTTCAGCATAATCATAATTACTGACAGTTGGTATCCGGCCATTTGCAATATAAATCTCATTTGATGAAGTATTAACTGAAGAATTGAAATTAATTTTTAAATCTTTATCCGCATCTATATTAATCTGAAAATATAATGTTTGCCCTTCAGATAACGTTCCGTTTAATATTTTATCCAATTCTAATATTGGTAAGGTTGTATTTAATTTGGTTTCTGACGAGGAATTATTATTTGTACTATTGGACTCACTGATGTTATTACGGATATCTGTTCGAACAATTGCATTGTATTCGCCTGGAATAACTCCAGGTAACTCCTCAATAATATTGCCTTCAGCATCAGCAGCATATATTTTTGCCAAATTAAACTGTTTAGAAAATATCTCAGTATTCCCAGGTGCAATATTTATAAATCGGGATACTACTCCCAGCAAGGGATCATCAACATGCCATGTACTATCATCTGAAATATAGACGGCGTCACGCATTTGCCCAACAGCAGAATTTTCACCAATGTTTTCTAGAGTCCAAGTTACAGAAACATCTTCTCCTGGAGCTGCACTGTCCGGAACAACAACGCTTGTAACAATCAGGTCAGCCGGTGGTGGTATAGTTGCGGAAATTGACAATGCTCTCGTATTGTTATTTTCTCCGCCTCGTTCATATATATCATCCCGATTATCTGTATTGGTTAATAAAAAATAAGAACCTGAGGCATAAGTAGGGATATCCAATTCAAGACTATCAATATAAAATTCACCTGGTAATAATTCTCCATTTCTTGTATATGTACTTATGCGAATATCGGAATTGTCAAGTTTAGGATCGCTGGAAAGAAAAAATCCTTCATACCATCTGCTTACTTTTGTATTTCCTTCACCTTTGTTTTCATTTCTGAACTGAACAGTAATCGGCTGACCAGCGATAACCATTGATGGTGCTTCAACCGAAGTTATTTCTAAATCTGCAGAAGCGGTAACGGATATGCTTACTTTATTTTTGGAAACGACATGATTATTTTCAATATTGATGTCTCCAACGTCATTTGCGAAATCTGTTTTAACAATTGCAAAATAGTCGCCTGTAAGTTCAGGTAGATTTATACTCTCTTTCCTCGAGTAACTATCACCTGGTTTTAAAGCCCCCGAGTGGGATATCTGTCCTAATAATATATCTTCATTTTCGTTTAACAATGTATCATTAGAAATATATAATGCATCATCCCATGTTTGGACTAAAGTCTTTCCACTTCCTTTATTTTCAACACTCCATTGTATAGATATTGGTAAACCAGAGCTTCCCGAATCAGGTACCGAAATATTCAGAACCGACAGGTCGATAGGCGGATATGGCTGGACAGTAATAGCGTCGGTGCGAAAAATATTATTTGCTTCGTCTGTATGTTCATAAACAACATTATCAGCATCCGTAACTATGTATATATAGTAAATTCCAACTAGTGCTGAAGAGAGTGTAACAGAAGTAGATTGAGTATAGATTGATGACGGATTTAATGGTTTGGATCGTTCAGCAATTTTTAATAATTGCGAGTCATCCAAATTAAAGATTTCGTTCTGGGAAATAAATATCTGGTCATTCCATGAAGCTTCTGAAATTATAGCTTTACCCTTATTTTCAACGTTCCAAGTAATCGAAACTCTTTGACCTGCATTTACAATTGCCGGGAAGTTTGATGATGTCACATTTAAATCTGCCCAAGGTGACAGGTTAACTTGAATCGGTGTATCAATACGTTTAATGTTGTTTTCTTCAAAGTCAGCTTCAAATATCTGATTATTCACATCTGTTTTAATAAAAATGTAGTGTGGGCCTTCTATACCATTGGGTAGCAATATACTTTTTTGCATAAAATACAATGAATCTTTCAACACATTTCCTGTGGTAGCAAATATATCAAGCTCAGTAACAGAGTCTTCACTATAATTTGAGTTCTTCGAAATAAATATACGATCACTCCAAGAACCATTAAACAATGATCCATTTCCCTGATTAAGTACTTTCCAGTTTAAATCGATCGTTTTTCCTGAGTATACATTATTAGGTGCAACCATTTCAGTAATTGTAAAATCAGGATTATATATTCCTATGGCAGTTTCATCTCTTGCAATATTATTGTCCTCAAAGTCATTTTCAAATACTTGATTATTATAATCTGCTTTAATAAATATGTAACTTGGATCAATGAAACCACTAGGAATTTTTACAGAAACTTTATTTGTATATATCCCATCCCTTTCTAAAATGCCTAACCGAGGATAAGTGCCTAAAATTTTAGATTGTTCAATATTAAAAGTTGGTGATGATGAGATATAAATTTGATCACGCCAACTTGATTCGTAAGTATCACTTAGTCCTTTATTTTGGACAGACCATTCTATTTCGATTTCCTGCCCAAGGTTAGCATTTAAAGGTGTCTTTATGTCAGTTACAACTAAATCAGGCAAATCTGACAATACAATATTTATTGGTTCTGATGCCCAGTTATCAAATTCCTGGTTGAACTCATAAATATCGTTATTATTAATTGTGAAACATTCATTGGGATGAGACGGAACAGAGCAATTTTCTAATGCATCTGTATGAATAAATAGGTAATAATTTCCATATAATTGATGAGGAACTTCGATTGTTAGGGAGGCTGTATAGCTTGAATCCGGTCCAAGTGAGCCTTCATGATGCAAATGGTCCAACGGAGTTTCGTTTATCAGCCATAATCCTGAAATAACGGATGGAATAACTTCAAAAGTATCATTTTTAGATATATATATTCTGTCAAACCATTCCTCCTTTTCTGTTCTTGCATTTCCTGTATTGGAAACCGTCCAGGTGATTTCTACCAAATCGCCTGATAATGCATTATCCTGTGCCGTTACAGACGTGACCTCCAAATCCGGGAAAGGTGATAAATTTATTTTAATAGAATTTGAACTTCCGGAATTATTTTCTTCATTGGTTTCTTGCAATTGATTTTTAACATCTGTTACTACATGAATGTAAAAAGTGCCAAAAAGATCCTTGGGCAGGTTAAACTGAGCAGTGTTTTGATATGCCTCATTGGTACTTAGATAACTGAAGTTTTCAAAGGTTCCTAACACTGTGCTATTACTAGGATCAAATTGAGCACTGGATGATAAGTAAATCCTATCAAACCATTCTGGGATTTGAGTTCCTTCTTCTCCTCTATTACTAATTTGCCAGTTTAGATTAAGTAGTTGACCAGAGAAGATTTCCTGAGCTGTTTCAACCAATGAAACTTCAAGATCAGCAAACTTTTGTAAAAATGTATTTGCCTCATTAGAAAAACTACTTTCATTAAGGCTTGTATCAACAGAAGTAATTCTATAGAAGTAGATATTGTTTGGATCGATATTGATCGAATCGATATAAATACCCATACCCTTTTCTATGCTCCTAAGAAAGGTAGTAGAAGGAGATTCGGTGTCACGATATATTCGATATCGAAGTAAACTGCGTTGCAGATTTTCAGTCCAGGTAAGTACAACTTTGGTATCGGAGAATTCCGCCTGGAGATTTGTAGGCGCTTCAATGGGTCTTGGTAGTGTAGGTATTGCATTTAGTGACAGATCATAAGAACCGGTCTGATTTCCATTTAATTCCATGGCTAATATCGTATATATACCTATTTCATCCAACTCGATATTATCTAACGTGACAGAGGAGTTTGATGCTGATTTCGAAGAAAGTAATTTGCCTGATGGATCGTATAGCTCTATCCGAGAACCATTTGCTCC
>SWCC01004393.1_pt1 | contig 178116 bp, 146 predicted proteins | sample 4692971 | NCBI WGS metagenome assembly SWCC01 (sample SAMN10267277, study PRJNA491770) | bioreactor metagenome | isolation source: DHS bioreactor inoculated with subseafloor sediment | place: Japan: off Shimokita Peninsula | collected 2006-08
TTTTTTGTGTTATGAGAGTCTAAAGTTTTACAAAAGAATTGTAAAATTTCCATTATAGTAGGAGGAAATATGTCGGTGAAAAATAATTTAGGTGTTAAACTTTCATTTGTATTCTCAGCAATAGTTCTTTTTTTTATTTCAACTAGTGTTATTGCTAAAGATTTAGATCTCTTAAAAGAGAAATCATTTAAGGTACAACCTGGTCAACTACTATCTGTAAAAACAGATGTAGGTGATATTATTATTAAAACCTGGAATAATAATGAAGTATTAGTCAAAATTTACGGTGATAGATCGGCAAAAGCCAAAATGGAATTTAGTTTTGATCAAACCGAAAACAGCGTTATGGTTATTGGCGAAAAAGAGGGTGGTAAATTGTTCAGTTGGTTTAGTAGGATTGATCTAAAATATGAAATTAAAGTTCCCAGAAATTTTGATCTAGACCTTAAAACTTCAGGCGGCGATCTTGTTGCCAAGAATATTGAAGGGGAATTTAGTCTCAAAACTTCAGGCGGTGATATTTACTTTAAAAATGCAATGGGTAATTTATATGCAGCAACTTCCGGTGGCGATATAACCCTGGGCGATTTTAACGGTAATTCTGACGTATCGACTTCCGGTGGTGATATAGAGATTAAATCAGAGGATGGAAATGTTTTTGCGGCTACTTCGGGCGGAGACATTGTTCTAACTGCATCTAATGGAGAAGTAAAAGCCAAAACCTCAGGCGGTGATATAAAATTAAATTATTTTGGCGAAAATTCTGGAATATCGTTAATCACATCAGGTGGAGATATTGATGTTAAATTGCCTTATGATTTGAATGCGGATGTTGATATTAAATCCTCAGGCGGCGATCTAACTAGTAATTTCTCTAAAAATAAAATGTCAAAAATTAGTAAATCGAAGTTAGTTGGAAAATTTAACAACGGCGGAAATCAATTAGTTTGTAAAACTTCTGGCGGAGATATAACAGTTTATGAAAGATAACTATTAATTGAAACTCATTGATTCACTCCTAATAGTTAGTTATGCCATCAAATTATTTGATGGCATTTTTTTTACCATTTAATTCTTTCACTAATTTAGCAAAGTAGTGTTTAATTCCAGGCGATAATGTCTCTGTAAAATGATTCTGGGTTAACGATTCTATCTCATTAATTAATTCGGGATATTTTTTTACAATTCTTACCAAGGCTTTAAATGCCACAATCCTAACAGATGGACTTTTATAAATATCTGTCCAAATTTTAATATAGATATCAAATAAATATCCTTCATGGGCTTCACTTATATCCATCTTTTCAAGAATTTTAATAAGTTCCCGCTGATGACCGTCTTTTTTTGTTTTAACTGCCTTTATGATTTTGGGAATGTGAGCCATAATTCGTTCATCATTATTTTGAATTGAATGACCCAATACCCAAGCGGCCCGCCATGCTTGCGGTTGAATATCACTTAGTGAAATCTTTAATGCTTTATCAAATTGAGCAGGATATTTACTAATAAAAGAAATTAATTCATCTTTATTAAAACGGGTAACTAAAATGTTTTCTAGGGAATCATTCATAAATAGATAATTATAAATTAGTTTTTAGTTGTGCGTAATAATATAATTATTCTTTCTCTTTCGCAATTTGTAGATTACAGGTTCTATTAATTAGCTACTGGTTACTATGCCGCTTGAAATATTTGTGCTTGTTGCGCTTGTAATATTTTTCGCCTCTTTTACTCAAGGAATTACCGGATTTGGATTCGCGTTAGTTTCTGTTCCGCTTATTAGTATGATTGTTGACGTTAAATATGCAGTTCCTCTTGCTGCAATTTGCGGATTAGTGGTTAATATTTACTTAATCTTTAAGCTGAAAAATCATATCCATTATTTTGAATTGAAAGAGTTAGTTATAAGCGCAGTTGCAGGAATTCCGGTTGGATCGGCAATTGTAATATATACCGATCAGGAAATATTAAAAATCCTACTTGGTATAGTTGTTCTTTTGTTTGTATTTCTTTCTGTCACAAAAATTATTAAGCAAATAAACTTAAAGAAGGAATGGGGTTACATTTTCGGATTCTTCTCAGGTTTATTAGGCGGGGCATTTAATACAAATGGGCCACCAATTCTAATTTTCTTTTATCTAAAAGGATATGATAAGTTTAAACAGAAAGCTTCTATAACAGGATTCTTTATTGTTACATCTGTTACTATAGTAATAACCCATCTAATAACGGGTCTTTCGACAAAAGCTATATGGTTCGATGCATTAAAATTGGTTCCTGTCTTAATGATAGGAATTATTTTTGGTCATTCTATTTTTCATAAAATTTCCACAAAATTTTACAATAGACTAATACTCCTTGGTTTGTTTGTTGTGGGAATTGTATTAATAGTAAATTGACGTATTTTGCTGTTGATAAGCGTGAAACTACTATATCATATCACATACGAATATTTTTTTTATAAACTGTACTAAATCCTGTCCTCGCGGATGTGTTAATCATTTATAGCATAATTTGAGTAACACGTAATAGCTGAAAACTTAATTTAGTTTGTATTACCAAATGATTTCAATATTATCTATGAAGCTTAAACCGTAATCAGCAGTGCTATATTCCCATCGCAATTTAATATTACCTTTTGATCCGGTTGAATATGTCGTTGATCTAAATGACCAATTCGAGGATGAATTATCCCAATCATAAATAGAATTATTGTCGATATATAAATCACCATCTCCTGAAATGTCAGTTTCACGTGTATAAAATGATATTGTAACAATAGTGTTCTGTGGTACTCGAGCCTCTAATTCTAAGTGACCGATATTATAAAAAGTTCCACCATAACTTATTGAATGAGTCCCTTCATAAGCTGATGCTGAAGTAACCGACCACCCTCCATTATCACCATAGGTGCTCCAAGGATAAGGTAAAATTCCATTTTCAAATCCTTCATTCACCGATGTGTAATTTTCAATTTTGACTGGAATAGTTTTGGTTAAATTATTTTCTACATCTTGAACTGTTATAGCTGAAACTTGACCACTATCACCTAATGCAATTATATATGCCTTAGAATTATCTAATGGATGCTGTAGAACATTTATTATACTATTGTTTCCGTAAGACCAAGTATATTGTGGAGGATTATTGCCTAAATAAGTTAAACATTGTATTGTAGTAGTGTCACCCTTAGCTATGATCAGACTATCAATACCATATGGTTGAGATTGAGTTGGATTTATGTAGAGCCCCTGATAAACTGAATAAAAACCAGTGCTATTAAAATTATCAGTAATGGAAGAATTTGAGCCGCTATATTGATTGTCTTTTACAATTAATTTCAGACTGTGGTTAACATCACCTCTTTTGGGACTCATATAATTTAGCCAATAAAAGCTGTTTGCAAAATTGGCCATTTCTTCTTGTATCTCACCAAATTTAGTAGAAAGATTATTAAGATCTGTTATAGAATAAAAACCTGCATTACCTATCTGAGATAGAATGTTGGGCTCAATCTCATTACCAAGACCAATTGTATATATTTTTTTATCACCTCGTGAACTCAGTGCCTGACTAAGTGTATGGCTGCCTTGCGTATCACTGCCATCGGTAAGAGCAATTAGAAAACCTTGTACAACAATATCTGTAGAATATGTGTCCTCCCATCTTGAAACTCCTTCGATGATGGAACCATAGAGGTCAGTAGAATTAAAACCTAACTCAATTGAATTAATCGCGGACTGTAATAGATCAATATCATTAGTAAAATCTTGAATCAAAATTGGTGAATCAGAAAATTTATAGACTGCAATTTCTTGTTTTGTAGCAATATTATTAACTAAAGATAAAGCTGAATTTTTAATTTCTGAAAGATTATCTCCTACACTTAGACTATTATCTAATAATAAAACTGTCTTTAAAGTATATGGGATAATATCCTTATTCTTTATCTGCATTGCAGATTCGGTTGGTGAAACAGGCTGGTCGTCTTCCAATATTTCAAAATTAGTTGTAACTAAATTGGAAACTCCTATACCATTTAAGTCGGTAACTTGAAACATTATACTTACATAACTTGGCAGTTCTGAATAAATTGTATGTTTATAAAGTTGATACCCGGGCGGTGATATATTTGATTTTGTTGTAAAGTTCCATAGCTCGCTATCGTATTGAGTTCCATCTTCATTATTTGCTTGTACATACCAATAATATTTTGTTGAATAAGATAATCCGCTTATATTTTCATTTCTTGATTGAGTGTTATTTCTGAACTGAGGTTGGTTTTCAGTACCAAAATAAATATCGTAGCTCGTCGCTCCGGTACATTCCCAGTTTAATTCAATATCTAAGTCTTGCTCCAAAGAGTTATTCTCTGGCGTTGGTGAATAGGGTGTTGCTGTTTCTTCAGGTGTTGGTGAAGTTGGATTGTCAGGGTCGTTCTTGCAACTGATAATAAAAACAATCAAAAATATTGAGATAATTAGAGTAATAATATTTTTCATTTTTAAGCTCTTTTATTTTGGAATAATAATTTTCTCTTTATTGTACATGGTGATTCTTATAAGCTTATACCCAAATTGACCACCATTTTTTGGTTGGAATTTTAGCCTTGCAACAATATCGTTCTGGTTGTGTAGTTAGCCAATACCTACTTTTTTATTTTAGAAGTACTAACTTTTTAGTCTCCACAAATTCATCAGCAATTATTTGGTAGAAATAAATTCCATTTGAAAAGTTTGATCCGTCAAACTTAATATTATGCCTTCCCGCAGATTCATATTTATTTACCATTGTTTTTAATTCACGTCCAAGAGAATTGTATATAACAATATTTACACTTGATGGTTTAGGTAATTCATATTCAATGTTTGTTTTTGGATTAAATGGATTGGGATAATTCTGATAGAGCTTAAAATTTGGTCTGATGTAACTTGACCGACTCCTCATAGAAGTTAAAAAGTCACTTGCCGGATAATATGGTTTGCTTATTATTCCTTCATTACTAAATAGAGCAGACAGTTGCTCGTTCCGCAAAATATTTACAACTTTAACTGAATCATTATTGATGAAAGCAATATTGGAGATCAAGCGAACACCATGAGAATAGTCAGCATAATCTGCAAAATGACCATTATAAACCGGTTGAATTGGATTGTTAACACCTAAATGCCAGCCATATATCACAACCCTGGCATAGCTTCTATCAGGGTTGTATATCTTGTTCGAAATAATTATATCTTTCTTATGTCCGGCAATTATGTTGTCTTTTGACCTATCATAAGTTACTTGGGTAATTTGTTGTTTTATTGAATCTGTATGTTGGTTGAAAACAGGTACAGTAATCATTTTATCTGATGGTGGGATTGGCTGAGGATTTAGTTTTAATCCTGATCCGGCGTAAATGATGTCAACAATTTTACTGGTAGGAAGTGAACAGTCCAGCTGGTCAGCAAGAAATTGCGCAGTTGAAGGTGTCATCGGAACATATAAATAATCTTCTTCTGATCCAATTGCCATATAGTCGCAAACGGTGTAAAATGTCAATTCATAATTATCAGTACCAATAGTTTTACTGACTCTTAAAGGTCTTAATTTACGGGAAAAAGATGGAACGTTTCCTGACAATATTTCTTTTACAATCGCCTTTTCTCTATCTTTTAAGTTCAAACTGGTTATTTTATCTACAAAATCTGAGCCCTCAATTGCGTCTTTCGGGCGAAGAGGAATGTTTAAATACATCAAAGAATCACTTATAGGTATTTCCACTTTAATACTTAATCCACCGGCAGTTGCCTTAGTTTGAGCAAAAAGCACTATCGCGAGAAGAAGAACTATCAATCTGCAGGTTGTATTTTTTTTCGTCATAGATTCTCAATTAACTATAATTGTTTTTAAAACTTCAGATGAAATTTACAACATAAACTAACATAAATTTTTACATACTATAACCCAACGACAACTGCGCTCTGTTTGGGTCTCTTAAGATAGAATCCATAATTTAATTCCTTTCAACCTACATGCGCCATAATGAATAACTCGTAGCTATTAAGTCGATTCTATTTTTGTACCTTTAATCAATAGCCAAAACATAAATATTAATTCTCCCCATCCTAATAACATGGAAATATTGACATTGAAATTGGGGAATAGGAATTTGCTAAAATGATCAATTAAATAACTTAATCCTGCTAGCAACAACAGGACACCAAAAATTTTGGGAATATAATCCGATTTGAGCGACAAATAACCGAGGAGGGCAAGATGAAGTCCAAAAAACACAAATCCTATTGCCCATCCGTCACTAAACGCATTAATTGATAGCATCACTTGTGCATGTAAATGAGCTGGTTCAAATACTGCTAAGTAGTCAGATCCATTTAAAAGCTGAAAAATGTTGAAATAATTAAATAGAGCTATTCCAAAAATTGTAGAATAAACCAACCTGAACCAGGCTACTAACAACGACAGACTCTTGTTTACTGGTTTTAGAAAAACATAAAGTGCCCAAGCCACAACCACATCACACACGATCACAATTAGGAAACAGCAAATCCCGATACGGAAAAGGGTCTCGGATGCCATAATATTATTTGCTGTAGTTGTCGCATCTCCCGGAACTATAAGGTTCTGGAAAATAAATAGCTCAGCGGACATGTAAAATATGGTCATTATTAGCAACCCTAATCCCGCTACAATTGCAGCTTTGCTTCGAGATGTGTCCTCGACAAGATTTGTCATTTCAATTCCTATCTTTAGTGATATTCATCTAAATGCTTCAGTAAAAAGTATTGTTGTTCATCTAATGGTCTATTCGATTTTTACACCTTTAACCAAAAGCCAAAAACCAAATATTATCTCAAATAATCCGCCCAGTGAATAGAAAACTATCTCAAGCATTTCTGGGTGGTTGGGGAAAAGAATACTTATAGCAGAAAGTACTATCATTGACAAATATGTGAAAATTCCCCAGACGGCCAATATCCTTGGGACATACATTGAAATTAAAAATAAATAACAAAAGATAGTCCCTCCCAGGCCAACAAATAACAATACAATATCTAATCCAGCAGTACGAACGTTGAGAAATACTCCGACCAAAGCCTCCAACTTTCCAGTTCCAAATTCTTCCGTATATGCGCTACCATTTAAATGAAGCAAAATAATAAAGCTAATAATCATAGTGGCAGCACCTAAAATCGCTTCTCCCGACCTAAAGATCATCGCAAGCAATGCAAGGTTTTTATTTACGTTTTTGAGTAATATATATAAGGCCCAAGAAAGTATTACTACACCCGCATACATAACTAAAATGCTGAGAATACCGATTCGAAATAGGAAATCATTTGCCAAAATATTATTTACTGTAAGCGAATCATTTCCTGACACGATAAGCTTAGAATCTACAAATAATCCGTTTAAAATACCGATTATGATAATGAGCAAATACAAAAATCCGGCAAATTTTGCGTAAAAAAGCGGAGATGTTTCATTGTTGTACTTATTCATTTCTATCTCACTTAATTATCGAATTTATGATGATATTATTTTAAAATAAGTACCAAACTGTTTTGCAATTAAGCCGTCCGCCCATAACAACAATGTTTCACCAGCTCGGTCGTGTCTATATTTATTCAACTAGTAATTAATCCTGTCCTCGCAACTGGGTGCTCTTTCAAGTGTATAGATCAACTTTTAATTATTGCACAATGTTCAAACTCAATTTTACGATAAACTTATAAAATAATTTTTTACCCACTATAGCCCAACGACAACAGAGTTCGGGTCGAACAGCGGGTTATATGGCTTTCAATAATTCACTTTTTTTAGTCTGGGACAAGAGCTATTATTGCTAAAAACATAAACCCAATTGATAGCACAAAGAGGAATACATTCACCAAACCTAGTTTTTCCGTTTTTGCTAACATTGAAACTATTATCCCTATCACTGATAAGACCATAGAACTTATTAAAATACCAAAGTACATAATTGTATTATGATAATACTTCGATAATATTTCATGTTTTACATTGAGATTTGGAATATTAAAATAATCATTTAATACTGGGTAGAATAGAAGCACAAATACAACAAATAATATTGATGCTATAATAGTAATTATTATGGGGACTCTTTTTTTTAATAATTTTACGTTAATTGAACTATTTAGACTAATATCCTTTTCTAAAATTACTTTTTCTTTCACTAGATTTCTCCCATATTTTATACATTAGCTATATAACTACTAGCTAAGCAGAAACTCCACTACCTATGAAATAGGCAAACAAGAAAATAATTTCTGCTTTATGGTTCACCAATATAAAATTGGTGTTCTATTAACTCGCTTAATTTTTCTATCCGCTTTATAATTCTCAATATTTATCAATTATTGGCAAATATCTTGCTCACCATTAAGGAGTTGTTTATTCCATTTATCTTATTCTTATTCCAATTTATATAGTCTGCTTTGTTTATGGTTTTGTAATTGTATTTTATTGGAGAGTGTTGAGGTTGTTGATGGTGCACTAAATTGATTTGACCAGTAATTTTAATTGAGGTAATTGTTTTCACAATAATCATATGTGTAATAATTAACTATTATATAATTAATTTAATATCAATAATAACAAGATGCAATTGTATTTTTAATAATATGTGTGGTTTTAGATTCCGGCTACAAGCTTACCGGAATGACAGCATGATTAAAAAATGAAAGATTGAAACACTTGAGTACCTGAAGTTTAATTTGTCATCTCGAAGAAGCGGAGCGACTGAGAGATCTAATAGTCCAATCAACTTGGAGATTTCGTTCACCCGCAAAATAAGAGGCGGCATGGACTCTAGAATTACAGATTAAAGTAAAAACAGATTCCGGCCAAAGAATGCCGGAATGACAGCAGGATTAAAAAATGAAAGATTGAAACACTTGAGTACCTGAAGTTGAATTTGTCATCTCGAGGAAGCGGAGCGACTGAGAGATCTAATAGTCCAATCAACTTAGAGATTTCGGTTACCGGCAAAATAAGAGGCGGCATGTACTCTAGAATTACAGATTAAAGCAAAAACAGATTCCGGCTAAAAGCTTACCGGAATGACAAAAGGGGAGAAGACAAATACAAACTTCTGTCTAACATTGTGTTAATATTTATAAAACTACATATGAAATTACTTTGAAATTAAGTAACCACCTAAAAGTAATAATAATACACCTATTATACGTGTAGAATCAATTTGCCTCACAGAAATACCAAGTAGACCATAATGATCCATGACTAATCCAGCAATTAATTGTCCGCTAATAATTAGTGTGATCATTGTCGTGCTACCTAACCGAGGTAGAGTAATGTTTATAGACATATACAGAATTAAACCAAATATACCGGCACATAGCATATACCAAGGTAAATTATACCATTGATTTATTTTTTCTCCCCCATAAAAAAATAGTACAATTCCCGAAAATATCATTCCACTCAAGTGAATAATAAAACTGCTTGCAATGCCTCCAATTCGCTGCCCCATTGCGCCAGCTATCTGCGCCTGTAATCCAACTGCCAATCCGCCAAAAACTCCAATAAGAATTACTAACCAGTTACTCATAAATTGAGACCTCAAAGTTTAAGTAATAAAATATTTGTTCAAATTAGAATTACAAATTTATATTTGAATATGATCACTAATTAGTTATTATAATTATTCATCTCTATTCAAACCTTACCTAGCTTAGGACTTGAGGGATGGGAAACAATTAATTGCTAAAGAGTCTCAACTCTTTCTCTTCTTCCGGCAACTTGATATTTTTGATATATTCAAGACCAAGTTTTTTAAGCATTTTAATTGAGCTAAGATTATTTGATTGAGTAATTGCAAGAATTTTATTTATTCCAAAAGATTCTTTCCCATAATTAATAACAGCTGAAGCTGATTCATATGCATATCCTTTACCTCTATATTCCGGTAAAAAAGCAAAACCTATATCAACATCATCTAAATAATCTCTTTTTAATAATCCGCATATTCCAATTGAAATATCATTTTGCTTCTCTTTGACTAAAAATAATCCGAAACCATGTTTCTCATAGCTGCTTATTATGTTTAATAAAATATAATTTCGAGCATCTTCATGATTGTTAATTTTTCGATCACCAATATATTTTATCCAATCTGGATCATTCAACAACCTGAGTATAAATTCTTCGTCATTTAATGATAGCAATAATATATTAAGACGTTCAGTTTCAATAATATTCAAGTTAATTGTCCTTTCTTAATCTTTAGCACACCTATGCTACGTTGTTGGTCATGCTTTTTTACGACTTCTTTTTTTTTGGTTTTTTCTTTGGTTTTGGTTCAGGTAATTCCTCTTCTGTAATTTTTATTAATTTGCTAATCCAATCGATATCTTCTATTTGTTCATTGATGAGAAACGATGGTTTAGCTCCAGGATAGGGAGGGGCTTCAATTACATTCCCAATAAATGTTCTCCCCGCATCAGTTGGTTTTACAAATAACTTATTATCGCAAATTAGTGCTACTACCTTCCCTTCACAATACAACACATATTCACCAAACATATTTCTATATTTAATTTCCCCGGCATTTTTTATTTGATCCGCAACAAATTGAACAAATTCTATATCTGATGCCATTTTATTTATCTCCTTTCTATTACGGAAAATAATATAGATAATTGATGCTTATGCTTTTCTTTGTAATACGATTTCAAGAAATTCCTTCCCTGAATTTAACCGAGTTTTATTTCTGGATATCAGAGTAAATCCTTCTGCCTCACTTAACTCAATAAAGTTATCAGCTGACACAAATGAAAACAAATCATTCAATATTTCCATTCTTTTATATGGACTAGGTGATACTTCTGATATATCAGAGCTGGGTAATTGTAGTACAACCACTAACCTGCCATTTACTTTAATTAATTTTGAAATATTATTAATGGCTAATTTATTATCAACATATTCAAATAGTAATCCGGCAAAAATTAATTCAACTGGATCAAAACTACATTCATCTGAGGAAATATCTGCGCAGATAAATTCAATATCTCTAAAGGAAGACTTAAATCTTTTTTTTGCTTTTTCTAAATATTTTGAATTAATATCGATACAGATTACCCTCTTCACTTTCTCAGAATTAATGTTCTCAAGACCATTACCACCAGAACAGCCAATAATAGCAATTGATTTTGGTTCACATATCTCTAAGATTTCTTTAATATATGTCGACAAATATCGGGATTGACCAATTGAAGGCAATGCCATATGATTTTCATAATCATCTAAACTTATGTCTAACCATTTATTAGTCATTATTGAGTCCTATAGTGTTACCGATAAGTGCTTACGATAACAACTTGTTTAACTAACTTAGTCACACCAAGATTTATGCAACGAAGCTTATGATTTATTGCAAACAGGGTTTGCTGGATAACATAGTGTTTGGTTATATTGTTGAGCATTAATTTAATACTAATGTAGTAAAATAAAAAGATATAAATTATGAAAGTCTCTTATAATACATTCTATCATATTATAGCAAAATTACTAATCTGTTTTGTGCAAAAGATTTGTTAATTTTCATTAAAAATTATTTAAAACTGATATTGAAAGAATTGATAAAAAATAATCAGGTAGCTCTCGTTTTACTTTTTCTTATATTGGCAGTAAATTTAATCTTTACAAATTTTCCGTTATTAAATTTACTCAGTTACGAATCAAGTGTACTGAATGCAATTTTGTTTTCCTTATTTAGTGGCGTATACTGGCTAAAAAATAAAGATAAAAGCTCGCTTAAAACTCATTTCGGTTTCTTATTTACAATTGTTATAATCCCATTTATACTTTTAACTGTCTCAACTGTTTTGTGCCAAGGTTGTCCACTTAGTGATGGCTTGTTGTTTTATTTTATTATTGCTATTCCATCAATCCCGGTTGGTTTGGCGATTGCAGAATTCGCTAATTTTCTATCAGAAAGATTCAAGTATTTACTGTTTGTTTCAATCTGGCTTGTCGTGCTCCTCGGTTTTTTACCTGAGCTATATTATAATCCTCAGATCTATTTTTATAATCCAATATTTGGTTACTACCCGGGTGTAATTTATGATCAAGGAATTGAGATTACAAATTCACTTATACTATATAGATTCATTAATGTCCTTTTTTCATTAGCAGTAATTTATCTTATTAGAAGAATATATAACTTTAAGAAACATTGGCAACATATTGTAATCATAGGAGTTATCCTTATTTATATAAGTGGTTCTAAACTAAAAGCTTCATTTGATTTTAGTACTGATTTATCTAGAATAAAAGATGAACTTAGCTCTGAAATTTCTACTGAACACTTCAATATTATTGTAGCCGATTCTATCTCAGAGAGAGAAAAGAAGATTTTAGAATATGAACATGAATTCTATTACAAATCAATAAGTACGTTATTGGAAACGGAAATTGATGGTAAGATCACTTCGTTCATATTTGGAACGGGAGCACAGAAAAAGAACTTGTTTGGTTCCGCAAATGCCGATGTGGCAAAGCCCTGGCTAAATCAAATTTATTTAAATTATGACAATTATTTTAATAGTCTAAAGCATGAAATATCTCATATTTTCTCTGCTAATTATGCAAGTGGATTGTTTAAGATTCCTTCAAATTATAATCCCGGAATGATTGAAGGATTTGCAATGGCAGTGGAGAATAACTATGATGATTTTGATATCGATTATTTGGCCGCTCTAGCTTTCCGGAATAATTATAAAATTTCACTTAAAAATCTTTTTAGTGGATTTAGTTTTTTCTCTAATACTTCTTCAATCAGCTATATATATGCTGGTTCATTTCTTAAATATTTGGCAAAAGAGTATGGTTGGGAAAATATTAAAATTGTTTATAATGGGAAAAGTTTTAAGAAAATTTATAAAGAAGAACTAACAAATTTAGAAAGAGAATATTATAATTATCTTGAAAGTCTCGAAATTGTAGAGAACCTACATTCTTCAAATTATTATTTTGGAAGGAACGCATTAATTAAAAGATTCTGTGCAAGAGCTACAGTTAAGGAATTAAAGTTAGCACAATCATTATTTATTGAAAAAGATTATGATAATTCTGCAGAATTATATCATAAAATTTATAATTATTCAGGTACATATTCAGCGTTAGTAGGTTTTGCACTAAGTACTAAGGAGTTGAGTAATGTTGTTGATGCAATCAGTTTAGTGGAAAATGAGTTGCCTAAATACGAGGGAACTTCATACTATTATTATTTGGAATTTTTACTGGCAGATTTTTATGCTCTCATGAATGATGACAATAATGCTTCATATTATTACAATCAGCTAATTGAACAGAATCCGCATAAAAGATATCTCAGAAACGCAGTTTTCAAAAAAGGTCTCCTTGCTCAAGGTGATTCTGTTCGTATTAAATATATGAATGATGAAGATTTTAAAGAAAGTAAGATATTTGAATCCGTTGTAAGTTCACCAAGTAATCATTCCCTTCAACTAATTACCGCATTTAAGGATTTAGATGATGAAGAATATCTGATAAGAAAAGAGGTTATTAACGAGGCCATCGCAAACAAAGAATATTCATCTTATACTTATTTTAAATTGAGCAAATATGCCTATTGGTTCTTAGATATAGAATTTTCCATTAAGTTTGCTAAGCTAGCGTTAATCAAAGCTGATTACAAAAGAGAAGCAATAATAAAAGAACACATTTCTAAAATTAAATGGATTAGGGATAATTACTTAAAGATCCAATTTAATAATTCTCTATACTTTGTTAGTGTATTTTATTAATCAATTTCTGCAAAATAATGTCATATCTAAATGAATCCATTATTTCTTGAAGATTAAGAACTCTTTTTGCTATTGCACATTTTAAATATTGAATGGTCTAAATAAGTCATATTTGTTCCATATTGCTGAAAATTTTTGAAGTCCATGAAAACAAATCATAAAAATTTATTTTAAATCATGAAATGTAGGCGCAACCTTTAGGTTCCGTTATTTTATTTACGAACTTAAGCATGCCTGTTCAGCAGGCAGGTCCGCTGATACATTCAAAGGTGTAAATGAAAATCCGAATTAATAAATAATTAGTTAAATTGGTGTTATAAATAATTTTACGAATTTGCAGAGTTTTCTTTTGAATTTTGAACAATATATAGCTGAGTATAAGTATTTTAATCTAATTTCCACTTTGGCAACAGAGGAAGATATTGAAGTCTATATAGTTGGCGGCTATGTTAGAGATATTATTCTAAAGAGGGAACGCATCGAGATTGATTTTTTAGTTATTGGTGATGGACCTGAGTTTGCTAATATTTTAGCTAAGAAATTAAACGTGGAGAAAGTTAATATTTTCAAAACTTTTGGAACCGCCCATTTTAATTATAAAGGAATTGATTTTGAATTCGTTGGAGCTCGAAAGGAATCGTATAATAAGAATAGTAGAAATCCAGATGTAACTGTTGGAAGTTTTGATGATGATATTAATAGACGAGATTTTACAATCAATACATTATCAATTTCACTGAACCATCAGAATTATGGGGAATTGATTGATCCATTTAATGGCTATGAAGATATTCAAAATGGAATTATTAAAACACCATTAAACCCATTTGATACTTTTAATGATGATCCTCTTAGAATAATGAGGGCATTTAGGTTTGCATCACAGCTGAATTTTAATGTAGATGATCAAATTATTGAAGCTGCTGAAAAATTAGCAGAGAGATTAAAAATAGTTTCACAGGAAAGAATAACAGAAGAATTATTTAAAATTCTTAAGTCTGATAAGCCTTCTATTGGATTAAAACTTATGCAAGCTTCAAACATTATGCACGTAGTATTTCCTGAAATCGCTAATTTAGCAGGAATTGATCAGAGAAAAGATTATCATCATAAAGATGTTTTTCTTCATACTTGTGAAGTTGTGGATAATCTTTCTACTGTTTCCGATAAAGTATGGCTTAGGTTTGCTGCTTTAGTTCATGACATCGCAAAACCTCAAACAAAAAGATTTGTTGAAGGGACCGGTTGGACATTTCATGGTCATGAAGAAATGGGTGCCCGAATGATGAAAAAAATATTTAATAAGTTAAAACTTCCATTAAACAGAATAAACTATATTGAAAAACTTATAAGACTTCATTTGCGACCAATAGCACTAGTTTCAGAATTAGTTACAGATTCTGCCATTAGGAGACTGAGTGCCAATGCAGGGGAAGATTTAGATGATTTGATTACGTTGTGCCGGTCGGATATTACGAGTAAAAATCCGGCAAAAGTTTCTAAATATCTTAACAACTATAATATAGTTATGCAAAAAGTTAAAGATGTTCAAGAAAGAGATAATCTAAAAGCTTTCCAATCTCCTGTCAATGGAGAAGAAATAATGAAAATTTGTAACATAAAACCATCAAAAACTGTAGGTGACATTAAACACGCAATCGAGGAAGCAATTCTTGATGGCAAAATTTCAAACACTTATGATGACGCATTAAAATATTTAATGACAATTAAGGGCACCTTTCTAAACTTATAGTTGTATAACAAAATACTTAATTTTTTTTGGGAACTGATGTAACTTTTTAAAAATGCTTGCGTCCTAAGATTAAATAAATGTTTGTAATACAGCATTCAAAAAAACGAGGAGTATCAATGAACCGAATGTGGATTTTTATTTTAAGCCTAATACTTACTTCAAGTATGTTCTCACAGCAGACATTAACATTAGAAGAAGCAATTAGTATTGCTCTCCAACGTAACTCAAACTTAATCAAAGGACAAAATTCCTTAGCTATTGATAAATCAAATATTAAGAGTGCTTATGGAAATTTATTACCAAATCTTGGTGTTACTGGGAGTTGGAGTTGGGAAAGAGTTGTTGATGCTGGCGGCGAACAACTTAGTTACTTGGGTGAGACAGTTGAAACCAAAGCTTCAGAAACTGACACTAGGAGCTATTCTTTATCTGCTGGCGGCAGTGTTGTTCTTTTTGATGGATTAGCAAATTATGCAAGAATTTCACAAGCAAATAACGATTTAGAGGAATCCGAGTTTTACTTGGATAAATTAAAACAGGATGTAGTCTACACTACAAGTTTATTCTACTATGGCGTTATCAGTACAGGTGAATTAGTAAAAGTAAGGGAAGATAATGTAAAGTTTAATGAAAAATTGTTGGAGACAATTAAGGAAAGGAACAAACTAGGATCAATTCCAATTGCTGATGTTTACACTCAACAAGTAAGTGTAGGTAATGCTCAATTACTACTAATTCAGGCTCAAAATAGTTATGAAACTGCGAAAAATGATTTCCTAAATTACTTAGCGCTTGATATTTTTGAAAATTATGATTTGGTAGATCCTTATAAAGATAAGTTAAATGAGGGTGATGAATCATTCTTGAAAGATCATTCAAATATGGAAAGTTTGGTTAATGAAGCCTTAGAAAATAGACTTGATTATAAAGGTAAACTACTAAGTGTTGAATCCGCAAAAAAAGGAATGACAATTTCACGAGCTGGATTGTTACCTTCATTATCTGGATCTTATGGTTATGGCACAGGTGGTACAAAACCAGAATCACTATTTGATAGAGATAGTTATTCAGTTGGTTTAAGACTTGAGCTCCCAATTTTTTCAAATTGGAATACTGAAGCAAATATGCAATTTGCAGAAGTTGCTCATTTGAACGAATTAGAAGACCTACATGTATTAGAAAGAACGATTAAAATTGAAGTTAAAGATAGTTACTTGAAATTAGTCGCTTCCAAAAAGCAAATGGAAGTTACCACATCAAACGTAGTTGCAGCAACAGAGAATAGAAGAGTTAATCATGAAAGGTATAATTTAGGATCTGGTACAATTTTGGACGTATTGCAATCAGACAAAGATTATACACAAGCGTTAACCGATAATATTAGTGCAAAATTCGAATATTTCCAAAACAGAGATAGACTAATGAATGCACTAGGTAAATTAGATTTTGGAAAATATCAATAATATCTTTAATAGGAGATTTATTCATGGGCAAAGGTAATCGTAAAAAGTCAAAAAAGAAGTTATTTATATTTGGTGGACTGGGACTTTTATTACTGATAGTCGTTCTACTAGTTGCTTTTAGTGGTGACAAAGAGAAAATTGTTTCAGTTCAGACTGAAGACGCAGCGTTAAGAAATATTACTCAAATAGTATCTGCAAACGGTACAATTAATCCAGTTGAAAAAGTTGAATTAAGACCAGAAGTAACCGGAGAAATAGTTGAACTGCCTGTCCAAGAAGGAGATCAGGTTACTAAGGGGCAATTACTTATCAGACTTAAGCCGGATCAATACATTGCAAGAAGAAATAGAGCTCAAGCTAGTCTATCATTCGCGCAAGCATCTCTTAGAGAAAGAGAAGCTTCTCTAGATGAAGTTGAATCAAATTTTAAAAGAGTTAAAGGATTATTTTCAAAACAGTTGGCAAGTGAGTCTGATCTGGAATCTGCAAATTCTTCTTTTATTAGAACTAAATCGCAGGTTGAAGGACAGAAAGCCTCTGTTCTGCAGGCAAGAGAAAATTATAACGATGCAGTAGTTGAGCTTGAAAAAACTGCAATATATTCGCCACTAGATGGCACAATCAGCCAATTAAATGTTGAAAAAAGTGAACGTGTGCTAGGTAGTTCATTTAGTCAGGGCACTCATTTAATGACGGTAGCTGACTTAAATCAAATGGAAGCCATAGTTGAAGTTGATGAAAATGATGTAGTACTTATCACAGTGGCTGATACAGCTATAATTGAAATTGATGCTTTTGGTGATAAAAAGTTTAGTGGTGTTGTTACTCAAATCGGAAATAGTGCAAAAACAGCAGGATTAGGATCTCAGAATGAAGTTGTAAACTTTGATGTAGAGATTAGACTAATTGATTTAGACAAAAATATACGGCCTGGAATGTCATGTGATGCAGACATAAAAACTGAAACTAGAAAAGAAGTTATTTCTGTTCCGATACAAAGTGTTACCGCTAGAATTCCTAAAAAAGAAGATGTTATTGAAGAAGAGAATGGTGACAGTACAAATAATGCAGAAGTGCGTAAAGAAAAATTAAAACCAGTAGAAGTTGTTTTCGTTGAAGATGGCAATTTTTCTAAAATGGTTGAGGTTGAAACTGGCATTAGTGATGATACCTATATGGAAATAAAAAGTGGCTTAGAAAAAGGACAGAAAGTTATTAGTGGTCCTTATAAAGCTATTTCAAAAGAACTTGAAGATAGTACTAAAGTTAAAATATCAAATAAACGTGACGGCAAAAATTCAGAAGATGAAGAATAAAGAAATTAACTAATTGGATAAATAATGAATATTATCAATATAGAACATATAGCTAAAATTTATCAAGTAGGAATGGAAGAAGTACATGCTTTGGCAGATGTTTCTCTTACAATTGATAAGAATGAATATGTGGCAATAATGGGTCCTTCAGGTTCTGGTAAATCCACTTTAATGAATATACTTGGTTGTTTGGATACACCAACAAAGGGATTATATACATTCACCGGAAATAATGTTAGTGAAATGAATGATAATGAACTTGCCGCCATTAGAAATAGAGAAATTGGTTTTGTATTTCAGACTTTTAACCTTTTGCCAAGATCTGATGCTTTACATAATGTAGAACTGCCGCTTATTTATGCAGGAATTGCAAAAGAGGAAAGAAGAGAAAGAGCAAAAGAAGCATTAAAAAAAGTTGGGCTTGATGATAGAATGGATCATAAACCAAATGAGTTGTCTGGTGGGCAGCGTCAGAGAGTTGCTGTTGCAAGAGCGCTTGTAACAAGCCCGTCAATTATTTTGGCTGATGAACCTACAGGAAACCTTGATACCAAGACAGGTGAGGATATTATGGCCTTATTTGAGGATCTCTATAACCAAGGAAATACAATCATCCTGGTTACACATGAAGAATATATTGCTGAACATGCAAATAGAATAATTAGGTTACGAGACGGACTTGTTGAGAAGGATGAAGTTATAGCCAACAGACGAGTTGCTGAACCACAACATCTAGAAATTTAGGAATAATTATTATGTCAAATTTTCTGTATGAGCTAAAAGAAGGACTTATAATATCTTTCAATGCAGTCAGAGCTAATAAAATAAGATCAATTCTTACCACACTCGGTATTGTAATTGGTGTTGCTTCTGTTGTTTTAATGTCAACCGCTATAAAAGGAATAGACGAATCATTCCAGGACAGTGCCACAAGCATTATGGGTACAGAAAATATTTTTATTGACAAGTGGGCATGGTTTGGTACTGTACCTTGGTGGGAACTCAGAAATCGAAGAGATCTTGTAATGGAAGATTTTAAGGAGTTTAAGCAGTTAGCTCAATTACCTGTTGCAGTAGCACCACGAACTTTTAGAAGAAAACCGGTAACGTTTGGTGATGCAAATGTTGACGGAGCTTTTATTGTTGGAACGGATCAGGAATACATTAATACTACAGAACTTAAGTTCACAGACGGTAGATTCTTCTCCGAAATAGAAAGCAATGCAGCGAGAAAAGTTTGTGTAATTGGAGGTGAAATTGCATCAAAATTATTCCCGCGCGGAAATGGAGTGGAACAAGTAATAAAAATAGCAGGTCAAAAATATCAAGTTATCGGTATTAATGAAAAACAAGGAAGTTTCTTGTTTGGAGATTTTAATCCTGATAATATGATTTATATACCGATGACTGCCATGTTCAAGGATTTTCAAAGCAGACATAGAGGCGGTGGAATTTCTATCTCTGTTCGTGCCCCCAGCAATCAGATGGTTCCTGCAGTGAAAGAAGAAGCCATCGGTCTAATGAGGAGAATTCGTGGGTTGAAACATGATGAACAAGATGATTTCTCAATTAATCAGCAAGATGCTTTATTAGACATTATAAATAGCCAGGTTGGAGTTATTCAAATTGCCGGACTGTTTATTACTGGATTGGCTTTATTTGTTGGTGCAATTGGCATAATGAATATCATGTTTGTTTCTGTAAAAGAAAGAACCAAAGAAATTGGAATAAGAAAAGCTATTGGAGCAAAAAAGAGAACCATTCTTGGTCAATTTATTTCTGAGTCAGCATTTATTTGTTTAATTGGTGGCATGATTGGATTATTCATAGCCGTGCTAGGAGCAAAAATTATTGAGCAATATGATTTCCCGGTATCAGTTCAAATTGATGCTGTAATTTTGGCAATTGGTATATCATTAATTACGGGTGTTTTATCAGGACTGGCTCCTGCTTACACTGCTGCTAAAATGGATGCCGTAGATGCTTTGAGGTATGAATAGTGGAAATAATAGCCGTAGCACTAAATTCCTTAAGAGCTAATAAGCTCAGATCTCTCTTAACAATACTTGGGATTATTGTGGGCATATTTTCCATAATTACAATTAGTACGGTTGTTTCAATGTTACAAAACAGTATTGAGAATGGTGTTTCTGCCCTAGGTCAAACGACTTTCCAGGTTCAAAAATTTCCAAGACTTATGGATCATGGAGATAGATCGAAGTATAGAAATAGAAGAGACATTACTATAGATGAATATGCAAAGTTAAGAGATAAGCTTGAAGGTGAGGCTAAGGCGGTCGCTGCAGAAGTTTGGGGCTATAATAAAGTATTTCAATATGAGAATAATAAAACTAATCCGAATGTAAACTTGTGTGGTGCAGTTACAGAGACATTTCCAAATAATCAATGGTATGGAGAGACAGGTAGGATATTTAATCAAAATGATATCAATAGATATGAAAAGGTAGTAGTATTAGGTGCAACTCTTGCTCAAACCCTATTTGATTTTGAAGACCCCATTGGTAAAGAAGTTAAAGTTGATAATCACAAATTGCGTGTAATAGGCGTGATGGAAAGACAAGCATCATCATTCGGAAATGATCCGGATAATTTTGCTGCTATTCCGATGACGACATATCAAAATTTTTATGGTAAGTATTCTAGAGATATATATATAACCATTAGTTCATATTCAAAAGAAGATTATCAAGATATCATAGAGAAGTCTATTGGTTATTTTAGAACAATAAGAAAAGTACCCGCCGGAGAAGAAGATGACTTTAGTATATTTTCTAATGAATCGGTTTTAAGTGAGATTAATAATATGACCGCCGGAGTTAAAATTGGTGCTTATGTAATCGCACTTATTGCTCTGCTCGCTGCAGGCATTGGAATTATGAATATTATGTTGGTTTCAGTAACTGAAAGAACTAAAGAAATCGGAATTCGCAAAGCAATAGGTGCTAAGAAAAGTAATATTCTAATACAATTTTTAATCGAATCTGTAGTTTTATCTTTATTTGGTGGATTTATTGGAATAATAATTGGGCTTATAATAGGTAATTTAGCTGGTTCAGCAATTGGTGGTGAGATTTCAATCCCACTAGATTGGGTTGTAATTGGAGTTTTATTGTGTATTCTAGTTGGTGTGGGTTTCGGGACCTATCCTGCTTATAAAGCCTCAAATTTAGATCCAATTGATGCATTGAGGTATGAATAATGGAAATACTTGTTGTAGCGTTAAATTCGCTTAAAGCTAATAAGTTAAGGTCACTTTTAACCATACTCGGTATAATTGTAGGCATCTTCTCAATAATAACAATTAGTACGATTGTTACTATGCTCCAAAATAGCATAGAAGACGGTGTATCTATGCTGGGTCAAACAACTTTCCAAATTCAGAAGTATCCTGTTATAATGGACAGGGGAGATAGAGCAAAATTCAGAAATAGAAAAGACCTTACTGTTGAACAATATTATAAATTGAAGGATAAATTAACTGGTGAAGCAAAAGCAGTGGGAGCGGAGCAATGGTCTTATGGAAGGCTATTTAAATATGAAAGCAACGAAACAAACCCGAATGTAAACTTGACTGGCTGTACTCCCGAAGCATTTCCAAATAATAACTGGTTTGCTGAAACGGGGAGAAGTTTTAATTATAATGATGTCAATCGATACGAGAAAGTAATTGTACTTGGAAAATCTTTAGCAGATAATTTATTTAAGAATATTGATCCTATTGGTTTGGAAGTTAAAGTTGATAATCATAAACTTCGTGTAATTGGAGTTTTAGAAAAGCAGAGTTCATCATTTGGTGATGATCCTGATAATTTTGGTGCAATTCCAATAACAACTTGGCAAAGTTTCTACGGGAAATATTCCCAAAGTGTAAATATAACTGTAAGTTCATTTACAAAAGAAGATTACACAGATGTAATTGAGAAGGCAATTGGATATTTCAGAACAATTAGAAAAGTTCCAGCAGGCGAAGATGATAATTTCGGAATATTTTCTAATGAATCAATGTTAACTCAAATTAATGATATGACCTCAGGTGTTAAAATTGGAGCTTATGTGATCGCACTTATTGCCTTGCTAGCTGCAGGAATTGGTATTATGAATATTATGCTGGTTTCGGTAACAGAGAGAACTAAAGAAATTGGAATTCGTAAAGCAATAGGCGCTAAGAAAAGTAACATTTTAGTTCAGTTCTTGATTGAGTCGGTAGTTTTATCACTACTTGGTGGATTTATTGGAATAATTATAGGGCTAATAGTAGGAAATCTTGCCGGTTCTGCAATCGGTGGAGATATGTCCATTCCTTTAGATTGGGTAGCTATAGGTGTTTTACTATGCATCATGGTTGGGGTAGGCTTTGGAACATATCCGGCTTATAAAGCATCCAATTTAGATCCTATAGATGCGTTGAGATGGGAATAAATAGTTAAAAAATAATACCATCAAAAGATTTAGTGAAACTTTATAACCAAATCAAAAAGTTAAGAATCCCATCAATTATGTTGGGATTTTTTATTATTATTGAATCTATTATTAAAAGTTTGCTGGTTCATCCATAAGTGTAAAGATGTCAATTCATTCAGATTGGGTTGTGAGTGGAGTTTTATTGTGCATTCTTATTGGGGTAGGTTTCGTTACCTCTACAGCTTATTAAGAATCTAATTTAAAAAATTGACACTTTGAGGTACGAATAATGGAAATCCTGATCGTTGCGTTAAATTCACTTAAAGCCAATAAGTTAAGATCACTGTTAACAATTCTCGGCATTATCGTAGGAATATTCTCAATAATTACTATAAGTACAGTTGTTTCTATGCTCCAAAATAGCATCGAACAAGGAGTGTCTTCATTAGGTCAAACCACCTTCCAAATTCAAAAGTATCCAGCAATGATGAACAGAGGGGATAGAGCAAAATATAGGAATAGAAAAGATATTTCAATAGAAGAATATTTTAAGTTAAGAGATAAATTAACTGGGGAAGCTCAAGCAGTTGGTGCAGAACAATGGGGTGGCGGTAAGTTATTCAAATATGAAAATAAAGAAACAAATCCTAATGTATCTTTTGTTGGATGCACTCCAGAAGCATTTCCGAACAATAAATGGATCGCTGAATTAGGAAGAAATTTTAATTATAATGATGTTAATAGGTATGAAAAAGTAATAATATTAGGCAGATCATTAGCTAAAAATTTATTTGACGATATGGATCCAGTTGGGCTAGAGGTTAAAGTTGATAATCATAAACTTAGAGTAATTGGAGTTTTCGAAAAACAAGCTGCATCATTCGGGCAGGATAAAGATAATTTTGCTGCAATTCCAATTACAACATACCAGAATTATTATGGTAAAAATACAAGAAGTATTAATATTACTGTTAGTTCATTTACAAAAGAAGATTATTCAGATGTTATTGAAAAAGCCATTGGTTACTTTAGGACAATAAGAAAAGTACCTGCTGGTGAAGACGATGATTTTGGAATATTCTCTAATGAATCTATGCTTACAGAGATTAATAGCATGACTGCTGGTGTGAAAATTGGTGCTTATGTGATAGCACTTATTGCTTTGCTAGCAGCCGGAATTGGCATTATGAATATCATGCTTGTTTCAGTTACAGAAAGAACTAAAGAAATTGGAATTCGTAAAGCAATTGGAGCGAAGAAAAGTAATATTTTAGTTCAGTTTTTAATTGAATCTGTAGTTTTATCACTGTTGGGTGGATTCATTGGAATAATTATTGGGCTCATTATTGGAAATATTGCTGGCTCAGCAATTGGTGGAGAGATGTCAATTCCATTAGATTGGGTGGCTATTGGAGTTTTTCTATGCGTTGTAGTAGGTGTTGGATTCGGAACATACCCTGCTTACAAAGCAGCTAATTTGGATCCTATTGATGCTTTGAGATGGGAATAAAGTTTCAAATTAAAATTAGTACGAACCTTATAAAAATCTAGCTGATCCATTTTGGGAAAGTAAAGAACCCCCAAAAGTATATCATGATTTTTTATTATTATTGACTTGCATAAAGTGATCCTGCCTTATAGTTTTATACATTCTTAAATAACTAATCTTTTCTAATAATAATAATTAACCTAATTGCGTACTTCAAAATCTCTATATATTCTTCTTCTTTGTTTCACCTTCTCATTTATCTTAAATGGTCAAACTCAGAATATAACTGTTACTAGGATTGATACGTTTAGAATAAACTTTGATAATATGTATGAGCTATCATCAGTACACATAATTCCAACGTCAGAAAATATTTCTGTCGGTGCAAGAAAACTTACTCCAGATGATTATATAATAAATTTTACTTCCAATACTTTTTCTTTATCAGATACATTAACATATTCCATCTTTGATACTCTTTATGTTAAATACAAATCTTATTCATTGAGTCTCAAGAAAAAATATCTGCATAGAACATTAGTACAAAGATATAACGAGAGATTTCAGGATACTGTGAGTATTGTAAAGAATACATCTGTCGATTTAACATCTAAAGGTATTTTTGGAAAGGAGTTAAAGAGTAGCGGAACTTTATTGCGCGGTTTCTCTCTTGGTACTAATAAAGATTTAGCAGTTAATAGTGGATTGCGTCTTCAGCTCTCGGGTAAAATTTCTAATGATATTGAAATAATAGCTGCCTTAACAGATGAGAATACACCAATTCAGCCGGAAGGTAACACAGAGCGTTTGGAAGAATTAGATAAAGTATTTATCGAGATCAAACACAAAAATGCATCAGCGGTTTTTGGTGATTATAATTATTCAACAAACATCGGAGAATTTGGAAAGGTAAATAGAAAGCTCCAAGGTGCACTTGGAAAAATTAATATTGATAATTATGGAGGTAGCTTTTCATTCGCAACCTCTCGCGGTAAATTTAACTCAATGCAAATAAGTGGAATTGATGGTGTTCAAGGACCCTACAGGCTTTATGGTGTTGATAATGAAAATGATATTATTGTTATTGCCGGAAGTGAAAAAGTTTATCTAGATGGCAAACAACTTAAACGAGGTGAAAATAATCATTACACTATTGAATACTCAAACGGTGAAATTACTTTTACACCAAAAATATTGCTCACTTCATTAAGTAGATTAATTATTGATTTTGAATACACAAACCGACAATATGCACGAAACATTCTTGGAGCAAATGCATTTGCAAATTTTTTTGATAACAAACTAAAGATTCAGTTGAATGCTTTACAAGAGGGAGATAATAAAAACAGTCCTATTGATATTGCTCTCTCTGATATCGATAAGGAAATTCTTAGAGAAAGTGGTGATGATCCATTCGCAGCGTCTATAAGTGGAGTTGTTGAGATCGACATTGATTCTTTAGGTGTTTACTCTGCTCAAGATACTATAATAGATGGGACTCAGATTACAATATATGTTTATAACCCGGGTTCTGAATCAGCTAAATATAATGTAGCATTTAGTTTTGTTGGTGATAATAATGGAGATTATATTCGCGAGAGCATAGGCAAATATAAATTTATAGGTATAGATAATGGTGCTTACATGCCTATACGTTTGCTCCCTTTACCGGAAACCACTCAGGTTGGAAATTTTGTTATTGATTATTCTCCGATCGAGCAGATTAATATCAATCTTGAGTTAGCGGCTAGCAGTTATGACCGAAATACATTCTCTTCAATTAATGATGATGATAATAACGGTTTTGCAAGATCTATTAATCTAAACATCAATCCAATCAAAGTTAATCTATTCGATTCTGATTTTGGTAAACTTAGTGGTTCATTTAAAGATCGTTTTAAAGATAATAATTTCAAATCGGTGGACCGAATAAATGAAATTGAATTTGATAGAAATTATAATACTACTAACTCAGTAAATGACGAAGAAACATTGAGAGAACTAAAATTAAACTATTTGCCAGAGGAAAACATTAAATTATTTGGACAATATGGATTACTGAAGAGAGGAATAAATTTTGAGTCAGAAAGAATTCTAGCTAATACAAAAATTGAAAATTATTATAACATAAATTTAGAATACAATTATGATCTCGTAAGCACTGACGCCAACATTCAGAATACCGATTGGTTAAGGCAAAACGGAAAAATATCATATAATATTTGGAAAATTCAACCGGGCTTTGAATTTAGATCCGAGAACAAAGAAGAAGCACTCAACAATAAAGACTCACTTTTATTATCAAGTTTGCAGTATTATGAATATTCACCGTTTCTTTTATTGAGTATATCTAATGGATTAAGTATCTCGGCGAAATACTCCTTCACTCAAGAAAAAGTTCCTGAGAATGGATTATTCATAGAAGAATCAAAGTCTTACGCTCACACTTATTCGCTTGTATATAGGGAAATAAAAGAATTTTCATCTAATCTTGATTTTTCATTTAGGAAGAAAAAGTATTCTGAGATTTTCGCTCAAAAAGGATTTGGAGATAATGAATCAATTCAGATACGCTTTCAGAATAAAATAAGGTTATTTGATAAATTAATTGATGGTAGTTTTTACTATCAAACATCATCTGAAAGGTCTGCTAAATTAGAAAGAGTATTTGTTCGTGTGCCGCAAGGTACTGGTAGTTATTCTTATGCAGGCGACCTAAATGAAAATGGACTTGCCGAAGAAAATGAATTTGTTCCAGATCCATATGAAGGTGATTTTATTCAAACAACCAGACCGACTGATGAATTGTTCCCTGTAATTGATCTAAAATTAAACACAAGATGGAAAATAGAATTTAACAAATATTTTAAGAAGACCAATTTTGTTAATACAGCATTAAATGCATTAACATCAGAAACAACTTATAGAATAGAAGAAAACAGCAGAGTTACTGAACCTGAGAAAATATATCTGCTAAATTTTAATTATTTCTTGAATGATTCTACAACTATAAGAGGTTTTAATTATTTCCAACAAGATATACATATTCTAAAAAATCAACGCGAGCTATCATTCAGATTCAGATATACAGAAAGAAAAAGTTTAAATCAATATAGTGCAGGCTTGGAAAATTCTTTTACCAGACAAAGAAGTATAAAAATTAAATTTCGAATGGTAAAGGAAATGAACAACGAAACTGAATATATTAACGAAATTGAAAATGTAAATGCTCCAGTTAGTTCAAACAGATCAAGAGAAACAGTTGCAAATAAAATTACGAGTGATTTCTCGTACAGACCTTTTAACAATTTTGAATTAGGATTTCTTATTACTGTTGGAAGACTCCAAGATAATTTTCCTGTAAATCCCACTATAATTGATGAAAATAAATTAACCCTTAGATTTACTCTTTCATTACTAAAGAAAGGCAGATTACGTGTTGAGGCTGAACGTACTGAATTATTAGCAAATACAAATAGTAATATTATTCCATTTGAAATAACAAGTGGAAACCTAATTGGCAAGAATTATATTTGGAGAGCAAATTTTGATTACCGGTTTTCTTCAAATTTGCAGACTAATATTAATTATAGCGGAAGGTTACAGGGAAAAGGGAAGGTAATTAATACTCTAACAGCTGAAGCAAGAGCATATTTTTAAACATGGATGGTTGAATTGGAAATTAAGTCAAACCTTATTGAGGTACATATAATTCGTTTTGTAAATGATAAAATTGAATATCTTCTCTTAAAGAGATCTTCTCACCAAAAGTATCCTAACATTTGGCAAATGGTAACGGGAAAAATAAAGGAAGGTGAGAAGGCATATCAGACCGCTGTGAGGGAAATTAGAGAAGAAGCTAACTTGCAAATAGATAAATTATTTATTGTACCAAATGTGAATTCATTTTATAATTCCGATGATAATAGTACCAATTTAATTCCAGTTTTTGTTACCGTAGTAAATAAAGATGCAGTTGTAACAATATCTGAGGAACATCAAAGTTATCAATGGGTAAATAAGAAAAAGGCTAAGAAACTGCTTGCATGGCCAGGGCAATCAAAATCGGTTGATTTTATCTCTGATTTCTTCAGTAGTAAAAAAGAAAATTTAAGTTTCATTGAAATTAATCTTCATTAAAATGTTGAAACAAAAACCAATCAATATAATATCACTAATCGTTTTGTCCTTTATCATTACACATCTTTCTTTTGGGCAATATATTGAATCGAAGAACCTAAGTAATTTTGAGAATAGTAAATCTAGCTTACAATTAGACACTAAGTATGAAGAAAACACATCAGACGCTTTCTATAAAATTGGCTTTGTCGCAGCATCTACGGGATTGTTATTCCTTTCAGATAATATGCTCAGAAATAATATTAAAATAAGTACGACAGCAAAAGATAATACGCTGCTTAAAGTTGGAAATAAATACGGTGTTTTTTATTACAATCTTGGATTTTCTGGTGCTCTATATCTCTCTCAGTTTGTGACTAATAATAGAAATATTGCTAACACCGGCAAAGTTTTAATGGAATCTTTAATAATTAGCGGTCTCGCTTCAATCTCAATAAAGTATTTATTTGGGCGAAGTCGACCGAATAGGGAAGAGGGTGTTACTCAATTTAATTGGTTTGAAACGGATAACATTTTTAATTCATTGCCTTCCGGTCACGTTATCACAGCATTTACAACCAGCACTGTTCTTTCCAGAAGCATTGGTAATACATATATTTCGATTGCTTTATATGGTTTAGCTGGATTAACAGCCTACCAACGAATGGCTTCAGACAATCACTGGTTCTCAGATGTTTTTTTAGGCGCTTCCATAGGAATTTTAGTTGGTGAATATTTTAGCGATGTAAATGACAATAACATATCTGAGTCTGGTAATTATAACTTAATTCCGTTTTTTAGTCATAACTATAACGGAATATCATTCTCTGTTTGTTTATAAAATTGTATATTTTAAGTATTAGAAATCTTTACTTATTGGAGGAAATTTGGATTTATTAGTTGTTGGGTCAGTTGGATTAGATCATGTTGAAACACCATTTGGAGAAATTGATAATGCGTTAGGTGGAGCAGCAACATTTATCTCGCTTGCGGCTAGTTATTTTACAAAACCAGTTCAGCTTGTTGGAGTTGTTGGAGACGATTTCCCACAAGAACATGTTGATATGTTAGAAGATCACATGGTTGAGTTAGATAATCTGGAAGTTATAAAAGGTGGAAAAACTTTTAGATGGGGTGGACGTTATCATTATGATCTAAATGTGAGAGATACACTTTATACTGATCTAAACGTATTTGAGAATTTTAATCCAAAGATCCCAGATAAATTAAAAAAGAACAGTTTTATCATACTTGGCAATATTCTTCCATCATTGCAGCAAAGTGTTATTGATCAATTAGAAGGTGATAATTTTGTTGTAACCGATACAATGAATTTATGGATTGAAACAACTTATGATGACTTGATAAAAGTTCTTAAAAGTACTAATGCTCTAATAATAAATGATTCAGAAGCTAGACTTTTAGCCAAAGAAGCTAATCTTATTAAAGCTGCTCGAATAATTAGAGAAATGGGTCCAGAATATTTAATAATTAAGAAAGGGGAACATGGAGCACTTCTTTTTCATGAAGACACTGTTTTCTCAGCTCCAGCTTATCCTTTGGAATCTATTTTTGATCCAACAGGTGCGGGAGACACCTTTCTTGGAGGTTTTGCCGGATATCTTCACAGTAGTGGAGATATGAGCTTTGATAATGTTAAACGAGCTGTAATTTACGGTAGTGCAATGGCCTCATTTTGCGTTGAACAATTTAGTACAAAAGGATTAGAAGATTTAGATAAACTACAAATTCATGATCGATTTTTAGGTTTTCGAGAATTATCCAGATTTGATGATGAGTAGTTTTAAGTCTATTGAGTTTAAAGATGATCGTTTAATTCTAATAGATCAAACTAAACTTCCATTGGAAGAATCTTACATCGAAACAGATGATTTTGAAAGGATTGCGATAGCTATAGAACGACTCGAAGTTAGAGGTGCCCCTGCAATTGGAATTGCTGCAGCTTATGGTTTGGCACTTGGCTTAAAAAAGAATGGTGAAGAGCAATTTCAAAGAATCTTTGATCGATTAGCAGAAACAAGACCAACTGCTGTTAATTTATTTTGGGCTTTAGATAGACTGAAACAAGTTTACGAATTTAATAAGCATTCTCCCCAAATATTTGAATTGCTGCTTAATGAAGCAAGAGAGATTCATGCTGAAGATATAGAAATGTGCGATAAAATGGCTGTAAACGGATTTTCAATTTTTAAGAAAAAATCAACAGTTCTTACTCACTGTAATACTGGTCAACTTGCAACCGGCGGCGGTGGAACAGCTTTTAATGTGATTCATCATGCTTATAAAAACGGAATGCTAAATTATGTTTATGCCGATGAAACCAGACCACTTTTACAAGGCTCTAGACTAACCGCCTTTGAATTAAACAGAGCAGGAATTCCTTTCTCCATAAACACAGATTCAACGGCTGCTTTCTTGATGCAGAAAGGAGAAATTGATCTTGTAATTACCGGATCAGATAGGATAGCGGTTAACGGTGATGCCGCAAATAAAATAGGAACTTATAATTTGGCAGTTTTATGTAAACATCATGATATTCCTTTCTATATTGCTGCCCCTACCTCTACAATAGATAAATCATGTAAAACTGGTGGCGACATTAAAATTGAGTTTAGAGATAAGAAAGAATTAAATTCATTTAGAGATACAATGGTAACTTCTGAGAAATACAACGTTTATTCACCTGCTTTCGATGTAACACCTAACGATTTAATTACAGGAATTATAACTGAAATCAATCTTCATAATCCGCATTATGATTTTAGTGATATATAATTAATCAAAATGGCAGAAATTATTAAAAATGAAGCCATAGTTTTAAGAAAGACAAAATTTAGCGATTCTAGTCTTATTGTCCAACTCTACACAAAAGAGAAAGGAAAGATCTCAGCTCTATTAAAAGGGGCAAGAAGTTCCAAGTCAAGAATTGGAAGTAAGATTGACCTCATAAATCATGTAGAAGTGATTTTCTATAATAAAGAGCATAAAGAGCTTCAATTAGTTACTCAAGTTAACCTGATAGATCATTATTCTCATATTAAAGAAGATCTGGACAAAATTAAATATGCTTCGGCTGTATGTGAATTAATTCTAAAATTGATTCCAGATCATGAAGTTAACGAAAAATTATTTCGTGGGTCAGTTAGAATATTGCATTTAATAGATGCTCCAAACCATGATGAAATACTACATTTTGCTCAGTATTTACTCTTCTTTATTAAAGAAATAGGCTTTGAAATATCTTTTGATCGTTGTTCAAGTTGCGGAAAAGTTTTAGATAAACCTGATACTAATGCATTCAGTTATTCAAACGGTATTGTTTGTAACGATTGTGAAGAAGATAAATTACTTACTTATCAATTTTCAGAGGAACTTTTTAATTTGTTTAAGTGTCTAACCACCAAAAATAATATTAAATCATATAATAGAAACCATGCAGAGAATATAATTTTCATTTTGGAAAAATTTCTTATTTATCATAATTCTGATTTCAAAGGAATTAAGTCACTGCAAATATTATAATAAAGGAAGGTTACAATGAAGGGAAAAAATATATTTGGAACAATATCATTGCTGATTGTTGGAGTAGTATTCGGTGCCATTTTAGTATCTAGTGCAGGTTTGGTAAAACAGAGTAGAGCTGAAGAAATTCAAATCGGGAGTATATCATCACCAGTCGATAACGTCGCTTTAAGTGATTTCAATAATGCATTTATTGAAGTTGCTGAAAAAGTGACACCGTCTATTGTTAGTATAACTGTTGTTAGTAAAATGAAGGAAGATCCTCACAAGGGTTTCGATTTCAATTTCCCGTTTAATTTTAAAGAAAAAATGCCGGAAAATAGACAAGGTGGCGGTAGTGGTGTAATAATATCGGAAGATGGATATATTCTCACAAATAATCATGTCGTTGATAATGCAGTTAGTGTAAGAGTCTCAACATTTGATAAAAGACAGTTAGATGCTATAGTTGTCGGTACAGATCCCTTAACAGATCTTGCTGTAATCAAAGTAGAAGCTGATGACTTACCTGCAGCTTTTTTAGGCAATTCTGAAAAGTTAAAAGTTGGTAGTTGGGTAATGGCAATAGGTAATCCGTTAAGCTATTTAACCTCTACGGTGACTGCTGGAATAGTTAGTGCTATAGGCCGAAACATAAATATTATTCGTGATAAGGAAGGATATGGTGTTGAAAATTTTATTCAAACAGATGCGGCAATAAATCCAGGTAATAGTGGCGGTGCACTCGTTGACTTAAATGGTGCTGTAATTGGTATAAATTCGGCCATCGCAACAAATGGATTTTCATCAAGCTACATTGGTTATGGTTTTGCAATTCCAATTGATATGGCTAAAGCAGTTGCACAAGATTTAATTGAGCATGGTGAAGTTAGTCGTGGATACATTGGTGTTAGTATTATGGAAGTTGATGCTGCAACAGCTAAGGCAATTGGACTTGATAAACCAATGGGAATAATGATTCAAAGAATTGTTGAAGATGGATCAGCTTCAGGCGAAGATATTTTGGCTGGTGATGTAATTTTAGAAGTAGATGGCAGAGAAGTAAATAAACCGAATCAGTTGCAAAGTTATGTCGCAACTAGAAGAGCTGGAACTTCTGTTGAACTCTTAATTTATAGAGATGGGAAAGAAATTAAAAGGTCTGTTACCCTTAAGGCTAGAGATAAAGAGAAAAATGATGATTCCAAAATAGCTGAGTCTTCCAAAAAGGAAAAGAAGAATGATAACGAAATTAGTGAAATTACTTTTGATAATATAGGATTGACGGTTCGCGACCTCTCGGATAATTTAGCTAAAAAATATAAAGTTGAAAATGGAATATATGTTAAAGATGTAAAAAGATTTAGTAAAGCTGCTAATCAGAGATTATTTGAGGGTTTAATAATTGTTGAAGTTGACAAGAAAGCAATTGATTCAGTAGATGATTTTGAGAATATTGTAGACGCGAAAAGTGGTAGTGCTGTATTACTAAAAGTTCAGGATCAAAACGGAAATACTAGTTTTGTTGGATTAGAAATTCCGGAAGATTAATATTTAATATTGACTCATCAAAAAGCGTCTAGAATTTATAGACGCTTTTTTTTTATATTTACACTTCCAAAAGCCAGGTTTATTAAATGATTAGAATACTTACAGCCGGTGAATCACACGGTAAAGCTTTGTCAGTTATTATAGAGGGATTCCCATCAAACATACCCATAACAAAAGAATTTGTTGATAACCAACTTCGAAGAAGGCAAATGGGTTATGGTCGCGGTGGAAGGATGAAAATTGAAACAGATAAAATAGAAATTAATTCAGGCATCCGATTTGGTAAAACTCTCGGTTCACCAATTTCTTTTAATATAATTAATAGTGATTGGGAAAACTGGACTGAGATAATGAGTCATACAGAAATTAATGAAGATGTTGAAAAAATTACCATCCCTCGTCCAGGGCATGCCGATTTAACTGGAATTAGTAAGTACAACTTTAATGACATAAGAAATTCTATTGAACGTTCAAGTGCAAGAGAAACTGCTGCCCGAGTTGCAGGATCAACAATTGCTAAAAGATTTCTTCAGGAATTCGGCATTACAGTTGGTAGTTATGTAGAATCGATCGGGAATGTTTATCCTCAGAAAAGCTTACTACAAAAATTATATGATAACAAATTGCCGAAAAGTCTGACTGCCCAAAAACTTGCGGATAAAGCTGATAAAAGTGATGTAAGAGTCTTGGAAAAAGAACAAGAAGACAAAATTATCAATTTGGTAAAGTTAGCTAAGAAAAATGGTGATACATTAGGTGGTAATATTGTAGTAATAGCAACTGGAGTCCCGGTTGGGCTTGGCAGTTATATGCATTTTGATAAAAAACTAGATGCTGCTATTGCTTTTGAATTTATGTCTATCAACGCAATAAAAGGTGTTGAGATTGGGAGTGGTTTTAATTCTGCTGATTTATTTGGATCAAAATCACATGATGAAATAGTAATGAAGAATGATGAGCTAAATAGAAAATCAAATAGAGCTGGTGGAATTGAAGGTGGAATTTCAACAGGATTACCGATAATTGTAAAAGCAGCTATGAAACCAATAGCAACTCTAATGCAGCCAATACAGACGGTTAACTTGAATAAAATGAGATCTATGAAAGCGAGAAGAGAGAGAAGTGATTTTGTTGCTGTTCCTGCATGTGGTGTAATTGGTGAGGCTGCTCTAGCTTGGGTTCTTGCTAAATTTATGTTGGACAAGTTTGGCGGAGATTCATTAGAAGAGACAAAAACCAATTATGGGAATTACACCAAAAATTTACAATCAAGGATAGTAAAGAATTTTAAATAAAATGTATAATATTCTGATTGGCGATTTTTACATCGAGTACAGATTAGTTAATAATTTATTATATGATGGTGTATTGTTATGATCCAGTTACATAAATTTATTTTTAATCCATTCCAGGAAAATACATTTCTAGTTTGGCATAAAGAAACGCGTGAAACAATTATAGTTGATCCGGGTTGCTCAAATGCTAATGAAGAGCAGGAACTATCAAATTATATTTCAGAAAACAGATTAATAGTAAAATATCTAATAAATACGCATTGCCATATAGATCATGTATTAGGAAATAAATATATTAAGGAGAAGTATGGATGTGATTATTATGCTCCTCAATTGGATATCCCACTTCTTGAGAATGTTGTAAAACAAGCAGAAATGTTTGGATTACAGATTGATCCTTCTCCACTACCAGATCAATATATTACAGAGGATTTAAAGCTTTACATTGGCAATTCTGAGATAAGTTTCCTTTTTACTCCAGGACATACTCCCGGTGAATATTGTATTATTTTCAAGGAAGATAAAATTTGTATCAGCGGAGATGTTTTATTTCTTGAAGGAATTGGAAGAACGGATCTTTGGGGTGGTGATTACGATACTTTACTTAGATCAATAAGAAATCAATTGTTTGCTTTGGATGATGAATACTCTGTGTTTCCAGGTCATGGTGATAAAACTACAATTGGTCATGAAAAGCAGAATAATCCATTTTTAAAATAAGTGGTTGTTGATTATTGTAATTTGATTGGATAAATTGAAGATTAAAGAATTAGACAAATTGAATTTCTATGCTGAATAAAATATTTCAATCAAACAAGAATAAAGTCATTTTCTCTTTCTTATCCGGTATACTCTTTATCTATATCGTTTTATTTGAATTTGTTTTACCAGCAAACAAGATTTTGCCAAAACCATCAATTTTAATTGAGTCAGTTCCATCCTTATTCCAAGACTATAATTTTTTATCTTCTTTTCTTTTTACATTCACGGCAATTTATTCTGTAATGCTAATGTCATACTTTTTTATTAGGCAGTGGAATAATCTTCTTATTTCATTCGCTGAGAATTTCCCAGGACTTAAAGAGTTATTTGTTCTTGGCAAATATTTTATCCCTCTTTTTTTAATTTTCTTATTTGAACTATGGTTTGGGAATTCTATCTGGGGAGAATATTTTTTTATTTTTATTCTGACAATGGGAACATTAAAATCGACCATCATTAATGAAATTGATTCAATCAAATCAGAATATATTTTATCAGCGAGAAGTTTGGGCTTAGCGAAAAAAGAGATTGTCAAAAAAGTAGTATGGAAATCTATTCAACCAAGAGTTTATGATTCAATTATTAAAAATCATGTTGTGGTATGGAGTTTGGTGATAATATACGAGTTTGTTTGTAGAACAGATGGTATTGGATCAATTTTATTTCTTGCGTTAAAATATAATGATTTAAGTTTAGTAATCGTCTTGATTGCCATCTTAATTGTTTCTCTTCTAGTAATGGAGTTACTATTAAGCAGCATTAAGAAAAAATACTTTTTTTGGAATTAGAATATATGAGTAACCCATATTTAAAAATAAATAAGATTTCAAAACGGTATACTGATAAAGTTGGTTATAACATAAATTTACTAAAAGATATTTCCCTCTCAGTAAATAGTAACCAATTTACCACAATATTAGCTCCCGTTGGTTCTGGGAAAAGTTCACTCTTAAAGATATTGGCTGACTTGGAGAGCCCTACCGATGGAGAGATTAGTACTGATTATAAAAATAGAGTCTTCATTCCCTCACTTCCTTCTTCATTCCCATGGTTGAGTGTTGGGGAGAATATTAGATTTAATTCTAAATTCGATGAACCTAGATTAAGTGAAATAATTAACCTAGTTGGTCTAGCTGGTTATGAAGATCATTATCCGCATAATAAAAGCGAAGGTTTTCGGTTTCGCATAAGTTTAGGCAGAGCTTTAGCAAATGATCCTGACGTCATTATAATTGATGAACCATTTAATAATTTGAATACTTCAACACGTAGAGAAATATACACATTACTTAGAGCAATCTATCAACTCAATTCTATCTCCTTTATCTTGGGAACGACCAATATCACTGAAGCAATATATCTTTCAGACAAAGTTTATTTAATGAAGAAGAATCCTGGCGAAATAATTGATGAATTAAAAATTAATCTTCCGGGTAATAGAAAACAAAATATTATGGATACTGATGAATTTCTTTCGATTCGAAGTAAAATTGAAAATGTATTTAAGGATAGAGCAGATAGAGTATTATACAATTTCTCCATTTAACCCCCACAATGATTTATGAAAAAAAAAATTGAAAAACTAGAAAAATTAAGAGCAGAAGCCAAACTTGGAGGTGGTGAAAGACGAATTGAAAGCCAACACAAAAAGGGAAAGCTAACTGCCAGAGAAAGAGTTGAACTCCTAGTTGATGAAGGTAGTTTTGATGAATTAGATATGTACGTCAAACATAGATCTACTGATTTTGGACTAGATGAAGAAAAGTATTTAGGTGATGGCGTAATAACTGGATTCGCTAGAATTAATGGACGACCCATTGCATTATTTAGCCAAGACTTTACTGTTTTTGGTGGGTCGTTATCGGAAGCACATGCAGAAAAGATATGTAAAGTTATGGATATGGCAATGAAAATTGGTGTCCCTGTAATAGGACTAAATGATTCAGGTGGAGCAAGAATTCAAGAAGGAGTTGTTAGTTTAGGTGGTTACGCAGAAATATTTTTGCGTAATACTTTGGCATCTGGAGTAATACCACAAATCTCAGCAATTCTTGGACCATGTGCGGGTGGTGCAGTTTATTCTCCTGCAATTACTGACTTTATTTTTATGGTTAGAAACACAAGCCACATGTTTGTTACGGGACCAAATGTTGTTAAAACAGTAACCCATGAAGATGTAACATTCGAAGAATTAGGCGGTGCAGAAACTCATACATCTAAAAGTGGAGTAGCTCATTTTGCTTTTGATAGTGAAATTGAAGTATTGCAAAATATAAGAACTATTATAGATTATCTACCCTTAAATTGGAGAGATAAAGCACCTGAAAAGGAATTTGATTTTGATAAGGATTTAACTATACCTGAACTTGATGAAATAATACCAGATAATTCTAATAAACCTTATGACATGCATAAAATCATTAAACTTCTTCTAGATGATGGTGATTTTTTAGAAGTTCATCAAAATTACGCTGAAAATCTTATTGTTGGATTTGGCAGAGTTGGAGGAATTTCCATTGGTGTTGTCGCTAATCAACCTGCAGTTTTAGCCGGGGTACTTGATATAAATTCATCAGTTAAAGGTGCAAGATTTATCAGATTTTGCGATGCATTTAATATTCCTTTGCTTGTGCTTGAAGATGTTCCAGGATTTTTACCGGGAACAGAACAAGAATGGGGAGGAATCATAAGGCACGGCTCTAAGTTATTATTTGCATTTAGTGAAGCAACTGTACCGAAAGTAACAGTTATTACTCGTAAAGCATACGGTGGAGCATATGATGTGATGAATTCTAAACATATTCGTGGTGATTTTAATTTTGCATGGCCATCAGCAGAAATTGCGGTTATGGGGCCTAAAGGTGCAGTAGAAATAATTTTTAAGAAAGAGATAAAATCGGCAGAGAATCCTGAAGAAAAACTAGAAGAAAAGCTTTCAGAATATATTGAAAAATTTACAAGTCCATATATAGCAGCAGAACGAGGTTTTGTAGATGATGTGATAAAACCGAATGAAACAAAGTTGAAAATTGTAAATGCGTTTCAATTGCTGAAGACAAAAGTGGATGTAAATCCTAAAAAGAAACATACAACAATTCCGTTGTAAAAATTTTGTCCACAATTATACAACTAAGTTCGGGAAAAAATAAGAACATTATTTTTTAGCGGATTTTGTTCAAGTAATCCATTGATATTCAAGATCATAGAAAAAATTATTAAGAATAATAAGTTTTTATAATACAGTAATTATATTTCAATAACATTAAAAAATCAACAATCGGATAGAGAATGAAAAACCTAATACTATTATTAATTATAGTTTCAACTATTATATCTTGCAATAGAGCTACAGATCCTAACATTGAGATATTTTCATTTGATGTAGCCGCCGATATGCGAAATTATGCTGAACCGGAGTACCGTACATCAGAGTACTTTCAAGGTGCTTGTGAAGCATTAAAAAAAGTAGGGAAAGGGGAATTTATGATAAGTCCCGGTGATATTGATCCACCCTATCATGTTCAAAAGACAATTAAAGAAATCTTAGGAGATAATTATTTTTGGTATCCAGTTTTGGGTAATCATGAAGTTGAGACTGAAGAAGATATGGAATTTCTCAAAACTTACTTAAATTCAGATATTCCTAATATGGTGAATGAGGGGCCAGAAAAAAGTGATAGAACTATGTATTCGTTTGATTTCGAGAATTCACATTTTGTTGTAATCAATCAATATTTTGACGGTATTTCAACTGATGCACTTGATGGAGATATTTCAGATGCTGTTTATAATTGGCTTTCTGAAGACTTGGCGAAAAATAAGAAAAAATACACTTTCGTTTTTGGTCATGAACCATTAGTTTCTATGCCCGATTATGATAATGGAAGAATTAGACATAAGGGAGATAACCTAGATAAATATCCCGAAAACAGTTTCCGATTTCAGAAACTGTTGAGAAAATACAAGACAGCGGCTTATTTCTGTGGTCATACACATAACTTTTCTTATGCAAAAATAAATGGTATTTTACAAATTGATGCCGGACATGCAAGGGGGAAAGGGGACGTAGGGGCACAGAGTACATTCCTAAAAGTTTTTGTAAATGATGATGATTGTAGAATAGATGTATACAGGAGTGACACAAACTTTGTTGATTATCGCTTAGCGCATCAGTTTAAGCTTGATTAGTTGATCAAATGATTTGAGCTATTTTTAATATGATAATATAGTATTACTCTATCTGTGATTATCTGCTTGCATAAATAAATTGAAGCATTCAAAACATAGGTGATAATAAACTATGAGAAAATCATCATTTCTATTGTTAATTTTTTCTGATGTTTAGCTGTTCGAAAGGTAATTACAGTCTCAAAATACTTCCAAATAATAATCTTGTTGACTAATCCTTTTATGAAGATCATATTTTAATAGCTAGATCTATAAGAGAGAGTATTTAAATAATAGACTTAGTATTTGCACAAGCAATTTTCTAATATCTCTTAAATAGATCCTCATTTGTACGTGAAAAATAAAACCATTCTTATACGCCCCAGATCTAGGTCAATCCAAATAAAAGACACAATATCTTTTTATTAAAAATAACATAATTGAAGATTAAAAATAATCTATTTATATTAAAAAGTTATTTTATGAGATTGTTGAGTAATTTTCTGCTTCACATCAAGAATGTATACTCATGCAATAAAGCAATGAGTTTTGTATTAGTCTTGCCGTTCCGGCTCTAGACTTTCATTTAGACACAATTCATTAAACTTCATAATTTATTATAGAAGCTTTTATTCGTTTGCATATATATTTGACTATCTGAGATCTTTACAATGTTTAGTCCAATCGATTTACAGAATAAATCGGTAAGAAAGCATATTCTATTAATCACGAAAAAGAAAAGGGAATCGTAATTATGGTTGTGCAATTACAAAAAAGTTTATTTAGAAAAAATTATCAAGCTTATTCTATTTTAGTATTTGTGCTATGTTATTTTACAATTGTTAAAACAGTTCTTGGGCAGGATATGGATGAAAATTCAATCATTGATAAAGCCGTAATGTCTTTTCGTATTGGAATATCACAATCCCTTCCAGCAAATAGATGGGAGGATAATTTAGACTTATTTAATAAATATGAGGGTGTTACTGATGAGATAACATTCTTTACTTCCGAAACACATCCTGCGATCCCACTTGATTTGATGAAAGAACGAATGGATATCTTTGCTGAACGAATGCAAAGAAGTAGGGCAAAGGGTTTCAAAGTTGGCATAAATGTTCAAGGCACAATGGGTCATCATAGTGAAAATCTTGATAATTCATTAAAAGGCGACTATACTCTGGCAACTGATATCGATGGTAATATATGTAAAGGTTCATTTTGTGCTAATGATGATAACTTGCGTGAGTATATACGGAAAATGTACCAGATAGTCACAATGGCGGAGCCGGATTATATATGGATAGATGATGATATTAGACTCGCTCACCATAAGCCTCTCTATTTAACATGTTTCTGTGATAATTGCCTTTCAATATTTGAGAAGGAAACCGGGGAAAAATATACCCGGAAAGAATTTAAAGCAGCAGTTAATGAAGGAACAATAGCTAAAAAATTTGCTTTTCGTAAGCTATGTCTGCAGCATAATAGAAACACTATTGAGCGGTTGCTCAAATTCATCGAAGAGACAGTTCATGATATCAATCCTCAAATGCCGTTAGGTTTTATGACAGGAAATCGCTTCTTCGAAGGGTATGATATTGATAATTGGGCTAATATACTCGCTGGTCCAAATAAAACACCGGTTATGTGGCGGCCAGGCGGTGGATTTTATCAAGATGTAAACATGGCAGAATTAATTAGAAAGATTCATGATATAGGTCGACAGGTTTCTTTACTTCCGCCGGAAGTGATTTCAATTCAAGCTGAAATAGAAAATTTCACAAATCAGCGATTGAAAAAGGCTGCTAATATGGTAGTTCTTGAAGCGAGTTCCTATATAGCTGCTGGATGTACTGGAGCAACTTTTAATGTTATGTCACCTTATGATGAACCGCAGGATGAATATGAACCTTTAGTCGATAGAATACAAAAAGCCCGCCCTTTTTTAGATCTTTTGGCTAAATCTTTCGAAAGATCAGAAATAGTTGGGATAAATACTTTATGGAGTAAGAACAGTTTCGCAACATCCAACCTTTCGAGTGGCACTTGGTTCAGACCGGGGAATTATATAACTCGTCATGAAATTGATGACATAGGTCTACCTACTTGTTACTCTGAAGATCAGGCATCGGTTACAATCCTTGGATCGGATGATGTTTATTCACTAAATAAAAAAGAAATTGCAGATCTCCTGAGTCATGGTGTCTTTATGGATGCAGAAACATTACAGCATCTAAATGATATGGGGTATGGAGATTTAACGGGTTTTAAAGTAGTAAGTTCTCATGATGTAGACCGCATCGAAAAATTCACTAATCATCCTCTTAATGGAGATTATAACGGCAGAGAACGTGACAATCGTCAATCTTATTGGGGTGCACCTGTTTATGCACTTGAAAAAACAAATGAACAGGCGCAGGCTTTAACTAGTCTAATCGATTATGTTGATAATGACATTGCTCCTTGTACGATGGGGATTTTTGAAAACCGTCTTGGGGGGCGTATTTGTGTCGCTGGTTATTACCCGTGGACATTTATTCAAACTCTATCAAAAAGTTCACAAATGAAATCTGTTTTTCGCTGGCTCTCAAGTGACACATTGCCAGGTTATATTGATTCATATCATAAGATCAATCTCTGGATTCGTGAACCGCAAAATGGAACAACTGCATTGGCTTTTACAAATGCGTCTTTTGATCCGGCTGAGGGTGTTGTATTAAAACTGCGCACTACAAGTAAAGCCATAAATGTTTATGATATGCAATGCAACCAGACTATAATCCAATCGATAGGGACAGATGGAGTATATCAAGATTTCGTTATCCCATATGTCGATCCATGGCAAATGCGTTTGATTGTGACGGAATTATGATCTACAAGAAACAAACTTACTTAATGAGTGAATATTTATATGTGTAGCAAACAGAATAATTATGGATTATAAAATTACTCAAAAGGAAACTATACCGATGAAACTAATGTTTCGAATTACAATTACACTTCTTTTTTTATCAACACTTAGTTTACATGCTACTTCAGAAAATGGGATTAATGATTGGGAAAACCCACAAGTAATATCTATTAACCGTGAACAGGCTAAATGTACTTCTATGCCTTTTCTAAATATAGAGCAGGCTAAAAAAGGTGTAAGAGAGGAATCACCATTTTTTAAACTTCTTAATGGACAATGGAAGTTTAACTGGGTCCCTCGACCTGATGAACGACCCGAAATGTTTTATAAGCCAGAATATGATGTGACTAATTGGAAAGAAATCAAGGTGCCGGCACATTGGCAGTATGAAGGATATGACAAATCATTTTTCGTTGATTTAGAATTTGGCTTTGTGGAAAAAAATCCACCATTTATCCCTCATGACAATAATCCAGTTGGATCGTATAGAAGGAATTTTACCCTACCGGAAGAATGGGAGGAAAGGGAAATATTTATCCATTTTGCAGGTGTACAATCTGCTCTGTATGTTTGGGTGAACGGACACAAAGTTGGGTACAGTCAGGATAGCATGTCCCCGGCAGAATTTAATATTACAAAGTATTGCAAAAAAGGTGATAACGTACTTGCGGTTGAAGTGTATCGATGGTGTGATGGAAGCTACCTGGAAAGTCAAGGTGCATGGCGTTATGCTGGAATTTTTCGGGATGTATATCTTTATTCAACTCCAGAAACACATTTGCGTGACTTTTTTGTCAAAACTGATCTAGATAATTTTTATAAAAATGCAACTCTAGATATTACTGCTAAGATCAAAAATTATTCTCCAGAGAGAAAAAAGGAACTAACAATAGAAGGTGTTCTATTAGATGCCTCTGGAAAAACTGTGGCTACTGATCTGGAAATGAAAGCCAAAATTGGAAATATTGAAAGCACTGAAGAAGAAGTTGTTAACTGGAAAGTTAAGGTTGAAAATCCACTTAAATGGTCTGCAGAAAAACCAAATTTATATCAAATGTTGTTTACGCTAAAAGACAGTGAAAACAAAATAATTGAAGTTGAACAATGCAAAGTAGGATTTAGAGAAATTGAGATTAAAGATTCAAGTCTTTTTATCAATGGCGTTTCAGTTCTGTTAAAAGGTGCTAACAGGCATGAACATGATCCTAAAACCGGCCGGCCTGTAACATACGAACGAATGTTAAATGATATTATATTAATGAAAAAATTTAATTTGAATACTGTTCGTACTTCTCACTATCCAAATAATCCCATCTGGTATGACCTGTGTGATGAATATGGACTTTATGTTGTTGACGAAGCCAATCTAGAATCTCATGGTGTGAATGGCCTGTTACCAAAATCCGATCCGGAATGGAAAGCACCTGCTATTGATCGATTGAACAGTATGATCCAGCGTGATAAAAATCATCCCTCTATAATTTTCTGGTCCCTTGCAAACGAATCCGGTTCCGGTGAAAACTTTCTACATATGCGTGATCACGCACATAAAGTAGATCCAACACGTCTAGTGCATTACGAAGGTTATAACCAAGCAGGAGATGTTGAAAGCAGAATGTATGCAACAGTAGAACGAGTAAGGAAATTCGGGCAATCAAAAAGTGCCAAACCATTTTTTCTATGTGAATATGCTCTAGCAACTGGAAATTCAGTTGGAAATTTAAAGGAGTATTGGGATGTGATAGAAAAATATAAATCTACTATTGGTGGTTGTGTTTGGGATTGGTGTGATCAGGGAGTTTGGAAAAAAACAACTGACGGAGATGAGTATTTTTCATGGTCAGGTCCACATGAACCTGATGTAATGCCGGTAGATGCTCAATTTGTATTTAACGGTTTGCTTTTTTCAGATCAAACACCTTCTCCAAAAGTATGGGAAGTAAAGAAAGTTTATCAATATATTGCTGTCGAACCTGTAGATGTCAGTTCAGGCAAAATCAAAATTAGAAATAAATATTTTTATACAAATCTAAATAATTACAATATGTATTGGTCGGTTTTGGAAGATGGGCAGGAAATTGATAAAAAACTTTATGAAACGATGAATATAGCTCCTGGCAAGGAAAAGATTATTACTGTCCCGATACAAAATCTCAAGACTAAAGATGGTGCCGAATATTTTCTCAAAATTAATTTTAGGCTAAAAGAAAAGACATTATGGGCAGATACAGGGCACGAAGTAGCTTGGGAACAGTTAAAAATACCATCAAAAAATGCATCCAAGCCAATGATGAATATTAAAAATATTCCTGATATTTCATTTACCCATAATGGGGATAAGATATCAGTAAATGGTTCTAACTTTAAAATTATATTTAGTAAAAAAAATGGGGTAATAACAGAGTACACCTATCAAGCGGAAACACTATTTCATTCTGATGATAAAAACTTCGGTGGTCCAATTCTTAATGCATATCGTGCTCCCACAGCCAATGATGAGTTATTAGCCTCTCAATGGCATGGTGTAGGTCTTGACAGCTTAACACAGAAGGTAGTCTCAATACAAGTTGACAATTTGAATAATAAAACTGTACAGATCAATGTTCAGAGTAAATATTCAGGCAATAAAAAAGAGCGGTTTAAGCATAACTGTACATACAGCATTATGGGCAATGGAATGATCTTAGTCGATAATCAAATAATTCCCATAGGTAAGCTACCGTCTCTACCTAAAATTGGACTTATAATGACATTAGCGGGTGAATATGAGAATATGGAATATTTTGGATCTGGACCTCACGAGAATTATTCGGATCGAAAGATTGGTGCTAAATTAGCAAGATATACTAGTACAGTAGACAAACAGTTTGTTCCTTATGGCATCCCACAGGAAAACGCCAGCAGACAAGATATAAGATGGGTAGCCTTCAAGAATAATGATGATGCTGGATTTGCTTTTGTAAGTAGAAATAAACCTTTTGCCATGAATGCACTACATTATACCATAAAAGATTTAGAGAAAGCTACTCTAATTTCTCAATTAGTTCGTCGTGATCCAATTACTCTGTGCATTGATGCTAAACAAAGGGGTGTTGGTAATGGTCTTGATAATGTAGAACGAGTTGAGAAAGCTACTTTACTAAAGGAATATGCTGTCTCACCTCAGTTCTTCAACTACAGTTTTTCTATTAGGCCCTTTACCGGAGAAATGGATAATATTTTTGAGTTTTGTCGTACTCAGATTCCTGTTCTAACTGAGCCCGCAACAGAACGCGATATTCAAGGATTTGTTACAATTGAAAATCCTTCAGGTTTCGGGACAATTTATTATACATTAAATGACCAAGAACCAAATGAAGAATCGTTTATTTATACTTCTCCTTTCAAAAAAGTGGAACATTGCATTATTAAATCAAAAGTTATTCATGCAAAATATGGAGAAAGTAGAACCAACTCTAGAACGTTTGACCAACTGACAGTTTCTACACCCGAAGCTTTACCAGACAATGTATTTTATCATGAAAACGTATCTGTTACTTTAAGCAGTCAAACACAGAATGCAACAATTTATTATACTCTGGACGGTAGTGAACCAGATGAATCATCAATGATTTATAGAGTACCCTTAAAATTTACTCAAAATACAGTCTTAAAAGTTAGAGCATTTAATGAAGGTTATAATGCAAGTCAGGTTATGACATCAATTTATAAAAAATATAACCCGAAGAGTGGATTAATTTACAAGTATTATAATAAACTCTGCGAGGAGGTTCCAAACTTTATAAATTTAACACATGACAAAACTGGATCCGTTAATACAATTAGTTTTGCGGATATTGAAACAAATATGGATCATTATGCGTTGCAGTTTCTTGGACTAATAAATATTGAAAAAGATGGAGACTATACATTCTATACTGGTTCAAATGATGGAAGCGAACTTTTTATCGACAATAAATTAATAGTTAGCAATGATGGCCCACATGGTTATTTGGAAGAGTCAGGATTGATTAAACTAGATAAGGGTAAACATTTTATTGAAGTTAGATATTTCCAAAATGGTGGTGGACAGGATTTATTCGTTTATTATGAAGGCCCTGGAATAGAGAAACAGGAAATTCCACCAGAAGTATACAAATAATCTAGGTGTTTGAGAGTGCATTTAAGATTGTATTTAATTGAGTAAAACATCTATAGTGGAGTTAATTTAATGAAAATATTGCGTACGTGGATGCTAATACTATTTATCTTTATTGCTTATGAAGCCAAATCGCAAATAGAAACCGGAATTCCTCTAGATCGTCCTTATGAACTGGACCATCGTTTTTTACCGGAAGAATGGCAGAGTGCTATTTGTCTTCCCGATGACTGGCAAAAGACATTAATCGATAAATCGGGACAATTGCTGTACGATTGGCCTTATGAAAATGGCGGCTTTGCTACAAAAATTGATTTTGGTTTTGTAGAAGGTAAAAGTAATTGGATTAAGCAAAATCTTGATAACCCGCGAATTCCTATCGTTAAAACTCTAAGGCGTTTTGGAGATTTAGAAATCATCTCCCAATCCTTTGCAGTAACTGATCAAAAAGTTCACAAGTTGAATGAGCTTCAGGAAATTGATTCAGAAGAAGGAATCATTCCACTTAGTACCCATGAGTATCTTGCCGATTTTGCCAAACCTACAAATAAGGTTGATGTAGAATTTAGCAGTGTTGATATTGGCAGAGGAACACAACTATTTTACAAATACAAAACCAGAAAAACTAATGTTGTGCTTGGATTTTGTGAAGGAGTCTGGGATGAAGAAGGACAGCGAGTTTTTGAGATCCACATTGACGGTATAAAACAAAAAACGGTTGATTTGGTTAAAGAGGGTGGAAAAGATGTCCCATTTGTTGTACCGGTTGAAGCAATTGACACAGATGGTGATGGTTTTATTGAAATAAAAATTAAAATGGCACAAGGCGCAAAAGATACTACGACAATTTTAAATGCATTATGGATCTTTGATAAATTACCTCCCACACGAGATATTATTGAGGGAAAAGCAAATAGAATTGCAAAAGCCATTCTGCATTCAGGGGCCCCAATTGCTCCAAACCACACCGGTCCAGCAAGGGCAGACATGATGTTAGTGACTATTAGGAACATTGGTAAAGAAAAAGTTGTAGCAACCCCAACTATTGATATTAACACTGATCATATAGTGACATTTGATTCCGAAAAAAAGGAACTAAACATTCGTAATTGGCGAAACGTTAATGTATGGCCAGAACCTTCTTCTATGGATACGAATGGCAAAGATAATATTTTTACTTTTCCACAGGTTATGTTAACACCAGATGAATCCAAAGAGTACGTTATATCTATCCACAGTAACGCAGAGGGATTTGTCTGGACATCTGATGAAGCAAAAAAAGCACTCGAGAATGCAAAATTATTCTGGTCAAATTTGGACTTACCATATAATGTGATAGAAATACCCGATGAAGAAATGCAGGCTCAGTTTGACGGAGCACTTCGAAATATTTACCAGGCTAGAGAAATCAAAAATGGTTTGCCGTCATTTCAAGTTGGACCAACAATGTATCGTGGTTTGTGGATTGTCGACGGCTCATTTATTCTTGAGGCAATAACCATGTTAAACAGAGCCGAGGAAACCCGTGCTGGAGTGGAACATATGCTTAGTTTTCAGCGCCCTGACGGTTCGTTTGAAAAGCTTAACAAATATTGGAAAGAAAATGGAATTGTATTGTGGACCATTGACCGTCATGAACAATTAACCGGGGATAGTGAATGGCTTGATTCTGTCTGGCCGGTTGTTGAAAAAACAATGGCTTTTATTCCCATACTTAGAGAACGTTCACGTATTGATACTGAATCATTGAGCTATGATTTTATACCATACGGCTATTCAGATGGCGGTCTTAATCAGGATCATGAATATACGAATGCTTACTGGATTTTAATCGGAATAAAATCAGCCATATCTATGGCACAACGATCCGGACGTGAAGAACAAGCAAAAAGATGGCAGCTTGAGTATGATTCGCTTTGGCAGCGTTTTCTTACACTTGCAAAGCGAGATCTTTATACGGATGAATTTGGAAATAAAATGCTTCCTGTTCCAATGACTCGTCCATTAAAAAGTCCACCCCATAAGGCACAATGGGCATTTATGCATGCAATCTATCCGGGTGAATTATTTCAAAAAGATGATCAGATCATGTTGGGAACTATGGCTAATTTAACTGAAAATGAATGTGAGGGGCAGGTAATAAATACAGGGTGGGATGAAGAGGGAATGTGGGGTTATTTCACATCCTTTTATGGACATGCATTTTTATGGCTGGGTGAAGGAAAAAAAGCTGCACAATGTGCTTATGCCTTTGGCAATCATTCTTCTCCACTCTATGTATGGAGGGAAGAACAGCGCGTAAAAAACCATCCTAATCCTCATTGGTTTGGAGACATGCCACATAACTGGGCCAGCGCTGAATTTATCAGACTAGTACTCCATATGGTGGTGTTGGAACGTGGTAATGAACTGCATCTATTGGAGGGTGTTCCAAAACCGTGGTTTGAGCCGGGTAAACAATTAGCCATTAATGAGGCTCTTACTAGTTTTGGAGAAGTCTCATTAAAACTTCGGATTTCAGATGATGGTAAATATGCAACTATGTCCGTTATTCCTCCAAAACGTATCGTTCCTGAAAAAATATTGGTTCATTTCAATGGAAGAATATATGATTTATTTAAATCCGGTGAGAAAAAAAATGATGAAATTGTTTTGAAACAACAATTATTTGAGTAAAACATTAAAGTTGGAATCACAAAATACTAATAAGAAATATTAATTATAATTAGAGAATCTTTTTTTCGGTTATGTTTGCCTAAGGAATTTCTTCGGGTGTAAGAATATAGAATTTTATAAAAACTATTGAATTTAATCCTACCAAATTAGATTTGAATTATTATGTGTTATAGCTAAAAAGGAAAAATTAAAAATGAGAAACCTAAGAAATAGTAATCTAATGCACTTATTAATTTCGTTAGTATTTTTAATGGGATTTTTAAATTGTGAGAATCACAGAGGAGTAGAGTTTTCAAAACTTCTATGTGAGTACACTGAAAATCCAATCAACTTAAATATGAAGCAACCACGATTTAGTTGGAATCTTCAATCTGAGCAGCGAGGACAACATCAAACCGCCTACCAGATTCTGGCTGCAAGCAGTAAAGAAAAATTGACACAAAATATTGGTGATTTATGGAGTAGTGGTAAGGTAGAATCCAGCCAGTCAATCCATGTTAAATACAAAGGTAAATCTTTAAAAAGTAATCAAACTGTTTTCTGGAAAGTGCGTGTCTGGGACAAAGATTCAACGGCATGTCAATATTCCAAACTAGCCTCATTTAAAACTGCCATTTTAAAAGATACGGAATGGCATGCCAAATGGATCGGTAAATCAATCAGTAGAGACCCAATTAAAAGTCCTGCTTTCTACAATACAAAAGTGCCTGTAAATGAGTACGGAGATTCCACACGAGTAAATAGTAGATCCTTAATTTTAAGAAAAGAATTAAAAACTTCTAGAAAAATAAATAAAGCTACTGCACATGTGACAGGGCTCGGCTATTATGAGTTTTTGATCAATGGTCAAAAAGTTGGCGATTATGTACTTTCACCTGCAAAAACTCTCTATAGAAAATCTATTCTTTACGATACTTTTGACGTAACAGATTTATTGCAGGAAGAAACAAATGTTCTCGGCATTATGCTTGGCAACGGCTGGTTTAATCCCATGAAAAAATATTGGAGCTGGCAGATGCAGTGGCATGGCGACAAGCGCGCTTTTTTACAAATGCACATAGAGTATTCAGATGGCTCAACTGAGGTTGTCATCTCTGATGAAACATGGAAATCAGCACCCGGACCGGTAGTTTCAAGCTGTATCTACGATGGAGAAATTTATGATGCAACAGCAGAAATTCATGACTGGAACAAACCTGGATTTGATGATTTATCTTGGGAAAGCACAGATATTTTATCCGCACCTGGTGGAAAGCTAGTTCCACAAGCTATGCAAGCTATAAAAAGAACACAGATTATGGAACCTAAAACAGTGACCAATCCCAAACCTGGGATTTATGTTTTTGATTTGGGACAAAATTTTAGTGGATGGATAAAACTTTTTGTCAAAGGATCAAAAGGGGATAGAGTTACATTACAGTATGCTGAAAATCTAAGGCGGGATGGCTTGATTGATCCTACGACAAATGGTGGTGCTGAAGCTACTGATATATATATATTAAGTGGAAATGGAGAAGAAACCTATGAGCCGAGGTTTACTTATCACGGTTTTCGATATGTACAGGTTAAAGGATTTCCCGGTGAACCAAAACTCAATAATGTACAGGGTGTAGTTGTGCATTCGGCAGTTGAACAAACGGGAATGTTTGAAACAAGCGATGAAAATCTTAACAATATACACCAAGCAACATTATGGTCCCAGCGAAGTAATCTTATGGGTTTCCCAACTGATTGTCCGCAACGTGACGAGAGACTTGGTTGGATGGGCGATGCACACGTTACTGCTGAAGAGGCGATTGATAATTTTAATATGCCTCTCTTCTATCTAAAATGGCTCCAGGATGTTAAGGAAAATCAAAATTTGGCAACAGGCGATCTTCCATATATTGCTCCGCGTCCATTTTACGAAATGGAAAGTGATATAGCATGGAGCAGTGGATATCACCTAATGGTGTGGTATTTTTATCGTGAATATGGAGACAAACAAATTTTGGAGCAGCATTATGATTCCATGAAACGATATGTGAATTATCTCAGCAGCATTGCCAAAAACCATATCTTACCAAGGGATCGATACGGTGATTGGCTCAGTCCAAATGAAACAGGCTGGTGGCAACCTGGAATTCACATATCTGTCACAACGGGGTATTATTATTATTTGACGAGTATTGTAGCTAAAGTAGCAAAAATACTTGATCGTGAAAATGATGAACAATTTTACATGACTCTTTCTCAAGAAATAAAAAAAGCTTATAACCAAAACTTCTTTAATCCTAAGAGCAAGCAGTATGAAAATGGCAGCCAGTTTGCAAATTCATTTCCATTGTTTCTTGATATTGTACCAGAGAATGAAAAGGAGGCTGTATTAAATAATCTTGTGGATAATATTTTTGAGCACAAAGGTCATGTTAGCACCGGTATTCTTGGCACAAAATATATGATGGAAGCCTTGTGGAAGCATAACAAGACGGATATCGGTTATATGATTACAAGCCGGAAAGAATACCCCGGTTGGATTGATATGATCAAAAATCGTACAACTCTTTCAGAAAGCTGGAATCCTGTGAGCCGATCAAATAACCATGTGATGTTTGGGAGTATTGATTCTTGGTTTTATAAAGCTCTCGCTGGCATTGATGTCAATGACTTAGGGCCGGGATTTAAAAAGTTTAATATAAAACCCTCTGTACTTCCTAACCTTACATTTGTAAAAGCTAGCCGTGAGACAATGAGTGGAACAGTTTCTTCAAATTGGAGAGTGATAGGAAACCACTTTGAATTAGATATTTCCGTACCGGTCAATTCTACTGCGACTATTTATGTCCCCGCAATTGGTTTGGACAAAGTGACTGAAAATGGAATTGCTGCAGCTAAGTCAGAAGGCGTAGCATTTCTTAGTAAACAGAACGATTATTATGTTTTTTCTGTTTTATCTGGACAATATCATTTTGTTTCAAAGGACATGAACAGTTTGATTTCTAAACCTTTTGTAGAAAATCCTGTGATTGAACCGGAAGCTGGTTTTTTCAAGACAGGAGATAATGTGGAAATCAAAATTAATATAACTACTAAAGATGCAGAAATTCGATACACACTTGATGGAGGGGAACCTAATGAAAACTCTACGCTTTATGAAAAACCGTTTTTTATAGATAAAACCTTGGTGGTTAATGCAAAAGCATTTAAGAAAGAATATCACTCCAGTTTTAATGTTTCGGTTTTTCATCAATTTATTAATGCAGATAGAAATGGTGTTATGTATGAACTATATGAACGCTATGAGGGGAAATGGACAGAACTTCCGGATTTCTCAAAGTTAACTCCTGTTAAAAATGGACGTGTATTTGGGATTGGTCTGGATAAAATAGATACTCCAAAATTTAATTTTGCCATCCTATTTAAGGGATTTATAAACATTACGCAAAAAGGCGAGTACACCTTTTTTACAAAATCAAATGATGGCAGCCGCTTTAAAATAAATAACAAGATAATTGTTGATAATGACATGGAGCATGCTGTAGTAGAAGAAAGTGGTAAATTATTATTAAAGCCAGGTAAATATCCTATTGAAGTGAGTTATTTCCAGAGTGGCGGTAGCAAAGAATTTACAGTATTATACGAAGGGCCGGGGATTGAAAAGCAAGAAATTCCTGCCTCGGTTCTTTACCAGAACTGAAATTATTAATATATGTTTGCCTTCAGCTGGCACAAAGCATAAATTAACAATCTTCGACAGAGTATAATAACGCTTTGCGTCCTATAATTTTAAAAATAAATTTAACTCTCTTTCATATTTAATAAAAAATGGAGTATTCGGTTATGAATAAAATAGGAAAAAATCATTCTTGATTTTGGTTGCTTTTGTCATTTGGAAGCAGTTACAATAAACGCTCAAGAAGTTAAATTTGTTCATGATAATGAATACAAAATTTCTAACAAAATGAAAGCTCGTGGACAAACAGAGACCAAAGGAATTCGATCTGCAAAAGATCTTGGTTCAATTTCTTTACCTGATGATTTTGAGGCATTAGCCTAAAAACTTTTAAGAGCTCGTGAGGTTAGTGGAACTGTTGCCTTTCACCAACATGATCACAGACTTGCTGTATTATATGTCCTTAATATTAAATTTGACATATAATAATTCTGCTTTGATAGATAATTTAATACAAGTATGATATATAGAAACAATAATAATTAATTATGAATCAAATATCCTTTTTGTAACAACGTCTTCTTTTGTGCTGACGATGTTCAAAAAATCTCCACTGAGCCTGAACTTTAGAATTATCCTCAAGTTCTCTATTTGTTTCTACTTTTCGAATATTATTATTATTTATTGTCTTGTTAATTTCACCCATTATTAATGCATTTACTCCTTTGTCTTGCATATCTGGCCGAACTGCTGTTAAATAAAGATCAAGAGCATTATTATTTTTCATTGCTTTTAATACATGAATGAATCCGAAAGGGAATAAATTCCCTTTACATTTTTGGAATGCTTTAGAAAGTGATGGCATGGTAATTCCAAAAGCAACCATTTCATTTTGTTCATTTAATACAATTGGTAGATATTCCGGTTTGATGAATCCGAAGTACTGTTTTACATACATATCTATCTGTTTATCTGAAAGTTCAACAAAACCATAAAGATCTTTGTACGATTTATTAATTAAATAAAATAATTCTCTCGCATAAGGTAGAAGGTCTTTAGATTTTTTGACTTTAAGCACATGCAATTTGTTTCTTTTAAGTGCAATTTCAGAAATTCGTCGTATTTTTTCTGGTATAGGTTTATTGTCCATAGAAACCTCAAACTCAACCCAATCAATATCTTTTGAATATCCTCTTTGTTCAATTTGCTTTGGATAATATGGATAATTGTATATGGAACCGAGAGTACTTATTTCATCAAAACCTTCAATGAGAGTACCTTCGCCATCCATATCAGTAAACCCTAGCGGACCATGAACTTCATTCATCCCTTTCTCCTTGGCCCAATCCTCAACAGCAGTTAATAAAATATCACATACATTGTCATCTTCTACAAAATCAATCCAACCAAAGCGCATAATTTTTTTGCTAAACTTATCGTTAAACTTTTGGTTAATGATTCCAGCAACTCTACCAACAATCTGCTCATCTTTATATGCAAGCCAATATTTTGTTTCACAAAAATCGAAAGCTGGATTTTTATCGCGCCTTAGTGAAAAAAGTTCTTCCTTTTTTAATGGTGGCACCCAAAATTTATTGTTTTCATATAGTGCATATTGAAAATTGACAAATCTTTTTAAGTCTTTAGGAGTTGTAACTTCTTTTAATATTATGTTCATTATTAATTCAATTTATTTTGAGGAAATATATTCGAGGCAATAAAATCATAATTATGTTTTGATATTCTCTTTTAGGAAATTCTACATCTAAAGATGCAAAATTATTAGGATAAACAAGAGAATTAGATCGGTTTATCATAACTAAAAATTTATTATTTGTAAAAATAAAGATAACTAGTTAATTAATAAAAATAACCAGAATTCACAGAACGAATCCTTTATTAATTGTGAAATTCTTTAAAGTTTGTTTTTTAGGCTCTAATATTGACTTTTTTGCATTTAATAGGCATATTTCTTTATATGACCCAAAATTATATTTACAATACTTCAGATAATCATAAAATTCATCTCACTACTTTTGGCAATTCAAACTTAGAAAAGGGTAATTGTATCATTTTTGTTCATGGCTTCAAAGGATTTAAAGATTGGGGTTTTGGACCATATCTTGCAAAATACTTGGCAGAGGAAGGCAATTTTGTAATAACTTTTAACTTTTCACATAATGGCGTTGGAGAAGACTCTACAGATTTTAATGAACTAAAGAAATTTGCTGATAATACTTATTCTAGAGAAATTAATGAAATCAAAGAGATTGTAAGAGCATACAAAACTGATTTTTTTGGTGAAATAAATGAACAAAATAAAATTGGATTAATAGGACACAGTAGAGGTGGTGGAGTTTCAATAATAGCAAGTAACATTATCAAAGAAATTGATGCTCTGGTTACATGGTCATCTATTTCGAATTTTGATAGATATTCAGAAAGACAAAAGAAAGGGTGGAAGGAGAAAGGCTATTTTGAAATAATGAATGCGCGTACCAAACAGATGATGAGACTAAATAAAGTATTTCTGGATGATATTGAATCAAATTCATCTGGATTGTTAAATGTAGAAAAAGCACTGGGCAAAATAAATATACCATATCTTATAGTTCACGGTGATCAAGATTTGGCTGTCCCAATTGATGAAGCCGAAATGATATATTCTTGGTCAAATAAAACAGTAACAGAATTGTATAAGATCAGTGGAACTGGACATACTTTTGATATCAAGCATCCTTTTGAAGGTTCGACTGTAGCGTTCGAAAAAGTACTAGCCAAAACAAGTCAATTTTTTCATAAATCATTTAATGAGACCTCCCACTAATGGAAATTAAAAATTTTGTTTTCATCATTGTTTTTATATCTGCTTTTGTATTCCTAGGTTTTAATATTAAACGACTTTTAAGTTATTTGAGTGTAGGACAAAAAGAAGATAGATTTGATAATGTTGCCCGAAGAATATCTAATGTTCTCAAAGTTGCAATAGGACAATCAAAAATATTACGCGAGCCGGTTGCAGGATTGGTTCATGTGCTCATTTTTTGGGGCTTTCTTTTATTCCTATTTGCAGTAATTGAAGCAATTTTGCAAGGTTTTTATTCAAGTTTTACATTTGAGTTTTTAGGACCAGTTTATTCTCTAATTACTATAACTCAAGATGTTTTTGGTTTACTCGTAATATTCGCAGTAATGTATGCCTTGTATAGAAGGTATTTCTTAAATATTAAAAGACTAGATCATGGTAAAGACAGTTTAATTGATGCAACTATCGTATTAGGTCTGATATTCTTTGTTGTTATCTCAATGTTTGGCCAAAATATTGCTTCAGTGGCAGCAAATAATTTCCATTTACACAATTGGGAAGTCAGACCAATTTCAGCTAATCTTGCACCAATATTTTTTAGTAATAGTTCTGAAACCGCATCTATATGGTATGAATTATTTTGGTGGATTCATATACTAATAGTATTTGGTTTTATGAATTTTTTACCTTATTCAAAACATTTACATGTATTTACATCTATACCAAATGTATATTTTGAGAAACTAGGACTAAAAAAATATGAGATAAAGCCGATTGATTTGGAGGATGAAAGTATTGAACAATTCGGTGCTGCCGATGTTGATCATCTTACGTGGAAACAAATGTTTGATGGCTATACTTGCACTGAATGTGGAAGATGTTCAGACGTTTGTCCAGCAAATTTTACCGGTAAGTTACTTTCTCCTCGAGAAATAATAATTAACACTAGAAAACGTACTGAAGAGAAGGCTCCACTTATTTTAGCAAATTCTACTAATTCTGAAATATTAGAAAATACTCTTATAAATAATTATATAAAACCTGAAGAGCTTTGGGCATGTACAACTTGCGGGGCCTGCATGCAAGAATGTCCAGTTACAATTGAACATATCGATACAATTGTTGATATGCGCAGAAATTTAGTGTTGATGGAATCAGATTTCCCAAATGAATTAAATTCAGTATTTAAAAATTTAGAGACAAATTTTTCACCGTGGGCTTTTAATCATCAGGATAGAGCTAATTGGGCGGAGGGTTTTAATGTTAAAACAATGGCCGAAGATCCCGAATGTGAATATCTGTTCTGGGTAGGTTGTGCTGGTTCATTTGACACAAGATATCAAAAAGTATCTCAAGCTGTTGCTCAATTATTTAATAAAGCCGGTGTTAGTTATAGAATATTAGGGACAGAAGAAAAATGTAATGGTGATACAGCAAGAAGGTTGGGGAATGAGTATTTGGCTCAGATGATGATGCAAGAGAATGTAGAAACTCTTAATTCTTATAAAGTAAAAAAAATTGTTACCGGTTGTCCGCATTGCTATAATTCAATGAAGGTTGAATATCCGCAATTCGGTGGCAATTTTGAAGTTTACCATCATACCGAAGTTATAGAGGACTTGGTGGCAACCGGAAAGTTGAAATTAAAGGAAGATGTTAAGAAACAGGATGTAACCTACCATGATTCTTGCTATTTAGGAAGATATAATGATATTTACAATTCACCAAGAAATTCACTAAATTCGGTATCAGGAATTAATTTACTTGAAATGGAAAGAAATCAAGACCGTGGATTTTGCTGTGGTGCAGGTGGCGGTAGAATGTTTCTTGAGGAAACCGAAGGCACCAAAATAAATATTGAAAGAACAAAAGAGGCACTTGAAACTGGTGCTGAAACTGTAGCTTCTGCTTGTCCGTTCTGCATGACTATGTTAACTGACGGAGTGAAGGATTCAGAAAAAGAAGAACAAGTTGCAGTAAAAGACATTGCTGAAATAATTTTAGAGAACACAATATAAAGAATCACTAACTCAACAAAGGAGAAAAAAATGAGTGACAAGTACACACAATTAGTTGAATTTGTTAAAAATATGGAAGTAGATGTGGAAAAGTTTTATGTAAAAGGTCAAGCTGCTGCAGGAACAAGAGTACGTAAAGCTTTGAGTGAATTAAAAAAGATGTCTCAAGATATGAGAAATGAAGTTCAAGAATTAAAAGCTGAAAGAAAAGGTTAATTCTATAAAATTTAGGAAATATATTTTATTTTTATTAAAAGGCTGTTTTGTAAACAGCCTTTTCCTTTAAATATGAATTCAAAATACTTTATAATATATCTATCATCCTTCATATTATTTTATTGGCTTATTACTCCATTTTATAACACCGCAACATTTGTGGATGAGCCAATTATTAATCATGTGGAGAATACCGATTCAAATATAACAGTCTCCTTTTCGGCTGTCGGCGATATCATGTGCCACTCTACTCAGTATAACTATGCTTGGGTAGAAAATGATTCATTTGATTTCAATCCAGTTTTCAGTGTTATTGGTGATTATCTCCGAGAGAAGGATATATTGATTGGTAATTTAGAAACGGTTTTAGCAGGAAATACAAGAAGATATTCTGGGTATCCATTTTTTAATTCACCCAATGAAATTGCGAGAGCATTAAAAAGAACTGGATTCGATTTCCTTACAACAGCAAATAACCATGCTAATGATCAAGGATTTGATGGAGTTAAAAGAACGTTAGAAGTTCTTAGAGATATAAACATTGTTCCATTAGGTACATCAAGTTTGGACTCCATAAAAAACTATAATCTGTTTGTCCGCAAAGGTTTAAGATTCGGGTTCTTATCTTATACTTATGGAACTAATTATAACGGCAATTCATTAGCTCCCAAGCAATACGTAAACCACATAGATACTTTGAAAATTAGAAATGACATTGAAGATCTAAAGTCAAAAAATGCAGATGTAGTGATAGTTTTATTTCATTTTGGAAAAGAATATCAAAAAAGTATTTCTAAGTATCAAACAAGTATTGTTAATCAAACTGTGAGTTATGGTGCAGATATTATTTTAGGGGCACATCCGCATATTATTCAACAATTTGAAAAATTTGAAACAATAGGTGGAAATTTAGATTCTGGTTTTGTCGTCTATTCTCTTGGTAATTTTGTATCAAACCAGAGATGGCGTTACAGTGATGGAGGACTAATATTTAATTTTGAAGTAACAAAAAATATATATACTGATTCTGTTTATATTTCGGATATAAGCTATCTGCCTATTTGGGTATTCAAGGGAAACACGGAAAAAGGGAAAGAGTTTATTATTTTGCCGGCTGAAAAAGAAGGAACAAATGAAGCTTTTAACTTTATGACAGAAGCCGATATTGATAGTATGAAAAAATCTTATTATGACACTATAATTCAATTGACTTCTAAGTCAGATCATCCAAGAATAGACACATTAAACAATTTTGAATAAATGAAATCAAAAGCCTCACTCTCAATTATATTTATTACTGTATTTATAGATTTACTCGGTTTTGGCTTACTAATCCCGATACTTCCCACATTTGCGAGTAAAGCACTTGCAATTTCTGATTTTGAAATTGGGGTAATTGTTGCATCCTTTTCATTCATGCAATTTGTTTTTAATCCTATTATAGGTAGTTATTCTGATAAAGTTGGTAGAAGACCAATTATTTTAATCACTTTACTTATAACCGCTGCTTCATATATAATGTTCAGCTTTGCAACATCTTTTTTAATACTTCTTTTTTCTAGAATGCTTGGTGGTTTCGGAGGAAGTAACATTGCAGTCGCTCAAGCATACATTGCGGACGTTACATCGGAAAAAGATAGAGCAAAAGGTATGGGAATGATTGGTGCCGCTTTCGGTTTAGGATTTGTTTTTGGGCCTATGCTTGGTGGAATATTATCTGAATATGGATATCAAGTTGTTGGATATGCTGCCGCTGGTTTTTCGTTCCTCGCATTTATATTTGCGTTTTTCTTCTTAAAAGAATCAATCGAGCAAAAGCAGTCAACAGCAAGGATAAGTGTTAATGTTTTTTCTCCAAAAGCATATGAAGTATTAAAAACTGAAAAGCGCCTTGCATTTTTTGTATTAATATATTTTGTTATAGTTTTTTCTATGGCTAATATTTATGGTACTTTTGCACTACTAGGGTATAAGATTTATGATTTCTCAGATAAAGAAATTGGTTATCTATTTACTATAATTGGTATTGTTGGTGCAATTGTTCAAGGTGGATTATTACGTCAGGTATCAAAATATGTAAGCGATGAGAAACTAGTTCTTGTAGGCATATTCTTTATGATGATTGGTTTGGCAGGATTACCTTATGGAATTACTTTTCTGGGTGTGGCAATTGTTGGTGGATTTTTAGCCATTGGGTCAGGAGTACTTCAGCCTACAATTCTTGGACTTGTTTCAAGAGAGGCTAACGAAGATAGTCAAGGCAGAATATTAGGATTAAACCAGTCACTAGCATCACTGGCAAGGGTTTTGGGTCCATTATGGGGTGGAATTGCTTATGATTATATTGGCTATCAATTCCCATTTTTGACCGGAGGCATATTTACATTTATTGCTTTACTAGCATCATTTTATTTCCTAAATTCTAAGAATTACATTAAAAAATCTTATTAAATGTTTAAAGTTGGCAATATAGAAATGAAGGAACCGTTGTTACTTGCTCCAATGGAGGATGTAACAGGGATCGCATTCAGAAAGCTTTGTAAAGAGTTGGGCGCAGACATTGTGTATACTGAGTTTGTTAATTCAGATGGTTTAATTAGAGAAAATAAGAAAACTCATGACAAACTAAAAATCACTGAGGAAGAAAGACCCGTTGGTATTCAGATTTATGGCGGTGAGATTGATGCTATGCGAGAAGCTGCATTAATTGCAGAGAAAGAGAATCCTGAAGTTATTGATATAAATGCTGGATGTTGGGTCAAGAAGGTTGCGAATAGGGGGGCAGGAGCCGGATTATTGAAAGATCCGGTTTATATGCAGAAAATGGTAAAAGAAATTGTTGATGCAGTTAAATTGCCGGTCACTGTTAAAACTCGTTTAGGTTGGGATGACGATAGTATTCAAATATTAGAAGTTGCAAAGCGATTAGAAGATGTTGGAACGCAAGCTTTAACAATTCATTGCAGAACCAGAAAACAAGCACACGATGGTGAACCAGCTTGGCATTGGATACCCAAAATTAAAGAAGTTGTGAAAATTCCGGTAGTAGTGAATGGTGGAATTATGAATGCTCAAGATGCTCTAAGGGCGAGGGAAGTTACTAATGCAGATGGATATATGATTGCACGTGGAGCGATAAACCATCCTTGGATATTCAGAGAAATTAAGGAAGTATTTGAAAAAGGTTTTATTTCAAAAATTATAGATGTTGATGAAAGAATAAATACTGCACTTTTACACCTTAGATATGAATTAGAGATTAAAGAAGGGAGAAGGGCAATTATTCCCTTCAGGAAATATTATTCAGGCTATTTAAAAGGACTTTACGGTGCCTCTAAAGTTAAGCAAGAGTTAATGAAACATGAAGAATATGAACCGATTGAAGAAATATTATTAAACTATCTTGAGAAGTTAAAAAAGTATCAAGAAATTGATGAATAGCAAATTATTGTTAAATTCCGCAAAAATTATTTCCTATCTATTCGTTCCACCAGTAATGAATCTGTTTATCTTCACCATATACTCTTTGGAATATGAATCCTCTCCCATAAGTTACTATGGCATTACCATCTCATTTCTTTTTGGGCTTTTGATACCTGTACTCACATTTTTAGAGTTTAGACGAAGAGGGCTGATTGTAAATGATGATGCTACAATAAAAGAAGAAAGAACTATTCCATATATTTATGCAATTGGCTTTAGTTTAACAGGATTAATATTGTCTTCTCTTTTTGGATTAAATGAAAGAATAATAATGATGTGGATGGTCTATTTAGTAAGCAGCATTTTGATCATAAACATTAATAAATATTGGAAAATTAGTGCTCATACTATTGGAGCATCAATGCCATTGGGAGCACTTATATTATTCCCAGATGTTGAATATCTTCTCGTTTCCACACTTATATTAAGTCTAGTAATATTCTCAAGACTTTTCTTAAAAGTCCATACTTTATTGCAAGTCCTAACTGGGAGTATTCTTGGTTTCACAGTTGCGTTTGTTTTACTAAATTATTGTCTGTAATTTTTAAAGATTATTAATAACCAGTTTATTGATTAATTCAACTTTTAGGAGTGATAATGGTTTTAGAAAAACTTATCAGAGATGTTCCCAATTTCCCTATTGAAGGAATCATTTTTAAGGATATAACAACTCTTCTTAAGGATAAAGAAGGATTTGAAAAAACTTTAAATGATCTCTGTAATATAAGTAAAAACAAAGGCATAACTAAAGTTATCGGAATTGAATCCAGAGGATTTATTTTTGGCGGCGCTTTAGCTGCAAAACTAGGTGCTGGATTTGTACCAATAAGAAAACCTGGTAAATTACCTGCAGAAACACTTAAAGAAGAATACACATTAGAATATGGTACGGACACTGTAGAAATTCATATTGATGCTTTAAGCAGTGATGATGTTGTTTTACTTCACGATGATTTATTAGCAACTGGAGGAACCATGGCCGCTGCCTGTAAATTAGTTGAAAAAACGGGAGCACGCATAGCTCAAGTTTCTTGCATTATTGAGTTGGACTTCTTAAAAGGACGTGATTTATTGAAAGAATTTGATGTCCAATCATTAATCCATTATGATGGAGAGTAAGCTGTAATAATCTGTCGCAATAGTTTCAGCTTTTCTACCAGAATTTTTATCAGCATCTGTTATTGCAATATCTTAGATCCCGAAACGAGTTCGGGATCACAGCTTCTTCTTAGTCATGCTGAATTTATTTCAACATCTATAATATTAAATAATCCATATCAATTTCAGAATTATACTAGTGAGCCAAGTACTCCAAATAATTAAGCTAATATTTCACTTAAAACTTCAGCAACCTTATCTAACTCTTCATGTGTTATAACAGCAGGTGGTAATAATCTTAAAATTGTTTTTCCGGCCGGCATTGCGAGAATACCTCTAGCCATTAGCTCAACTAAATATGGTTGAACTTTCTCTTTTAATTCAACACCAATCATAAGTCCAAGATGCCTTACACTTCTCACCTTTGTCAGATTCTCACTATCTAACTTGGAAACAAAATATCTGCCTTTTTCTTCAGCTTGTTTCGCTAATTCTTTATCAAGCATAAAATCAATTGAGGCAATGGATGCAGCTGCTCCAAGAGGGTTCCCTCCGAATGTTGTGCCATGCTTCCCGATTGGAATTTCTATTTTATCAGAACATAATGCTGCTCCAACCGGGAAACCACCTGCAATCCCTTTTGCAACAGTCATTATATCCGGTTGAATATCAAAATGATTGCATGCAAACATTTTACCTGTTCTACAAAATCCGGTTTGGATTTCATCAATTATCATCATAACATTATTATCATCACATTGTTTTCTTACAGCATCAAAATATTCTTTAGTGCCAATATTTATTCCACCTTCACCTTGTACAACTTCTAAGATTATTCCAGCGGTTTTTTCTGTAATTGCTTTTTGCAAATTCTCAATTTTATTGAAAGGGACAAACGAAAAACCTGGCACTAGTGGTTCAAATGGTTCGCGATATTCACTTTTGTGTGTTCCGCTTAATGCTCCCATTGTTCTTCCATGAAAGCCACGCATTGCAGTAATAAAATCAGTTTTACCAGTTGAAATTCTGGCAAATTTGATTGCTGCTTCTATTGCCTCAGTTCCGGAATTAGTTATAAATGCTTTTGTTAAACTCTCTGGAGAAATATTAATAAGTTTTTCGAGAATTATCGCCCTTTTATCGTTGTAGAAAATATTTGGATTGGTTATTAAAGTTTCGGATTGTTCTCTTATTGCCTCTACGACTTTAGGATTACAATGTCCTACTGTTGCAACACCAATTCCAGCGGCACAATCAATATATTGATTCCCATTTTCATCCCAAACTTTTGCATCTTTCCCTTTTACAATTACTACATCTCTTTTAGGGTAAACATTCACTTCATATTTGTCAATTAATTCTTTGTAAGTGCTCATTGTATAATTGTTCCTTTTCCATTTAGAGCATCTGTTATTGGTGTTTCAGTTCGTCCGTCACTAATAAAAACAGTTGCTTCCCCATTATTAAAAAGTTTACGAAGGGATAGAATTTTTCGCTTCATTCTTCCTTCAACTTGACTTTCTCTTCTTTCTAGCTCATTCTTTGAAATATTTTTAACAAGCGAGTTTGGATCACTTGGATCATCTAAAAATCCTGGTGCTTCAATTAGCTGTATTATTTTATCAGCGTTCATTGCGTTTTTTAACACAGTAACTATGTCATCATTCTCTGAATTAATTGCAAAATTATTTTCATCAATAATTGGGACTGATAAAACAGGAATATAATTATTATCCAAAAGTAAATTTAACAATTCTGCATTTATTGATTTAGGTTTTCCTGAGAAATCTCTAACAATTTTTAGTTTGCCATTCTCTCTAACTCTAATTCCGTTGTTCCTTTTCCCTTGAACAACCTTCCCATCCAGTCCAGAGAGTCCTACTGCATTTATTCCAGCTTGCTGACACATTTCAACAATACGTTTATTTTTTATACCTGCATATGCCATCATCATTATATCTAGTGATTCCTCATCAGTAAATACACTACTATAACCTGAAGCAGATGTAATTACTTTTTTAGGTTTATTTAACTTCTCAGTTAATTCATCTCGTAACGCATTAGCACCGTGGACAATTATGAATTTTTCATCAAGACTTGCCAAATCATTAGTAATGGACTTAGTATTTATGTCTTTTCCACCACCAATTTTTACAATTATCATTTGTATACTCCAGTAAAATTATTTTCTATTGGTTTCCAGTTAGCTTCATTAGGATAAAATTCTGAGCAAATAATTAATTCATTATCTGTTTTTTTATAATGCATTCCAAAATAATCTGGATCCTCATTATAAGTAGAAGAGACATAAACTGATTCTTTGTCAGCAATAAAAATATTCATTGCTCTGACATACTTAGATCTTTTATTAATAATCTTAACACTTTTCTCCAGAGCAGAGTTCATATCGCCATTGTTAAATCGTTTGATGAAATTAAAAATCTTTTCAGCGCCAATTCTTCCTTCAGATTTAATTTTTACTCCATTTAGCTCACCATTAAAAACAAATATATAATTGTCATCATAAAATGGCATGTTGTTTTCAACTGCAATATCTTTATCCTGGAAAGCACTTCTAGCATGGACTATCAATCTTTTTGTTCTCTTAAACTTGGAAAAATCATCTTCCCAAATTGGGGTGATGTTTTTGTAATGAGTCCATTTATTATCTGCTAGATAACTGCAACCCCAGCCATGACCTTGATATTCTTTGCTGTTTTGACAGATTTCTGAAAAAATATTCAAATGATATTTAATCTCGAACTCTGCTTTTGATTTCACAAATAGTAATCTGCACATAATTTGATCTATTAAAAGTGTTTGTCATTCCCGAATGTCTTTATCGGGCATCCAATTTAAGATATTCTGATTCCCACTTTCGTGGGAATGACTAGGTTCAAATTTATTTGTCATTTCGAAATGAGTGATAGCGATTGAGAAATCCTTGTTTTCAAAGATCTCTCACATGCGTTCGAGATGACAGCTATTTATTATATTTAAAAATACTGTCATTACGAGCGAAGCGAAGTAATCTAATATTTAAGTAGATTGCTTCTGCATAAATTTCTCGCAACGACGAAAGACCTATATTGGATGAAGACCCGGAAAGTCAAGTCCTGTAGTTTCTTCAATATCATGCATAATATTAAATGCTTGCAATGCTTGACCAGCGGCACCTTTCATTAAATTGTCAATAGCACTTATTACAACCAATCTATTTGAAAAAAGGTCTCTCTCAAAACCAATATCACAATAATTAGTTCCTGCCAATAATTTAGGTTCAGGGTATCTATAATTTCCTTCTCGCTCTTTTACTATTCTCACATATGGTTCATTCCCGTAAGCTTGTCGGTATAATTTCCAAATATCCTTTTCATCTAATTCTTCTTTTAGAAAAACATGACAGGTCGCTAAAACACCTCGAACCATATCAGTCGTAGTTGCAGAAAAATGAATATTAATATCTTTTCCAAAAGATAATTCTTGAATCATTTCTGCTACATGTCTATGAGCAGTAGGCTTGTATGATCTTAAAGAACCACTTCGTTCTGGATGATGCGTAGCGAACGAGCTTTTCTTGCCACCTTCACTAGAGCCAACTTTTACTTCAACAACTGTCCTCTCTGCATCAACCAAATTATTTTTGAATAGGGGATAGAGCCCTAAAATTGTAGTTGTAGCATTACAACCCGCACTTGAAATATATTTTGCATCTTTCATTTTACCTCGATGTAACTCAGGAATGCCATATACAAATTCTTTCAGCATTTCAGGATTAGCATGGGGCATCTTATACCATTTTTCAAACTCATCTTTATCTTGTAATCTAAAATCTCCAGATAAATCAATTATTTTGACAGCCAATGATTTAAATTTATCTATACTATTCATTGAAGATGCGTGTGGTAAGCACAAAAATAAAACATCACAAGATTCAAGTTCTGATAATCCTGAAAACTTTAGGTTAGAACAACCCCTTAGATTTGGGTGAGCTTTCGATACTAATTTCCCGTAATAACTTTCTGAAGTAATCTGATTAATTTCCACATTGGGATGGAATAACAGTAATCGAATTAATTCACCTCCTGCATAACCTGAACCACCTGCTACGGATACTTTTATTTTATCCATCAACTCCTCCTTGTGCAGCTAGTATTAAGTAGTCAACCACATGTTCCGGAATATCAACTCCGGTTGTAGTAACACTATTTTTAAATTCCATTGTGTAATTAACTTCATTAACCATTATACCGTCTTCTGACTCAAAAAGATCAATTGCTAAAACGCCACCTCCAACTGCCTTTGCTGCTCTTACAGATAAATCAGCAATTTCTGAAGTCACTTCACATTTTGAAGCAACTGCACCTTTTGCCGTGTTTGTTATCCAGTGCTCGGAAGTTCTGTAAATTGCAGCTATACACTCATCTCCAACAACAAAACTTCTAATATCTCGGCCTTTTTTCTCGACATATTTTTGAATGTAAAAAATTGAATGATGATATGTGCCAAGAACAGTTTTATGCTCCAATATTGATTCTGCGGCATCGCGGTCATTAATTTTTGAAAGTAGTCTTCCCCATGAACCGACTGCGGGTTTTAAGACAACAGGGTAACCCATTTCTTCAATTGCTTCCAAAGCTGATTCTTCTGTAAATGCAATCTTTACATCTGGCTGTGCAATATTATTATCCTCTAAAATTGTGGAAGTCAGAAGTTTATCACCACATATTGATGCAACATTAAATGTATTAACACATTTAATACCGGCACTTTCAAATAATCTTAGTGCATGCAAAGCTCTTGAGTGATTGATTGATCTCTCAATAATTGCGTCAAACTGGAAATTATTCTTTTTAAGGTCAAACTTCAATTTTCTGTCATCCACCATAACTAGCTTAACATTTTCTCTTTTATTGAATTCTTCAATTAAAAGTTTTTCATCTTTTCTTATTAACGAATGTAAAAATCCAATTTCCATTTTGGTTTTCCCTTAATTTAGTTCTTTTCAGTTTAGTTATTTATGGATGTAATTCAGAAAAGAATAAGTAATATTTTACTTAATCTTAGAGATGTTGTGTTTATTGTTCTGCTTAGTAAAAGTTACAATATCTGGAAGTTCATTTAATTCAACTACTTTACCTTTTTGTCCAATAGATTTTACTTCGTTAAGGACTTCGGATTGGAGTTCTTTAGAAAGATCTGTTATATTTAATAAACCTAGTGCATACTTGATTGAAGCAATGCCAGACATATGATCTAGAGAGAAATGTCTTTCTTTACCTAGTAATTCTGGACTTAAGCTTTCGTAATGAGTGGGATTAACTGACGCAGCATGTGTATGAACGCCAGCACAATGTGTGAAAGCATTTTGACCCATTACAGGATAGTTTACCGGAATTGGAACTCCTGAATGTTTACTTACAAACTTATAAAGTTCATCAAGCTTTTCAAGATTCCATTTATTTATGTTGTAATCTGAAGATAATACAACGAGTAATTGAGCAAGATCAACTATTCCAGCTCGCTCCCCAAGACCAAGTACCGAAGCATCAATAATTTCTGCACCTGCTCTATATGCATCGAGTGCATTTGTGAGTGCAAAACCTCTATCATTATGACAATGAACAGCAATTTTTGGATTACAGTCGTTTTCAGATAATCGTGTTTTAAGTTTTGAAATATAATCAAACATATTTCTTTCTGTTCCGGGAACCATGTATCCAGTAGTATCAGCAATAGAAATAATATCAGCACCAGCTTTAAAAGCAGCCACAGATGCTGCAATTACATTTTCAAATTGGGATCTTACTGTATCTTCTGGAGTATATCTAACCAATAAATTTGGATTTTTTGATTTTGCAAAAATAATTACATTAGCAATTTGTTCAATTGCCATATCTAGTTCTTTTTTGAAGACAGAGTCTAATCTTTCATCTGAAACACAATAAAATATACCAAGGAAATCAACTCCACATTCCAAAGCTAATTCAACATCACTTTTTATTGAACGAGAATGAGCACCAATAATTGAATTAAAACCACTGTTTGCAATAGTTTTTACTGAGTCATAAATCTCAGTCGTAACTGCAGGATGCCCAGTCTCAATAATATCAATCCCAATATCATTGAGCATTCTCGCAATTGCCAGTTTAATGTGCCGGTCAAAATAAACCCCAGGAGTTTGTTCACCTTCACGTAGTGTTGTATCAAGGATTTGAAGCAATTTATTCTCCCCAATCCTCTTCTTCTTGAGGTGCTTCATCAACTTTAAAAGGATCAACCGATACAACTTCCAACTCGATTCCGCAATCGGAACATTCGATCAGTTCACCTTGAACAGTGCCTGCATCTAATGCAACTTCCGCACCGCATACCGGACATTCAACCATCATACTTCCTATCATATTTTGTTTGATAAAATTTAGCAAAATTATCAACAAAATGAATAAATAACAAGAAAAGTGATAAAAATATTTTATTCAGAAGAGATTTGATGGATAATATTGCGCCAATATGTATAAAAAATTATTCGATCCAATTAAGGGGGGCGATAACTATTACAAACTCACCTTTAGTTGTTTTGGAAGGTAGTTCTTCAAGCAGTTGCTCGGGGAAACCTCTCCAGTTTTCCTCAAACATTTTGGTCAATTCACGGTGAACAACAATCAATCGTTGAGGCATGTATTCACAAAGTTCTTTTAACAGCTTTTCTATTCTGTATGTTGATTCGTAGAGAATGATTGTTCTTGGTTCTTCTGCTAATGCTTTTAATTGTTTCTGTCGGCCTTTTTTTTGTGGGAGAAATCCCTCAAATACAAAAGAGTCTGTTGGTAAACCAGAAATACTTAAGGCAAGAATAACTGCACTAGCACCGGGAATTCCAACTATTTCGACATCTTTTTTTATTGCTTCATTTACGAGACGTACTCCAGGATCAGATATTGTAGGTGTACCAGCATCAGAAACTAATGCGCATGATTCACCTTTAATAATTCGGTCGATCATCATTTCAGATTTTCTACTTTCAGATTTCGCATTAAGAGAGATTAGGCTATTCTTGATCTCAAACTTATCTAATAATATTTTAGTTACTCGCGTATCTTCACAAGCAATAAAGTCAACTTCCCTTAAAATTCTTACCGCTCGGAACGTTATATCTTCCAAATTTCCGATTGGTGTAGCAACAATATGTAGTGAACCTTTACTCATTTTCAATTTCGGTGTTTTTATCTACAGATTCATAATGTGTCATGCTGAATTTACTTGCCCGCCATTGGATGGTTTTAGCATCAAAAAAAACTTAATACAAATTCCGGATAAAATCCGGAATGACAATAAAAATATTGCGTAAACGATTACGGCTCCTAATTGGAGCCGTATCATGCAAGTAGTGTGAAATTATTATTAGTTATAAAATGCATAAAAAGTTAAACTATTTTTTGCTTAATTCAAAAAAAAATATGTGCTGAATGTTGATTTTAAATAAAAATGGTTATATGTTATAGGTAGTGTAACAATTAAAATAAGTATGTCCGCATCACATAAATTATCGACGGCTGTAAAAGCATTATACTATTTGGCAGAGTCATATCCAGAAGCCAAGAATAGTTCTGAAATTGCTGATAGTATTGGGTACAATCCATCAAAACTAAGGAAAATATTATCTTTTCTTGTTAAAGATAAAATTGTAACTAGCACAAGAGGGAAGACCGGCGGATTTTTATTGGCAAAAACAACTAATGATATTACACTTCAAGAGATTTACTGCTCGGTTGAGTTTCGGCAAGCATTTTATTTAGATGTAAAAGAATCGAATCAGGAATCAGATTATACAGAACAGTTTAATAATTATTTCCTCGATTTATTTTCCGAAGTTCAAGTTGAGATTGAAGATAAAATGAACGGAATTGTTCTTAACGACATAATAGAAAAAATAAAGGGATAATCGACTGTCATTCCATTATGCTTTTAGCCGGAATCTATAATAAAGATAAACTAGATTCCCTATAGAAACATTCAGGTATGACAATACATAAAATATTGTAAGTGAAAAAACGATCAATCAAAAAAACAAAGAGGTAAAAATGGATTTTCTTAAGAAGCTTGGTGTTAAAAAGCAAAACTTTGGTTCCTCCACTGGATTGGTATGGAACGAGACCAAAACCGAAGGTGAGCTAAAAATTTATTCACCTGTAGATGGAAAGTATATCGCTTCAGTTTATCAAGCATCAAAAGATGATTATGATAAAGTTGTTAAAAAAGCACATGAAGCATTTTTGTATTGGAGAAATGTGCCAGCTCCACATAGAGGAGCAGTTGTTAGACAAATTGGTGATAAACTAAGAAAATATAAAGAACCATTAGGGAAATTAGTTTCTTACGAAATGGGTAAATCACTTCAAGAAGGTTATGGCGAAGTTCAAGAAATGATTGACATTTGCGATTTTGCTGTTGGTCAGTCACGTATGTTATATGGTTACACAATGAAATCAGAAAGACCTAACCATAGAATGTATGATCAATATCATCCTCTCGGTGTTGTCGGAACAATTTCTGCGTTTAACTTCCCAGTAGCAGTTTGGTCTTGGAACGCAATGATTGCAACAGTTTGCGGTGATAGTAATATATGGAAACCATCATCTAAAGTTCCTTTAACATCAATTGCTGTTCAAAACATTGTTGGTGAAGTAATTAAAGAAAATGATTTGCCAGAAGGTTTATTTAGTTTAGTTGTTGGTAGAGGATCATCTGTTGGTGAAAAAATGTTGAATGACAAAAGAGTCCCTCTAATTTCAATTACTGGTTCAACACATGTTGGCAGACATGGTGCTGAAGTTATCTCAAAAAGATTTGGTAAATCTATTCTAGAACTTGGCGGAAACAATGCAATTATCCTAACTCCACAAGCTGATCTCAAAATGGCTTTACCTGCAATGGTATTTGGTGCTGTTGGTACAGCAGGACAAAGATGTACAAGTACAAGAAGACTTATTATTCATGAAAGCATTTATGATAAAGTTGTAGCATCTATGACTAAAGCCTATAAGAGCTTAAAAATTGGTTCTCCTTTAGATGAAAAAAATCATGTTGGTCCGTTGATAGATAAAGCTGCTGTTGCTGATTTTACTAATGCTTTAGAATTGGTTAAAAAAGAAGGTGGAAATATTCTTTATGGTGGAGAAGTATTAAAAGGTAAAGGGTACACTTCTGGATGTTATGTAAGACCTGCAATTGTTGAGGCTAAAAACCATTATAAAATTGTTCAGGAGGAAACATTTGCTCCAATTTTATATTTGATAAAATATAAAGGTAGTGTAACAAAAGCTATTGAACTTCATAATAATGTTGTGCAAGGATTATCTTCTGCAATATTTACAAATAGTATCCAAGAAGCAGAAGAATTCTTATCAGCATCTGGTTCTGATTGTGGAATTGCAAATGTTAATATTGGTACTTCTGGTGCTGAAATTGGTGGTGCATTCGGTGGAGAAAAAGAGACCGGCGGAGGCCGTGAATCTGGTTCTGATGCATGGAAAGCTTATATGAGACAACAGACCAATACAATTAATTATGGAAAAACTTTGCCATTAGCTCAAGGTATTAAGTTTGATATATAGAAAGCAGAAGTTAGAATTCAGAATACAATTATAAATGTAGCCGCAGACTTTAGTCTGCGGTTTTTTTATACCCATTTACAATATCATCCTATTCTTTGTTCACGAAATTTTAATTCTTAACGTCATCTCGAATATACTTTATGTTTGTCTTCTATACTTCGACTCCGCTCAGTATGAGCGTTATATTCATCACGAGCGGAGTCGAGGGATATGTTAAATCGAATGATTAGGAGATTTGAAATGATAAAATAACTACCTTTCATCTCGAACGAATGTAATGATGAGAGATCTTTTCGAATCGATCACAATCATGATTTCTCTATTTGTTCGAAATAACAAGTCAATTTAATCTGTCATTCCGGTTTTCGTAGTTAATTTGTGAAATACCGGAATCTAATAGTTCTACAGATGCCGGTATTCAAAGACCGAAATCGGCATGACAAATTCATATTCTGTCGCTTATACTTTTGAATCGATCACAAACAAGATTTCTCACCCTAAAGGGATTCGAAATGACAAATTATTAATTACACAGTACGTTTTTTATTATTTTTCATCCATGTGGAAAATATTAAAATTAGAATTCCGTAATCTCTCAAGTGAATTACACAAATTAGATAGTAAAACGGTAACTATTTTTTTAAGTTCAACAATTCTATTAACAATCAGCTGGTATTTTTCAAATCCCAAATTCTTCAATGAAGCTTTTGTTTTTCACCAATCTTTCAGTCTTATAATAGAAGATTTGATTTCGTTCAGTTATTGGTTTCTTACGGATTCTATTTTATTTTTAGTGATTCCATTTTTTATAGTAAGTCTTCTATTCCGTGAAAAAATATGTAGTTATGGAATTTCTTTTGGTAAGGGTAATATCGGATTTCCAATTACAGTCGTTTCTATATTTATTTTTATTCCTATTATTTATTTTATTTCATATTCAGAAAAATTTGTTTCGTACTTCCCGTTAATGGAAAGTGCAAAAAATGATTTAGCGATTTTTATTATCTATGAATTTTTATTTCTTTTGTTTTTATTCTCTTGGGAGTTCATTTTCCGCGGATTTATATTATTTGGGCTGGAGAAGAAATTTGGGTTATATTCTATTTTTATTCAAATGATTCCATTTGTTTTATTACACAATGGAAAACCTTTTTTAGAGACATTTGCTTCTATATATGGAGCAATATTTTTAGGATATTTGGCTTTAAGAACGAGATCTATTTATTATGGTTTTTTAATACATGCATTTATTTTACTATCATTAGATTTAATTGCTTATTTCAAAGCTTGATTTATCAAAAAAATACTTATTTTTAATTTAGAAAATGAAAAAATTTAGAAAGGTCTAATAATGAAATTTACTTTAAATGTTGATCACGTTGCAGTGCTTAGAAATGCCAGAGCTGAGGAGAATCCAGATCCGGTAACATTCGCCTTGATGGCAGAACTTTATGGCATTGATGGAATTGTAGTTCATCTGCGCGAAGACAGAAGACATATTGATGAACGTGATCTTAGGTTATTAAGAGAACAACTAAAAACTAAGTTAGATTTAGAAATGGCTTGCGTTCAGGAGATTATAGATATTGCACGTGATGTTCAGCCAGATCTGGTAACACTTGTTCCAGAGAAAAGGGAAGAACTAACTACAGAAGGTGGACTTAATGTTATTGATAATATTGAGCTAGTAAAAGATACGATTGATCAACTACATGATTCTAATATTCCTGTATCACTTTTTATTGAACCTGATATAAATCAAATAGATACAGCTGCTGAGATAAATGCTGATTTAATTGAAATTCATACGGGTGTTTATGCTAATGCTTCAACCGAAGAGGAGGCATTTGACGAATTAGAGAGAATTAGACAAGCAGCTAAGCATGCTAAGAAAATTGGGCTTGGTGTAAATGCTGGTCATGGTTTAGATTATGTAAATATGAAAGAGTTTACAGCAATTACAGATATTGATGAAGTTAGTATTGGGCAAGCTGTTATTGCAAGATCTATATTTGTTGGTCTAGAACAAGCCCTAAGTGAAATGAGAATTCTTATTGATAATGGTTAGCATAGAAAGTGAATAATCTTAAAAGAAAGTTAGAATATCATTACAAAAAATTTGATGCGAGTCAGATTTACCCTGATCCATTAATATTTCCACACCGTTTTGCCGATGAATTGGATATAGAAATATCTGCTTTTATTTCTAGTGTTTTCGCTTATGGAAATGTTACTCAAATTTTAAATACTCTGGAGAGAGTACACACTTTAATGGGTGATAGCCCCACAGAATTTATCCGAAAATTTAATCCCAAAAAAAATAAAATATTTTTTAGGGATGTAAGGCACAGATTTTATACGGGCGATGATATCAAACAACTTTTTTTAATTCTTCAATATGTTCTTAGAGAATACGAATCATTAAAACATTTGTTTTTACTTTATCACTTTGATCATGAAAAAAGTATAAAAAATTCGCTTTCATCGTTTTCAAATAATTTAATTGATATTTCACGAAGATTGGGTGGTGCATCAAATGGTGTAAGGTTTATGTTCCCGAATCCGATGAATGGAAGCGCGTGTAAAAGAATGAATTTATTCTTGCGTTGGGTAGTACGAAATGATGAATTAGACTTTGGAATTTGGAAAGCGATTAGAACTGATGAACTTATTATCCCTGTTGATACACATATAGCTAAAATAAGTAGGGAATTAGGCTTAACTAAAAAGAAAAATGTTTCCTGGCAAATGGCAGAGGAAATAACCGAAAATCTGAAGAAATTTGATCCAAAGGATCCTATAAAATATGATTTCGCAATTTGTCATATAGGTATCCGTAAACTAAAGATTTAAACGTTCCTCATAATTTCTTATTAGAAAGATATTTATCAAATAATAAATTTAATTGCATAAAATCCAATAAACTGATATATTTGTTGTTCAATTCTTTTGAAATTTGTTGGTATTGAAAATTTGAAATAACCTTTTATGCCGGGATGGCGGAATTGGTAGACGCACTGGACTTAAAATCCAGTGGGAGGTATCTCCCGTGCCGGTTCGAGTCCGGCTCTCGGTACTAGGTGTTTCGAATTTTTAATTTCACTGATCTGGGCTCTTAGCTCAGTTGGTTAGAGTGTCTGCTTGACGTGCAGAAGGTCAGTGGTTCGAATCCACTAGGGCCCACAGAATATCGGAGTTTACTCCGTTTTTTTTTATATTGTTTAGAAATGAGTATGATAAAGATTACATTCCCAGATGGAACAATTAAAGAGTTTGAAAATGGAATTTCACCATTTCAAATTGCTCAGTCAATTTCGCCAAGATTAGCTGATGAAATTTTGGTGGCTAATGTCAATTCTGCATTAGTTGATATCCATAATCCAATTTCTAAAGATGCAAAAATTCAACTTTTCAAATTTAAAGATGAAATAGGTAAGCATACTTATTGGCATTCAACATCCCATTTAATGGCTCATGCAATTCAGTCTCTTTATCCCGAGGCTAAATTTGGTGTAGGTCCTGCTATTGAAGGTGGCTTTTATTATGATTTTGATATTAATACTAAATTAACGGATGAAGATTTAGTAAGAATTGAAAATAAAATGATTGCCCTGACTAAAGAAGACAAAACTTTTACGAGACAAGAGCTTTCCAAGAATGATGCTCTTGATCATTTTGAAAAAGTTGGAGATCAATATAAAGTTGAAATTATTTCAGAACTTGATGAGAATGAAACAATAAGTCTTTACCATGAGGGAAGTTTTACTGATTTATGTACAGGTCCTCATATTCCATCTGTCGGAAAAATAAAGTATGTTAAGCTAATAAACATCTCCGGTTCATACTGGCGTGGAGATGAAAATAGACAAAGTTTGCAGAGAATTTACGGTGTTTCTTTCCCTAAAAAGAAAATGTTGGAAGATCACCTAGAATTATTGGAAGAAGCTAAGAAGAGAGACCATAGAAAATTAGGTAAGCAATTAGGCTTATTTAGTATTGAAGAAGAATCTGGCCCTGGTCTTATTTATTGGCACCCAAAAGGAGCCAGTGTAAGAAATACTGTAGAGAATTTTTGGCGTGAAGCACATATAAAAAATGGTTATGACTTAGTCTATTCTCCTCATGTCGGGAAAAGTTGGTTGTGGGAAACTAGTGGTCATCTTGATCATTTTAAAGAAAATATGTTTGCACCGATGAGTATTGACGAGCAAGATTATTATATAAAGCCTATGAATTGTCCATTTCATATAATGATGTATAAGGCGAATCTTCATTCATATAGAGATTTACCATTAAGATGGGCTGAATTGGGTACAGTTTACCGTTACGAAAAAAGTGGTGTTTTACATGGACTTCTAAGAGTTAGAGGATTTACACAAGATGATGCTCATATCTTCTGCTCAAGTGAGCAAATAGAAGATGAAATCATTGAAGTTATTAGATTCTCTTCTTATATTTGGAATTCGTTTGGTTTTGAAGATTTGAAGTATTATATATCTACAAAACCAGAAAAAGCTGTTGGTGAGGATGATGTTTGGGATAAAGCCACGCATTCATTGAAAAATGCTCTTGATTCACAAGGATTAGAGTATGAAATTGATGAAGGTGGAGGTGCTTTTTATGGTCCCAAAATTGATATTAAGATAAAAGATGCTCTGCATCGTGAATGGCAAATGAGTACAATTCAATTTGATTTTAACTTGCCTGAACGATTTAACATGAAGTATATTGGTGAGGATGGAAAAGAGCACAGACCATTTATGGTGCATAGAGCTTTGTTGGGTTCTATAGAAAGATTTATGGGTGTTTTAATTGAGCATTACGGTGGAGCATTCCCAACTTGGTTAGCTCCTACTCAAGTTGTTATAATTCCAGTTTCTCAAAATTTTATTGAGTATTCGGAAAAAATTGAGACTGAACTAAAAGAAAAAAATATTAAAGTTAAGTTAGACTCTCGTAATGAAAAAATTGGTTATAAGATTAGAGAGTGGGAAACACAAAAAGTACCTTATATGTTAATTCTTGGAGAAAGAGAACAAGATTCTCAAACAATTTCTGTAAGAAAACATAAAGAAGGTGATAAAGGTAGTTTTAAGAATCAAGATTTTATTAGTAATATTACTAGTGAAATTAATAACTTGTCTAGAAACTAATTAGGAGGTTTACATCGCTAAAGTTAAACAGCGTATAAATGAGGAAATTAATTATCCTGAAATTAGGGTAATTGGTGCTGATGGTTCTGCTTTAGGATTAATGACATCGCAAGCAGCTTTAAAAAAAGCTGAAGAAGCTGGTTTCGATTTAGTTGAAATTGCTCCACAAGCTAAACCGCCTGTGTGCAAAATAATTAATTACGGAAAACTTCAGTACGAGCAACAAAAAAGAGACAAAATACAGAAGAAAAAACAGCATATTACGGTATTGAAGGAGATTCGACTACATCCAAATACTGATAAACATGATTTTGATTTTAAATCAAGGCACGCAGAGAAATTTCTTGGGGAAGGTAATAAAGTAAAAGTTTCAGTTGTTTTTAAGGGACGAGAATTAGCTTACAAGGAGCATGGTAAGGAATTACTCGTAAGATTTATTGAAAGCCTGTCAGAAGTATCAAAAGTAGAGCATGAAATTAAGTTTGAAGGTAGAACAATGCATGCAATACTTGCTTCAACTAAATTGATTGTTAAGAAGAAAAAATAAATAGGTTTAATTATGCCAAAAATGAAAAGTAATAGAGGAGCTGCTAAAACATTTAGAAAAACTGCTTCCGGAAAAATCAAAAGAAACAAAGCATTTAGTGCTCATATTTTAACAAAAAAAAGTCCTAAAACAAAAAGAGGCTTAAGAAAAGCAACTTTAGTTTCAGATGCTGATTCAAAACGTGTTAAAACTATGATACAATAGAAGGAGATTATAAAAAATGCCTAAAGCTAAAAACAATGTTGCATCTAGAGCTAAGAAAAGAAAGCTATTAAAGCTAGCCAAAGGTTACTGGGGCTCCAGGAGCAAAGTATTTACCGTTGCTAAGCATTCTGTAGAAAAAGGTTTACAGTATGCCTACAGAGATAGAAAGAATAAGAAACGAACATTTAGAAAATTGTGGATTGTTAGAATAAATGCTGCAGCCAGAATAAATGGAACTACTTATTCCCGACTAATTCATGCAATGAGTAACAAAGGAATTGATATAAATAGAAAAGTATTAGCAAGTATTGCAGTGGAAAACCCTAATGCATTTGCTGATATTGTAAAATTTGTATCTGCATAATTTTTACCCCTAAAATTCTATCTTTTTAAAGGTGGAATTCACTTAGGGGTATTTTTTTAAATAATTATAAGATTATGAAAGAAAATATTAGTCAAATTAAAACTGATTTCAATAATGATCTCTCAATGGTTAGTGATTCTGAAGCACTAGAAATTGTTAGAGTAAAATTTTTCTCAAGGAATGGATTATTTGCGAAACTTTTTGATGAATTTAAAGCATTACCAAAAGATGAAAAACCAAAATTTGGAAAAGTTCTTAATATTGAAAAACAATCTGCGCAAACTCAGTTTGAGGAAGTAAAGAAAAGAATCGATTCAAGTTCATCAGATAGAAAAGAGTATATTGATCTCTCACTTCCCGGTAGAGACCGTGAAACAGGTACACTCCACATTCTAACTCAAACACTTAATGAGATAAAATCTATTTTTAAAGGTTTGGGTTTTTCTGTTCATACTGGTCCGGAAATTGAATCTGATGAAAACAATTTCGAAATGTTAAATTTTCCGGCAGATCATCCTGCAAGAGATATGCAGGATACTTATTTCATTAATGAATCTTTCTTATTGAGAACTCATACTTCTCCTGTTCAAGTTAGACTAATGAAAAATACTAAACCTCCATACCGTGCAATAATGCCTGGCAGAGTTTATAGAAATGAAGCAATCAGCGCAAAAAGTTATTGTTTGTTTCACCAAGTTGAAGGATTGGTTATTGATACAGATGTGACATTTGCAGAGTTAAAAGGAACCTTGGTTTATTTTGCAAAACAATTATTTGGTGAAGATGTAAAATATAGATTTCGTTCCAGTTTCTTTCCATTTACAGAACCTAGTGCTGAAGTGGATATTTGGTGGCAGCCTAAAGGCAAAGAAGGAAAGTGGTTAGAGATATTGGGTTGCGGAATGGTTGATCCAAATGTCTTAGATAATCTAAATATTGATTCTGAAAAGTACATTGGTTATGCATTTGGAATGGGAATTGAAAGAATGGCGATGCTAAAATATGGAATTGATGATATTCGTCTTTTCTTTGATAATGATAATAGATTTTTAAATCAATTCAAATAGTTTGAGGAACAGTTTTGATAATTTCTCTTAAGTGGTTAAAAGAATACATTGATCTTGATGGTATATCAGCTGATGAAATAGTTGAGAAATTAACCACAAGTGGATCGGAAGTTGATGAAGTAGTTGATCAAAGTGCTGAATTTGAGAATATAGTAATTGGTAGAATTGAGAGTGTCGCAAAGCATCCTGATGCTGATAGATTATCTATATGTAAAGTCTCAGATGGTACAGATATATTTAATGTAGTTTGTGGTGCTCCCAATGTAGCTGCTGGGCAAAACGTTCCATTTGCTAAAGTTGGCGCTATTATTCCAAACGGTAAGTTCGAAATAAAAAACGCCAAAATTAGAGGTGAAAAATCTTTTGGTATGATTTGCGCTGAGGATGAACTTGGAATAAGTGATAACCATGATGGCATAATGGTATTGGATGATGAACTAAATGTTGGTGATTCATTTTCTAACGCACTTAACTATAACGATGTAATTTTAGATATAGCAATTACTCCAAACCGTGCCGATTCTTTAAGTCATATTGGAATTGCTAGAGATTTAGCTGCAATTTTTAATCGAAAAATGAATTACCCTGAAATTGTTTCTGATTTTAGAGTATTTGATAAAAATGAATATGCTGAAGTAATTATCGAAAACGAGATTGGATGTCCAAGATATTCTGCTGTTGTTGTAAAGGATATAGTTGTTAAAGAATCTCCGGAATGGTTAAAGGAAAAACTTATAAGTATTGGATCAAGGCCCATTAACAATATAGTTGATGTAACAAATTTTGTTTTGCATGAAATGGGACAACCATTGCATGCTTTTGACCTTGATTTACTTGGTAAAAAGAAGATTGTAGTAAAGAATAATTCTGGTGAAGTTAAGTTCACTACATTGGACTCAAAAGAACGAAGCATGCTCCCAACAGATCTTATGATTTGCGATGGAGAAAAGTCAGTTGCCATTGCTGGAGTTATGGGTGGAGAAAATTCCGAGGTTTCTAATGATACAACAAATATTTTAATAGAGAGCGCTTACTTTGATCCTTCAGTTGTAAGAAAAACTGCGAAACATTTAGGTTTATCAACTGATGCATCTTATAGGTTTGAAAGGGGCACAAATCCAAACGGCACATTAGAAGCTGCCATCAGAGCTGCCCAAATTATTAAGGAAACTACTGGCGGTGAAATAATTAAAGATGTTATTGATGTATATCCAAATGTTATAGAAACTAAAAATGTGTCTGTCAGATTTTCAAGAATTGAAAAAATTCTTGGGTTCTCAATTGATGAAGAAAAAGTAGTAGATATTCTGACCGGATTAGAATTTAAAATTGAAAATAAAAACGAAATGAGTCTCACCGTTTCTGTGCCAACATTCCGTCATGATATTGAAAGAGAAATTGATTTAATTGAAGAAATAGTTAGAATTTATGGATTTGATGGAATTCCACCAATTGAAAGAATTTCTGTTGCGTTAAAAAAACAAATGGACGAAGCAGAATTTGAAGATGATATTAGAAATCAATTAACCTCAATTGGGTTTAATGAAGTTATTAGTAATTCATTGATAAGTGATGATAAAACAATCAATTACGCTCAATCAATTAAGGTGCTTAATCCGCAAAGTACTGAGATGTCAAGATTAAGAACATCTTTAATTCCTGGAATGTTACTTAATATTTCGAGAAACTTAAAAGTAAAAGAAAGCAACCTGAGGTTTTTCGAAATCGGGGAAGTATTTTCCAAGAATTCTGAAAAATTAAGTTCGTTTGAAGATTTTGAAGAAAATGAAAATTTGATTATAGCAGTTTGTGGAAATAAGCAAAATACAGAGTGGTACCAGAAAGAAGCAGAGTTTGATTATTATGATTTAATGGGAGCAGTAAAAAGTATACTGAGTACTCTCAGAGTAAGAGATGATTTTAGCGAAAGCAGCAACGATGAATTTGAATATTTTGTAGAGAGCCGACTAAATAAAAAATTGCTTGGTAAAGGCGGCAAAGTAAATAATGAATTGCTTGATAAGTTTGAAATATCAAAAGATGTTTATCTATTCGAAATTAATTTAGAGAAATTAAAAAGTTCGACAAATAATTCTAGTAGTTATAAGTCTCTACTTAAGTATCCAAAAGTGTACAGAGATTTTGGATTCATTTTAGATAAAAAAATTTCGTATAATGTTGTTGTAAAAACAATTAAGGATTCGAGCTCAAAGCTATTGAAAAATGTAAATTTATTTGATATCTTTGAGAGTGAAAGTCTAGGGGCGGACAAAAAAAGCCTGGCGTTTCAGTTGGAATATTATGATAATGATAGAACTCTGCGGGACGAAGAGATTGATGCTGAGTTCTGGAAAACAATTGAAACAGTAAAAACTAAATTAAATGCAGAGCTGAGAGGCTAGATGTGAGTGATACCTCAAAATATGATTTGTTCATGGACGAGATTGTAGCATTAGAAAAAATGGTTCAAAAATTCGTTATTGATAATGTAGAAGTGGTAGAACAAAAATCAACTTTAGAATTTAAGCTTGATAATCTTGAAAAAGAAAATGAAATATTAGTATTAAAAATTAAAGAATTAGAAAAGAAAATTAATAAAGTGGAAGAAAATACTTCTGCTGAAGGGAAGACGAATTTAGATTTAAATGAAAGGCAAAATCTAAAAAATCAAATTGATGACCTAATTAGTAGAATTGATTATCATATAAGGTCATAATTATAGTTCATTAACTTTAAATGGTTATTGGGCGGAAATTAGGTAAAGAATAGACTTAGATGACAAAAAAAAAGAAGCTGAAAGTAAAAATATTTGATAAAGAATTTTCATTGCTCGTAGAAAATCAAGAGATAGCTGCTGAGTTAGCAACGTATGTAAATAAAATTATGGATGAAACTAAGGCTGAGTTGAAAGATCAATCAAATGAAACCATTGCTATTATAGCAGCCTTAAACATTGCTTATGACTTATCTGTTGAAAAGAATAAATTTAGAGAATTTAGTATACAAGCAACTGACAAAATCAAAAAAATAAAGCTTCTTCTTGACAAATCTGACATTGAGTCCGTTCCATCTTAAAGTTTCCGCACTGCCAGTTCGCAAATGAAAAACTAACAACGTAAACTAGGGTTTCTGACTTGCGACGTGTATTACAGGCCTCATCCCAATTTATTGGGACCCATTAAATTGGGCTAGAGGAAGTAAAAAGCGTCGGGCGGTTTCCCGCATTACATAAGGATGAGTTTTTCCATCCAGAACTGGCAGGTGCGTTTTTTATTCTGTTTTTATGGAGGTGTTATGGAATATAGTAATCCGATGTTTTTGGTGATTATTGGTATAGTTGTATTTGTTATTGCATTTTTTGTTGGTTGGTTAACAAGTTCTAAGATTAGTAAAAATAAAGTAAGTAGTGCTAATGAAAAGGCTGAAGTTATTATATCTGATGCCGAAAAAGAAGCAAAAAATATCAAACGTGAAAAATTACTTGAAGTAAAAGACGAATGGCTAAAGAAAAAACAAGAATTTGATAACGAACTTAATAATCGAAGACAAAAAATACAAAATTATGAAAAGAAAATTGAATCCCGGGAACTAAATTTAGAAAAGAAATATGAATTAGTTACTGAGAAAGAAAAGCAAAATAAGGAAGCAAGTAGTCATTTAAATAAAAAACAAGAAATTCTTAACCGCAAATTAGAAGAATCCGATAAACTATTGGCTGAACAAAATGTTCGTTTAGAAAAAACTGCCGGACTTACTACTGAAGAGGCCAAAAAAATGTTAATGGAAAATATAATTGACAAGGCTAAATCGGATGCATCTCAGTATGTTAATGAAATTAGAGATGGTGCAAAGTCAGAAGCAAAAAAGGAAGCTCAAAAAATTGTTGTTCAAGCAATTCAAAGAACCGCTGTAGATCATTCTGTTGAAACGACTGTTTCAGTTGTTCAAATCCAAAGCGATGAAATGAAGGGGAGAATTATTGGTCGAGAAGGCCGAAACATAAGAGCTTTTGAAGCTGCAACAGGAGTTGATGTAATTGTTGATGATACTCCTGAAGCTGTGATTCTTTCTGCATTTGATCAGTATAGAAGAGAAATTGCTAGAATTTCATTAGAAAGACTTATTGCCGATGGAAGAATTCACCCATCAAGAATTGAGGAAGTTGTTAAAAAAGTTGAGGAAGAATTAGGCGAAGAAATTCAAAAAGAAGGTGAGAACATTTTAATTCAATTAGGTATACATGGAGTTCACAGAGAGTTAACTAAATATATCGGAAGAATGAAATATCGGTCAAGCTACGGTCAAAACTTATTACAACATAGTATTGAAGTGGCATACATAACAGGATTTATGGCTTCTGAATTGGGCTTTGATCAGAACATGGCAAAACGTGCAGGACTAATGCACGACATTGGCAAAACTGTAGATAAAAGTATTGAAGGTCCACATGCTCTGTTAGGAGCTGATCTTACTAAGAAGTATAAAGAACATCCAATTGTAATCAATGCTGCTGGAAGTCATCATGAGGATATTGAAATGACTCACCCAATATCTGCACTAGTGCAATCTGCAGATGCCATAAGTGGAGCACGTCCCGGGGCAAGGAGAGAACCTTTAGAAGGGTATGTGAAAAGATTAGAAAATTTAGAAGCTATTGCAAATACATTTGAAGGTGTAGCTAAAACATATGCAATTCAAGCCGGTAGGGAAGTCAGAGTTGTAGTTGAACCGGACAAAGCTGATGACAATTCATCTGAAAAATTAGCCGACGATATTGCCGGTAAAATCCAAGAAGAGATGGAGTATCCCGGACAAATTAAGGTTACTGTAATACGCGAAGTTAGAAAAATAGCTTATGCCAAATAGCAGAATTACTTTTTAAATAAAGTGCCAGAAATTTGTCTGGCATTTTTTTATTTAGAAAATTTAGAGAAAAACATGGTAATTGGAATTACTGGTGGAATAGGTTCAGGCAAAACAACTGTCTCTAAAATTTTTGAAGATAGTGGCCATAAGGTTTTAAGGGCAGATGATATTGCAAAGATGGTTATGTCCGAAGATGCTGAAGTATCAAGAAAAATTGTTGATGAATTTGGAAAAAAGTGTTTTTCTGACGGGAAGTTAAATACGAAAATATTAGCTGAACAGGTTTTTAATAATCCCGATAAAATAAGTAAACTCAATTCTATTGTTCACCCACCTACAATTAAGCATTTAGAAAAAAAAATCGCCAATCTTAATAAGAATCATAGCTTATTATTTGTTGAATCTGCATTGATTTTTGAAGCAAAAAAGATTGATTTATTCGACCATATTTTACTAGTTACAGCTGATGAAGATATCAGAATAAAAAGAGTTTTAGAACGGGATATTGAAACAGTATCCGAAATAAAAAGTAGAATTCTAAATCAGATTCCCGACGAGCAAAAAAGGGGAAGATGCGATTTTATCATTGACAATGATTCTACTCTAGAAGTTCTCAAAGAAAAAACACTTTTCTTCTTAAATTTATTTGAAAATTTAGCTTACTCCAAATAAATATTATTAAAAAATCAAACTCTTTCCTTGTTTAGAAATTAACTAACATTTATTTTTCATTTAATAATTATTGGAGTAAATGTGTCCTTATTAAATAGTGCTTTAGTATCTTTTGTAAAACTTCTTCCAACTTCTGTTGTTCATATTTTTGCAAAAAAATATATTGCGGGTGAAGATTTACAAGATGCGATTATTGTAGCAAAACAATTAAATGAAAAAGGAATAGTTGCCACGCTGGATGTATTGGGTGAATCTATTAAAACGGTTGAAGAAGCAGCTGAAGAGAAGGAAGAATGTTTGAGAGTATTAAAAGCTATTGATGAGAACAAGCTTGATGCGAATCTTTCAATTAAACCAACATCTTTAGGACTAAGTATAGATAAAGAATATTTTTATAAGAATATGAAGGAAGTACTCCTTAAAGCGAAAGAGTACAATAATTTTGTAAGAGTTGATATGGAAGACTCACCATATACGGCCTCAACTATAGAATATTTTTTAAAACTTCAAAGTGAATTTGATAATGTAGGAATTGTTCTACAATCATATCTCCGAAGAACTGAATCCGATGTTGAAGGTTTAAATAAAACAAATACCAATTATAGATTGTGTAAAGGTATTTATGTGGAACCTGAAGAAATTGCTTTCAAAGATAAACAGTTAGTTAGGGATAATTACTTAAAAGTTTTAAAACAGATTATTAATAATGGTAGTTATGTTGGAATTGCCACACACGATGATTATTTAGTTGATGGTGCCTTAGAAATAATTAAAAATCTAGATCTATATAAAGACAAATATGAATTTCAGATGCTCTATGGTGTTAAAGAAAAATTAAGAGATAAGATCAATAGAGATGGTCATAAAATTAGGATTTATGTTCCATATGGAAAAAAATGGTATGCATATTCAATTAGAAGGATGCAAGAAAATCCAGAAATTGCCATGCATATTGCTAAAAGTGTCCTAAAGTTAGACTGATGATCGTTTTAGGAATTGAAAGCTCATGTGATGAAACGTCTGTCTCAATTCTATCTGATGGAATAATAGTTTCGAATCTGATAGCATCTCAACATTTTCATACGGAGTTTGGTGGAGTAATACCTGAACTCTCAAGTAGAGCCCACCTGCAACAAATAATTCCTCTGATTAAATCATCTTTAAAAGAGACGAATTTTAAATTAGAAGAAATAGATTTAATAACGGCTACTGCTGGTCCCGGATTAATTGGTGCTTTATTGGTAGGATTGACATTTGGGAAAAGTTTAGCATTATCATTAAAAAAACCATTTGTTTCGGTTAACCATATTGAAGGGCATATTTTTTCTGGTTTTCTGATGGATGATAAACCAGAATATCCTTATCTGTGCACGGTTGCTTCTGGTGGGCATACCTTATTACTTCTAGTTAAAAGTGAATTTGAAATTATAAAACTAGGAACTACAATTGATGATGCAATTGGTGAGGCATTCGATAAAGTTTCTAAAATGATTGGTCTTGGTTATCCTGGTGGGCCGCTAATTCAGAAACATGCAACTGATGGGAACGATAAAATGTTTAATTACCCAATCGGTAAAAGCAAGAATAAATATGATTTTTCTTTTAGTGGATTAAAGACATCTGTTCTTAGATCAATTCAAAAAATTGAAGTGGATCAAAGTCTTAACGACGAACTTAAAAATAATATTGCTGCATCATTCCAAAAAGCAGCTGTAGCTGCAATAACTAAAAGAGTTGAATCTGCAATACAAGAGTATTCTATAAATAGCTTATCGTTAGTTGGCGGAGTTGCAGCAAATGAATTACTTAGAAATGAATTTGTAAGAATTGGGAAAAAGTATAATAAGAAAGTTATTATTCCAGATCTAGAATATTGTGGAGATAATGCCGCCATGATAGCTTTTCGAGGTTCTCAATATCACCTTGTTGGCAAAACTTTTTCGCTTGATTCGAATGCATATCCAAGTTTACCACCTAATACTTTTGTTCAGTAATAGACTCGCTTGTACTAGATTAGAATGGTTATTTAAAAATAATCAACAAAAAAGCCAATACCGAATTTTTCTATTCTTTCAGAGTAAAACTCACTGAAGGGATTTGCACCAATATAGTAAGAGAGGTAGAAGACTAGACCTTTTCCATCCCATTCCCCAAACTTAAGACCCGTCATAAAGTTACTATTTAGCTGATATTCTGGTGCACCAGCAATATTAAATTGAGTGGCTAAAAATAAATTAGTTTTAGTCCCGAGTACCTCATTAGTAATTTTGTCAGAAGCTATTTCATACCCAAAGTACCCTGACCATCTCTTAATTTCCGCTGGTCTTACTAATTTTGAATACGCAACGGTTCCGTAAGTTCTAAGTGTACCAAATGATGGATAGAATTGATACCCTAAAGTTAATTCTCCGAAATCACGAGTAAATGGAATAGGCTCATCATTATTTATCCATTGTTTTTCATATCTGTCATAATGGCCATCAACAAGATGTGCGCTATTGTGTATAATTCTGAATCTAGATATAAATCTGCCATTTTCATAATTTTTAGAAAATGCCGCATTACCACCAAAAAAACCATCTAATGCATTTATTTGTAATCTATTGCCACCGTAACTAGTTGATAATGCATAACCCATAAACTCAACTGATAAACTAAGTATACTTTTTGACTCTGGGAAATTGAATCTTACTAAATCAACGTTATTTCCTATATCAACCTTAAGATTCGAATTTGATGTATAATATAATATCCCAAATCTTGCTTCCTGATAATTTGCCTTCAATGGTAAAAAATGAAGACCTGGAGCAAAAAGCTCTACTGAGAAATCTGACAAATTTTGAGAATTCGCAAATGTAGAAGAGATTATGATTATTATTGCTATAATTCTTAATTTCATTATATTTTCCCAGAAATAATAGAAAATTGTGATAAATTACTTTCGAAATTTTTCGAGAATGTTTTATGGTAAGTAGTTGGAAAAAAAGCTTGATGTCAATTTATATTGCTATTAAAAAATATAAACAAAATTTATAACTACTTATTATACATATTTCAATGAAAATCATATAATATTTAACTTGATAAAAATCGGTTAATCTTATATTTTACAACAACTAAAATAAGGTTGAACTGTGAAGAAAATCCTAATTTCCATTTCAATATATATTGCGATTATATTAACTAATTCTTGTTCACATTTTAATTCAATTTCGCAAGAAAATATCTACCAAAAAGACAGTTTGGCGACGGTTGTTAAAACTGAAGCTATTATTAATGAATTGTTAGAAACTTCGCGCCAAAAATATGTTGATGCATTAACAAAACAAGCAATTGGAACTACCTCTGATGCTCTATTTGCATTTGATTCAGCTCTTTCGATCATCACTGAATTGAGTTACTATCCAAATATTGATGAGAATGAAGCTTTTGTTGAACTTGAAATATCTATTATTGATGATTATCACTTTTACATAAATGGCTTACCTGAACTACCTAAAGATGTTCCTTCATATGCTTATGAAGAATGGATGAATAACAATCTAGCCGAATTTACTTTACCTGAAATTGAGGATGTTGAAGTAGATGACAAGAGTGTTATTGTTATTGGAGATTTTCCCTTAGAAGTTAATAAGTATGTAGAAAAGTACATTGAATATTTTACGGGCAAGGGTAGACACCATATGGAATATTGGCTGCAAAGAACGGGCTATTACTTTCCGATGATGGCAAGAATATTTAAAGAGGAAGAGGTTCCAACACAATTGATTTTTCTTAGTTTAATGGAGAGTGGACTTAAACCTAATGCTAAATCTTGGGCAAGAGCTGTTGGACTTTGGCAGTTTATGAAAGGTACTGGTCGTATGTACGATTTAAAAGTTGATTTTTATATTGATGAAAGAAGAGATCCGGAAAAATCAACTAGAGCGGCTGCGAAACATTTGCGTGATCTGTATTACTCACTTAATGATTGGTACCTTGCAATAGCCTCATACAATAGTGGGGAAGGTAGAGTTCGAAGAGGAATGAGAAAAAGTGGTTCTGATTCTTTTTGGAAGATGAGAGGATTTTTACCGAGAGAAACAAGAAATTACGTTCCGCAGTATATTGCTGTTACTTTAATTGCCAGTCAACCTGAAAAATATGGTTTTTCAAATATTACTTACGAAGCACCAATTGATTATGAAAAACATGTTATTAATGAGGCTATAGATTTATCTGTTTTGGCTAAATGTGCTGGGGTTTCGTTAAAAGAAATGAAGAGGTTAAATCCTGAATTGATTCAGCATCACACTCCACCAAATTATCCGGGTGGTTATGAGCTGAGAGTACCGGCTCAAACGTATGAGGCATTTGTAGACAATGTAAATTCTATTCCCAAAGATGCTAAATTGCAATACGTTGTTCATAAAGTGAAAAAAGGTGAAACTCTTTCTGGAATTGCAGGTAAATATGGAGTTGGCTTAAGTCAATTAGCTAAGTTTAATAAAATTTCTACTAAATCAAGAATATACCCCAACGTTCCGCTAAAAATACCTGTCTCTAAATATATTAGTAATGACTTTGAACTAAATACTGATGTTGCTCTAGCAGTTGAGGATAATGAGAATAATGGAGAAGTTCCATATAAAATGGTTGTAAATGGTGATATAAGTGATGATAAATATCAGAAAATTTATGAACAAAAAATTGGGGCATCAAATACAATAATAATTCCTGATGATAAAGATTTGGTTACGTATAAAGTAAAAAGTGGAGATAATTTAATTGATCTCTCTGATCTTTTTCAAGTCAGAGTCTCAGATATCAGAAATTGGAATAACCTTCCATATACAACATCAATTCACGTAGGACAGTCTCTAAATTTATACGTCCCTAAGGATAAGGTTGAAGAATATGCGAAAATAGATAGCTATTCGAAGTCAGCGAAATTAAAAAGATTATATGCAACTTCTGGGGAAGAATGGATTGAACATAGAATTAGGAATGGTGAGACTTTAGGATCAATTGCATACAAATATGGAACTAGGGTTTCTAAACTTAAAAAGTGGAATGGACTGCGAAGTAATAGAATCTATAAAGGTAAGAAGCTAATGATATATACTGGAAGTAATTCCAATGCAGTTGCTGTTAATTCTTCTAAAATTAGCTCTTCGAATAATAAACTTAAGAAGTACAAAGTAAAAAGGGGTGATACTCTAGGTGAAATTGCTGAAAATTTTAAAGTATCTACGGCTAATATTCGCAAATGGAACAAATTGAAATCAAACAGAATTATTGTTGGAAGAATCTTAAAAATTTATTCTGATACAAAAATAAATGCAAATTCAAATTCGACCTACGCTCAAGGCGAAAATATATTTTATAGCGTTAAAAAGGGTGATACCATAGGGAAAATAGCCGCAAATAATAAAGTTCAGATTGCAAGTATTAAAAAATGGAATAAACTAAATTCCAACACGATATATCCTGGTCAGAAGTTAAAAATTGGTAAAACCTCTGTATCCAAAGTTAAACCGAATATTAATTCATCCAATGCTAAAATTCATATTGTTAGAAAAGGTGAAACCCTTGGCCATATTGCTGAGAAGTATCATGTTAGAGCCAGGGATATTAGAGAATGGAATAGTATAAGAGGAAGTACAATCAGAATCGGTCAGAGACTTACTATTTATCCACGCGGGAGCAATAAATTAGCACGCAAGGGGTAGTCAAATTATTTAGTGTTAAAAAAAAAGGATGGAAAAAATTCCATCCTTTTTTGTTTTTAAATGTATTTAGAAATGTAGTTTACTCAAACTATTTCATTATTATCATCTTGCTGGTTTTATTAAAATTACCGGACGACAGAGTATAAAAGTACAAACCTGATGGAAGATCAGCAGCGTTAAAACTTATACTATAAAATCCTTCTGACTGATTTTCATTTACCAATACTTCAATTTCTTCACCGATTAAGTTGTATATTGAAAGATGTGTATAACCCGCATTTAAAAGAGAATAACTGATAGTAGTAGTTGGATTAAATGGATTTGGATAATTTTGTTCTAAATTGTATTCAGATGGCAATTTCAATAAACTATTTTCAACATCTGTAACATCGGAAATTATACCACCTGATAATAATGAATAATGTTTTGGATATATAATAAATTTATTATCAACTATTTCTTTTCTAATGGCTTCTCTATCAATTGAATCTCCATTTACGTAAAAAACTTCTATATCATTAGGGTCATCTATTTGCAAAAGTGTTAGAAAGTATGAGATCTTATCCATATTAATTTTTATAAAACCTTCTTTATTCTGTTCAAACCAATAGTAATTATCTGGGTTATGGCCAGAATTTTCTCCTGTAATTTCAACAAAAAGAGAAAATAGTCTAAAAACACCTTCGGGTTGTTCCAGTATACTTAGATCGCACCAAAAATTGCCCAAGTTTATCTCAATACTTATATTCTCTTTAAGAGCTCCTACTGGAATCCCAAACTCTGCTCCAACAAAAATATTATAAAGAAATTGAGCTGAAATATATTCAATAGGAAATGTAAAGGCTGGAAAAATAAAGCTTTCTCCTTCATTCATCGTACCATTCATTATTTCCAGACTACTGGTTTGTTCACAATTATCAATAATTACTGAATAACTTATCTGATAAGGTTGAGCAGTAATTGTAAGAAAACTAAACAATAAAATGGTTATGATTCTTTTCATTATTATTCCTCTTTTTTTATTATTTATAATAATTACAAGTAATGGAAAAATAATCGGAAGAAAAGATTTTTAATTGAGGAATAAAAAAGGGGTAGATTAACTACCCCAATATTATAAATGCTTATTTTTATGTAATTATTATAAATGATACTATTTCATAAGTAACATTTTCTTTGTATCTACAAATTTACCAGATCTGATTGTGTAGAAGTATATTCCACTGGTGAGTTTGTGCGCATCGAAAGTTTTTGAATAACTTCCAGCTGATTTAAAATCATTTTCTAGAACAGCAACTTCGTTTCCTAATATATCATAAATTGCTAAAGTTACATGTCCATCACTTGGTATTGAGTAACTTATAGATGTACTTGGATTAAATGGATTAGGATAGTTCTGATTTAAGCTGTATTCAGTTGGAATTTCTCTAGTAAATTCTTCAATAGATGTTGGTGAAGTTGGTACACCTAGTCTAACTTCGGAAAAATGTTCAGCAAAAATTGTGTAATGTGTATCATCCGCAACTTTTCTAATACCATTAAAGTCTGGATTTAGACCTTTTTTTGTAAAATATGGTAATAGTAAATCAATATCAAAATCTAATAATGCCATTATGGGATCAATATTACTTCTTGGTATTTTAAGATATGCCTCATTCCCATCTTTGAAGTAATAATATTCTAACGGACTATGAACGCCAGAAATAGAACCAATAATTTCAACATTTAAGAAAAACAATTCAAGTATACCTTGAGTATTAGGATTTTCAAGTAAACCATTTTGACAAATACCCTTTAGAATAATTACAATTTCAATATCTTCAGCAAGGCTTCCTTCAGGTATACCAAATTCAGCATTTACAAAAGTGTTATAATGTTGTTGATATGCTTAATATTGAGGAAGAAGTTGATAAGGTGGAAACATAAAACTTTCACCTTCATTAAATTCACCTCCAGCAACAAGTAAAGAGTTCTCTGGGTTATTACAATCAGGTAAAATTACTTTATAACTTATTGTTTTTGGTTGATTGCATGGACCAGCATCTATTATTTGCTGTTGTGTTGGGTTAAATCCATTTCCCGTAACATCATAATCCCCAACAAGACCATTAGCATTTATTAACGGATATATCCCACAAAAATCATAAAGTAAACTGTTTGAAGTGATAGCGAGATACCAACCAACAGATGTAATATTTCTTAATCCATCTACATTCATTAGAGAAGCATTCTTATGTATATCAATGCTGAAGACTTTTTTAATATTAAATAGACCATTTATACTTACCAGAGAGGAATTGTTAACTAAAAAAATCCCTTCGCGCACTGATGTTATATTTTTAAGTCCATCAATATTTGTGAGCGCATTAGCGCCGTGTATTTCAAGATCACCTTTAACAAAAGTAATTCCTCTTAAACCATCTAAATTAGTGAGGGCAGTAGTTTTATATAAATGAATATCTCCACCAAGAAAAGTTATATTACTTAGTCCATCTAAATTTGTAAGTACTGAATTATTGCGTATACCAATACGTCTCCCAACAAAAGTAAGAGTTGAAAGAGGTGTTAAATCTGCTATATCTCCAATTATATCTATATCACCGGTAATAGCAGTAAAACTTGCTCCAAAAGCATCAACTTCGGCTTGAGAGGTAAGTGTAATATCTCCGTAGTATGTGCTGCTTGAACAAGGTCCACCAGCAATTATTTCGTCAATTGTTGGATTAATTGCATTTTGAGATACGTAATAACTCCCAACCAAACCATCAGCATTTAACAATGGGAAAAGCCCGCAGAACTTAGAGAGGTCTGCATTTCTTTCTACAATAAGCCTTCCCCCAACAGAAGTAATACCGCTTAGTCCATTCAAATTTGAAAGAATTTGATTATTGTATATTTGAACAATTCCCCCAACAGAAGTAGTGCCACTTAGTCCGTCTAAATTTGTTAGGACATCATCGTCGTAAATCATAAGATCTCCCCCAACAGATGTAATGTTGCTTAGTCCATTCAAATTTGTGAGGGCTGTTTTGGATCTCACAAAAAGATTTCCCCCAACAGATGTAAGAGTTGAAAGTGATGCCAAATTAGAAATATTGGATCCATCTATTCCCAAACTACCAGTTATGCCTACATAGTTGTTTGCTCCAAATGCATCTACTTCAGCTTGAGAAGTTAGGTTTACATCACCAGTAAAAATCTGTGCATAGCTATTTGTTAAAAAGATGATTACGAAAAAGGGAATAGTCAAGAAACTAAAAAAAGAATTATTTCGTTTCATTAGGGCCCCAGTTTAATTCTAAATAAATAGATATAAATTAGACAACTTAATGATACATTTTATCTCATATAATGAATCTAATACATATTAAGTAATATATATTAAAACTTAAGTAATAATATACTTTAAAACAATGTATATAATAATATGTGATAGATGTCACATATGAGAAAGGATAAATTTACTTTGAGTAGATGTGATAATTATTTGCAGTTTCCCTAAATGTTTCTAAATCGCTATCTAAATATTTTAGAACATTTTGAATTGATTTATCATGGTTATAAAGATTCAAAATCTTATCAGACCCAATACCTTTATTGAACATTCCAATTTCATTTTTATGAGCCATTTCAAATAAATTTTTGTCTGGATATAAACTTTTTAACGCAGCAATAATATAGAATTGAGTATTGGTTAGATTTGCAGCATCGTAATCAATTATATGAATTTGAACTCCTTTTAAAGTTTTGCCTTTGCCAAATGCATAATAAGGTTTGTATGTAATTGGTCTAAAAGCTAAGCCTCTAATTCCCATATCATTCAATTTATTAGCTAATTCTATATCATTAATCCATTCAGCACCAACAATTTGAAATGGAAGTGTATAACCAACACCGATTGAGATTGCACTTCTTAATTCTCCTAAGATTCCAGTCATTGGATAAAAGTAGGATGAAAATTGATGAGGTATATGAGGTGATGTTGGAATCCATTCTAATCCTGTATTTTCCCAAACCATTGTTCTTTTCCAATTTTTCATTGGAACTACATTTAATCTAAAGTTAGAAGAAGTCTTAATAAATTTTTCGCCTACTAGGAGTTTAGCCAATTCTCCACAAGTTAATCCGTAAACATATGGAATAGGGAATTGACTTATAAAAGATATAAACTCATCTTCAACAATGTTTCCTTCAATTTTTTCTCCACCCAATGGATTTGGGCGATCTAAAACTACAAACTCAATATTATTCTCAGAAGCCGCTTCAATAGCTAATCCCATTGTACTAATAAAAGTGTAAGATCTAACGCCAATATCTTGAATATCATAGATTAGAACATCAATATCTTTCAACATTGTTTTACTAGGTTTGCGTGTTTTACCGTATAAAGAATAGACGGGTAGATTTGTTTTGGAATCAGTATAAAACTCTACATATTTCCCACCCTCAACATCACCACGCACACCGTGTTCTGGTCCGAATAGAGCGACTAAATTTACATTTGGAGCTTCATTTAATATATCAATTGTAGATTGTAATTGGTTACTAACTCCGGTTTGGTTAGTAATCAGTCCAACACGCTTGTTAGTAAGAATATCAAAATTCCGTTTTTCAGCTACATCAATTCCTAAGAGTATTTGTTTATTTTCTTGAATCGTAGATTTTTCTTCGATTTGTACAATTTTGTTTTTTTCGGTTTCGGGAGATGGCGCATTATTCTCATTTAGAGTTTGTATTTCGCTTGAGCACCCCAAAAGTGCAGATAAAAAAAGTAGAATAAGGGTTACTTTGTTTCTATTTGCCATAAATAATATTACCATCCTTGATTGTCATTTCGTTTAGATTATTGCCTAAATTATAGAGAAGATTAGTATAATCAGATGTGTTAAATATTGCGAAATCAGCTGCTTTCCCAACTTCAATACTTCCAATATTCTCAGATAAATTTAAGGCTTTTGCAGAGTTAATAGTATACGCAGAAATAATTTCTTCAAAAGTCATTTTCATATTAAACGATGCTAATCCCCAAACTAGACTAATATTATTTATGTGCGATGAACCAGGATTGTAATCTGTAGCAAGTGCAACTATTGCATCATTCTCTAGTAGTTTCCTTGCGGGGGCATAATTATATTGTAAAGAAAATGATACTCCAGGTAATAAAACTGCCACAGTTTCAGTGTTTGAAAATTTTTGTGAGTTATTTTCATCTAAAACTTCTAAATGATCAACACTTTTTGCTTCCATTTTTAAAGCTAAATCTAATCCTCCAATTGAATTAAACTGATCAGTATGAAGCTTAAGATCTAATTTAAATTCTTTTGCGGCACAAAAGATCTTCTCAATTTGTGTTGGTGAAAAAGCGGTTGATTCACAAAATCCATCACATGCTTTAGCTAATTTATTTTCAGCAACAAACGGTAGCATCTCGTTTACTATAATGTTAACATACTGATCTTTATCATTTGCATACTCTGGTGGGAAGGTGTGTGCCCCTAAAAAAGTAGGAACAATTTCAATCGGGTATATTGAGTTTAACCGGTTTATCACTTCTAATAACTTTATTTCATCATAAAAACTTAAACCGTAACCACTTTTAATTTCTAGAGTTGTAACTCCCTGGGCGATGAAATTTTCAATCCTAGGCTTTGATATTTTTATCAATTCTTCAAAACTTGATTCCCTAACTGCTTTAACAGTGGAGTTTATTCCACCTCCGGACTTTGCAATTTCTTCATAAGTTGTACCACGTAATCGTAAATTAAATTCCACGGATCGTGAACCAGCGAATACAGAATGAGTATGACATTCAACTATGCCGGGGAGAATCACTTTATTACTGAGATCAATTTTTTCGTCGTATTTTAATTCATTAATTTTTTCTGTGGGAATTATTTTTGAGATTTTTCCATCGGCTACTAAAATTGAATGATTTTTCAATACTCCTATATCTTGTAATTCATATCCTCTTTTAAAATTCTTTTTTTTAGTATTGACTGTTATAATCTGTGTGGGATTGTAAAATAATTTGTTCATAAAAGTATTGTAGTAACTTTTGTTTAGTAAAAGCAATAAACTACGTAATATTAAATATTTTTGTCAATAAGTCAATAATTTTGTAACTTTACCCTCTAAAAAATTAAGGAATTGTTATGCCCCCAACAAGAAAGTATAAGATACTTTTTGTCACTTCCGAAGTTGTTCCATTTGTGAAAACAGGTGCTTTAGGTGATGTATCAAGCTCGTTACCACAAAAATTGCAAGAATTAGGTCATCAAGTTAGAATAGTAGTGCCTAAATATGGGGCGATTGATGAAAGAAGGTATAAAATTCACGAAGTTGTAAGATTAAAAGACCTTACAACTCAAATAGGTAACAAGGAAGTAGTTTATTCCTTAAGATCTTCATTTTTAGTGGGCGCAAAAGCTAGAGTTCAATTGTATTTCCTCGATAATGATGAATACTTTGGTAGCAGAAGAAGTTTATATTCTGACCCAATGACAGGTAAAGATTATAAAGACAATGATGAAAGATTTATCCTTCTAGCAAAATCCGTATTTGAATTGATTTCAAAATTGGGTTGGATACCAGATATAATTCATTGTAATGACTGGCAAGGTGGTCTCATTCCTATTTATCTTAAAACTCTTTTTAAGGGCAATGAACTGTTTGATCAGATTAAAACTGTTTTTACAATTCATAATGTTGCTAGCAAAGGTGAATTTCCTAAGACTACTTTTGTAAAGAGTGGATTACCTGATGAGCTAAACAATGATAAAGGCGCGCTGCTTGACGGGAAATTTAATTTTCTTAAAATTGGAATTCAGTATGCTGATACTATAAGTACAGTGAGTGAAACCTATGCAAAAGAAATTTGTAAGCAGAAAGAGATGAGTGGAAATTTGCATGGGATTCTAAAATCAAGAGAGAAGGATATTCATGGAATTGTAAATGGTATTGATGAAAATATTTGGAATCCAGAAAAAGATAAGCAGATTGCAAAAAAATACACAGTGAAAAATATTGAAGCAAAGCAAGCAAATAAGAAGGTTTTAGTTGAGAAGTTTGGTTTGGACTTTGACGAGAATAAACCTGTTATAGGTATGATCTCAAGATTAAATGACTTCAAGGGGTTTGATTTGGTACAGAAGGCATTTAAGGAAATGATGAAACTTGATGCACAGTTTATTCTATTAGGTACCGGCGAAAAAAAATATCATAATTATTTTGAAAAAGCTTTCGCAAATAATTCGGATAAGTTTGCATTCTATTTTGGTTTTGATGATCAATTGGCTCATTTAATAGAGGCTGGATCCGATATGTATTTAATGCCATCTAAGATTGAACCCTGTGGATTAAATCAAATGTATAGCCTGGTCTACGGAACTGTCCCAATTGTTAGGGAAACTGGAGGTTTGGCTGATACAATTGAAAATTATGATGAAAAAACTGGTGTTGGGAATGGATTTGTATTCATAAAGTATGATTCAGCGAGTTTAATAAAAGAGCTCAAAAGGGCAATAGCATTGTACAGCGAAAACAAAAAAGCTTGGTTAAAAATGCAAAAGACCGGTATGAAAAGTAATTTCACATGGCTCAATTCTTCAAAATTATATGTAGATCTATATAAAAAGATAATTAAATAAGTTGATGAAAAATAAAGCTATCTTTTTAGATAGAGATGGAACAATTAATATAGATACTGGGTATATAGGTAATCCAAATTTAATTAAGTTGTATCCTGGAGTTGCAGAGGGTATTAAAAAACTTAAAGATAAATTTGGATTTTATGTTATTGTTATCTCGAATCAGTCAGGAATTACCAGAGGTTTAATAACTTCGGATGATGTAGACAATGTTAATAGAAGAGTTAATGAAATTTTAGGTAATGATAATACTGAAATTGATGCCTTTTACTATTGCCCATACCATCCAGATTTCGATTCAAAAGAAAAATGCAAATGCAGAAAACCAGCTCCTCAAATGATTTTAGAAGCAGCCAATGATTTTGATATTGATTTGAAAAAATCATTTTTTGTTGGAGACAAAATTTCAGATATTATATGTGGACTTAATGCAGGATTAAATTCTATCCTAATTAGAAATACAATATCCGATGCAGAATTAATTGAGTTGAAAAATTCGCAAAATTCACCCAATTTTATATCTGATAATTTTTTAGATACTTTACAATATATTGAAAGTAACATTGATGGAGAAATTTTTGAAAATTAAATTTTGGCAATTCATCCCTTTCATAATCCTTTTAGGATTATTTATTTCGTGCACTGACGATCCTAACTCAGTAGGTAATGCTCTTATACCTGAAAACGATAGATTAAAGAGTACTAAAATTGAAACTTACTCTGAATCTTTTACATCTTTTCAAAAGGATTCTTTGTTTTTTGGATCTTCAGATAAAATATTATTGGGTAGTTATAAAAATATTTCAAGTGAAGTACTTTTAGCATTTCTAATCTTATTACCAGATTCAATTGAAGAACAATTGACAAACAATGAAGTTGTACTAAAATCTTCATGGATAGAAATGTATCCGAATTATTGGATTGGAGATAGTTCTAATTTCTCTTTTACTGTTCAACAAATCAACACTCATTGGAACCCAATTGAATTAAATCAAGATACTCTCAATGATATTCATGCTTCATTGGGGCCAAACATCTTGGATCCAGTAAATTATACTCTGGGAGATACAGTTATAAAATTCAGTATTGATAATGAATTAGTTGAAAATTGGGTGAGGAGATCATTTGATGATACTTATCCTGAAGACAACGGAATACTACTTGCACCATTATCTAATACTGGTATAGTAGGATTTCAGGCGCTGACAAGTTTTCAATTTGATCCATATCCATTACTTCATCTAGAATTTGAAAAAGAAGGGGAGTTCATTGATACTGTTGTAGCAGTGCCAAAATTAGATATTCATATTCCAACTGGGGAAAGACTTTTAGATCCCGTTAATGGCGTGTTGCTCCAGGGATCAATTAATGTAAGAGGGAAGCTTAAGTTTAATATTGAAACAGTGCCTAAAGATGTATTAATAAATAGTGCAATCTTGGAAATTTTTGTTGATGAAGCAAATACTTTTGAAGGTACAGCTGAAACAGATTCTATAGCTCTTAGCTTTTATCAAAATAGTGGATCGGACTCAATTAATATTGACTTTGGGAAATACCCTTTGGTGAAGAAGGGTGGAAAGTATTCTGGAGATATAAGCCAATTCGTTCAAAGATGGTTGGATGGAGAACCTAATGAAGGGATGGAAGTAAAACTTACTGACGAAAATAGAAGTGCTGCAGCTGTTTCTTTCTATAATAATGAGCATCCTATTGAATCTCAAAAACCACGTTTAACAATATATTATACTATAAAATAATTACTATGAAAAATAAAAAATATTTTCTATTTGCACTAATTATTACCACGCAATTATTTGCCTCTGGTGGTTCTCTTTACACAAGATATGGTATTGGTGACTTAAATCATTCAGGTTCTGCAATACAATTATCTCTTGGTGGTTTAGGAATAGCTTTGAATGATAGTCGATACATTAACACCCATAATCCTGCCACTCTTTTTGATATAAAGGATACCAGATTTGGAGCTGGAGTAAGTTCAAATACTTCTTTTTTAAATGATGGCGTTACCGATGCTACATACTCTCACGTTAAATTCTCCGGTTTTCATATTGCTTTTCCAATAAAAGAAAGTTTGGGAATGGGTTTCATTTTGGGTATGGCTCCATATTCAGTCACAAATTATAATGTTATTAACAGTGTTAATAGTTCTATTGGAGATAACTTTGATGAGACCTTCGAGGGAGCAGGAGGAATATCTAAAGTATTTTTAGGCGTCTCGTATTTACTTCCAGCTGATATAGCTTTTGGAGCAACATTTGATTACTATACTGGAAATGTTCAATATAAGTCATCTTATTCATATGTTGATTCATCTGGCCTATTTGATTCCTATTTTATTGATGAGTACAAGTATAAAGGTTTAGGTGTTACATTAGGTTTAGAGTCGCCAGATTTATCTAAGGTTTTTGGAATTAATGAGATCACAAATTTTAGATTGGGTGCAACTTATGAAATTAGTGGCGCCATTAATACCACCAATTCAGTTTTAGCACGTACAACTATTGGTGACAAAATTTTTAAATCAAGTGATATTGAAACAAATCTTCCGGCAAAATTGGGAATAGGATTAAATCTAACATTAAGTGATAAGTATTTACTAATTTTAGACTATCTATATCAACCTTGGTCTAAATATGAGCAAAATAATCAAAAGTCGGAGTATTTAAGAGATTTAACAAGATATAGTTTGGGTTTTGAATTAGGTCAGCAGACAAAAAGATTTGCCACATTTTGGGAACTGGTTAAGTTTAGAGGTGGTTTAAGTTATGAACAAAGTCAATACGAGATTGGTGTAGAAGGAATAAATCAGATAGGATTTCACACAGGTATTTCAATACCTTTAGGATTGGAAAACAGTATTGATATTGGGTTAATGTATGGAATTAGAGGTACTACTGATTTCAATTTGTTAAAAGAAAATATTCTCCAAGCTTCATTTTCCTTGAATTTTGGTGAACTTTGGTTCGTTAGAAGAGAAAGATAGTATAATATAAAAGGAGATTTAAATTGAAATTACTAAAGACAATTTTATTATTGTTGATATTTTCTGCCATCGTTGTTAGCGCAAATTCAGGGTCTACAATTGATGAACCAGTTATTGCCGATAGTCTAGATGCTGGAGAAGTATTAATTGAAGCTAGTTTATTTTTTGAAGCCTATAAAAATAAGCAGTACGAAATGTGGACAATTGAAAAGGGATTTAATGTTATTAATAATGATCCAAATTTTCAAAACAACAAATATAAAATACATAGAAAAATTGATAAAGTAATATTTGAGGTTTATGAAGATAGTACGACTTCTGATGAGCTGAGGGTTACTTTGGCAGACACGATTTTGTATTTATACGATAAAGGTATAGAGTATGATACTGAATATGCTGGTACCTACATGCTTAAAAAAGCTTACGTGTTAAATGATTGGAAAAATGCTCCAGTCGAAGAAACTATTGCTGCTTATGAAGAAGGTTTTGCCTCTGGTAAAGAAATTACTAATGAAGTCTATTACCTATCTCAATTAGCTACTTTGTATGAAGATAATATGAATGATGATAACGATTATAAAATGAATGCATTAGATATTTATCTTAAATTATCGGATATTGAACCAGAAAATGGTAGATGGCCTCAAAAAGTATCTCAACTTGCTGAGGATGAAGCTCAATTGCAAGAATTTCTAAAAAAAGCATGGGATGCTGATAAAGAAAATGGTGAAAAGGCTTGGAAGTACGCAAAAATGTGTAAGAAGAATGAGGATTATGAGGCAGCTATAGAACCATTGCAATTTCTAATTGATCAAAGTCCTGAAGTTATAAACTATTGGAATGAAATTGCAAGAGCTTATCAAAAAAATGATCAAACTGATATGGCAGTTGATTCCTATAAAAAACTTATAAATCTTCAACCGGATAATGAGGATAGTTATTTTAACTTAGCATTACTTTATAAAGATATGGAACAATTATCAGTTGCAAGAAGTTATCTTAACAAAGCTTCTAAAGCTAAGCCTAATTGGGACTACCCCTTGTTCATTGAAGCTGGTTTATATGAACAGGCTGCAAGAAGTTGTGGATTTGAGTTTGAAGATAAATGTGTTTACCAATTAGCTGTTGATACATATAAGAAAGTTGCTAGAATGGGTGGTGAACATGCTAGTCAAGCCAAAGAAAGAGTGAATGCTCTTGTTAATTCAGTACCAACTAAAGAAGACTATTTCTTTAGAAAAATGAAAAATGGTGATGTTATTAAAATTGAAGGTAGATGTTACGGTTGGATCGGTAAATCAATAATAGTTTCACTTTAAGGAATAATATTTATGAATAGTCATTTAGCTAATGATAAAGAAATTTCAGAAGTATTAAATTTAGAAATTGATAGACAATCAGATTACCTTGAATTGATTGCTTCAGAAAATTTTGTAAGTCCAGCAGTTTTAGAAGCGGCCGGATCTGTATTAACTAATAAATATGCTGAAGGCTATCCAGGTAAGCGATATTACGGTGGTTGTGAATTTGTTGATATGGCAGAAGATATTGCCAGGGATAGATTGAAGCAAATTTTTGGTGCAGAATATGTAAATGTGCAGCCTCATAGCGGATCTCAGGCAAATATGGCTGTATTCATGTCATTACTAAAACCTGGAGATAAATTTTTGGGATTAGATCTTGCTCATGGTGGACATTTAACCCACGGATCTTTTGTGAATTTTTCAGGTAAAATATATCAAGCAGCTGGTTATCAGTTAAATAAAGAAACTGAAGAACTTGATTATAATGTTATAGAAGATCTTGCAAAAAAAGAAAATCCTAAAATGATTATTGCTGGCGCCAGTGCTTATTCAAGAGATTGGGATTATTCTAAATTTAGAGAAATAGCAGATAAAGTTGGTGCATTTTTAATGTGTGATATGGCTCATCCAGCTGGTCTGATTGCTAAAGGATTGTTAAACAACCCAATTCCATATTGTGATGTTGTAACTTCAACTACACATAAGACTTTACGAGGACCTCGCGGAGGAATTATTTTAGTAGGAAAGGATTCTGAGAATAGATTAGGCATTAAAACTCCCAAAGGGGATAGAACAAAAATGATGTCTGAAATATTTGATAGTGTTGTTATGCCGGGCATTCAGGGTGGCCCTTTAATGCATATTATTATGGCAAAAGCTGTTGCCTTTGGAGAAATTTTACAAGATTCTTTTAAAGATTATGCTGAACAAGTTATTAAGAATGCAAATGTACTCGCTAACAGTTTGATGACTAAAGATTACAAAATAGTTTCTGGTGGAACTTCAAATCACCTAATGTTGGTTAATCTGACAAATAAAGAAATATCTGGTAAAAAAGCAGAAATTGCTCTTGAAAAAGCTGGTATTACAGTAAATAAAAATATGGTTCCATTTGATACTAAAAGTCCATTTGTAACAAGTGGAGTAAGGATTGGAACTGCTGCAGCTACTACAAGAGGTATGAAAGAACCACAAATGGAAAAAATTGCAGAATTTATTGATTCAGCTATTTCCAATTTTGAAAATGAAGATAATCTCATAAAAATTAAAGCAGAAGTTAAATCTCTCTGCACTGGTTTTCCACTATATGCTGAATTAAAAAAAAATAGATCTTGATTTGTGGAAAGTGAAGTAAATTTATTAGAAGATGATGATAATCCTGTAAAAGGGGAAATGTCTTTTCTCGAACATCTAGAAGAGTTTAGGTGGAGAATATTATATTTATTAATAGGAGTATTCTTAGGGACAATTCTTTCTTGGATTTTTATTGATTTTCTTATTGAGAATATTCTTCTTCTACCGGCAAGTAAAGCCACTATTAACCTTCAGAATTTAAGACCTTTTGGGCAGTTGTTTTTATACTTTCAGGTTGCAATAATCGGGGGCTTTATTCTAAGTGTTCCTAATGTATTCTATCAGCTATGGAAGTTCATTGCCCCTGCTTTAAGAGATAATGAAAAAAAGTATGTTTCTGCAATAGTGTTTTTCTCTTCTCTATGTTTTTTAAGTGGAATTGTATTTGCTTATTTTGTGATGCTTCCATTAACTTTGGCTTTCGCCGGACAATTTGGAACAACGGTGATAGAGAACAATTTTGCTATTGATGAATATTTTTCAATTATAATCAGTGTGATGCTTGCAGCTGGAGTGATATTTGAACTTCCAATGCTCTCATTCTTCTTATCAAAGCTAGGTATTGTAACTCCAAAATTTATGAGACGATATAGAAGGCATGCGATAGTCGGTATATTAGTAGTTGCGGCAATTCTTACACCTGGGACTGATCCATTAGCACAAGTGTTGCTTGCCATTCCTTTGGTTTTATTATATGAAATAAGTATATTCGTCTCGAAATATTCGCAAAAAAAACATATTGAAATCTGACCTTAATCAAATAAGCAAGCCGATAAAAGCCGAGTTAGATCAGTTTTCTAATCTATTTAAAGAAGCTTTAAAATCAAAAGTTGGAATTGTTGATTTAATTGCCAAATACATCCTCAAGCAAAAAGGCAAAAAGATAAGACCCTTGCTCGTGTTACTATCAAGTAAGGTTGCTGGCAATGTTAATGAAAGAACCTATCGGGGAGCTACACTAGTCGAATTACTGCATACTGCAACGCTTGTTCATGATGATGTAGTAGATGAAGCAGAAAAGAGAAGAGGACTCCCATCTATCAATGCAGTTTGGAAAAATAAAGTTGCCGTTCTAATGGGGGATTATTTACTTTCAAGAGGTCTACTCTTATCAGTTGATGGAAATGATTTTGATTTTCTTAAAGTTGTAACACAAACTGTGAAACGAATGTCTGAAGGTGAATTACTACAAATAAAAAAGACACAAAAATTAGACATCGATGAAGAAACTTATTTTAGAATAATTTCTGATAAAACTGCTTCGCTTCTGTCAACTTGTTGTGAAATTGGTGCCCAAAGTACAACTGATAGTGAACAAAAAGTTCTTGCAATGAGAACTTATGGCGAAAATTTAGGACTCGCTTTTCAAATTAAGGATGATATTCTTGATTATGTTGGTACTTCTATGTTAGTTGGCAAACCACTAGGAGCAGACATTAAAGATAAAAAAATAACTTTGCCACTTATTCATTCTTTGAATCTAGCCTCAAAAAAAGAAAAATCCGATATTATAAAACTGATTAAAAGTGCGAAAAAGAAGAATAACATCACTCCAATTATTAACTTTGTAAATAAATATAAAGGAATAGAATACGCGTATTCAATTGCCAAAGAATATGCAATTAAAGCTAAAGAATCCCTCTCCATATTCGAAATTTCTGAAAGTAGACAAGCTCTAGAAGATCTTGTTGACTTTGTTGTTGAAAGAAAGAATTAATATTAAATCTAAAAAAATATTATAATTTATATTAGCATATAAAAAAACTTCTGTTTATTTTAGTATTTTAATTCAGATTATCTATCTTATTTAAATGATTATTTACTGTTTATCACTTAGTAAAACCTATATATTTACCTATATATATTAGTTGGCTACAAGAAATAATGAAATTAATTCAGGGAATAAATGAAAAAGTCTTTTCTTGATTATACACTTAAAGTACGTTTGCCTCTAACTTTATTTGTAGTCGTCCTCTCCTTTTTAATAACGTTTTATGCATCTAGACCTGAAAGAGACGGTATTGGATATTCGCCCGACCAACCAATTGCATATTCACATAAGTTGCATGCTGGTCAAATGAAAATTGATTGTCAATATTGTCATACTGGAGTAACAAAAGGGAGACATGCTTTAGTCCCATCCGCGAATATCTGTATGAATTGTCATACTATTGCTAAGAAGAAGGAGCCTGAGATTATTAAGCTAACGAAATTTTATGAAGATAAGACTCCAATTCCATGGAAGAGAATTCATAGAATTCCAGAATATGCTTATTTCAACCATTCAGTGCATGTTAATAAGGGAATGAAGTGTGAAACGTGTCATGGTAATATTGCAGATATGGAATTAGTCAGTCAGATGAAAGGTTGGACAATGACTGCTTGTTTGGATTGTCATAGAAATCCACAAGAACAATTATCATATTTAGAAAATGTTAAAGAAGGTCCGACTAACTGCGGGGCTTGTCATAGATAGGGAAATATAAATATGAAAAGTATTGGAAGAAGAACATTTTTTAATAGAATATCGTTTGGTGCAATTGGGACAATGATCTTATCATTAATACCTGTAAATCTATTTATGAAAAAGAAACATAATTTATCCTCTAATATTAAAATTAAAACTAACCCTAATTCTGTAAGAAGAAATAAATAAGGTTGTTAAGAAATGTCCGAAAATATAGACAAAAATAATATTTGGAAAAGTATTAAAGAATACCAAGAAGATCCTGAAGTTCTGAAATCAAAATTGAATGAGTTTGAGGATGGTGTAACAAATGATTTTCAACCTGAAGAAATGTCAAAGGTTTCCAGAAGAAAATTTTTAGCTGTTTTAGCTGCTTCTACAGCCTATGCTGCAACTGCTTGCACTTCATATAGAGATAAGGGTGAAATTATACCTTATACTGACAGACCGGAAGAAGTATTACCCGGTAAGCCAACGTATTATGCCTCCACATTTTCTGATGATGGATTGTCTTATGGAATATTAGTGAAAACTAGAGAGGGAAGACCAATTAAGATTGAAGGGAATCCTGATGATCACATTAATCGTGGTAAAATACCATCCAAAGTTCACGCTAGTATTCTGAATTTATATGATCCTGAACGATTACAATTTCCTCAAATAGATAAAAGAAAATCAAATTGGGAAGATATTGATCAAGAAATTGTTGACCAATTAAATTTCACAATAGGATTAGATAAAGAAATCGCCTTTATTACGAATCCGATTACCTCACCAACAACAAAACAAGTAATAAAAGAATTCACTGACAAATTTGCCAATACAAGAGTATACACAACTCAGCTTTTCAATCAGAATAATAGAATAAATGCATGGCAAAAATCTTTTGGTGAAGAATTAATTCCCTCAATCAAATGGGATAAAGCAAATCTTATTCTGGCTTTGGAATCTGATTTCTTAGGTAAAGAAGGTAATACGGCAGAGAATAGATTATTATATGCAGCTGGTCGTGATATTGTAAATACTAAAGAATTAAGTAAACTCTACAGTATTGAAGCTGGAATGAGTTTAACGGGAATGAATTCTGATGTAAGGCTAAGACTGAAACCACAATTGCAATTTAATTTAGTGCTGGCACTTATAAATGAATTAGTTAAATCAGGAAGTATTTCTAAAACCAAACTCGACACCAATGTTAAAGAACTTATTAATAATACTACGATTGATAAAGTTGCATCACAGAGTGGAATTGATATTAAAAAAATAAAGTTACTTATAAAAGAGATTGGTGATAATAAAGGTAAAACAATTGTTTATGCCGGTGATGTTTTGCCGGTCGAAACTCATATGTTAGTTAATTTATTGAATGAACTTCTTGATTGTTCTTCTCTATACGACTTTAATAATGGGTTTCTAATTGGAGATAATCTTTCTTCAAGTTCAGAGCTAAAAGAGTTAATACATAGAATGAACGATGGGAAAGTTGGTACTGTTATACATTTTGATTCAAATCCTGTCTATGAATTGCCAGGGAGTTTAGGTTATAAAGAAGTATTAGAGAAAGTTGATGTAGTAATCACTTTATCGGATACCCCAAATGAGACTACATTTGTTTCAAAATACATTTTACCCTTGAATAATCTTTTAGAATCGTGGGGAGATCATCAGACTCGAAATGGACAACTAACGTTACAGCAGCCTGTTATTTCTCCGTTATTTGATACTCGTCCAAAGGAAGAGATTCTACTAAATTGGATTAATGGCAAAACGGATCATGCAGATATATATCAAGCTTATTTAAAGAATAGTTTTAAAGAATATGTTTATGATTCTGGGAATTTCGCAGCCGATTATCAGACTTTTTGGAATACTGCTTTACATGATGGTGTAATTAGTATACCGCTAATTCCGGGAAATAATAATTCCATAAATCAATCGGTAATTACAACCCCAATAATTGGATCTGATGGATTAACCCTAATTCTCCAGAACAATTATTCTTTTGGTACCGGTAAATATTCAAATAATGGTTGGCTTCAGGAACTTCCACATCCGGTAACTAAGGTTGCATGGGATAATTATGCTGCTGTAGCTCAAGCAACAGCTGAAAAAAATAATCTATCCAATGATGATCTTATTAAATTGAGTGTTGATGGTAAGGAAGTGGAATTACCAATAATGATTCAACCAGGTATGGCAGAGGATACAATAGTAGCTGAACTCGGTTATGGTAGAACTAACTCAGGTGACGTTGCAAACGATGTTGGTTTTAATGTGAACACATTATTAAATCCTGAAGATGTTTCTCAATATATATATGAAAATGTCTCAATTGCCAAAACTGACGACTCATATAAATTGGCTTCAACTCAAGAACACCATTCATTAGATGAAGAATTTGTAAAAGACTTACATAAATCAAGAAGAATAATTCAAGAAGGAACGTTAGAAGAGTATAAAAAAAATCCAGATTTTCTCCATGAAAATAAACATGAGATATTTAGCATTACAGAATCTCACGAATATAAAAATGAAAAATGGGCAATGAGTATTGATCTCAATAAATGTTTAGGTTGCTCTGAGTGTATTAGTTCATGTAATGTTGAAAACAATGTGCCAATTGTAGGTAAGGATCAAGTCTCGAGAGGAAGAGAAATGCAATGGATAAGACTTGATCGTTATTACAGCGGTACTCCTGAAGAACCAATTGTTAGCACTCAGCCAATGCTTTGTCAACATTGTGATAATGCACCGTGTGAAAATGTTTGTCCTGTAAATGCAACTAACCATAGTCCTGATGGGCTAAACCAAATGGCTTACAACCGTTGTGTTGGTACTAGATATTGCTCTAACAACTGCCCCTATAAAGTAAGAAGATTTAATTTTTATAATTTCAGAGATTCTTTTGCAGATGCACATTATGATAACGAACTCACACATTTAGTAAATAATCCAGAAGTAACTGTAAGATCTCGTGGAGTAATTGAGAAATGTACATTTTGTGTGCAGAATATAATGGAAGCACGGGAAAATGCAATTAGAGATGGTCGCGAATTAAATGGAGATGAAGTTAAGACAAGTTGTCAATCAGCTTGCCCAACAGAAGCAATTGTATTTGGCGATTCAAACAATCCGGATTCAAAAGTTACAACACATAGAGAACATGAATTAAGCTACCATGTATTAGAAGAATTAAATGTTAGACCAAATGTGACTTATTTGGCAAAAATAAGAAATACTCATACGGAGGATGTATAGTGAGTAGTATTAATTACACTCAAGAAAGATCGGTTGTTGAAGGGAGACCTGCACTTCGCTCACTTGATGAAATAATATCTAAACCTCTTGACACTAAACCAGATAAGAAATTTTATATTGCATTGTCTATTACTCTTACGATGCTTACGATTGGAGCTATTGGAATAATGGCCTCATTGTATTATGGAACTGGTTTATGGGGAAATAACAATCCAGTTGGATGGGGTTTACCAATTGTAAATTTTGTATTCTGGATTGGAATTGGTCATGCAGGAACTTTAATCTCCGCCATTTTATTTCTCTTTAGGCAAAAATGGAGGACTGGTATTGCTAGGTTTGCAGAAGGTATGACAATATTTGCAGTAATTACAGCAATGATTTTCCCAATTATGCATACTGGTAGGCCATGGCTTGCTGCAATTTATTTACTACCATACCCAAACCAACATTCTTTATGGGTTAATTTTACATCTCCACTGCTGTGGGACGTTTTTGCAGTATCAACATATTTTACAGTTTCGTTTGTTTTCTGGTATATTGGTTTAATACCGGATTTTGCTACTCTTAGGGATCGAACTAAAAATAGACTCAAAAAAATTATTTACTCGGTTACTAGTCTAGGATGGAGACATTCAAACAGGCACTGGCAAAATTATGAATTAACATATTTAATTCTAGCCGGTTTCGCTACTCCTTTAGTACTATCTGTTCACACAATTGTTAGTTTTGACTTTGCAGTTGCAATATTGCCAGGCTGGCACACAACAATATTCCCTCCATACTTTGTTGCCGGTGCTGTATTTTCTGGTTTTGCAATGGTTCAAAACGTACTGATATTTATTAGGAAAATATTTAATTATGAGCATATTATTACATTGGACACTCTTGAGAAAATGAATAAAATAATTATGCTCACCGGTATGATAGTTGGGTATGCTTACTCTATGGAATTTTTTATAGCATGGTACAGTGGTGTTGAAGCTGAATTTTTTACATTTATGAATAGAGCATTTGGGGACTATTATTGGGCATACTGGACAATGTTTTCATGTAATGTAATCTTTCCACAATTATTCTGGTTCAAAAAAATTAGAAGATCAATTCCGTTTATGTTTGTCTTAGCTGTTCTCGTTAATGTCGGTATGTGGTTCGAAAGATTTGTTATAACAGTTACTTCATTATCTAGAGATTATCTACCATCTAGTTGGGCTTACTTCAAGCCTACATTGACGGATGCTTCTCTTCTTATTGGTAGTTTCGGTTTGTTCTTTACACTAGTATTATTGTTTACAAAATCATTACCTGTTATTTCTATATCTGAAGTTAAAGCTGTTGTGGATGGTTCACAACCAACACATGGGGATCATTAAATATGAGCGAAAAACTTTATTCATATTGTGCTTTATTTGATACACCCAATGATATTATTCACGCTGCAAAAACAGTGACTGTAAAAGGGTATACTAAATTTGATATTAATACACCATACCCAATTCACGGTATGGATGGTGCAATGAAACTTCCTCCGTCAAAATTAGGATTTGTAACCTTATTTGCTGGACTAAGTGGACTTATTGGAGCAATTCTTATGATGGGTTGGATGATGGGAATTGATTATCCAATTGTCATTGGTGGGAAACCATTTTTCCCTCTACCTGCATTTATTCCCATAGCTTTTGAATTGACAGTTTTGGTGGCTACATTAACAACTGTAGCAGCATTACTATTCTTTTTCTTCAAATTGCCAAATAATAGCCACCCACTTCATGATACCAACTATATGAAAAATGTATCCTCTGATAAATATGGGCTTTACATCGAAGCAGTTGATCCAAAATTTAATATCGAAGAAATCAAATCATTATTCTCAAGTTTAAATGCTAGTACAATCGAACCAATATATTTTGATAAGAGTGAGATCTCATATAAAGCAGTAATTGCTGATCCTAAATTTTTGGGTTTTTTAGCAATTGTGGCAATATTCGTTTCAATGTCTGCATATCTTCATCTAAATAAATTATTATACATGATACCATTTTCATGGATGTCAGAGCAGGAAAAGGTTATTGTTCAAGAATCTTCAGATTTATTTCCAAATGGAGCTGGCATGCAAATTCCTGTTGAAGGCTCGGTTGCCAGAGGATTTATACCCTATCAGTTTAAAAATAAACTAGAAGAGGCAGGTAAATATTTGGTTAATCCAGTTATTCCAAATGCGGAAAATCTTGAAGTTGGTAAAAATAAATATAATATATACTGCAGCCCTTGTCATGGATATCTAGCTGAAGGAGATAGTAGACTAAATGGGCAATTCCCTAATCCACCAAATCTTCATTCTGAGAAAGTCAGAAATTGGACAGATGGAAGTGTATACCACGTTATTGTTGAAGGCCAGAATGTTATGCCTTCTTACAGTTCTCAATTATCGCGTCAAGAACGGTGGGCAGTAGTTAATTATTTAAGAGTTTTACAAAGATCATTAAATGCTAAGGAGACTGATTTATAATGAGTTCAGCCTTAAATGATGTGGATTATGTTAAGAAAGATCTTCCTCCAATTATTAATAGAATTGGAATTATACTAACTGTTGTTGGACTGATTTTGGTTGTTTTAGCGTATTTTACTGATCCTACCAGAAGTGCATTTAATAATGTAATCCTTCTAATGTTTTTAACTAGCATTGGTTTAGGATCTTTGTTTTTAGTTGCATTAGAGTATATAGGTGGAGCGGTTTGGAGTACACCTTTCAGAAGAATTGCAGAAATATTTGGTGCAGTTCTTTTAATTGTTCCTATTGTCGCTATTCCCATATTTTTTAATTTACATGATTTGTATCATTGGACTCATTTGAATGTAGTTGCTAATGATGAGATCCTATCTCAAAAATCATCATATTTAAATCAAACTTTTTTTACAGTTAGGATAATAGGATATTTCGTTATCTGGATACTCTTTTATTTTATTCTCACACGTAATTCTGAAAAACAGGATGTGTCGAAGGATCAAGGTCTAACAAAAAAGGGTATAAGAAATAGTGCGATCTTTATTCCATTTTTTGCTATTACTGTTACATTTGCTTCAATTGACTGGATGATGAGTCTTGAACCTCATTGGTTTTCTACAATTTATGGTGTTTATTATTTTTCGGGAACATTTTTAAGTGCCTTAGCAATTATTACTTTTTTTGTTGTATACCTTAATGAAAAAGGAATGTTTGGGGCAGGAATAGTTTCTGATCATTATTATAGCTTTGGTGCATTGCTTTACGGCTTCATTAATTTCTGGGCTTATATTGCTTTTAGTCAATTTATGTTAATCTGGTATGCAAATCTACCCGAAGAAACATTTTGGTTTATTAATAGATGGGAAGGAAGCTGGTTAATCTTCTCTTTAGCATTTATTTTTATTCATTTTCTAGTCCCATTTTTTGCCCTAGTTTCACAGCCCTCTAAAACAAATGGAGCCCGACTCAAATTCATGTCAATCTGGTTGTTAGTGGCTCATCTTATGGACCTGTACTTTTTGGTCATGCCTACTTTTAGTCCTGACGGTGTATCTCTTGGATGGATTGAATTAGGATTTTTCTTATTAGCATTTGGTCTAGTGTTTTTAGTGTTTTCTCTTAAAGCCAAAACAGTAAATCTTATTCCTATCGGTGATCCTAAACTTAAAAGAGGAATTGATTTTAGACTTTAATCTCAGGTAATTCTTATGGAAGAAAAAAATAATATTGAAACTGAAATAAAATTTTTGTCGTTACTAAAGTCACCATCAAGACTATTCGGAATAATATTCCCTTACTATGCAGTTTTATTTTTAATTGTGGGGATTTATTTTATTAAGCATATGGATTCTGCTTCATTCAATGATGTCCCGGCTATCTACACAGATTCCCTTGAGATCAATGCGAATGTTGAAGTAAAGAAAGGTGGAGTAATGCCTGCCATTGATATGGGAATTATTTCCACTCCTACAAATGAGCTTATTGAGAAAGGGAAAGATTTATTTGCAACCAACTGTGTATCATGTCATGGAACGGATGGAAAGGGTGATGGAGTTGCAGCAGTTGCATTGAAGCCTCTTCCAAGAAATCTTCACAATACTGAAGGTTGGACAAAGGGGACAGATTTCCCAAACATGTTTACAACTATTCAAAAAGGTATTGTTGGAACTGGTATGATTGGTTACGATTTTCTTCCAATTGAAGATAGAATTGCATTAATTCATTATATTCGGACAATGTCAGAATATCCAGATATAACAGAAGCACAGGTTGTACAATTGGATAAAACTTACAATCTATCTGAAGGTATAAATTCTCCTAATAATATTTCTTTGGAAATGGCTCAAGAAAAAATCAGCAAAGAAGGTTCAGAGATTGTTTCAGAAGTTGAAAATGTAATTTCCAAAATTAACTCGCTTGAAGATAATAATGCTATTGAGTTGTTCAATAAATTTGTTCAAGATAAAGGAAAAGCCATTTCAATATTCAAAAGAGATTTTGGTTCGCAAAAGGATGCAGAATCATTTGTTAATCGTGTGCTTGCATCTCCAACAGAAAGTGGTTTTAAGCCTAGTATAACATTTTTATCGAAGGAAAAGTTAAGCAGTTTGTTCAAACTATTAAGCAATTCTGTTAGTTAATTTATTGTGATCTAATTAAATAATTGATCGTTTATAAATTTTAGGAAATGTCAATTGAGCTTTCATAAGAAACTACCAATAAGTATTCTCAAATATTTAGCAATTATTCTAATTATTCCATGCGGTTTTTTATTTTCTCAAGATAACCATGTTGAAATAGGAATCGATGAAAAATTAGGTAAATATTTACCATTGGAAACTTTGTTTACAAATTCAATAGGTGATGAGGTTACACTTAATAGTGTTATTGATAAACCAGTGTTGTTGGCTTTTGTTTATTATGAATGTCCAGGTATTTGTACCAATACATTAACTGAACTGGCTTGGGTTATTGATAGAGTTGATTTGGTCCCTGGTAAAGACTTCTCGGTATTAACTATAAGTATTGACAACGATGAGACTGCAGAAATTGCCGCAATAGCAAAAGAAAATTACCTTACTTCTTTGCAAAGAGATTTCCCAGTAGATTCGTGGGAATTTTTAGTTGGGGATTCTGCTTCCGTTAGTAAGATAACAGATGCTGCTGGTTATTATTTTAAAAGATACGGTGATGAGTACAGACATCCTGGTGGACTAATTACAATTTCACCTGAAGGTAAAATATCAAGATATATATTTGGTTCTCAGTTTAATCAGTTCGATGTTAAAATGGCATTACTTGATGCTCAAGCTGGAAAAACGAGTCCAACAGTTGCAAAAATGTTACAGTTCTGTTTTAGTTATGATCCGGAAGGTCAAAGCTATACTTTAAACATTACTAGAATTATTGGGTCAATTATGCTCTTAGGGGTATTGGTTCTGTTTTTAGTAATTGCTTTTAAAAAGAAAAAAACAAATTTAGTAAAAAATTAACAACAGATAATTTAGAGTTTATGGGAGATATAAATGGCAAATGATGCAGTTGCTATTTCTGAAAAATCATTTTTAGAGGATGGAACAACAAAGAAAGCAACTGGGATATTATCCTGGTTACTAAGTACAGACCATAAAAGAATTGGGATAATGTACTTAATTTCTATTAGTGTTTTCTTTTTTACCGGTGCTATTCTTGGGGTATTGATGAGACTTGAGCTAATAGCTCCGGGTCGAACTATTATGGATCCTCAAACATATAACACAATTTTTACGCTACATGGTGTAATAATGATTTTTTTATTTATTATTCCAGGGATTCCAGCTGTATTTGGAAATTTCTTTCTACCATTACAACTCGGAGCTAAGGATGTAGCCTTTCCAAGATTAAATCTGTTATCATACTGGATTTATGTAATTGGTGCAATTTTAGTCTTAGTTTCATTGTTTGTTGAAGGTGGACCTATAGATACCGGATGGACATTCTATATCCCATATTCCGTTAGGACAAATGCCAATGTATCAATGGCAATATTTGCAGCATTTATTTTAGGATTTTCTTCAATACTGACAGGATTAAATTTTGTAACTACAGTTCATAGATTACGTGCTCCTGGAATGACATATTTCAAAATGCCATTATTTGTATGGTCTACATATGCAACCGCCTGGATTCAAATTATTGCTACGCCAGTTATTGGAATAACAATATTGTTAGTGATGTTAGAGAGATTATTTGGTGTTGGGATATTTGATCCGGCATTAGGAGGAGATCCAATTCTTTTCCAACACATGTTCTGGATATATTCACATCCGGCTGTTTATATAATGATACTACCTGCAATGGGCATTGTTTCTGAAATTATTCCAACATTTGCTAGACGTACAATTTTCGGTTATCGAGCTATTGCTATGTCCAGTCTAGCTATTGCATTTATTGGATATCTGGTTTGGGCTCATCATATGTTCACTAGCGGTATGAGTCAAACAGCCACAATAATATTTTCATTTTTAACTTTTCTAGTTGCTTTACCAAGCGCTATTAAAGTATTTAATTGGGTAGCAACAATGTATAAAGGATCAATTGATCCAAAACCACCGTTCCTATGGGTAATGAGTTTTATATTCTTATTTACTATTGGTGGATTGACAGGATTAGTATTAGGAGCTTTGGTTACAGACGTTCACTTACATGACACCTATTTTGTTGTTGCACATTTTCATTACGTAATGTTTGGAGGTACTGGCACCATATTTTTTGCGGCACTTTACTATTGGTTCCCAAAAATGACTGGTAAAACTTATAGCCTTAAACTTGCTTCAATAAATGCGGGACTATTTTTTGTTTCTTTTAATGTCCTTTATTTTCCAAAGTTTATCCTTGGTTACATGGGTATGCCAAGAAGATATTATGATTATCTTCCAGAATTTACTAACCTTCATTTAATCTCAACCATTGGTTCATGGTTGATGTTGATTACAATTATTCTAATAATTTACAATTTTATAAGTGCATTAATAAAGGGTGAAAAAGCCGAAGCAAATCCATGGGGAGGAGTAACTTTAGAATGGCATATTAAATCTCCTCCGCCGCTAGAAAATTTTGACAGTATACCGGAAGTAACGAAAGAGCCCTATGATTTTAGTCAGCTTAAAACTATGAAATACGTTCCCAAAGGAGAAATACATGAGTAATCATTCTACTGAAATTGCACATGAAGTTCACCGTGATGATGTAGGTGCAAGAATGGGCATGTGGCTCTTTTTGTTTACCGAATTGCTATTATTTGGTGGCCTATTTCTAATTTATGCGGTTTATCGACATGAATATGTTGAGCAATTTAGAGTTGCTGCAATGGCTTTGAATACAACCGTTGGTGCACTCAATACAATTATTCTTTTAACTAGTAGTTTAACTGTGGCACTTTCTATTGCAGCTCTTCAAAAGGGAAATAAGTCATTAAGTTTAATGCTTCTTGTAATGACAAATATTTTGGCATTCGCTTTTATGATAAATAAATACTTTGAGTGGATGGAAAAAATTCATCATGGTATATACCCAGGAAGTGAAGTCCTATTGAATTTACCTGATGGACAAATTCTCTTTTATGGATTATATTATATTATGACTGGGCTGCATGGACTTCACGTTATTATTGGTTTGGTGTTCTTGTCAATTGTAATGGTTTTTATTATGACTGGATCTGTTAATAAGGACAGCTATGTTAAATTAGAAAACGCCGGTTTGTATTGGCATTTAGTAGATTTAATTTGGATTTTCCTTTTCCCATTGTTCTATTTAATTCAATAGGAGATTTTAATGCAAGACAATCTTAAATCACATGATAATCATAATATTGGATACAGTACTTATCTGTTAGTTTGGATAAGTTTGGTGGCTTTTACATCTGTAACTGTAACAGTAGCAGGAATTAATTTAGGTGATTACACACTATTTGTTGCGCTCAGTATAGCTGCGTTAAAATCAGCATTAGTAATAAACATATTTATGCATATAAAATTTGAAGATCCTATTTTTAAAGTTTTTTTAGGTATTAGTGCATTTACATTAGTAATGATATTTACTTTAACATTTTTTGATTATTTCTATAGGTAGAGGGTTTTATGGATTCAAATCCAACTGCGTATGTTCAAACCGTTGACTCGGTTATGTTTTTTATTATCATTATCTCATTAATCTTCCTTTTAGGGATTACTGCTACAATGATATATTTCGTGTTTAAGTATAATCGTAAAAAAGGCAACAAACCGGTTGATATACATGGAAGTATAGTACTTGAAACTATATGGTTTATTGTCCCAACTATTTTAGTGATGGCAATGTTCTATTATGGCTTTATTGGATATAAAGATTTTAGAGCAATTCCAGATGATGCACTTGAAATTAACGTTACAGCGAGGATGTGGGATTGGGATTTTGTTTATGAAAGTGGATTAAATCTTGATACTCTGTACGTTCCAAAAGATAAATCAATTAAACTTAATATGATTTCAATGGATGTTAACCATTCTTTTTATATTCCTGCTTTCAGAATTAAACAGGATGTTATTGCCGGTTCCAATCAATATTTAGTGTTTAAGGCAGAAAAGGAAGGTAGTTATAATGTAGCATGCGCTGAATACTGTGGATTAAATCATTCAGCAATGTACACTAAAGTAGTAGTTATGCCTGAAGATAAGTATGAGGAATGGTATAACCTAAGCTTGCCTCAAGATGATAAATCAGAAGAAGTTGAAGGAATAGATTAATTATGTCCTTATCGACAATAACTGTAAATAACAAAATTGAAACTTCTTGGAAGAGTAAATTAGAAAGGATTTCTGAATTTCGAGGAATTCTCTCTGAATTAACAAAGTTTAATATTACATTTTTTATAGCTGTTACTACACTTGTTGGATATATCTTACATAGCGGCGAATTTAACCTAAATTTAATTTCTCCAATTATTGGTGTTTTGATTTTGGCAAGCGGCGCATCTGCTCTCAATGAGTATCAAGAAAGAAATGTTGACTCCAAAATGAAACGAACTAGTTCAAGACCTATTCCATCTGGAAAACTATCTTCAAATAATGCTTTAGTAATTTCAATAATATTGATTGTTTTCGGTTCTGTGATATTAGCTTTACAAAACGTCTTTGTGTTAGTTCTGGGTTTGTTTACACTTATTTGGTATAATGGAATTTACACACCTTTAAAACAAAAATCAGCATGGGCAATTATTCCCGGAGCATTAGTAGGGGCATTACCTCCCGTTATCGGTTGGGTAGCATCTGGTGGAAGTATGTTTGACCCAAAAATTCTTGCGCTTGCCTCATTCATGTTTATCTGGCAAATTCCTCATTTTTGGTTATTACTTCTTATGTATGATGATCAGTATAAAGAAGCTGGTTTTCCTACATTATCTAAAATATTTTCATTAAATCAGATAACTAAAATTACATTTATCTGGATTGCGATACTAATTGGCTCAAGCATTATATTTTATTTTTCTGAGTTGTCAATCACTAATATTTCAAATATAGTTTTGACTATATCTGGTGTTTTAACATTAATTCTCTCACATCGAGTTATTAAGGATCAGCGGATAAAAATTTTCAGACAAACATTTTTATTAATTAATGCATATGTACTTTGTATACTAATTGTAATTTCAATTGAAAATATTTTGTAGAAATTTGTGGATTATTTATTACCAAGTTGTTTTGTCATGTTGAGTGTAGAGAAATATGAAAATTTTGAAATTCACTATTTAACTTAGGTTGACAATTTATTTTTACGAATTTTATTTAATATAGTTTAGGATTTTTCAATGGACATACTTCAAGATATAGTTTTTCCTCAATCACCAACAAATATTTTACTTTTGAAATATTTACTATTTCTAACACTTTTACTTTTGCTTCCATACTTAAGTGTTATGCTGGGCACAACTCTATTTTCAGTTATGCATTTTAACAAAGGTAAGAACTCAGGAAATAGGAATTATCTTATTTTTGCCAATGAGTTAATTGATATCTTCACTGTTAATAAAGTCATGTCTATTTCGTTGGGAATTGTTCCATTATTGAGTGTAATATTCATTTTTAGTCAACTCCTATTGGATTCAAACCTTAGTGTTACTTCTCATTTATTTTTTGCCGCATTATTATTGGTCGCTGCACTAATCTATGTATACGCATATAAATATAGTTTCAGACTCAAAAATATTTTTAACCTTGTACATATTACAGAAACAACTGACTCAGATCTCGTAAGGGAATTTGAAGGATTAAAATCTGGTAATAGTAAATTATTAGCAAAATCTGGGATCATTGGTGTTATTCTTTTAGCAACTGTTACTTACATCTTAGTTGGAGTTTTGCAGATTGTTGTTGATTCATCTAGATGGATGGCTGATAGTTCTTTCTGGGATATTTTATTATCTGGGAATACTATCCTATACTTTGTTTTTTATTTGGCTTTCTCATTCTCAATTACTTCTGCAGCCATTATTTTTAAATATTATAAGAGTGGACAAAAAGAACATGAGCCATCTTACTTAAACTATGTGAAAACATTTTCACTTAAGACAGGATTAATCTTCACTTTTATACAACCGTTATTATATGTTATCACAATAATTAGCAGTCCATCATCATCTTTATCATTTCCCGTTTTTATCACGGCAACCTTTGTCCTCCTAGTTATGCTATTGATAAGCATTATGTTTTATGTGATGTACAAAGAGTCAAAGATGCATTTGGGTGGATCTGTCGTATTAGTATTTTTAATTTTAACTTCTTTGATTGTTTATAAAGATCAACTTGCGTTTGATACAGCTAGTGAGAAACAAATATTCAACCTTAACAAGGAATATGAATTATTTGCGGCTAAGATAAAAGAAGACGCAGGTATACTGGAAATTGTTGAGATAAATGGAGAAGACATTTATAATGCAAAATGTATTGCGTGTCATAGATTTGACTCCAAATTAGTTGGTCCAGCGTATAATGATGTGCTTCCAAAATATGAAGAAAAAAGGGAGGAGTTAGTTGAATTTATTTTGAATCCCAAGAAGATCAATCCAGAGTTTACTGCCATGCCAAATCAAGGATTAAAGCCTAATGAAGCTAAAGCAATTGCAGACTATATAGTAGAAACTTATAATGCTAAATAGTTACAATATTATACAAGTTTCAGAGCAATATACTGCTAAATTAATATTTCTTAAACCACCATCCAAAGTTAGATCCAGAATAGTTATAAGATCATGATTTTTGTATTTTTACTTTTATGTTAACAATAATAAATGCCGTAGAACTTTCTGCTGAATACCTGAGCAAAAAAAGCGTAGAATCAGGTAGAATAAACGCCGAACTGCTTCTTGCTCACATTCTAAATTGTAAAAGAATGGATCTCTATCTAAAATTTGATCAACCCCTAACAAATGAAGAAACGTTAATTTATAGAGAATATATTAAAAGGAGAGGTCAAAGAGAGCCCTTACAATATATTATCGGGTCGGTTGAGTTTTATGGTCTAGAATTTACAGTTAATAAAAGTGTCCTAATTCCAAGGCAAGAAACAGAAATATTGGTTGAAGAAATAATTAAACGCTCAGATAAATCTAGAGAATGTAGAATTTTGGATATTGGATCTGGAAGTGGGAATATTGCTATCGCTCTTTCTAAAAATTTACCAAATAGTATTGTTCACTCAATTGATATAAGTGAACAGGCAATAATTCTCTCGAAAAAAAACGCAGAATTCCATAACTTAAATGGACAACTTTCGTTTGAGAATATTGATGTAAATAATTTCGTACTAGAAAATAAATCAAAATATGATATTATTGTTTCCAATCCACCATATATTTCACTAAACGAATATGGCAGTTTAGAAAAAGAACTGTTGGAGCATGAACCTAAAGTTGCATTAACTGATAATAAAGATGGATATAGCTTTTATGAATTAATCTCCTCGAGATCAAAGGAGTTTCTAAATCCAACTGGGAATTTATTTTTCGAAGTTGGGCAGGGACAGTCAAATAAAGTTAGTGCCTTAATGAAGGATAATGGTTTTAACAAAGTAGAAATAATTAAAGATTATTTGGATATTGAAAGAGTTGTGATTGGAGAATTATAATGAGAGCTCTAATCCAAAGAGTTTCTAGAGGTTCTGTTAAAATTACAAATGAATCTTACTCTGCAAAAATTAACAAAGGCATGGTTTTGCTTCTAGGCATTAGTGAGGATGATACAGAAAATGATGTGAATTACGTTGCAGAGAAATGTGGCAACTTAAGAATATTTGAAGATGAAAATAAAAGAATTAATTTATCCATGAAAGATATTGACGGTGAAATCTTGTTAATATCACAATTCACACTTTACGGTGATACAAGAAAAGGAAACCGACCGAGCTTTAACAAAGCTGCTAAACCAAAGAAAGCAGAAGAATTATATAATTTATTCTCAAAAAAAATTAAATCTTTGATTGGGGAAGAAAAAGTTAAAGAGGGTGTTTTTGGGGAAATGATGGAAGTCTCAATTATCAATGACGGTCCGGTGACGGTTTTAGTGGAATCTAAGTAAAAACATTTGTAATTTAAATTATTAGGAGGGAGAGAATTTAATAAATTGCATTCAACTATAGTAATATTTCTTGATGGTGTAGGAATTGGTGATGCTGATCCAGCTTCTAATCCCTTTTTTAAATATGATTTTAAAACATTTTCTCAACTATTTGGTTCAACACCTCATTTAGATAAGCAAAAAATATCTCATAATGGTAGGTTTATTTTCCCAACTGATGCAATCATGGGTGTACCAAAATTACCCCTAAGTGGCACAGGTCAGACTTCAATATTCTGTGGAGTTAATGCTAGTAGAATATTAGGAAACCATTTTGGCCCATTCCCACACTCTACTCTTCTTCCAATTATAAGAGTACAAAATATATTTCAAGGTTTTAAAGATAAAAAAATGAAAGTTGCTTTTGCCAATGCTTATCCAAAAGTATTTTTTGATTATATCAATTCTGGAAAGAAGCGACTGAGCGTCACAAGTTTAAGCTGTCAGCTAAGTGATGTCCCTTTGAGGACAGCAACAGATTTGAGAAATGGTGAAGCTTTAAGTGCCGAAATCGATAATGATGGTTGGGTTAATAAACTTAATTACAATTTACCAATTATCAAACCTGAAACTGCTGCAAAAAGGTTAATTAAGTTGGCAGGCCAACATCATTTCACTTTATTTGAACATTTTTTAACAGATCATTTGGGTCATGGAAGAAATAAGGATACTTTAGAGGATAGGCTATCCGTATTAGATAGATTTTTATATTATATGTTTGAGAATCTGCCAGAAGATTTTACTCTTCTTGTTTGTTCAGACCACGGAAATCTTGAAAATATTTCGATCAAAACACATACTCTTAATCCCGCTCTGACAATATCAGCTGGAAAGCATGCAGAGAAACTAAAAAACAGAATTACTAATCTCACACACATAAAGGATGCCATTCTGGAGCTTTATTAGTGCGTAGCTTTCCTCTTATAAAATTTGTTATTTTATTTACAGTAGGCATACTATTTCAGCACATCTTCCAAGTAAAATCAGAAATATACTTTGTTATACTAGCTTTTTTAATTAGCGCATATGTGCTGAGTAGAATTCTGAGTCACCATAAATATTCTTTAATTATAACTAAAACCTTTCTAGGAATATTCTTATTCATTATTGGATCATTATATTTTACTTTGAATAACAGCACCGGAAAATGCTACCCGTTCGAAAAACCAAAAATTCGAAATGCTGAAATAATTGGAAAGGTTAGAAAAATTGATTTAATCAAGAGTCAAAAAATCTCTATAGAACTAGAGCTACTATCACTAAACAATAAGGAAATTGATAAAAATAATGACAGAAAATTCATTTGCAATTTTTGGCGAGACACAACAAATGTACTTGATTCTATTTACGAAGAATTAAAAATTGGAAATATTATTTCATTCATTAGCACTGTGTCTAGAGCAAAAAATCAAAGAAATCCTGGCGAATTTGATTACGAGGATTATTTATTAAAAAAAGGAATTTATGGAGCTATTAATTGTTATAAAATTGAAAGTGTTAAAATATTGGGTCATAAAGCAGAGTTTTTATCAAATTTAATTTTTACAATCAGACGAGTTATAGATGAGAGAATTAAACTCTTGCACAATGCAACATCAGCTGCATTGTTAAAGGGGATTTTACTAGCTGATAGGTCAGATGTTGATTATGACATTAGAACTTCCTTTGTTAATTCTGGTGTAATACATGTTTTAGCTGTCTCCGGTTTACACGTTGGATTTATTAGTGCACTTTTTTTTATGATACTTAGTAGGTTTGACATCAGAGTAAAATATATCCTTACCATTTTTGGGATAATACTTTTTCTAATTATAACTGGTGGCCATTCTTCGGTTTTTAGAGCTTCTACTATGGCAGTAGTATATTTAATTGCAAAGTTGACAAACAGAAGTACAAATGGATTTAATTCAATCTCAATTGCAGCATTAATTATTTTATTACTCAATCCTCGTGAATTATTTAATCCGGGATTTTTGCTTTCCTTTTCGGCAGTGATATCAATATTGATTATATATCCTATTTTGTCACAAAGAGTAAACAATCTTCGTATAAAAGGAATCTTTAAGTACTTAGCATTGTTCATTTCAGTTTCTTTAGCTGCTCAATTAGGAACTCTTCCGTTTACATTGGTTTATTTTAATAAACTTTCTTTAGTCTCATTATTTGCAAATTTAATTGTGATACCGTTAATTGGTTTTATTGTTTCAATAGGAATTTTAACATTATTATCATCGATCGTATCATTTGGACTAGCCACAATTATTGCTACCACAAATATATTCCTGATTGATTTACTTTTTTATGTTGTCAATTTATCTTCTAATATTTCATTTTCTTACGTCCCGATATACAATTTCTCAATTCTTGATAGTATTATTTTTTATACTTTCTTATCAGTTATCCTATTTATAATTGTTAAATTCAAAAACAAATTGCTTTCCATACTTTCAATCTTAATTCTCTCATATAGCATGATAAATTTTATGTCTGTTGATAATAGACCAATACTACCGATTGGTAAATTATCAATTGTGACAATTGATGTCGGACAAGGGGATTCATTTTTAATTAAATTCCCTAACCAGAAAACTGCACTAATAGATGCTGGAGAGGCCACGGAATATTTTGATAATGGTGATAGAGTTATTTATCCATTATTAAATAAAATGGGAGTAGATAAAATTAACTATGCATTTCTTTCTCACATGGATTCTGATCATTTTGCCGGTTATATTTCTCTAGTTGAAAAAGGTATAATTGATACTGTCTATAAGCCATTTGATAATATTTCAACTAAAGATAGAATATTTGAAGAATATTTAGCCGCTCACCAAATTGGTTGTCTTTATTACGCAAATCAATCAATTAGCTTTGAAGATAGTAGAGTTTACTTCTTAAATGACACCATAAATTATTCTTACAAAAATTTTGATAGTAATAATAAGAGTGGTATAATTAAAATCGTTTATGGAAAAACTTCGTTCTTATTTGTCGGTGATGCTGAGATTGAAGCGGAAGAATATTTGGTTGAAAGATACGCTGATTTTCTTGATTCGGATGTATTAAAGGTAGGGCATCATGGAAGCAAAAGCTCGAGTAGTGATGAGTTTTTAGATTTAGTAAATCCGCAAATTGGAATTATAAGTGCCGGAGTGATGAATAAGTTTAAGCACCCCTCTGAAAAAGTTGTCTCAAAACTTGTGGATAGAAATATTGATATCCGTAGGACAGATTATGAAGGTGCTATTATACTCGTATCAGATGGAGAATCAATTAAAAATATCGATTGGAGAAAATAAAATATAGTATGAATGTAAGAGAAAATTATTCACTTAAAAAATTAAACACGTTTGGTCTTGATGTAAAAGCGAAGATATTTGCTACAGTTAATTCGGAAGAAGATATTAGCTTGTTATTAGAGAGAGAAGAACTACAAGAGGAGCAAATTTTAATACTAGGGGAAGGAAGTAATATTCTCTTTCAAAATGATTTTGATGGTCTTATAATTAAGTCTGCGATAGATGGAATCAAGGAAATTAAAAGAGATAAAAATAATGTTTATTTGGAGGCAGGCAGCGGAGTAATTTGGGATAAATTAGTTAATTATTGTGTTGAAAATGGTTTTGGTGGGATTGAAAATTTATCTTATATTCCTGGGACGGTTGGTGCAGCACCAATTCAGAATATTGGGGCTTATGGGGTTGAGTTTGAAGAAGTTTTTGTTGAGCTAGAAGGAATTAATTTAGAAACTAAAGAAATAAGAAAATATTCAAAAAATGAATGTGGTTTCTGCTACAGAGATAGTCTTTTTAAGAGAGAATTAAAAAATAAATTTTTTATTACTAAAGTAACTATTAAACTGAGTTTATATCCTAAATTAAAAATTTCTTATAGAGCAATAAAAGATTATGTACAAAAACGTAAGATTCAGAAGATTGATATAAAACTATTAAGTAAAATTGTTAAAAAGATTAGAAGAAGCAAATTACCTGATCCGGATGAAATTGGTAATGCGGGAAGTTTTTTTAAGAATCCTATTGTTGATGAAGATTTATTCTGGGATTTAAAAGAAGAGTACCAGGATTTGGTTTATTTTGAAATTGGCAGGGGATCATATAAAATCCCGGCGGGCTGGCTCATTGAGAAATCTGGTTACAAAGGAAAAAAAATTGGAAATGTAGGCGTTCACTCTAAGCAGGCATTAGTACTGGTAAACTATGGTAATGGTTCGGGAGCTGAGTTAGTAAATCTAGCCAACGAAATTAAAGTGAAAATATTAGAAAAATTTAATATAATTTTAGAGACAGAAGTAAATATTGTTTAATAAATAGGTGGTTTATGAATGATCTTTTAGTTGTTTTTGTTGGTTTGTCAATAATCCTTTATATTTTTTTAGTACTTGGAACGGCAAGATTAGCGATTGAAAAAAAAATAAACTCAATTGCATTAACTCTCCTCGCAGCACTTTTACCAATTGTAGTAATTTATTTATTTGCGGAATTAGAAAACATATTAAGTGTTATGGGAATTGCTGTTTTATTTCCTCTAGCAACATTTTTATATACTACAATCGTGAAAGTAAATAAAGATGTTCAATCAAATGATGACTCATTCTTTAAAAATACTATAATGGAATTAACACAGCCTTTCATAGATCTTGCTCATACATCTAGAGCATTATTAGGCCTAAATTTATCTTATGTTTTGGAAGGATTAACATACTTTGGTGTTGTCGGTTTGCTTGCCATTTTCTTTAATGATTACATTCAGCTTGACGATATGAACGCTGGTTGGATGGTTGGATTTCTAACAGCCGGAATAACCTTTGCAATGCTATTACTGGGCGCAACAGTAGATTGGATTGGATTACGGAAGTCATTGCTTGTGGCTTTATCATTAATGCTGGTTGGTCGTATTCTTCTTACAATGTCACCGGATCTTGGTGTTTCCGGGCTTTGGAATTCTGCTCACATAATATCAATGATTGGAATTATTGGAATAATTTTAGGATATGGTATTTATCAACCTGCTTGCTACGCTGGAGTAAAAGAACTTACCGATGAAAAAACCTCAGCTATGGGTTATGCAATGTTATATGCATTAATGAATCTAGGTGGATTCTTGCCTGGAATTATATCACCACCAATTAGAAGAGCATTTGAGATTACTGGTGTATTTTGGGTATATGCGGTATTAACAGTAGTCGGAATTGGAGTTGTTTATTTTATAATAACAAAAAAAGCAATGGCAAAAGCTAAAGCTGATTTAGTTGTTGATTCTAAAAAGGAAGAAGAAGTTGACGAAATGGCTGAAATGTCAGCAAAAGAAAAATTTCTTTATTATATCAAAAATTTTCCATTAAGGGATTTAAGGTTTCTATATTTTGTTTTTATTTTAATATTTGTTCAAACATTGTTCGCACATAACTGGCTAACAATTCCGCTATATACAAAACGTGCATTTGATGGATTTATTGGAGATAATTTCGAATTTTTTTCAAATCTTAATCCAATATTAATATTCATTCTAACACCTATGGTCACGGCTTTAACTGCAAAAAAAGACACCTATAACATGATGATAGTTGGAACATTCGTTATGGCAGCACCCACTTTCTTGTTGGCTATTGGTCCAAGTTTTAATACTCTTATGGCTTATTTAATTATTATGACTATTGGAGAAGCAATGTGGCAACCAAGATTTTTACAATGGGTTGCTGAGATTGCACCAAAAAATATGACTGGTATTTATATGGGAATTGGTCAATTTCCCTGGTTCTTAACAAAAGTAATTACCAGTCTATACTCAGGTTGGTTCTTGATGAATTATTGTCCGGATGATACTCCAATTCCTCAACTAAATACAGAAACTATGTGGTTGATTTATGGATTTATTGCAATGATTAGCCCAATTGGACTTATATTAGCAAAAGGCTGGATGCAAAAGGGATTTAAAGTTAAGCATGTTGACTAAATATTGAGTATACAAAATTGAAATCTATCGCATTTTTCAATTTTCAAACTAAATGTTTACAAGATTTAGAAAACAAATAATTCTATTGAGGATTGTATGTCAAAATTTAAAAATGTAATTAAGAGAAGTGGAACAACTGTTCCGTTCAGTAGAAACAGAGTAATGAATGCAATATACAGAGCTGCTGTTTCGGTAGGTGGTAGAGATAAAGAACGAGCTGAAATTTTAGCTGAAAAAGTTATACAGTTATTGGAAAAGACCTACGAGGATACTCATTTCCTTCATATTGAAGAAGTTCAGGATGCGGTAGAAAAAGTCCTAATTGAATATGGCCACGCTCAAGTTGCGAAAGAGTTTATTCTATATAGAGATGAGCGAAATAGAAAAAGAAGAGAAGATGCAAAACTTGCCTCAAAACCAGATGAAAATATTCCATGGCCAAAGATGTGGAGAGTTTTAGATTGGGCATCAAGTAAGAATCTTAATACCATATTTAAATTTAATGAGCGTGTTACAAATAGTGAATATCCACAAATTGTTCATGAATCTGAAGCTGCTTATGAAGATGAGTTGGATATGGCTGCCCAAATGATATTTGAACGAAGTAAAAATTTAAGGATGGTTTTTATTAGCGGACCATCATCCTCGGGAAAAACAACAACAACCACTAAAATTGAAGAGAGATTAAAAAAGAGAGGATTTAGATTTGCCACTCTAAATGTTGATCATTATTTCTTTGATTTGGAAGATCACCCCAAAGATGAATTTGGTGACTATGATTTTGAAACTCCGCAAGCGTTGGACTTGGAGTTAATTAATGAACATCTATTAAAGTTATCTGAAGGAGAAGAGGTAAAAATCCCTTATTATGATTTTAAAACTGGGAAGAGAACCCTTGATCATACACCAATGAAGCTTAATGAAAATGAAATTATACTTATTGATAGCTTGCATGGTTTGTATCCCAATTTTAGTAAAGCAATTCCTAACGAGGTTAAGTTTAAAATATATATCGAGCCTATTCTCCAGATGAAAGACAAAGATAATAGGTACATTCAATGGACCGACATAAGGTTGATGAGAAGAATGTTAAGGGATTCTGTTCAACGTGCGTATGATCCTTTGCAAACTTTGGAACATTGGCATTACGTAAGAGCTAGTGAATTAAGAAACATTATTCCATATGCGAATACGGCGGATTTTATTGTTAATAGTGCAATGCCTTATGAATTATCATTATATAAGCCCAAACTATATTCACACTTTCTAGATTGGGAGAAGAAGTTTAAAGATGATGAATTAAAAAAGGATGCTTACGAACGAGCGTCTCGAGTTGCAAAAGTACTTGAATCAATTATTTCTGTTGAGGATGATTCCCCAGTTCCAAAAGATTCTGTATTAAGAGAATTTATTGGGGGTAGCATATTTAAATATTAATTGTAATTATTTGGTGAAAATTCACCTTTATTGGTGAGTTTTCGCCTTGTAGCTTTCCCATATAATTAAATAATAAAAAAAATCTTAGCAATTACAGCTAATTAAAACAATTTATTCTCCATATTGGATGGCACTACTTTTGTTTGAGCATATATATTAATTGTGTCATAAAATTATTTTGTGTATTCAAAAATATTATAAGCATTTTGGTTGATATTAAAATGATTTAAAGTTTTGTTTTTACAAATCGTAAACCAGTGTCACTATATTTTTAATAAAAAAATGAACTAAAAATTATACAAATCACTTATTTCTATCACGGGGAGGAAGCATGCTTAAAATAACTAAACTTTTTACAATATTAGCAGTATTGCAATTGTCAGTAGGAGTTCTAATAGCTCAGGATGCACCTGAGTTTAGTTATAGAGTTGGCGGTACCGTCCAGTCATGGACAAGTTTGGGCGAAATTCATAGTGCAGATACTAATTCTTTTGGATGGGGTCTAAGAAGAGTTAGACTTCGTGCATATTCTAAGTTTGGTGATAAAATGAAAGGTTTTATCCAAATGGAATTAACTTCTCCAAAATTACTAGATGCTAGAATTGAGTATCTTGTTTCAAAAGCATTCACAATAAGAGCTGGACGGTTTATTGGTGCAGGTGTAAGAAGTGGTGGGCTAACTTCTCATACTGTAATTGATATCACTGAAAGACCATATAGTGCTGTAAAATGGGGTAGCCATACTATTGGAGCAGATTACAGAGATTATGGTTTAGATTTTGTCGGTAAGTTCGGTGATTTAAAAGCGAATGTTACTTTACATAATGGCAGTGGATCAACAAACATAAGGAATAGACAAACAGGATCTGGCATACAAAATGGAAGTTTTGCTGTTAGTGGAATGTTGGTTTTTAAGCCTAAAAGTTTAAAAGGCTTAGAAGCCGGTGGATATTACGGTATGGGTAATTCTGAAATAAATGAGTATAATTCATTTAATGCCTACGTTTATTACGAACCAAAACCATTAAGAGTAAAAGCAGAAGTAATTAGTTGGACTAATTCATCTGGCTCTATTGACCAAACTCACATGGGTTATTATGTATTTGCCGGTTATGGAATTGCAAAAAATTGGGAAGCGGTTGCAAGGTTTGAAATTTATGATAATAATACTGATTTAGATGATGATCAACTTACTCTTATAACTGTAGGTGCAACACATTCCATTTTTAGCAATAAATGGGCAGCTGGCAAAATTACTGCAGCTTATACACTACAGTCAGAAGCTGATGCCGGTTTTTATCCTGAAATTGACAATAATGTATTTCAGTTAGTAATGCAATTAGTATTCTAAAACTATTATATGACCAACAAAAGGTTGCATTATTGAAATTAATGAGCAACCTTTTGTTTTTTTATGCTATTCAACAATAACAGCCGTACCACTTACTGCAACCATTAACATACTTCCACTTCCAGGAGAAATAGTTTCATAATCAATATCTACTGCAATTACGGCATTTCCACCTAAACTTTTTGCTTGTTGAAGCATTTCTTGTGTAGCTATATCTTTTGCTTTTCTTAGTTCTTGTTCATAAGCCGCCGATCGCCCACCTATTATATCTCTAATTCCTGCAAATAAATCTTTAAAAATATTAGCACCAAGAATAGCTTCTCCAGAAACTAAGCCTAAATATTTTGACACTTTTCTATCTTGTAGAGTACTTGTAGTTGTTACTAACATTTAATTCTCCTTATTTAATTAAGTTAATGTGCAATTTCAAAATAATATGCATAATTTTAAACAATAATTACTAATAAATAGTTTCAGATTATGAACTCTACTTTTGCTGAAATAAATCTCAAAAATTTACAATATAACTTTAATTCAATCAGAAAAAAAACTAAAACAAAAGTGATGGCAGTTGTTAAAGCCGATGCATACGGTCATGGAATGATAGAATGCGCTAAGGCCTTATCAAAATTAAAAAACAAACCAGAATATTATGGGGTTGCTCTTTTAGATGAAGCAGTTGAGCTAAGAAATGCGAAAATAATTAATGATCCTATTCTTTGTTTTGCTCCTTTTGAAAAACAAAACCTAAAAATATATCTTAACAAAAGCATTATTCCATCCATAACTACATCTGCGCAAATAAATTTATTACTAAAGTTGAAGCTGAAAAGTAGTTTAAGTGTTCATATAAAAATAAACACTGGTATGAATCGTCTTGGTCTTGATTTTAGTCAAGCGTTAAGTGAAATTGTAAAACTAAGTAAGTGTAAAAATATAATTATAGCTGGCATATATACTCATTTTGCAACTTCTGATGAAAATGATAAAAGATTTGCAGAACTGCAATTAAAACGATTTACTGAATTAATTGATAACTTGAAGAAACAAAAAATCAACTATGGTTTAGCTCATACTGCAAATAGCGGCGCAATTTTAGATATGCCCAATTCTTATTTTGATATGGTTAGGCCTGGTATTGCCCTATATGGATATTTTCCATCACTAAAAACTACCGAATCAATAAGATTAAAACCAGTTATGTCTCTTTATTCGAAGATTGCAACAATTAGCAAATTATCAAAAGGAGATAGCGTAGGTTACGGTAGGCTATTTACAGCTAAAGAGAATATTAAGTGTGGAACTGTCCCTATAGGTTATGCAGATGGTTTATTGAGAGGTCTAAGCAATAAGTTAAATGTAATTATTGGGAATAAACTTTATCCGCAGATTGGCAGAGTTTCTATGGACCGAATAAGCATAAATCTTAATAATAGTCGTGTTAAAAATAATAGCAATGTCACTTTAATCGGAAAAGCAAAAGATCATGTAATTAATGCGTGGGATTGGTCGAAGTCATTAGATACAATTCCATATGAGATCACCTGTGGTATTAGCAAACGAGTTCCAAGAAAATATGTTGGAAAAATTTAACTAAATGTCGATATTTTACTTATCTTTCTATGTAATGTTAAACAGTTTTTTATAAGCTAAATTTAATTAAATGTCCAGGTTGGAGGATTAAAATATATATGGATTTATTTGTTGTAATTATGGCCGGTGGTGTTGGATCTAGATTTTGGCCAAGGAGTAAACAAAAAAAACCAAAACAATTAATTAAAATCTTCGGTGAAAACAGCATGATTCAGGACACCGTAGATAGACTTAATGGTTTAGTGAAGAAAGAAAATATCTTTATAATAACAAATCAAGCGCAGAAAGAAAGTGTAATTGAGCAATTATCAGATATTTCAAGTGAAAATATTATTGCGGAGCCATTTGGTAAAAATACTGCTGCATGCATTGGTTTAGCATCAATACTTATTCATAAAAAAAGTAAAGATGCTGTAACAATTATTTTACCAGCTGATCATCTAATTAAAGACCCTGCCGGATTTAGGGAAACAATAAAAAAAGCCGCGAATTTTGCAGATTCATCTGATTCACTTGTTACAATTGGAATTAAGCCAACCAGACCAGAAACAGGGTATGGCTATATACAGTTTATTGATGATCAAGTTGCAGATTCAATATATAAAGTTCAAACATTTGCAGAAAAACCAAATTTATCTACGGCAAAAAGATTTGTAGAAGCTGGCGACTTCCTTTGGAATTCAGGAATGTTTATTTGGAGAACTGAATCAATTTTGAAGGAGATTAGTATTCACCTGCCCGAATTGTATGACGGTTTATTAACGATCGAGAAAGCAATTGATACTGTGTCATTCAATGAAGTTTTAACAAATGTCTATGGACAATTAATAAATGTTTCTATCGATTATGGAATTATGGAAAAATCATCCAAAGTATTTCTTACTAAGGGAGATTTTTCTTGGAGCGATGTTGGAAGTTGGGAGGAAGTCTATCAACTATCTGAAAAGAATAATGAGAGGAACGCCAAAATCGGTGATGTTTATACCGAGAACACATTAGAGAGTTATATTTTCTCACCTAGAAAATTCACAGCTGTTATAGGACTAGAAAATGTAATTGTGATTGATACTAAGGATGCATTGTTGATTTGTAATCGTGAAAATGCTCAAGATGTTAAACATGTTGTTGACTATCTTAAAATGAATAATAAGGATGATCTTTTATAGCCATGGCTAAAAAAAAGCTTATTACCGAGAAAGATATCCTTAATGTAATTTATAAAGGTAAGAGAAAATTCGAAATTACCGGAAATGAACTTTTTACTCCAGCTGCAAAAGATAAGATTACTGAGGCTGGAATTAAATTGGTGAAAGCTTCTCAAAATTCTTCAGGGGAATACTCGCAAATAGCTGGCCCTTTTTATCGATATAAAAAAGTTGCAGTTGGTGGTGATCATACAGGTTTCAGTACAAAGAAGATTATTATAAAGTTTTTAATTGATCAAGGCTATGAAGTAGTTGATGTTGGAACTTATGATGAAAATTCATGCGATTATCCAGATTATGCTATTAAAGTAAGCGAACTTGTTAAAAACGGAGAAGTTTACTTTGGAATTTTGTTTGATGCTACAGGAATTCCATCAGCAATTACTGCAAATAAGTTAAAGGGCATTAGAGCTGCAACGTGTTATAATGAGTTTAGTGCAAGAAGTGCGAGGGAACATAATAATGCTAACATCATTGTTCTAGGTGCAAAAACTCTTGGCGAAGAAACTATTAAATCAATTCTTAACGTTTGGTTAAATAGTAAATTCCTTGGTGAACGCCACCAGAGAAGATTAGAAAAAATTAACCAACTTGAGAAATAATAATATTATTTTAGTCAATATTTCAGGATCTATTGTTTGTTCATCCAAGATGTAATTGTTTTATCGAACCAGAAAATAGCAGAGAATACCTTACTTTTAGAAGTTGAATCTGCAGATCTATCATCATCTATAAAGCCAGGACAATTTTTTAATATTCAGGTCAATGATAGTTCATACCCGCTTTTGCGTAGGCCATTTAGTATTTCAGACGTCATTGGTACATCAATATTCTTTATGTATAAAGTTATTGGTGAAGGTACCAAAATAATGTCTGAAAAGAAGAAAGGGGATAAAGTAAACTTATTGGGACCTCTTGGAAATTCCTTCGAAACAGTTAATTTAAAAGAGCATTTAATTCTTATTGGTGGTGGCATTGGTATTGCACCATTTCCCTATGTAATAAAAAAAATTGGAGCAATAAATTATACGGTTTTATTTGGAGTTAGAAATAAAAAGGAAGTTCATGAATATGGAATGAAAAATATTTCTTATTCCTCTGATGATGGTTCAATTGGTTTACATGGAAATGTAATTGAATTGCTTGATGAACATTTAGCTAATATTGTGAAAAAGGATGTGAGAATATTTGCTTGTGGTCCTAATCCGATGTTAAGAGCTTTGCAGAAATATGTTAAAGAAAAAAAAATAGATTGTGATGTCTCAATGGAATCGGCTATGGCTTGTGGTTTTGGAATTTGTCAGGGTTGTCCAATTGAGTATAAAGAAAAAGAAGATGCTTACAAACTAGTATGTAAAGATGGACCAATATTTAACATCAGAGACATAAAGATATGAGTAAAGTTGATCTTTCTGTACAAATTGGAACTCTCAAATTAAAGAATCCGGTCTTGTTGGCGTCAGGAACAGTTGGGTATGGTAATGAAATTGCTGAATTTATAGATTTAAGTAAAATTGGTGGAATAGTAACTAAATCTATTTCATTAGCTCCGCGAAAGGGGAATCAGCCACAAAGAATTGTTGAAACTGCCTCGGGAATGCTGAATGCCATTGGATTAGCAAATGTAGGTGTTGATGTATTTATTGAAGAAAAAATTCCCTTTCTTAAAGACCTTAAAACTACTCTCATATGTAATATTGCTGCAAGCTCGATTGAAGAATACGAAAAATGTGTTGAAATATTAAATACGCAAGATACTATTAAAGCTTTTGAAATTAACGTATCCTGTCCAAATGTTAAAGAAGGTGGTTTGATATTTGGCAATGATGTTAATGCTGTTGGAAAAATTACTGAAAAAGTAAGGGCAAAAACTAGTAAACCAATTATTATTAAACTGTCCCCAAACAATTCCAATATTGTTGATTATGCTAAAATAGTTAAAAAAGAGGGCGGTAACGCAATTTCGGCAATAAATACATTGATTGGAACCTCATTTGATATTTATTCAAAAAAGCCTAAAATAAAAAATGTTACTGGCGGATTATCCGGCCCAGCTATAAAACCAGTTGCTCTAGCTAAAATTTTGGAAATTAGTAAAGAAGTGGATATCCCAATTATTGGAATTGGTGGAATTATGAATTGGAAAGATGCAGTTGAATTTATGATTGTGGGTGCAACAGCTTTTCAATTAGGGACTGTAAATTTTATTAATCCTAAAGCAGGTATTGAAATAATAGATGGACTCGAAAAATACTGTGCTGATACTTCAACAAGAAATATATCTGATTTAATAGCTTCTCGAATACTTTAATGAACATCGATACCGCTTTAGAAAAAATCTATTCGCTCAAACAATTTCATGTAAAACTCGGTTTAGAAAACATAACTGAATTATTAAACCACATAAATAATCCGCAGGATAGTATTAAAACAATTCACGTTGCTGGTTCAAATGGAAAGGGTAGTACATGTTCTTATCTAGCAAGTATTTTAAAAGAACATGGGTATCGTGTTGGCTTATATACATCTCCACATTTTGTTAGATTCAATGAGAGGATCAGAATTAATGGAGTTGAAATTTCTGATGATGATATAATTCAATTCTTAGAGATCAATAAAAATTATATTGATAAATCAAAACCGACATTTTTTGAAATTACTACTGCTCTAGCCTTTAATTATTTTAATGAGTGTAATGTTGATTACGCAATTATTGAAACTGGATTGGGAGGGAGGTTAGACGCTACAAATATAATTACTCCTTTAGCTTCAGTTATAACCTCAATTAGTTTAGAGCATAGTCATATTTTAGGAGAAACTCTCGCTGAAATTGCTTTTGAAAAGGCGGGTATTATTAAAGAGCAAGTTCCTGTTCTTGTTGGAGATCTACCTTTAGAAGCACTTCAAAGAATTGAAAAAGTTGCTGGTGAAAAAAAAACAGAAATAATCAGATCGAATGATTTTATTAGTTTTTACAAAAATATATTACAGATTAAATTGGGAAGTAATGATTATGAATTTCCCGGAGTTGGTTTGAAAGGGAAATACCAATTTAAGAATGCAGGATTGGCAATTAAAACTGTTGAAACAGTATTGGGCTCAATAGATAGTAAAATAATTCAGAAAGGACTCGATAGTATTATTGCGAATACTGGAATCCAAGGCAGATATGAGCGATATGGTTCAGAGCAGAATATTATTTTCGATGCAGCTCACAATATCGAAGGAATTGAAATGTTTTTGGATGAGTTTAATTCGGAATACCAAAATTATAAGAATTGCTCATTGATATTTGGAGCTATGCGGGATAAGAAGATTGATGAGATGCTTTTTTTGCTCAAACCATATTTTAATCAGATTTATGTTACTTCAACAGCTTATGAACGATCAGCAACTGCAGAAGAAATAAAACATATTTCCGATGAAAATAATATTGATGTGATTGTTATAGATAAACCTGAAGATATAATCAGTTCCTATGAAAAAAATAAATCTGACGAATGTTTAGTAATTCTTGGAAGTATTTATCTTATTGGAGAAATTAAAAAAAAAATAAGTATGTAAATTTAACTTGACTTTTATGTCTATAAAATTTACCTTTTGAGTGTACCGCATGGTCCATTCATATAATTCATGAACATTAATTAAAGAATTTCAAAGTAAAAATCCCCTTTACAACCTTGTCAATAAAAAGTCATATTTAATAAAGCGAGTAGGTATTTATGCCAATGGATATTTCCACATTAAAATCAAAAAAAATCGTTGATTTACTTCAGATTGCAAAAGAATATAAACTAACAGGTGTTAACGATTTAAGAAAACAAGAACTAATATTTCAAATTTTAGAAGCACAAACAAAAAAAGATGGCCTAACGTTTTCGCAAGGTGTCTTGGAAGTATTGTCTGATGGATACGGTTTCCTTCGTTCTGCAGACTATAATTACTTGCCTTCTCCCGATGATATATATGTTTCTCCTTCGCAAATAAAACGATTCAGTCTAAGAACTGGTGATCATGTTAGTGGCCAAGTTAGACCACCCAAAGAAGGTGAAAGGTTTTTTGCTCTATTAAGAGTAGAAGCCGTAAATGGAAAAGATCCTGAAGAAATTAGAGGAAGAACATTATTCGATAATTTAATTCCACTACATCCAAATAAAAGATTAAAATTAGAATCTGCTCCAGGTGAATGGTCAATGAGAATAATGGATTTATTAGCTCCTATAGGTAAAGGTCAAAGAGGATTGATTGTCTCTCCACCTAAAACTGGTAAAACAGTATTACTTCAGAAAATGGCAAATTCAATTTCTAGGAATAATCCAGAAGTTAAGATGATAATGTTATTGATTGATGAAAGACCTGAAGAAGTTACCGACATGCAAAGATCAGTAAATGCTGAAGTAATTAGTTCAACTTTTGACGAACCACCAGAAAGACATGTTCAGGTTGCTAACATGGTTATAGAAAAAGCAAAACGTATGGTGGAAGCTGGTGATGATGTAGTAATTTTACTCGATAGTATTACAAGATTGGCAAGAGCACATAATACAACTCAACCTCATAGTGGTAGAATTCTATCAGGTGGTGTTGATTCTAATGCGTTACATAAACCCAAAAGATTTTTTGGTGCTGCCAGAAATATTGAAGATGGTGGAAGTTTAACAATTTTGGCTACTGCTCTAATCGATACGGGTAGTAGAATGGATGATGTTATTTTTGAAGAATTTAAGGGTACTGGTAACTTAGAAATTGTCCTTGATAGAGCCTTATCAGATAGAAGAATTTTTCCAGCTTTTGATGTAAACCGCTCGGGAACAAGAAAAGAAGAATTATTGATGACTCCGGAAGAGTTGAACAAGGTTTGGATTTTAAGAAAACTTTTAAGTAGTTATGATTCCATAGAAGCTATGGACTTTTTGCTTGATAAAATGCGTGGAACAAGAAATAATAAAGAATTTCTGTTGGGTATGAACAGTTAATCAAATGAAACAATAAAGTCGAATTCTTGTATAAGATTTATCTCATTATAAGAAGATTATAAAATGTTAAGAAGATTAGCTTTATATATCATTTTATTTAGCGGGCTAGTAAATGCACAAGCTAAAACTAGTCCTTTATTTATTGAACACAATTCAATAAATGTTGATTCGCAGAAAGTTGAAATAATTAGTTATAGAATTCCCTATAATAATTTACTTTTTATTAAAGCTGATGATAAATATAGTGCATCATTTACTCTCACACTAGAACTTTATAATGAAGAGGAGTTTATTCTAAGAGAAATTGTTAAACAAAATCTCTCTACGGATAATTACGAAGTAACTTTATCAAAGGATCAATACTTTCAAGATTTCATTAGCCTCAGCTTGTCACCAGGTAGTTTAACTATAAAAACAATTCTTAGTCTTGAAGGGACTGATCTTGAATATAAAATCCCAGATCAAAAAATAGAAATTGATAGTCTTCTCAATTTCGAATTATTAGCCCCGATAATTGTTTCTTCAAAAATTAATTCAGATAATAAGAAATCTTTTACCCTTTGTAATTTTGGTCAAGAAATACCTTTTACTTCGGAAAAATACAGTTTACTGATTGGAATTAAGAAACCTGACGTTGATAATGTTTCTGTTAGCATTTCTCAGTTTGATAAAGAGATATTTTCCAGCTCTTTATCAAAGTATGACAAAGGGGAACTAAAATTTGAAAAAAAAAATGATTATATCAATGTATCAATAATTGATTCATCGAACATTAACTTTTTTCTTATTTCTGATTTTAGCCATCTTTTATTTGAAGGTATTGCAGAGTTAATAGTAACTTTTGATAGTACCGAGAATAAGTATCCATTAAACATATCATGGTTTGGTAAACCTGACATCTTAAACAATCCAGAATATTCAATTAAATTATTAAGTTATATTGAAGAAGAAATCGTATTAGCTGATTTACTTTCTTCAGATGAGGACAAATATTATAAAAAACTTTCTCAATATTGGATTCATAATTACCCAGCAAATGGCATGAAGTTTAATTATGCAATGGATGAATATTATTCCAGAGCTGATTATGCTGTTAAGAATTTTTCTTCTTTGAATTCATTTGATGGAGCAGAAAGAGACAGAGGTAAAATCCATGTTTTGTATGGGGAGCCTTCTTCTTTAGAGAGAAATTATACAGAGATGAACGAAATAGTAGAAATTTGGACTTATGAAAATGCTGGCAGAACTTTTGTATTTAAAGATGTAAATGGCACCGGCAAATTTGATTTAGTTGAGTAAGATGAGCTCTTATGTATTTACATGTGGTGATATAAATGGTATTGGGCCTGAGATTGTAGTCAAAACTCTAAATAGAAAATTACCATCTAAAAAAAGAAAGATTATTTTTGTTTGCCCGAAGAATGTTTTCATCAATACAATTTCCCAAAATATTCCTAAATTTTCCTATTCTATAGTTAATTCCGTTCCATCAAACTACGATCCAAAGCAGGTAGTTGTGTTGGATATTGGCAATTTTAGACAAAGTCTGGGTAAAGTTAATAAAACAGCTGGTTATTCAAGTTATAAGGCCATTCTTACAGCTTGTGAATTAGCGAAAAATGGGATTGCTGATTCAATAATAACAGCACCAATTTCTAAACTGGCATTTTCAAAAGCTGGTATTGATTTCCCAGGTCATACTGAATTATTAGCAGACTTTTTTAATGTTGAAAAATTTTCAATGATGTTCGTCTCAAAGCACATGATAGCTGGTCTGGCCACAATTCACATTCCAATTGGTAAGATCGTCAGTAGTATAACAAAAGATAGATTAACAAATACAATTAGTGTAATTACTAATAGTATGATTAATGATTTTAATATTGCTAAACCAAAAATTGCTTTATTGGGATTAAATCCTCATGCCGGAGAAAACGGTAAAATAGGATTGGAAGAAGAGACAATTATTAAACCTGTATTGAAAAAATATAAAAATATTGTTAATGGTCCATTTGTCCCAGACGCATACTTTGGAAACAAATTGTTTGATAATTTTGATTGTACAATTGGTTTGTATCATGACCAGGTATTAATCCCATTTAAGTTGCTAAATTTTAACAGAGGTGTAAACTTTACAGCTGGACTCCCTATAGTAAGAACATCTCCTGATCACGGAACTGCTTTCGATATAGCGAGTGATGGAATAGCCAATCCATCAAGTATGATAGAAGCTTTTAAATATGCCGAATTAATTACTAAGAGCAGACGGCGATTTAATTGATGACAATCAAACCGTACACTTATTTCTCTCAAGTTTATTCACATCTCATGGAATCTGTGGATTATAAATTTTGGGCAAATTATATAAGGGAAATTCATCAAACATTGGGCAAACCTAATGACGTTGCATTAGAACTAGCTTCAGGAAATTGTAAGTTAGGCTCATATTTAATAACTGAATTTAGAAAGCTATATTTGTCAGACTTATCTTTAGAAATGATCAAACAGAACAGAACAAATATTCCGTCAGTTTGTTGTGATATGTTAAGATTACCTTTTAAAAACAATTTTGATTTTATATTTTCAGCATTTGATTCAATCAATTACTTAGATACAAATCAAAAATTGGTTGAGTTTTTCAATTCGACACATGAAAGACTATCGCCTGACGGATTGTTTCTTTTTGATGTTTCTTCAAAACGCAATAGCCTTAAACATTTGAAAGAGCTTAATAGGAAGGGGAAATATCAAGGAATTGAATACAGCCAGACAAGTGAATTTGATGAAATCCAAAGTCTACATATTAATAAAGTCGAATTAAAACTTAGAAATGGAGAGGTTTATAAAGAGGTACATACTCAGAAAATTTATGATTTTTATTATTATTTTGAAGTCCTAGAATTGGCTGGTTTTTTTGTTCTAGAGTGTTTTGACGCTTTTACGTTTGATGATGGAAGCGCAGAATCAGATAGAATTCAATTTATTGTTAAAAGGATGAATTAATGCTAACATTTAATACTGTTGAGTTTAAGTATTCTAATCAAGAAGTATTTAATAACCTTAATTTGCAACTGAATCGTGGAGATTTTGCCTTTTTAATTGGCAAAAGTGGAATAGGAAAATCTACTTTACTTCAATTAGTTTATATGGATATTGTTCCACAGTCTGGATATGTGCAAGTTGGAGAGTTCAGTTCAGATACTATTAAAGCAAGAAAACTACCTGCTTTAAGAAAAATGTTAGGTGTTGTTTTTCAAGATTTTAAACTTCTTGAGGATAGAAACGTATACAACAATCTGGCTTTTGTACTTCATGTTACCGGTACGTCAAGAAAAACAATCAAAGAAAAAATCATGAATTCACTTAGCAGTGTTGGATTAGAACATAAGTATAAAAATATGCCCTCACAATTATCTGGCGGTGAAAGACAAAGAATTGCCATCGCAAGAGCTGTTATTAATAATCCACAATTAATTTTAGCCGACGAACCAACAGGCAATTTGGATCCAAAAACTTCTGATGAGATAATGAGTATTCTTCAAGATATAAATTCTAAAGGTACAGCTGTACTATTTGCTACACATAATTATGATCTGGTAAAAAAAACAGAAGCCAAAATATTCAAGTTAGATGCAGGTAAAGCAATAAAAGTAAAACTTAAAAATAAAGCTGAAGCTTAACCTATAACGTCAAGTATTTTTGTAGTAATTTTATCAACCGGTAAAGTTCCATCAATAGAATGTATTACCGCATGATCTTTATAAAATTCTAATACGGGCTTTGTTGTTTTGTGAAAAATATCTAATCGATTCTTAATAACATCCACTTCATCATCTTTTCTTTTTATAAAGCTGTTTACCGAACCACAACTTGGGCATTTTTTAGGGTTTGCAAGGAAGTTTAAATTTATAATTCCACTACATGTATTACACATTCTTCTTTGTGCTAGTCTATCTATAATTACTTGTGTATCTGCATCCAAAGAAATAATTAATAATGGATCGTCAAATAGTTCGTCAACAATTGGTTGTAGGATCTTAGCTTGATTCAGTGTTCTAGGGAATCCATCTAGAATAAATCCTTCTGACCGACTCTTTGCCTTCAATACATTATGAACAAGCTTAACCATTGTTTCATCAGAAACTAGCTCCCCTCTATCCATTTTATCTTTTGCTTTAAGACCAAGTTCAGTTTTCTTACTAATTGCTGTTCTTAAAATATCGCCGGTAGAAATATGAGCAATATGTAATTTTGCCGAGATAATCTTAGCTTGTGTCCCTTTGCCTACCCCAGGAGCACCAAAAAATAAGAGCATTTTAGATTTCAAAATTATTCTCCATTCTGTTATTTGGAATACTTTTAATCAGATAAAAATTATTCTCTTTATCCCAACCTTTTAGTCTTGAAAAATGATTGCATCAAATTTTTACTTTCATCTGCATACATACCAGAATATACATCTATTTTGTGATTATATTTATTATTCTCTAGCAAGTTATATAGAGAACCAGCAGCACCATGTTTAGGTTCATAAGTAGCAAAATAAACTTTTCTAATTCGAGATAATAAAATTGCACCGGCACACATCATACATGGTTCTACAGAAATATAAATATCACAATTATCTAGTATCTTGGATTTTAAATAGTTCGAAGCAGCAGTAATGGCCAAAACTTCTGCGTGAGCTGTAGCGTCATTTAATAATTGAGATTGGTTGTGCCCACGACCAATTATTATATTCTTATAAACAACAACTGCACCAATAGGTACTTCGTCTTCTTCCAGAGCTAATTCAGCCTCTTGGAGGGCAGCAAACATAAATTTGTATTCTAATTCTGAAAATAGCAATATAAAAGCAAATTTAATTTTGGTGGTACGCCCGGAAGGACTCGAACCCTCAACCCCCAGAGCCGAAATCTGGTGCTCTATCCAGTTGAGCTACGGACGCATTAATATTATTGAAGCAAATATATTATAATAAAAATGAAATTGAAAGTAGTTGGTAATAAAATTATTATTGAATGTATCAATCCAGTTATTAAAAGGGAATTAGTTGATTTTGGGGACAAGTTTTAGATACTGTCTAGATCAACTCAACGAAGGTAGAATACGAGTTGAATAATCATGACAAAGAATTTGAAGAAAATTCGTAAAGGAAAAAAAACTGTCTGTCCTATAAAATTCCACATAAGCACAATCTTATTTCTTAATTTGCTTCAGTATTATAAAAAACTTTGTAGTATTTCATCCCACGTACTTTATCAAATCCTTTCTCAATAAATTGTTGATTTGATTCCGGATCATTATTGTCTAGTTTAATCTGAATATTTGTGTCGAGTTTAATCAGACTTTTGATTGAGCGTTTCTTTGATTTGACCGAATTTTGTGATATTTGGAACGAATCCTGAACTTCAGTTTCCTTTTCTTTCTCAAATTTGTCTTTGTAATCAAAAAACTCTTTTCTCATATTTGGTTCTTCAAAAATTTCAGTTGCAAATTCAGTAATATCAAATTGTTCATTATCAGAAAGGTAGTTAATTGATTTGTTCAGAAAGGCAATTTGTTCATCTTTTCCCTTGCTATTTTCTAAAACATCCTCGGAAAATGACTTACAAAAGTCAACGTAATTTGAGGTATGATAATAAAAATCTTTTACAAACTGTACTTTTAAAAATTTATTCTTCCAATACTCAGTATCATAATTATTATTGTCGACACTTAATACTCTGAATCCATCTTTTGGTTCAATATTTACTATCAAACAACCCTTGTCAATTCTCTTAGAATTTACACCTTGGTTAATATTTATACTTAAAGATTTTCCATCTTCAGTAAATTTAAAGTAATTCTGTCGTCGCTCAATTTTAAATATCCCAATAGCATCAGTAAGGATGTCATCAAAAATTATATCACTAAAATGAGCTATCATAAGTTCACCAATCTTTATATGAGGATGCTCTGATTGCTCGTAAAGGTGAGTGAGTATATTATTTGAAATTTCTTGAAAATTACTTTGTTTATGGAAAAGTTTTTGAGAATAATTATAGAGATCGTTCAATCCCAAATCGGAATGATGATGAAGCTTATTAACTTCAATTTGCTTTGAAAATGGAGTAAAAAAATAGTTTATTAAATTTGATGAAAGATCATCATCCACATAACACAGTTTATTAGAGATTTGATTCTCTATCTTTTTTTGCTTATTACCAACTTTATGAATTATTAGTTTATCAATATTTATTGCTGAATAATCTACCATGAGAAAGTCATCTAGTTAATTGGGAAAATTGAGAGGTCAAAATAGAGAAAATGTTTAAGAAAGGAAAAAACAATCTTTATTGGTAACAATTATCTTAATAATAATATTATGAATTATAGCATAGAATTGGCTAATAGTAGCAGATATATTTCCGATTAAAAACCAGAACAATGATTTACTTTCTTCTGGTTGGTCCTTTAAACTTTTTTTTATGAAATGTTTTATTCTCAGTTTTTTTCCGTTTAATGTTCCGGTGCTTTTCTGGTATTGGAATAAGTAATTCGTCGTCAGGAAAATCAAATTTTATTTTTTCTCCGAGATATTCTTCTAACTTATTAATTTCATGCGAATCATCTTCATCCGCAAAACTGATTGAAATACCTGTTGCTCCTGCACGCCCGGTTCTACCAATACGATGTACATATTCTTCTACATCTTCAGGCATATTGTAATTGATTACGTGTGAAATCCCTTCTATATGAATTCCACGCGCAGCAACATTTGTAGCCACAAGAACACGAACATTACCTTCCCTAAATCTTTCCAATCTCTTTATTCTCTGATTTTGTTCTATATCCCCTGTAAGGAGAGTGCAACTAATTCCATAGGCTTCAAATTTCTCTTTTAGCCGTTTCGCATCATCTTTCCTATTAACAAAAACTAAAACCCGTTCCAAATTTTTTTGCATTATAAGGTTATATAAAAGAGTTGGTTTTTCTTCGATTGTGGTTATATAGGTAATTTGTTCAATACTTTGTACAGCAACATTATCAGGCTTAACAATTATTTCACACGCTTCTCTTGTCCATGATTCTGAGAGTCTTTTTACATCACCAGTAAGAGTTGCGCTAAAAAACATAGTTTGGCGCTTATCTTTTGCAGGTGTATTTCCAACAATCCGTCTTACATCTGGAATGAAACCCATGTCGAGCATTCTATCGGCTTCATCAATAATAAGTATCTCAACTTTTCTCAAATTGACTATCTTCTTCTGCATAAAATCAATAAGTCTGCCTGGAGTGCAAATTAGTATATCACAAGGTTTATATCTTAATGTATTTTGCTGCTTTCTATAATCCATCCCCCCCAAAATTGAAAGAATTGAAAGATTTAGATACTTACCAAGGCTTCGAGCATCTTTTTCAATTTGAAGAACTAATTCACGTGTTGGGGCTAAAATAAGTGCACGTGGTGTTCCATGTTTACGTTTTGTCTCAATAGGTGTATTTCTAATGTGATTAAATATTGTAATAAGAAATGCCGCAGTCTTTCCGGTTCCGGTTTGTGCCTGCACAATAATATCTTCGCCGCTCATCGATTTAGGAAGAACTTCTGCTTGTACTTGAGAACAATATTGAAATTCCAAATCATAAACCGCATGTAGCACCTCTTTTGATATATCTAGGTCATGGAATCGGGTTTTGTCGTCAACTTCTGGAACCTCGAATATCGATTCATCCCAGTCATCAATTACAATCTCATCTTGGGATTGAGCATCAATGTTTTTTTTCAGTAATAATTTTTCATGCCGCAGCCTATATTCTTCCCGAGTTTCCTTTTTATATGGCTTACGTGGAAGATCTTTTACATTTGGCTTCTCATTTGGGTGCACTTTTGTTTTTCGAGGTGGTATTTTTTTTCCCTTGGAAATTGCAATTGGAGTAACTTTTGCAACTTTAGATTTGTTTCCAAGAAAATTTTTCAGTTTTATAGCAAATTTTTTAATCAAGGTATATAACTTTTAATATGACAGAAATCAATTAGTACCTAATATACTGGAAAAAAATGTAGGATGTGACTAGATAGAATAATTGAGAGGAGAATTGGCTCATGTTTCTAGAAAAAGGTATTGTGATTTTGCATAATTTATGTCATACAAGCAATAAATAATGAATAAAACTCGATATACTTAATTGTTACCTATCAAATTATTTAGTATTTTTGCACCGGAGTTTTGAATAAGAACACTCTTTAGCGAAAAAATCTTGATATTCCTCTTTTAATTTTTCAATATTTACATCGTCTACCAATCTTATTCCTCTTTGTGAATTATTAATTAAGCGAAATAATAAGCTAATAATTAGCCCAAGTAAACTATTCTCAGAATCATAACGTAAATGGTATAAATGATAAGTACAAGTAATATAGCACTAAGATTTGGTAAACGGACATTATTTGAAGACGTGAATTTGAAATTTACTCCGGGCAACTGCTACGGTATTATTGGAGCCAACGGAGCAGGCAAATCAACATTTATTAAAATTCTTTCTGGTGAAATTGAGCAGAGTTCTGGTCATGTTATTGTTACACCCGGCAATCGTCTTGCAACTTTAAAACAAGATCAATTTGAATATGATGAGTACCAGGTTTTACAAACCGTAATGATGGGACACAAAAAATTATTTGCAATCATGGAAGAGCGAGATGCCCTCTATTCAAAAGCTGATTTCAGTGAACTGGATGGAATTAAAGCAGCCGAATTGGAAGGGGAATTTGCCGAATTGTATGGTTATGAAGCCGAATCGGAGGCTGGAGAACTACTAAGTGGTTTGGGTATTAGTGACGAAGACCAAACTAAATTGATGAAGGATTTGTCGGGAAACGAAAAAGTAAAAGTCCTTTTAGCACAAGCCTTGTTTGGAAACCCGGATATTTTACTATTGGATGAACCAACTAATCATCTTGATATTATTTCAATAGGATGGCTGGAAGATTTTCTGGAGAACTTTAAAAATACTGTAATTGTTATTTCACATGATAGACATTTTATAAATAAAGTGTGTACTCACATAGCTGATATTGATTATGGAAAAGTTGAGATGTATACCGGTAATTATGATTTTTGGTTAGAAAGCAGTCAGTTAGCATCAAAGCAAGCCAAAGACTCAAATAAAAAAATAGAATCGAAAAGAGCAGAACTTCAAGATTTTATTGCTCGTTTTAGTGCCAACGCATCTAAATCGAAACAGGCAACATCTAGGAAGAAGCAATTAGAAAACCTTACACTTGAGGATATTAAACCTTCTTCTCGTAAAATGCCATATATTGCTTTTAAATCAGCAAGGGAAGCGGGTAATAATCTTCTAGAAATAAATAACATATCAAAGAAAAACGGTGAAGAAATTCTCTTGAATGATTTAACTTTTAAAGTTGAGAGAGGTGATAAAATTGCGCTAGTGGGTCCTAATGATTTGGTAAAGACTACTTTGTTTAATATTCTTGCCGAAAAAATGAAAGCCGATAGCGGTAGTTTTGTTTGGGGGGCCACAACTAAATTTGCATATTTCCCGAAAGATAATGCTGATTATTTTGATGTTGATTTGAATCTCATTGATTGGCTTCGTCAATATTCTATTGAGAAAGATGAAAAATATATTAGAGGATTTCTTGGCAGAATGCTTTTTAGTGGAGAAGAATCTTTAAAGAAAGCTAGAGTTATTTCTGGGGGTGAAAGAGTACGTTGCATGTTTGCAAAAATGATGCTATCTGCTCCAAATGTACTTCTTCTCGATGGTCCTACCTATCATCTGGACCTAGAGGCTATCTCAGCACTGAATAATAGTCTTATTGATTTTCCAGGTACAATTCTTTTTAGTTCGCATGATCACCAATTTATACATACTATAGCTAATAGAATAATAGAGATTACACCGGCCGGAATTATTGATAAGCGTATGACGTTTGATGAATATATAAATGACGAAGGAATAAAAAAGATACATATGGATGTATATCATGAATTGGCAATAAATCTATAATTATTTGCAAATATTATTAACCTAATCACACACATTTTGTTACAATTTAATCTAATATTTCTTGCACACGCCCAATCTCACCGGTTTCCAGTCTAACTTTTATGCCGTAAGGATGTTTGGAAGATTTAGTAAGAATGTTTCTAACATAACCTTCTGTTAATTTTTTGGTACGTTGATCTTCCTTAAGAATGATAGTTACATGCAAACCTTGCTTTATATTTTTAAGTTTTTTAGCATCCAAAAATTAACCTCTTCCTTTGTTTGATATAGTTTTTTTTGTACCTCTATTCCATCGCCGTGGTTTTGACTTTGTAGAATCTCCATGTTTCTTGAATTTGTTTTTCTCTGATTTTGGTTTAGTAACTGGCTGTTTAGGGATTTCACCTGCTTTTCCGGCAGAAACATAAGGATGATTTTCAATAACCGGTATTGGTATTGAAATTAGATTGTTTATATCTTTTAAATATGCTCTTTCTTCTATTTCACAAAATGAAATTGCTACTCCACCTAATCCAGCTCGGCCTGTTCGACCAATCCTATGTACATAAGTCTCCGGAATATTTGGGATCTCAAAATTTATTACATGTGAAAGTTCATCAATGTCAATTCCACGAGCTGCAATATCTGTTGCAACTAAAACACGCGTCTGTTTTGTTTTAAAGTTATTTAAAGCTCGTTGCCTTGCATTCTGCGATTTATTGCCATGTATCGCTTCAGCATGAATTTTTACTTTATTTAGAAATCTTGCTACTTTGTCGGCCCCATGTTTGGTACGCGTAAATACGAGAGCTGATACAATAGCTGGATCTTTCAATAAATGAATAAGAAGATCTTTCTTTTCTGGTCTGTCAACAAAATATAGACTCTGCTTAATTGCTTCCACAGTTGTCGATTCAGGTGTTACTTCAATTTTAACTGGCTTCACCAAAATTGTTCTTGCAAGTTTTACAATTTCTGGAGGCATTGTCGCCGAGAAAAATAATGATTGTCTCTTGGTAGGTAATTTTGAAATTATTTTTTTTACATCATTAATAAACCCCATGTCTAGCATCCGGTCGGCTTCATCAAGAACGAATAATTCAACATGATTAAGAATTATATAATTTTGTTGCATCAGATCTAATAGTCTACCAGGAGTAGCAATCAGTATATCAACGCCAGCTTTTAGTCTATCAGTCTGTAATTTTTGACTAACACCTCCGAATACAACTACATTTCTGAGTCCAGTATGTTTACCGTAAGCTTTAAAACTGTCTCCAATTTGAATAGCAAGTTCTCGTGTCGGAGTAACAATTAACGAGCGAATAATTCTTCTCTTGTGGCTTTGTTTTTTCTGGTTATATAATAATTGTAGAATTGGAACGGCAAAAGCTGCTGTTTTACCTGTTCCGGTTTGGGCGCAACCAAGTAAATCTTTTTTTTCTAATATAATAGGAATTGCCCGTTTTTGAATAGGGGTTGGAACGCTGTAGCCTTCCTCTAGTAAAGCTTTTTGTATAGGTTGAATAAGATTAATTTTTGCAAATGACATTAATTAGATTTTCCTTCTAAATCGGTTTGTTAATACTTATTATGTTCTGGATCAGTTGCTGGATGAATGAATATCTTACTAAGAATTACAAACAAAGGTATGTGACTGAAGCATTACAAATAATTACAGTTTAAATTTAGCTTAAATATTTTTCCTGTCAAAGGAGATAAGTAATTTATTGCAATTATACAAATAAATAATTGAAGCCCAAAAAACAAATATGATTAGTAAAAGAAATTGTAAAACTATTTGATAAATTGCTGATAATTAAACTTAAGGCAGATCAGTTACAAAAGATTATATCATACTATTATCATGTTTAATAATCAATATTATTTCATTGTGTTATTAAATTTATTTAGTATATTAAATTATCAACGCAGACATCTAATCCTATTTAGAGTTATTTCAAATCAAATTGAGAAAAATATGAATCAGAATATCAATCTTGAAATTAAACTTCCCAAAATTCATGATATTGAATTAGTAGCTCTTGAAGGCCTTCAATTAATGGGCAGACATTTGGGTATTTCTGAAAAAAAAATTGGTGAGGCGAGAATACTTGTTACAGAGGGTATTATTAATGGGATTGAGCACTCAGGAGAAGATAATCCATACGTGAATGTTGATTTTACCATGACAAAGGAAAAATTAATTATTCTAATTACTGATTATGGTGAAGGATTTGAACCAGAAAATGTTGAGGAACCCAATATAGAAAATAAGATCGGTTCAAGTAACAAAAGAGGCTGGGGATTGAAACTTATGAAATCGATGTCAGATGGTTTTGAGATTACATCTGGGAAAAACGGCACAAAAATTACAATTACAAAAATTTTATCTTGAGGCAAATAAAATGATTAAAGATTTTGATTTAACATCTCGCATGGTTAATGATGTATTAGTAATGAAGACTAAAGGATACATCAATAACACTGGTGGAGAAAAAATAGCACAAGAATTTGAAGAACCTTTTAATAAAGGAGTCACAAAATTACTAATTGATATTGAACGCTCCAAAGTTGTTAATTCCATTGGTATTTCATTTCTTATAGAAATTATTGAAAAACTAAATGGTAAAGGGGGAAAATTATATTTTACAAATCTTGATCCATCAATTGAGAAGACGTTTACAATTATGGGATTGTTTCAATTTGCAGAGAAAGTATCTTCAGTTGATGACATAAAATAATTGAGGAATTCAGTTTGACTTCTGATCTAATAACTGAAAAATTATCTTTTCAAGTTAAATCCTTTCAAGAAAGTTTTGAACTTCTTTCAAATGAAAATTCACTTTCTGGAATGTCAAAACACTTTGAGAAGATTTTGCGTGGTAATTTCTTTACTACGGATATTAGTATTTACCATAAATTAAATAGTGAAGCCTCATGGAGCAGATTAATTGCAAAGAATGGTGATCAGCATAAAATTTTGATTGAGAAGGGAAAGTTAGTTCCCTTAATGATAAGTTCTAATCAAAAAGCGACTATACTCTATACGACAATAAATCTTATTGATTCATCATTTCTTGGAATTGTTCTTGGTGCAAAATTTGATAAAACCACCTTTACAGAAATGGAGAAAATTACTTTTCAAATATTTCTTCAAATATTTGATAGTGCCTATCAAGTCCTACTATCACATGGCAAAGAAAAGAAGTTAATATTTTCTTTAAACAATCGTATTTCACAACTGTATAGTCTAATTGATACTGGAATTGAAATATCCAAGAAAAATGTGAATGATCAACTCTTAGAACTTGCTTTGGTCCGTTCTATAGCATTAACGAATTCGTCATATGGAAGGATTAAGATTATAAATGATGTAGGTATAGTTAGGGAAATTTTTTTCCCGCCAAATATCGAGTATGAGGATACCGATAAAGAAAAGACAATGGCTCAAAAATTTATTGATGAAGGAAACGAATACGAATTTTCACTTTGTGAGAAAGAGAGTAGAGAAGGTATAATTAAATTTGATGAAACTGATGAATTATTACTAGGTGCAATAACTCGACAAGTTCAAGCCGCAATAGAAAATGAAAGATATCATAGAGAAGCTCTTGAAAATGAAACTATGAGAAGAGAATTAGCCGTTGCTGCAGAAATTCAAAAGAGAATTCTTCCCGAGAAATTACCCAGTATTGATGAATATGATATTGCAGGATTGAATATACCTTCAAAAGGTGTTAGCGGTGATTATTATAATGTATTTAAATTGGAAGATAGCAGATATGCTCTAATACTTGGAGATGTAACCGGGAAGGGAATGCCAGCCTCCTTGTTAGTAAGTACTTTAGATGCATCACTTCGATCATATCTTGATTTTCAAATTCCATTATCAGAGATGGCAGTGAAAATGAACACCGTGATATACAATTCATCAACAGCAGATAAATTTATTACATTCATAATTGCAATTTTAGATCCAGAAAGTGGTGAACTTGATATAATTAATGCTGGACATAATCCGGCGCTAATATTAAAAAAAAATGATTCAATTGAAAAAATAGACGCCGGTGGTGTTGCTTTTGGAATGTTTGATATGGGTTTACCATTTGAGAACCAGAAACTAATATTGGAAAAAGGTGAGAGATTATTCATTTTCTCAGATGGGATACCGGAAGCTATGGATAAGTATGAAGAGGAGTATACTGATGAAAGATTGGAAAAGTATTTTATCGATGTAAAACCAAATAATGCAACTGAATTCATAAAATCAGTTGTTGCCGATGTAAGATCACATACAAAGGGTGAAACACAAAGTGATGATATTACAGCTTTATATTTAATACGAAAATAAATAAAATGAATTATAAACAAAACATTTCCATAATTCTCAATTATTAATTCAATTTACCAAGCTGAATTGATATTGATTAAGCAACTCTGATTAGAAATTGAAGTTAGCTAATATTTAAAAATTATAAACGGTTCCCCAATGCCTAAAAAAAACAGACACAATATCCAATTATATGTAATAATTCTATCATTATTTTTAATTTCCCTCAGTTCTAATGTTTCTCAAACTCTTCCAAACAATTGAAGAACATGTTATGAAAGGTATGCATCTTGGAACGTTTAGCGAATTCCCATATACATTATTAACAAGTGAACTTCATGCTGGAGATACAACCTTGCTAATGAGTGATGGTTTCCCTGAATTATTTAATGATAAAAAAGAAATGTATGGTTACGTTAGAACAATAATTGAATTTGAATCTGTCGCAGTAAAGGAACCGGAAGAAATAATAATTTACTTAAAGTATTCAGCATCAGACTGGACAAATGGTAATGACCCTGATGACGATGTAACGTACGTCGTGATAAAAGATAAATGAATCATAGAATAAGCATAGTCAATTAACAAAAATGAAACTAAATAAATTAAGTAAGATAATATCTCATTTAACCTTATTTCTCTTTTGGCTTTTATTTTTCGTTTATAATAAGAATCATAGTCAGAGTTTGGAGGTTGGTCGGCCTTTTATGAAAGTTTACTCGCATAAAGATTACAATTCAAGCAGAATTAATTGGTGTGTTATTCAAGATAAAAGAGGTGTTATCTATGTTGGTAACGAAAATAATATTCTAGAGTTTGATGGTAATTCTTGGCGAAAGATCGAAGTTCCAAATTCAGAAATTGTAAGAACTATGGACGTATCAGCAGATGGTACTATTTATCTATGTGCTGCTAATGATTTTGGGTACCTTGAAGCTACCTCTAATGGCCTATTAAATTATAAGTCCCTACTTCCTTTCTTAGATAAAAAGTATCATAATTTTGGAGAAATGTGGGATGTTGCAACATCATCTCATGGAGTTTATTTCAAAAATAGTGACCAAATATTTAAGTGGAACGGAAAGGAAATAACCGTTTGGGATTCTGTCTATGCATTTAGACTTTACAATATAAATGATACTATTTACTCAAGAAATCAAGATACCGGCTTGATGATGATAGATGGAGATTCAATTAAGTTAATGCCTGCTGGGGAATTCTTTGCTGACAAAGGTGTGTATAATATGCTTCCCTTTAAAGAGAAAGGCGAAAAAGATAAAATACTAATTACAACCAATAATGATGGACTTTTTCTACATGATGGGAAAAGTTTTAGTCCCTTTAAAACAGAAATTGATGATTATTTATTTGCAAATCAGATTTACAATGCATGCAATACTGCTGATGGCAAAATTGCAATTTCTACTCAACGGGGCGGCGCAGTTGTAATTGATAAGAGTGGGAAACTTCAAAATAAATTAAATAAAAGCAATGGTTTAACAACAGATGTAATTTTTGATATATGGCCCGATCAAATGGGTGGTCTTTGGTTGGCAACAAATAATGGTGTAGTCTATGTGGAACTTCCTTCCTCATTTGCAGTTCTGGATAAATATATTTTACAAGAGGATCAGTCAAATTCTGTAATTAGATTTGAAGAGAAGTTATATGTTTCAAATTCAATTGGAATATTCCATTTATCAGAGAAAACTAATTCGTTTGAACTATTAAAAGGAAGTGAAAGAGAGGCATCAGATTTTTTAAATATTAATGGACTTTTGCTAGCTGTAACGAATGATGGAATTGCCACAATTGAAGATGATAAAATTGCTGATATAATTTATGAGAATGCAATCAAACTTTATAAATCGAAGGTGTTTAACGATAGGATTTATGCTGGAACTAGTACTGGTTTTTTTCTTCTTGAACAAGATAAAAATGATAAATTCTCGGTTAAGTATTCAAAAGAATTATTCAATGCGGTAACCGGATTTGCTGAGGATGCTGACGGCGGTTTGTGGATCGATGGATTGTTTCGTGGAGTTTATCATGCTACCGGTAATTTGGATGAACTGGGAGCTGATTCTGATGAAAATATCAATTATGAATATTTAACAGTAAATGATGGACTACCGGAATTAAAAGATGGTCTATTTAATATTCAAGAGAAAGTGTTTTTAGGGACTTCCAAAGGGATGTTCAGTTTTGATAATAGTTTAAGAAGTTTTGTAAGAGATTCAACACTAGGAAATATTTTCTATGACTCTACTATTACAATATCATTAATTGAAAATTCTATTAAGAATGATTTATGGGTTATTAGGGATTCTGCTGGTCATAAAAATTTTGGTAAAGCAACATTACGGGCTGACGGAAAATATTCATGGGAAGTACTTCCCGAATTTAGGAGATTAGATTTTAATTCTCTCATTTCAGTTTACTCGGATTTTGATAGGACTACAAAGGATGAAATTCTTTGGATAGTATCTGAAGAATCTTTAATCCGCTATAAACAAAATCAACTCAAAGACTTGAAATCAGAATTTAAATCTCTTATCAGAAAAGTTACTGTTAACAATGACTCTATAATTTACGGAGGGGCACCACTTGAGTTTACGTTAAACAATAATCATGAGTTTAGTTATGAGCAGAATAATATTGGGTTTGAGTTTGCTTCAACAAGCTTTGAAAAACCGGAAGCGAATAAATTTAAATACCTTCTTAAAGGTAACGATGAAGAATGGTCAAAGTGGTCTGCGGTAACTAAGAAGGATTATACAAATCTTCCAGCAGGTGAGTATTCCTTTCATCTTATTACTAAAAATGTCTATGGCAAAATAAGTAATCCCGCAACAATTACTTTTCGGGTTTTATCTCCATGGTACTTTACTTGGTGGGCTTATTTTATCTATGCTTTAATATTTGGAATGGGTGTATTTATTGTTGACCGTATTCAAAGAAAAAGATTATTGAAGAAGTCAAAAGAGAGAATGAAAATACAGGATGCAGAGCATAGGGCCCAAACCGCAGAATTACAAGCTAAGGCCGCTGAAGCACAATCGAAAGTAATACAAGCGGAAAATGATCGTAAATCCAAAGAACTTGAAGAAGCAAGGGAATTACAATTATCAATGCTTCCAAAAGATTTACCGAAAGTAGAAAATTTAGATATAGAAGTTTATATGAAAACCGCCACTGAAGTTGGTGGAGATTACTATGATTTTTCATTTACAGAGGATGGTACTCTTAATGTATCTATTGGCGATGCCACTGGGCACGGTATGCAGGCGGGAACACTGGTTACAATTGTAAAAGGTTTATTTACTTCCGAGGCAAGCAATAGGGGAATCTTGGAGTTTTTTAGTGACGCAAACAGAACAATAAAGGATATAAATCTTGGTCGACTTATGATGGCATTTTCTCTTTTAAAATTAAAAGGGAACCATCTTCAGTATTCATGTGCAGGAATGCCGCCAATGTATATTTTTAGAAAAAAATTAAATTCAATTGATGAAATTGATATGCAAGGCATGCCGCTTGGGGCTATGAGAAATTTTGAATATAATTTATTTGAAACAGAAATGTTCCCCGGTGACTGCATCCTATTACTTAGTGATGGTTATCCAGAATTAGCAAATTCTAGTAATGAACAGATTGGATATGAAAGATTACAAAACCAATTTTTAAAAATGGCAGATAAGAAACCGGTAGAAATAGTTGAATATTTTAAGAATTGTGGATCAGATTGGGTAAACGGTAATGACCCGGATGATGATGTGACATTTGTTGTAATAAAAGTTAAATAAAATATCATTCTAATAATTCAAGAAAATGAGACTAAATAAAAAACTAGAACAAGAAGTATTAAAACGGTATGAAGCTTACTTTGAAAATTATATTAAAGGTAATGCAGAAGCAATTAGCTCTATGCTTGATGAAGATTATAACCAAATAGGCAGTGCAGAGAGTGAGGTTTTTTTTAATAAAAAAGATGCTGTAAAATTTTTGTATGATACTATTGATCAGGTAGCAGGAAAAACTGAAATACGAAATAGAATTCTTAAAGTTGAACCTGTAGAAGAATTAATCCTTGTCACTGACCTGTTTGATATCTATGCTTTGATTGAAAATGATTGGAGTTTTTATTCAAAATTCAGGGCGTCAACCTTGATGCAGAAAAAGAACGATGGATGGAAGTTTATCCATCAACATTCCTCTATGCCTGATACAAGAACCCAGGATGGTGAGAATATTGCTATTGAAAAGATATCAGCTGAAAATCTACAATTACGTGATGCTATAAAACGAAGAACTATTGAACTTGAAAATAAAAACCGTGATCTTGAAATTGAAACAAGTTTAGAGAGGGTTAGAGCAATTGCATTATCGATGAAGGAACCATCTGATATGCGGGACGTATGTAAGACAATTTCACTTCAACTTCAATCATTGGGTGTAAAAGAAATTCGTAATGTTCAGACAGCTCTCTTTTATGAGCAACGCGGCAATTATATGAATTACGAATATTATGCAAAACACAAAAAAACTCTTGTCACAGAAACAGTTTTTACCAATAATAAAACTCATAAAGCTTTTGCAGCAAAAATGCTAAAAGGTAAAGGGGAGTTTTTTATCACACATATAAAAGGCAAGAAAGTAAAAGAGTGGATTGCTTACCAGAAAACAACGAATGTATTTGTCGATAAGTATCTGAATAAAGCTTCTTCTCTTAACTATTATTGGTATTCTCTCGGTCCGGTAGCATTGGGCATTTCAACATATTCGCCATTGAGTGAAGATGACTTACAAATATTTAATCGTTTTCGTAATGTATTTGAGCTGGCATATCGCAGATTTATTGATATTGAACAGGCAGAGTCTCAGGCAAGAGAAGCTCAAATTGAGCTTGCATTGGAAAGAGTTCGTGCAAGAACGATGGCCATGCATGAAAGTGAGGAACTGGGTGAGATCTCATTTGAATTGGTTAAGCATGTTCAATCTTTGGGAATAGCCACCTGGCATTGTGCATTCAATATTTATGACAAAGATCAAAATAGCTCAACAGAGTGGGGAAGTAATGCCGGTGGGACTTATCCCAAATACAAAACTCCGAGAGAAGGAATTTTTCTCAAATATTTCGAGCTTGGACAAAAAGGAGAAACATTTCATATAGAAGTAATTGGAGAAGATAAGTGTTCTGATCATTATACCTGGTTATGCACTTTGCCGGGAGTTGGAGATCAATTACTTAAACTAAAGGACTCCGGTATTCCTTTCCCATCTTCGCAAATTGACCATGTAGCCTATTTCAAATATGGATATGTAATATTTATCACTTATGAACCGGCGCCGAAAGCCTACGACATATTCAAACGATTTGCCAAAGTTTTTGAACAAACATATATCCGCTTTCTTGATTTACAAAAAGCAGAAGCTCAAACAAGAGAAGCGCAGATAGAAACGGCATTGGAAAGAGTTCGATCCAGAACAATGGGCATGCAAAAAAGCGAGGACCTCAAAGAGGTAATTCAGGCTGTATATGAACAATTCGTTCACTTAAATATCCATATTGAACATACCGGGTTTATTATGGATTATAAGGCAAGGGATGATATGCATATTTGGCTGGCTGACATGCACGAGGTTCCCTCCGAGGTTACAATTCCTTATTTTGATTGTGCACATTGGAACAGTTTTAATGAAGCAAAAGAAAGGGGAACGGATTTCTTTACTAACCATCTCACTTTTGAAGAAAAAAACAGATTTTATCAAGATCTTTTTAAGTTAATCCCCTGGGTGCCGGAGGAAACATTAGAATATTATTTTAGTTGCCCCGGCCTTGCAATATCGACTGTATTGTTAGAGAATGTTGGCCTATACATCGAGAATTTTTCTGGTATTCCGTATTCAGATGAAGAGAATAATACGCTTATGCGTTTTGGAAAAGTATTCCAACAAACCTATACCCGTTTCCTTGATCTGCAAAAAGCAGAAGAACAAACAAGAGAATCGCAAATAGAATTAGGATTGGAAAGAGTTCGAGCAAGGGCTATGGCAATGCAAAATTCCAATGAGTTATCTGAACTGGTTGATACCGTTTTTAAAGAGCTGACAAAACTTGATTTTGCACTTTCCTGGTGCATTATTAACATAATTGATGAAAGTTCATCGTCAAATATGGTTTGGGCAGCAAACCCGAATATTGATATGGCTCCCGATTCTTATCACATGAAATTTGAAGATTATCCTTTTCACGATGCAATGATGAAAGGCTATAAAGAAAGGGAAAATAAATATATATATGTTCTAGAAGGGCTTGAAAAAAAAGTCTATGACGAATATTTATTTACAGAAACTGAATTCAGGAAAGTCCCTGAAGAAGCACAGGCCGCTTCAAGAGCAATGGGAAAATACGTTTGTTCTTTTACATTCAGCAATTTTGGTGGACTGCAGACTGTAGGTGATGAGCCCTTATCAGACATAAATCTCGAGATTCTTGAGAGGTTCGGAAAAGTATTCGATCTCACTTATACCCGTTTTAATGATTTATTAAAAGCTGAAGCACAAGCACGTGAAGCACAGATTGAAGTAGCATTGGAGCGGGCAAGAACTCAAAGTATGTTAATGCAACATTCAGATGAGCTGAATAGAACTTCCCAGGTTTTTCACGAACAACTTCAGATACTAGGTGTGGATTCGGAATTTTCCTATCTATGGTTACCAGACGAAAAAAAAGGAGATCATTTGTTTTGGGCTACATGGCAAGATGACCAGAAACACTCAACTGGTTTTAATAATAGACAAGTTGCCTATCCTCTGGATAAAACAGAACCATCTATAGCTGCTTGTTTTGTTGCATGGGAAAGTGGTGATGTAGTTCACTTAAACTATGTGGCTCCTACTGAAGTAGAAGATTACTTTGCCACTTGGTCAGAGTTGCTCCATGGTATAGAAAAGTTCAATCCGGAACTATTTGCTGAAGGGCTTTATTATGTGGATGCTTATATGAAATATGGCTGTTTTGGAATAGTGACAAGAAAGCTACTTACGAAGAGTGAACAACAAATTCTTAGCCGGTTCACAAAAGAGTTTGAAAGAGCCTATTCTCGTTTTCTTGGTCTACAAAAAGCAGAATCACAAGCAAGAGAGTCCCAAATAGAAGTTGCTCTAGAAAGAGTGCGTGCCAGCGCTATGGCTATGCATAAAAGTGAGGATCTAACCTCAGCAGTAACCATTGTATTTTCTGAACTAGATCAACTCGGTTTTAATACTATTCGTTGCGGAATTGGAATATTTAATGATAATAGTAGAAATGTAAATGTCTGGACGGCTTCAAGTACGGGAGTGCAATTATCCGGTGACGAAGTTCTTGAAGGTCATCCATTGCTGGAAGGTATATATAATGCTTGGCAGAATCAACTTGAGTACTCATATGTTCTTAAAGGAAAAGAATTATTAGATTATTACGAAGTTGTCGCTGAGTCAAATCTTCCTGTATCCGGTCCTGAAATGAATAATGAAAATGTTACTCAGTTTTATTATGTCGTGAATTTCCCAGCAGGAGGTCTTTTTGCATTTAGAGATAGTGAATTTAATGATGAAGTAAAACAATTAATGAAACGTTTTGGTGATGTATTTAATCTTGCCTTTACTCGCCATTTAGATATAAAGCAAGCAGAAGCACAAGCAAGAGAAGCGCAGATTGAAGCATCGTTAGAAAAGGTTCGTTCTAAAGCAATGGGAATGCACAGCTCTGAAGATTTGGCTTTAACAATTGATCATTTTTTTCAGGAACTGAAAAACCTAAATGTTAAGGCAATCCGATGTGGAGTTGGCATTAAGGATGGAGACGCCAGAATTGTTGATGTAACTGTTACTTCTGCTACTGTGAGCGGCGATGATATTAAACTTACTGGAAAATTGAGACTTACAGGTCATCCTATCTTAGAAAATATTTATGAAGCGTTGCAACTCCAAGTAGAGTATTTCCCTGTTCTGCATGGAAAAGAAATAAAAGAGTATTACAAGGTAATGAATCCGGATATTGAATTTCCCAATTTCTCTGAAGATGATGTTCAATACGGTTATTATTTCCATTATAAGGAAGGTGGGTTATTTGCATGGACTACAAAGGAATTATTGGAAGAAGAAATTCATATTTTCCGAAGATTTAAGTCTGTACTTAGTTTAACATACAGGCGTTATTTGGATTTAAAAGATGCAGAAGCAAAGACTAAGGAAGCATTAATTGAAACTGGACTTGAAAGAGTTAGAGCTAGGACCATGGCAATGCATAAAAGTACTGAACTTGCTCAAACAGCAGCTCATCTTTTTGAACAATTAAATGATCTTGGAATAAAGCCTTATAGATGTAATATTGCTATTGTTGATGCTGAATATCATAGAATTAAACTTTGGTCAACAACAAATAGTGGAAATGTTATTCCTACAAGTTCTTCAATACCCTTAGATGAATATTCTGTTTTTTCTGAAATGTATGAAGGATGGAAGACACAGAAAGTTAATCATACCATTAAAATAGAAGGGGAGAATCGAGTTGCCTGGACAAAATATATTAGCAAATATGTTCCTTTTGATGAATACAAGTCAATAAATTTCAATAAAAAGACATTACTGAATGAAACTGCCATTTTTAGCAATTTTTATTTTCAACAAGGATTTTTTGTTATTCATACTCAAGAACAAATTGATGAAATTGATTTAAATATTATTCAAAGATTTGCAAATGTTTTTGAACAGACCTACACTCGTTTTCGCGATTTAGAAAATGCAGAACTACAAAATAAAATAATCCAGGCAGAGAATGAACGAAAAACTCAAGAACTTGAAGAAGCGCGCGAACTTCAACTCTCTATGCTCCCAAAGGAATTGCCGCAATTAAAGAATTATGAGATTGCAGTTTACATGCAAACCGCGACGGAAGTTGGTGGTGATTATTATGATTTCAATGTAGATGAAGATGGAACATTAACTACTGTAGTTGGGGATGCAACTGGTCACGGAATGAGAGCTGGGACAATTGTAACTATTACAAAAAGTTTATTTAACAGTTTAGGATCAGAACCCAATATTTTGGAAACTTTTAAGAAAGTTTCTCAAGTTATTAAGGATATGAAATTCAGACAACTATCTATGTGTTTGATGATGTTAAAAATTAGTAGTAATAAATTGTTACTATCTTCTGCCGCCATGCCACCGGCTCTCATTTATAGAAAAAATGAAAAAACTGTTGAAGAAATAGTCTCAAATGGAATGCCGCTTGGGGCTATGGTTAATTTCCCATATAAACTAAGAGAAACACAAGTTAAAACTGGAGATACTATATTTCTAATGAGTGATGGTTTCCCCGAATTGATGAATGAGAATAAAAATATGTATGGATATGAAAAAGTGAAAAGTGAGTTTCAATCTATTGCCGAGAAGAGCCCAAATGAAATAATCGACTCTCTTAAAGCTTCAGCATCAGAATGGTTGCATGGTAATGATCCCGATGACGATATAACGTTTGTTGTAATTAAAATAAAATAAAAAAGCGGAAGAGAATGGAACTAACTAACTAAAAATGATGAATTTGATGCGAAGCAAGTTTACCTCGACTTTATGAAATATTATATGACTTATAACGTTAGTGGGTATGATGCACGCCTTGATCATAATTTTTATTTTATGGGTTCTGCTGTAGGAGAAGAGTTTTTAACAAAAAAAGAGTTTCTTTATGTTGGAGAGAAAAATCCAAAAGAAATAATTGATCATTTTTAAAAAAATGTATCTGAATAGGTTAATGATTATGACCCCGATGATGATATTACCTTGGTTGCAATAAAGGATAAATAGTCTTATTATGAAAGTAATATTTTATAATAACTTTTTTCATTAATTAACAATTAGGAGCTAAAATGAAATTTAAAACAAGTGAAGTATATAATGCTGTGGTAATCTCATTTAAAGGGAAATTAAAAGGTGGCCCAGATGCACAAATATTCCAGGATCAAGTTTCTAGTTATTTGAGTGAAGGAAAGAAAAATATAATAGTTGAAATGAGCGATGTGAAATTTGTAGATAGTTCTGGTATTGGTAATGTTGTTAGAGCTTTCAGCACAGTAAAAGAAAATGGAGGGCGTCTGGTTTTAGCTGGGCTTACAGATAAAATTGAGGGCTTGCTTTCTATAACAAAACTAAATAGCATTTTTGAACAATACAGTAATGTTGATGAAGCGTCAAAAAGTTTTTAGGATTCTCTAGCAAAAATATTAATCGGAGAGTAATATACTCTCCGTTGTATAGCGTCCTATTCAAATATATTAACTAATATTTATAATAAAGGTTGGAAATTTATGCTAACTGAAGGGAGCTATACTATCAAAAAACAAATAACCTCACAATTCAATAAATTGTATGCATTGGTGAAGAAGATAGGATTCTTACAAAATTAGGAAATGTGTTGAATATGAGCTTAATACAAATCTATCTTTAAATTGATATACAAAAAATTGATATACAAATCGCGCCGATTCATAGAAAAAATTATAGAAAGAAAACAATATTACTCAATTTCCTTTAAGATTTCTAGAACTCCATTATGCTTTCTTTCTTGCCAAATCTGAAGAATAAAAACTTGGAATGCTATTGAGCGATTATTATTACTAATATTGCAGATTCCGTCATAAATATTCCCGTTCTGAAAATGGTCAATGGACCAAATGCATAAATCAAACAAATTGTGTAATTATTATATAATTCTTACTTAACTACAATCATTTTTTTTGTATCAATAAAAGTTCCCGCAATAATTTGATAGAAATATATGCCGCTTGTAATATCTGAAGTATCAAATTCTACCCAATAATTCCCCGCCATATTTTCTTCATTTACAAGTGTATTTATCTTTCTTCCTATAGCGTCGAAGACATATAAGTTAACATGAAGGTCTCTGGGAATTGAATAACTTATTTTTGTTGATGGATTAAATGGATTAGGATAATTTTGATAGAGACAATAGTTGGAATATGCGGACCTTTTATCAGCTAATTCCACGTTAGTACTTTTATCAAAAACTTCAACAGCTTTAGGGAATACTTTTGATGCGGAATCTGAAGAGGTAAAAACATTTAGCTTTATTGAGTAAATACCAGATACGGAATAGATAAATCCTGGATTTTGTAATCTAGAATCAATTGTTCCATTATTGTCTAAATCCCATTCGAAAGCAATAATTGAATCAGGCACAGTAGATAAATCCAGATTGAATTTTACCGCCAAAGGGATGTCCCCAGTATCCGGTTCGATACTCATTTCTGGAATAAGTTTAATCTCATCAATTATTTCAGCACTAACCCAGTATATATCCGAATCTCTAGTGAAGAAAAGGCATTCACCATCTGGTGAAACACTTGCCATTGCTTGTGATTCTCCAGAATTAATATTCCTGCCCATTATTTTTCCTTTCGTCCACGAGCTATCATCTCTTTTGTAACTTATAAAAATATCGGTTTTTCCTTCTCCTCTTGGTTGTCCATCAAAAATAAGATAGCTTTCATCTGGTGAAATATATGTATGAGCTGTGAGAGGAAGGAAATTTATTTCACTTCCAAGTTTAATTGGTTCTTGATAAACACCATTTACTAACTTAGAATAATAAATTCCATCCAGACTTGTAAAATAGAATGTCTTATAATTTGAAACTGCCGGATACATTACCATTTTATTAAAGAATGGTGAACCGAGAAGTTTTGGGTCGCTCCAAGAAGAGACTTCTTTTTCTAAATACCATTGGTGCATTTCTCCAGGTGGTTGAATACCGTCAATAGATCTACGCGAACCAAAATATAATCTATTCCCATCTGGTGTAATGTAAGGTTCAAATTCATAACTGTTGCTTGAAAAATCTACAACTTTCGGAGACGTCCATACATCACTAGTCTTTTGAGATACCATTATCTGTGCTAGACCATTAGGAAATGGTCCCCGCCTAGTGAAATAATACTCGCTGAAGTCTGGTGAGAATGTTCCGGCAAATTCGGTATGTTGAGTTGAGATAACATTTGGTGCGAATATCTCTGGAACTGATCCTGGTTTTGAATATCCCATATAGTCACTTAAAATTGATGAATCCTTATTAGAAATCTCTTGTGATAAAACAAGTAAATTAGAACAACAAATAATAATTGAAGTCAATAAAATTATTTTAAGGAACATTTCATATCCTTTAGTTATTGTATTGTTAACGAACTAGAACCATTTTTTTTGAGACTGTAAATTTTGAAGTCATCAACCTATAAAAGTACATCCCTGAGCTTACATCGTTACCTATCTCATTTTTCCCATCCCATGTGATTGAATAATATCCAATACTCTTTTTACTTTCTACAAGAGTATTAATATGTCTTCCATTTACGTCAAATATTTGTAATCTAATAAATGAGTTTTGTGGTATCGAAAAATTTATTGTTGTTGAAGGATTGAACGGATTAGGATAATTTTGGTGTAATGTGAATGTTGATATATTCTTAATATCAGTATTGTTTACAGTAGTTGCTATAGAGTCTTGAACACATCGAATAGAATATTTCATTACTTTATACCAATCATATACTGAACTTTTCGCATCATTATAGGCTAAGTATCGTTCTCGGGCTTTAGTTACAGAAACCTCAGTAGATGTCCAAAATACAGCATATTCCTTAAGGAGATTAAATTTATTTGGTGTTATGTTAGCATCGTATTCACCTCCTGGCAAAATGGTTAAACCACTACTATTATTTGCTCCGGTGTTTGGAATTTTCCAAAATTGCATACCTTCATGTTTCATTTTGCCCCCTGCTACAATCGCTCCCCCAAGATTGTTTTCAAGTATCTTCCATTCAGCGTGACTTGGGATATGCCATCCGCATGGGCAAACACCTTGGGCACTTTCTTCGGTTGAATTATTCATTGCCGCATCCCAGGTATATAGCCTTCCGTAAATATCTGCATTTGTACTAATATTGTCATAAGAGACCGCATCAGGGATTACAGTTCCATCCGAGTAATGAATGGATTTTATATTTTCCTTCAACCAGGTTTGATTACCTATTGTAATTGCATTGTAAATGTTTCCATCAAAATCGGTAACAGTAGAATCGTTTGTTTGACAGATTTTTATTTCTGCCGAAGAAAATGCTAATATCAATAGTATTGTAAAATGAATAGATGTTTTCATAAATTTCTCCTTTGAGATTTATTATCACCGAAGTAATACCATTTTATTTGAAAATGAACTTTTGTTTGTTGTTAAGCGATATATATAAATTCCAGAGCTAACATATTTTCCGGTCTGATTTGTGCTATTCCAACTCATCGAATACTCTCCGGCATTCAAATTATGGCTGATGATAGTGTTAACTAACTGGCCTAAAGAATCAAAAATTTCCAATTTAGTAAACGACGATGATGGTAAAGTAAATCGAATATTTGTTGTTGGATTAAATGGATTAGGATAGTTCTGATTCAAATTAAATTCTAATGGAGTTAAATTATTTTTTTTAACTGATGTAACATCTGTGAAAGGGGAGCGAGTTAAACTAACAACTTTTACAGGGGCAGGAAAATCGTTTTCATATATATCATACTTAGCAATTGATAATTGTGTTATATCGTAATGTTTACCATAATTATTCTGCATTGCAAGATGCATAAGAAATTCCTTTTTATATCCAATTGTCCAATCGTGCATTGGAATAATTCTTCTCGGTTTAAGTAAGTCTACAAAAAGTTCAGCTTCCTCCATAAATTGTTGGGGACCATCAATGGTCATGAAAAGGATATCTAATGAATCGGGAATAATATGTTTAATTTGACTACTTACAGATTCATTATTGATATTCATGATTTGACTTTGTGCATCCCCAAGGTGAAGGAATTTTTGTCCTTTATATGTAAATAAATATGCTGAATTATCTTCATTATTTATGTTGTTTTCACAGACCCTTATGGGTTTTATCTCAATACCATTTATTATTAAGCTATCAAATTCAGATAAAATATGTTGCACTCCTTCGGGAATTCGGTCAGGATCATAATGATCTTCATGAAAATGAGAATATGTCATTACATCAGGGACTAATTCCCCAATATCATGAATAGGACTATCCCAACCCCATTCTACCCATGCATTATAATGACCATAATCGGTAACAATGTTTACACCATTATCAAACTGCAATAAAAATGATGAATGACCGAGGTAATGAATCTTTAATACAGGATCATTGGTTTGTCCCATAGAGTTCACATCAAAAAAGATTGAAAGGATTATAAAAGAAAAGAATAGTATGAAATAGTTTAAGTTAAATTTGTTCATTTATTCCCTTTTGTAAATTAAGAATATTTTAAAAATGCTTGCTTATTTTTAATTTATAAATCTCAATTCGTTAAACGGCCATATTATTCGTTAAGAGGTTTGTGAATAGTTCTTTTTTTGTTTTATTTAGTTTTACAATAATTCATTTTTAAAAAACTATGAAAAGTAAAGAAGGGAAATTACTATTCTGGAAATTGCAAATTTCCGGGTGGTTCTTGTTATTAATAGTTTATTTGTTGCTTTTCTTCAGAAACTATTTAGATGACATACGCACAATTAGTGGTTTGACTTTAACATATATTACTGGATTTCTTATAACACTTGCGTTAAGGCAATTTTATAAACATGTTGGATATCGAAATCGATCTATATTCTCAATCTCATTACTTATTATAGGTGGAACTATAGTTAGTGCAAATATTTGGTTTTGGTTTGATGCATCCATAAGTCAGATAATATTTGGTGATTTGCAAACCTTAAAAGAATTTGATTTTAGTAAATATGTTAATCTAATTTGGTCCAAATCATTTATCATAATCCTGTGGAGTGCAATATACTTTAGTATTAAACTTTGGAACGAGTGGCTTGAAGAAAGGAATAGGGCTGAGAAAGCTGATTCTCTAGCTCATAAGGCACAACTCCAAATGCTCAGATATCAACTTAATCCACATTTTTTATTTAATTCACTTAATTCTATACGGGCCTTGATTGAAGAAGATAAAATTCGTGCTAAATCAATGATCACAGAGCTATCAGAATTTTTAAGATATTCACTTATTAGTAAAAACCTTTCCTATGTTCCGCTAAGCAGTGAACTTGATGCAACTAAACACTATTTTGCAATTGAAAAAACACGGTTTGAAGAGAAATTGGAAGTCACTTTTTCAGTTGATCCTCTTACAGAAGATATCCAAGTTCCGAGTTTTTTGATTCATCCTTTAATTGAAAATGCAATAAAATACGGAATGAAGACCTCTCGACTTCCATTATTGATTTCAATTAAATCGACTATTGCAAGCAATCATTTTTGTTTGGAAGTCTGTAATTCGGGGAAATGGATGGAGAAATCAAATCATAATGAAAGTACTGGGACTGGGCTTAATAATGTAAGGCAGAGACTTTTAAATGCGTATCCGGATAATCATAAGTTTAGTATTAGTAAGAGCTCGGACATTGTCTGTGTAAAAATTGAGATTCTAAATATTAGTAAATCATGAATATTTTGAAAGCCATAGTAGTTGATGATGAGAGATTAGCTCGAAAAGAATTAATTACAATGCTTAAGGAATTCAAAGAAATATCAATTGTCTCAGAAGTAGATAATGTTAATTCCGCTATTGATGTTATAGAGAAGTATAATCCTGATATAATATTTCTTGATATACAGATGCCAGGGAAATCTGGATTCGATCTACTAAATTTAATTGAAATTACTGGCAAAGTGATATTTGTTACTGCATATGACGAATATGCAATAAGAGCCTTTGAAATAAATGCGTTGGATTATTTGCTAAAACCAATAAATCCTGAAAGATTACGCAAGTCAATCGAAAGATTAAAAATGAACATAATTGAAAAAGATGTTATCCTTAAACAACTAAGTTATGATGATCATCTTCTTTTGAATATAAATAGTAGATTAAGATTTATTAAAATTGAATCGATATCCTTAATATCATCGGCAGGCGATTATTCGGAAATTATTTTTGGTGAGGGACAAAAAGGTTTAACGCTAAAAACAATGAAAGAATGGGAGAAAAGATTACCCACCACACACTTTTGCAGAATTCATCGTTCTACAATAATTAACATAGAAAGAGTAAGAAAGATTGATTCATGGTACAATAATTCTTATTTAGTTTCATTAAACGGTATCGAAAAACCAGTTATTATGAGTAGAAGGTACTATGCTCAGATTAAAGACAGACTTGGATAATTATAAGCTTCTATTGCGTTTTGAATTATTAATAATATTTCAATTTGAACAGATTTTAAAAACATTTCCACTTTTTATCTCTTCATTAAAAATCAGATTCAATATGGGTAAATGATAGGGCTCCTGATGATGTTACATTTTTGATCAAATAAGAGAGCTAATAAATTAAATAACTAATCTTTTAACTATTCGATAATTATTCTATAGTTAGATGCAATATCTGAAAACAAACAAGGATTTATATTAAATTTGTAACCAAAGAAGTTTGCAAAAAAGTAATAGAAATAAAAGTAAAACTTATAGGTGGACCTCAAGCAGAAGAGTTTAATGAAATATTACAGAGCAGTCTAAATGAGAGTAAGAAAAATATTATAATTCATTTAAGTGATTTAAGTTTTTAAATAAATCTGGTATTGGTAATGTTGTTAGAGCTTTCAGCACAGTAAAAGAAAATGGTGGGCGTCTGGTTTTAGCTGGGCTTACAGATAAAATTGAGGGCTTGCTTTCTATAACAAAACTAAATAGCATTTTTGAACAATATTCGAATGTTGAAGAGGCTTCTGGAAGTTTTTAATGGAGATTTTAAAAATATAACTGTCTTAATTTATTTCATCCAAATAGTAAAATATTACTATAAACACAACTTTTTCACTTTTAATACGTCTTATGGAAATATTCTCTAATTTATTAATATTATAATAGAGGAAAAAAAATGGGTTGTTTTATATTTCTTCACGCCTTAAAATAATAGTTAAATAATTAACTATTGTTTTTATGCAAAATTTGTATATTTTACAATAACACATTAATCTTTAACTAAAATAGGAGAGAATTTGTAAGCAACAAAATAACTAATGTAATTCATCATAGGAGTTAATGTATGATACAAAAACTAACGATTTTGATCGTTCTATTTCTGATTCCGCTATTTGTCTTTGGACAGACTGGTAAAATCAAAGGTACAATAACAGAAATGGGAACGGATGAACCCCTCATTGGAGCCAACCTCATAATTCTTGGTACATCTCTTGGCGCTGCTACCGACATAAACGGTGAATATACAATTACAAATGTTGAAGCAGGTGTCTATGATGTAAAAGCTTCCTTTGTGGGATATCAATCAAAAACTATTTCAAAATTACGTGTTAATGCAGGTTTAACTATTGAGCTTAATTTTGATTTAGCTGGTGAAGGATTTACAATACAAGAAATATCAGTAGTTGCAGAGCGACCCTTGGTTAACAAGTTTGCAACAAACGCTAACAGAATAGCAACAAGTGAAGATATTGATGCATTACCTGTTAGAGGCTTAAATGAGATCTTGGCATTGACCCCAGGCGTTACTTTCCAAGATAATGCTGTTTTTGTAAGGGGTGGACGTCAAGATGAAGTAGGTTTTTATCTTGAAGGAGCTTCTATTACCGATCCTGTAGTTGGTGGAAGAGCTGTAACTATTGTACAGGATGCGGTTGAAGAAATTCAAGTACAGTCTGGTGGTTATACTGCAGAGTATGGTGGAGCTAATTCTGGAATTATTTATACTCAAATGAAAACTGGTACTCCCAAATGGAAAGCCAGTTTAGAATATATCACTGACAATATTTCTTTTAAAGGTAAAGGTGATCGATATAGTGGTGAAGATAGATTAGGAGCAAATTGGTATGGATACAGTGACATGATTGGAACAATTAGTGGGCCTGTATTTGATGAAAGAATCAAATTATTTCTCTTAGGGAACTACAGTTTTCAAGCCGACCAGAATCCACAACCCTATCCTGGTATTGATTTAGGAATAATCGGGGATCCTACTACAGGTGACAGTATTGATTTTACTTATCCTGCTGGAGCATTAAGAAATAATTCTTTAGAAACTATTACCGGATCGGGTACACTTACTTTAGATTTTAACCCGTTTATATTTAGAATGGTAGGTAGTTATACTCAAAGCCAAGATGAATATCCTTGGTACGGAAGAGTTGGTGGAAATATTGCTAGTTTTTTAAATTCAGATAGAATTGCTACCAGAGAATTTACTGATGGTGCTTTCAGTTTAAAAGCTACACATATTATTAATCCTACAACCTTTTACGAATTGAGTGGAGGTTATTCATTTAGGAATGCTGATGTTTTCGATCCAATTCTAGAGGATAATTGGTTAGGATATGGTGATAGTACAGCTAACGCAGCTGCCGGTGTTACTTGGAATAGAGGAGAAGACGATAATACTGGTAGATTCCAGAGACCAGCTAGACTTAATATATTTAGTTTTAGTTTTAACGGTCCTGGTGATGTAATGGCAAATTATCAAAATTCTAAGAGGGAAAAATTTAATATTGCTGGTGCATTATCAATGGAATTAGGTAAAGAGCATTCAATAAAAGCAGGTGGTGAGCTTCAATTGTTCACTATTAGAAATTATGCATGGACCAATGAATCTGTTATGGCTATTGGCGGACTGCTAAATGCTAATGATCTATTAGAAGATAGTAACCCATTAAAACAAACAGATGAAGAGGTTATTATTGGAAGAGGAGTTAACAACTACGGTTATGATTTATTTGGTAATGAATATGATGGTAGCGATAACTTAGCTGCAGGGCAAGTAGCTCCAAAGCAACCTGTATTTTTTGGTGCCTATTTGCAAGATAAAATTGAATGGAATGATTTGATTGTTAATATCGGATTGCGTTTCGATTACATTGATATCGATAATCAAAAAATGGTTGATCCAACTCATCCCGAATTATCCATTATTAAATCATCCAAACAATCAATCCCAGGGGGTTGGGAAGATGTTCCAACATTTTCAGCTGTGAGCCCAAGGTTAGGTATCTCTTTTGCTGTAACAGACCAAACAGTATTTCATGCTCAATATGGTAAGTTTGTTCAGCAGACAAGACTTAGGGACGCTTATACCGGTCCATTTGCAACTGCTGTAAATTTGGCTGGTGGATTTGAAATTACAGCTCCTGTAGGTTTTGATATTCGCCCAACCCGAACAACTCAATATGAACTCGGATTCACTCAGCAAATTGGTGATTTTGGTTCTTTTGATATAACTGGTTATTATAAAGATATACAAGATCAGGTTGTATTTAATAAAATTACTGTTGGTAATGATTCCGAATATCAAGACTACAATGTATTGGTAAATGGAGATTTTGCTACAACAAAAGGACTTGAATTATCATTTAATATGAGAAGAATTGATAGATTTCAAGCAAATGCTTCCTTATCATTTCAGGATGCCAGAGGAACTGGATCATTCCCAAATTCAAATAGAGGTATAGTTGGAGCACCACTTGATGGTGTTACAATATTTTCTCCTCAATATGTTTCCCCACTTGAATTTAATAACAGTTTAAGTGGAAGCATGAATTTCGATTATAGATTTGGAATTGATGATGGTCCATCTTGGCTTGAAAGATTTGGAGTTTCCGCATTAGCAACTTTCACTAGCGGACATCCATATACAACAGGAATTGGAGGTGCTGATTTAGAAGGTGATGCTAGAGATAGACAACCTATTGAAGCATTGAATAGTTCAACAACACCATCTACATTACAAATTGATTTAAGAATTGATAAAACTTTCAATGTTTCTGATTTATTTGATTTAAATGTTTACGTTCATGTTATCAACCTGTTTGATGCATTGAATATAGAAAATGTATTCTTAAGAACCGGATCTGTTGATGATGATGGATATTTGAGTGATCCATCTACAGGCGGTCAATTAGTTGAAAACTTTGGACCGGAATATGAAGCTTTATATAGAGCACTAAATGTTGATTATTACCAACAATGGCAATATGCAACTACAGGTGCACCATATACAACTACTCCATATTTTTATGGTCCTCCACGTCAAATTAGATTTGGAATTAGGTTGCAGTACTAATTTGAATGTTATAAAATTGAAAAAGGAGTATAAATGTCTATGAAATCAAATAAAATATATCTCTTCTTTTTACTACTTCTGAGTGTTTTGCTTATCACAGCAGAACATTTTGCAGAAGGCGAAAAAAGTGAGAAAAATTCATTGAGGAAAATTCAGGGATCACCATCAAGAGCGTATATGAATATAAATAATGTATCTACTTTGATACAAAATGATGGTAACTCTGATATTGATCCTTCAGGTAATTCCGGCGCTTTTTTTCCAAAAGGTAGTGGGAAAGCGGCTGTTTTTGAATCCGGATTTCTTTGGGGAGCAAGAATAGAGGGGGATCCACAAGTACGTGTTGGAGGATCTGCATACAGACAAGGTTTACAACCTGGTAAAATCTTACCGGATGGTACTCCTGAAGATCCTGAATTAGATAAAAATAGAATATACAGAGTACGACCGGATATTTATCCTGGTGGTCCTGCCGTGGATTTATCCGGCGAAGCAATTGATGAGGGCAGTTCTGCAGATGCAATTAGAGCTCAATATGAGTTAGATTGGGTTGAATGGCCAGCTGCTGATGGTGCTGAATATGATGATGTTGATGGAGATGGAACTTATAATTCGGATGTAGATATTCCTGGCGTTGCAGGTGCCGATCAAACAATATGGTTTGTTGCGAATGATCTCGATCCTACAATCACAACTTTCTTATACGGTGCTCAACCTTTGGGTATTGAAATGCAAGCAACATTTTGGGCTTATGCACAAACTGGTGCCTTGGGCAATACATTTTTCAGAAAGTACAAACTCATAAATAAATCACAGACAGATTTTCTAGATATGTATTTGTCAATGTGGTCTGATGTTGATTTGGGTAATGCCTCTGATGACTTTGCCGGATGTGATACTACATTGAGTTTAGGCTATTGCTATAATGCACAGGCAAATGACGCAACATATAATCCACTCCCACCTCCTGCAGTTGGATTCGATTTTTTCCAGGGTCCACTTCTTGATGGAATAGCAGGGGAAGATAGAAATAAAAACGGTGTTGATGATGCAACAGACTTTGGTATTTTTGGTGGTGAAAATGTGGGTCCTGGGAAAATTAATTTGCCTATGACCGCATTCTATTATTTTGCTCGAGGAGATGCCACCGTTGTTGATCCAACACAAGGTGATCCGCAAGGTTCAACGCAATTTTATAATTTCTTTCAAGGTAAAGTTGGGTTAACTGGAGATCGGTTTGTTGATCCTAATACAAATTTACCATCTTCTTATGTTCTAACAGGTGATCCTCAAACAAGAACTGGATGGATTGATGGTCAGCAATTACCTGGTGGTGACCGAAGAATTGGATCAGCTTCTGGACCGTTTACAATGGCAGTTGGTGATACACAGGAAGTTGTGGTTGCAGAAATATTTGCCGGTGCAATAGAAGGGGTGGATAGAATATCTGCTATTGGATTACTGAAGTTTTATGATCAGCAAGCTCAATTAGCTTATGACAACTTTTTTAATCTACCCGTACCTCCGAAAGCCCCAGAAGTAACTGTTGTTGAAACTGATAATGGTGTAGTTCTGAATTGGAGTGACAATAGTGAGAGAGTTACTGAAACAGAAAGTACTGATGACAAAGGATTTGTCTTTCAGGGTTACAATGTTTATCAGCTTCCCTCTACTTCTGCAGATGTAAGTTCTGGAGTGAGAATTGCTACATTTGATGTGGATGATGGCATTGGTAAAATTAAAGATGATATTTTTGATACTAAAACTGGTGAAGTAGTAAATGTTCCGGTTCAGTTTGGTAATGACACAAGAATTAAAAGATATCTTAAGGTTACAACTGATGCACTTAAAGGTGGAACTCCCTTAATAAATGGAGTTAGGTATTATTTCGCTGTTACATCTTACAGTTACAATCCTAACAATGTGGTTCCAAACAACCTTGAAAATCCACTTCAAGTAATCACTGTAGTTCCAAATAGTGCCAATCCAGGTGTTCGAAATAGTTACGAACATGGAGAAATTGTTGATGTTTCTCATTCCGGTGGTAGTGATGGTAGTGTAACGCCTATAGTTCTTGATCCTGCTAAACTTACAGGTGATACATATGAAGTTACTTTTGATGTCACTGATGGAGAGACTACATGGAATCTAAGTAATACTACTAAATCAGTAGAAGTTCTTACTGGTCAAACTAATCAAAGTGGCGATGATGAATATAAAAATGTCGATGGAATGTTGGTTAAAGTATTAGGCCCACCACCTGGAGTAAAACAATCGGATATGTTTGTTACTGATGATGCATCTCTCTGGGGATGGGATATTCCACAAGGTACACGTAGATTTACATGGGGTAATGCTGATGGTTTTGAATGGGAAGGTTTCCGCGGAGCTATTGGTTATGGAAGTCCGCATGGTGTATTTGGCCCTGGTCCCGAACCTATAGCTGCTGCTGAGCTAAAGAATGTTTTATTAATTTTAGCGAGAGTTCCAGATACAACTTCATTCGAAAATCCTTCAATTGATCCTAATGATCCAAATGTTTCTTATGGTTATAGGTTTGGTAGAGGATTTGGAGATCCTCCAGCTAGACCTGAATTTGCTCCATATATTTTAAGTTCTGCTACAGACGGATATACATTTCAAGACTTTACCAAATCCGTGCCTCTCTCTGCTTGGGATATTGAAGATCCTGATAATCCTAGAAGACTTGCATTAGGATATTTAGAGAACAACGCAGAATTTGCATTACTTGATGGTCGATGGTGGCCTGGGGATAATAATGGCTACAATAATACTGCGGGTGATGGCCCAAGAGAGTGGTTATTTATTTTTGATGAAGATTATAGTGAGACACCAAATGCTTCTTATACGGATGTAATTAATGATCCGGTTCCGGTTATGTATTGGCTCACAGTTAACCGTCGTGGAAAAGTACCATTTTCTTATGACCTTGAAACAGGTGTTGGCGAATCTGGAGATGATCATTTCTCTATATTAGCAAATAAAATAAATATTCCAGATGATGTTTTCTCTTTTGTAGCTAGTGCTACAACATTTACTGCAGAAGACGCAAAAGCGGATATTGAAAAATTAAATGTATTCCCGAATCCGTATTATGCTGTTAACTCAGAAGAACTAAACAAATATAATCGGTTTGTGACGTTTACTCATTTACCAGACAAAGCAACAATTAGAATCTTTAATCTAGCTGGTGTTCATGTTAAAACGATTGAGAAAGATGATAATTCACAATTTCAGCGTTGGGATTTAGCTAATACTTCAGGATTGCCTGTTGCCAGTGGGCTCTATATCGCATACGTCGATATGCCAGGCATTGGAGAAACTAAAATTCTGAAAGTAGCGATCATTCAAGAACAACAAATTCTGGATAGATTCTAAAAATGTTTAAAAATAATGGAGTTAAAATGACTAAAATATATAAATTATTTTTAAGCCTGTTTCTTCTTCTGGGTATATCGATTGTGACTTTTGCATCCGGTGGAAATAGAACAGGTACCGGTGGAGCTGCTCAGCTCAATATTCCGGTAGGAGCTCGATCAATTGCTATGGGTGGGGCTAATATAGCATCAGCATTTGGAATTGAAGCATTGTATTGGAATCCTGCTGGTGTTGCCAAACTTGATAAATCTGTTGGTGTTACATTTTCACACATGTCATATATTGCCGATATCGGTGTTGAATATGGAGCAGTAGCGGCAAATATTGAAGGATTTGGTGTTTTATCTTTTAGTGTTAAATCCTTGACAATGGATGACATTCTTATAACAACTACTCAAGATCCAGATGGAACAGGAGCAACTTTTGCACCGCAGATGTTAGTTGCCGGAGTTAGTTTTTCAAAACTACTGACTGATAATATTGCGGTTGGTGTAACTGCAAATTATATTTCAGAAACTCTTGGCCAAGTAGATGCAACAGGAATGGCATTTACCATTGGTGTTTCATATGACAACCTTGCAAGTGTAAATGGATTAAGCTTTGCCGTTGCAATTAAAAATCTTGGGGCTGAAATGCAATATGATGGAGCAGGATTATTGATTGAAGCTGACGTGGATGATTATAACCGACCTCCACAGTATTATCAAGCAACTTCAGCACCTTATGAGATTCCATCTCAATTTGAGATTGGATTTGCATATTCTCCGAGTATTGATGATTTCAATGGCTTGCAACTTTCTACATCATTTCAGAACAATAACTTTTCCGGTGATGAATACAAGCTTGGTGCCGAATACGCTTATGACAATATGTTCTTCGTTCGTGGGGGGTACTCATTTGCTCCCGATGTAGAAACTGAAGATTATCTTTATGGCGTTACTGCTGGTGCTGGTTTCAAATACGAATTAGATGGAATAGATTTAATGGTAGATTATGCCTTTAGAGATGTTCAGTATTTTGATGCAAACCATGTTTTTCAAATTTCTTTTGGTTTTTAATCAAGATCACAACTATTCTAAAAAGTGCTGCAATTTATTTGCAGCACTTTTTTTTT